>X378_Fat_Sand_Rat__coassemble_6_pt1 | contig 57977 bp, 40 predicted proteins | sample X378_Fat_Sand_Rat__metabat2_low_PE_004 | metagenome-assembled genome bin X378_Fat_Sand_Rat
CCCCGGGTGGAGCAAAACAAACGAGCGCAGCGAGTTTGTTTTGCGGAACCCGGGGTATTTATTTGACCACCATTATTTTATGGGGCGATTTTTTTGGCCTTAGGCCAAAAAAATCGCCCCATAAAATATAAATAAACGTGGCCATAATCCCACGGTTCCGATGATTGATGTCGCTTCGCTCCATCAATCATCTCCACCGTGGGCTCAAATCTTACGCCGCTCCGCGGCTCGCCATACGGCTATACACCATGGCGGCAGGGCCGACCTTAGCGGAGCTAAGGTCGCTCCAAGTCGCTAAAACGCTCCGCGGCTGGCTACGCGCTTTAACCTTCGGGCTGCGACTTTAACCGAAACATCTTGCATTTCCCATATCTTTTTATTACTTTTGCATTCTACATGCCAACACAGGATTATTTCTACCCAATTACAACTACTCCATTTGAATGCCTGAAAATTCAGACTCCAATAAATTGAAACGTATTCTCCTGCACCCCGCAAGGGCGTGCAGAAACGGTCTGCGCGCCATCTTCTCCGTCGGGAATGACGAGGTTGACGCTCAAGCTACGCCATCTACGCACGGATCTTCCGTTGAACAGAATGAATCCTACCGACAGGATCCCTCCGCCCTTATAGAAAAGAATCTCAACACCGGGGATCCAAACGGCACGTCGGATTCCGCATCAATAGGGACAAACGGCGATACCAGTGGCGTTACCCCCCACACGCCCGCAGACGCAGTCGACACGTCTGGCGTCGGAGCCAACGGTATGTCGGTCCAGAAAGGAGAGGAAATCTGGCAGGCCATCCTCCACGAGATGGAAGATAACCGCATCTACACCGACACCTCCGTGACCCGCGACACATTCGCCGAACGTATCGGTTGCAACCACACCTGGTTCTCGCAGGTGATCCGCGAGAAAACCGGCAAAAGCTATCCCCTCTTCATGAACTCATGGCGTGTTGAGGAGGCAACCCGGATTCTTCTCGACCCCTCGGTGAAAATCGGTATGCGGGAGCTCGCCGCCCAACTCGGTTTCCTCTCCGCCTCCACATTCTTCGCCTCTTTCAAGCAGCTGAAGGGCATCTCTCCGGCCGATTTCCGGCGCCGCAACAAAAGCCAAAAAGAATCTTGAGAATTTCTGCAAAAATTCAAGATAGCTTCCAAGAAATATAATAGATGTATAATGTATTGTGGGCTGAAAATCGTAATATCCGCCCCAATTGGAACAATATTCCCCGAATCACACCAACAAATTTTACTCAGTTGAGGACGAAAGTATAAGTGGCGAATTAGCCAATCGGTTTTCTTGGCTGATATAAGAGTGGAAAAACTTGCACACCGATCCGCAACGCATTACCTTTGCATCGTGATTCAAGACGAGGATCACACAAGCGTTGGAAGAGACTCAAGCGGAGTCGAACCAATAGCTGGTATAGATCAGAAATTATTTGTTGTTTTCTATTGAGTGAAAAATAGAATGGGTATATAATCCTGTTGAGTTGCAGAACCGGCTGCTGGGACAGCAGCGAATTCTGTTAGTTTATCCTGACAAGGGGATTCAGTCTGAGAAGGCATGACCCCAAACAAAAACATAAAGCAAACTTCAATGGAGTAAGTAGATTAAGGTTGAATGAAAGAGACGTCTCGAAGGCGTCTCTTTTTTCGCCCGCTGTCACGCGGGGCCGCGATTTGCCGTTCTCCTCTATTTTTGTTAATTTTGAGCGGAAATTATTCCGATTCTCATAAGAAATCAAAATCAAGATATTATGGACAAGAAGCATACCGTTATCATATACGCCCATCCCTACGAAAAGAGTTTCAACGCCTCGATGCTCGACATGATCGTCGGCAAACTCCAGGACGACGGCTGTTCCTACGACGTGATCGACCTCTACAAGGATGGTTTCGACCCCGTGTATTATCCCGACGAACTGGAGCTTTTCAGCCGCGGGGAGTTTATCGACCCTCTGGTGGGCAAGTATCAGGAGATTCTCCGCAAGGCCCGCAGGGTGATCCTGCAGTTCCCCATCTGGTGGATGGAGGCTCCGGCCATCATGAAGGGCTTCTTCGACAAGGTGATGATCCCGGGGTTCGGTTATACGAAGGATGCCGACGGAAGACTCGTTCCGGTGCTCGACGTACCCGAGACGTTTGTGGTGACCACCTCCGAGGCACCGACAGAGGTGTTCGCCTCATATTTCGAGGGGTATTTCAACCCCTTCATCCTCGGCACGATAGGTTTCAAGAACCCGCGCTGGCTCAACTGCCCCGGCATGACCACCGGCACGGACGCCGACCGCATGCAATTCGTCAACGCCCTCCTCGCCCAGCTCTGATACCGGATCGATTTTTGAACATGAAATATATTGCGATTTCTTTACTTACAGCCTGCTTCCTCCTATTGTCCGCTTGCAAGAGCGAGGAGCAGCGGCAGGCAGAGATCGAGGAGGAGCGTCAGGAGATCGAGGAGATGAACCAGCGCTTCTGGAACGACTCGCTCACCAACGCCGCCTCCGACATCGCCGATCTGGCCCGGATGGACTCCACAATCCTCCGCTTCATGCGCAAGAACGAGCTGAAGGGCGTATCGCTGGCCGTGATGCGCAACGACTCCCTGCTCTATGCCAAAGGCTACGGCTTCGCCGACGAGGAGGGGAAGCAACCGATGCAGCCCACGAGCATCATGCGCGTGGCCTCCGTGTCGAAACTCATTACCGCCGTGGGCATTATGAAACTCGTGGACGAGGGCCGCATCAAGCTGCAGCACCGTGTGTTCGGTCCGAAGGGGATCATCCGCGATCTCGAGATCACGGGCGGCATCACCGACGAGCGCATCTACGACATCACCGTGCGCCAGCTGCTTCAGCACCGCGCCGGCTTCACCACCCCGAAGGGCGACCCGATGTTCAACACCGCCGACCTGATCAAGAGCAGCCATCTCGACCACGTTCCCTCGCCGAAAGAGGTAGCAGGGATCGTATTGAGCCGCAAACTCGGCTACACACCCGGCGAACGCAGCAGTTACTCGAACTTCGGATATATGGTGCTCTCGCTTGTGATAGAGAAGGTTACGGGCAAGTCATACTGGGACTACATGCAGGAGGATGTGTTGAAACCCGCCGGCATCACCTCCTTCCAGGCGGCGGGCAACTATCTGGCCGACAGGCATGAGAGGGAGGTGAGGTATTACAACACCGATCTCGACACCATCCGCGAATACACCGGCAGCAACAAACTCGTGACGCGCCGCTACGGCGGCAACAACGTCAACGGTCTGCTTGGCGGCGGCGCATGGGTGGCCTCCGCGCCGGGTCTGGCGCGCCTCGTGGCCTCGATCGACTCAATCCCGGGCGTACCCGACATCCTCACGCTCAACAGCGTAAGGGAGATGACGCGCTACAACGAGGAACCGCCCGTGTCGTTCGGCTGGAGCAGCGTACCCGAACCCGGCAAGTGGCAGCGCACGGGCACACTCGCCTCGACGCAGGCGATGATCTGCAAGTATCCCGACGGGGAATGCTGGGTGATGGTTTCGAACACGGGTCACTGGACCGGCTACAAGTTCAACGCCGAATACGGCAAACTCTTCGACCAGCTCCGCGAAAAATACTCCCCCGCGTTCCCCAAACGCGATCTCTTCCAAAAACAGACTTATTTGCCGATGTAGAAGTCGATCAGGGTGTCGATGGCGCGACGGCAGGCCGGGCAGAAGTCGGGCGTGTCGTTGTCGCGCATGCGGCAGTGGTCGGCAGGGCGGTAGATGTTCTTGAAGCTGTAACCGCCTCCCTCATACACCCCTACCGGATATTTCTTCGCCTTCTCCACGGGGGTGGGCACCGGCGTACCCTCCTTCAGCAGCGGTTTCCATTTCGAGTCGAAATCCACCAGCGTGGTGATGTTCGGTTCCCAGGGCTCCACGTCGAAAGGATAGCTGTCTTCCATCACGTCGCCCTCGTAGAAATACTCGTCGGCGAGTCCGCCGAAACTGTGGCCGAACTCATGCACAACGACGGGCCGGAAGCGGTCGTGCCCAGTAGTGGTCAGCGTGTAGCTGTTGTAGATGCCGCCTCCGCCGTATACATCGCTGTTGGCCAGGATTATGATGTGCTCGTAGGGCACGTGGTCGATTGAGTCCATGATGCGGAACACATTCCCCGTGGTGAGATAGCGGTCAGAATAGAAGGTGTCGAAATTAGAGTTGAAGGCCGTGTTCTTCCAGTTGTTCTCGCGCGGCACGCTCATGCCCGAGTCTACCGACGGCGTCTCCACCACCACGATGTTGAAATCCTCGCGGCGGCTCTTGAAGGGCTCGTGACTGAACAGCGCCTCCATGGCCTCGAGCGCCTTGGCGTTGAAAGCCCCCATCTCGTCGGCCTTGAAGCCCTCGGCGAGGATGGCGATGTCGATAGCCTTCTCCGGGTCGGCGCCGCGGTGGATGTAATGATACGGCGCGGGGGCGGGATTGTGGGCGGGTTCGACGAGAATGTCATCGGGCGAGAATAGGTGGGTGTTTGAGGCCACGCGCTCATGGCGGTTGTCGAGCAGTTCGACGGTGATCAGCGCCGCGCGGCGAGGCAGCGGCACGAGGAAGGAGTTCTCGAACGCCTTCGACGTGGTGCGGGCCTCGTCGGTCGACTGCCATTCGCGGAACAGCGTGGAGAAGCTGTGGCGGTAGATGGTGTCGCCGCTGAGCGAGTCGCACACGGTGACGATGCCGTTGCCCACATAGGGGATCTCGGCGAGATTGTGGCGGCGTCCGGCCCATCCCTTCAGCTTCTTCTGGCGGGCGAGGAACACCTGGCTCACCGAGTCGTTGCCGGCCACGATGCAGTCGATGCGCAGTGTGGAGTCGGCGAAGTTGCGCGAGAACTCCTCCGAAACGACGCTGGCCGCGGCCCCCTGCGCGAGCAGAAGGGCCATGGCCAGCATTGCGGTTTTAGCTTTACGGTTCATAGGCGCTTATTTGCGTGCGGGCACGATGCCCTTCACCGTCTTCGGAGCGCGCAGAAGGGCGTTGCCCGTCTGCATACGCGGCGAGTAGGCGCGGGTCTCGGTGCCCCATGTGAAGGTGTCGTAGCCCCAGGCGTCGACGGCGGTGTAGAAATAGGCAGCTCCGGCCGTCTCTGTTCCGTTCAGGTAGGAATAGCCGTTCCAGGGCCAGAGGTAGAGACCGTATACGTCGTCCAGACCGGTGTTGATCCAGTAGCCGTAGTCCTCGTAGTAGCCGTAATATTCGGTGATGTCCATTCCGGCGCTCTCCGAGTAGGTGAAGGCCAGATCGTAGCCCTCCACGCCGTAGAAAGCCTTGATGCGGTAGGCGTCGCCTTCGTAGGCGATCATCGTGGCGGGATAGCTCTCGTTGGTGAGATGCGAGGTGTAGACACCGCTCACGCGCCAGAGTTCCTTGGCTGTGGGAGCCCATACATACGTGTCGTACGATCCGCGGAAGTTGCAGGTGTAGAGCTTCATCTCACCCTGCATGCTGCTTCCCTGGAAACTCGACACCATCGACGGCGAAACCGAGAGGTAGATGTAGGGCTGATCGTAGCGGCCGGTGGGGATCATGTACTCTCCCTCGTCGGTCTGCTTGTATGTGTCGAGCGGCACCACGTGGCTGTCGTCCTCCACCTTGAAGTCGAAGTTGTAGCCATCGATGCCGTACCAGTTGAGCAGCGAGTACTGTCCGTCGTCATAGGCCACGAGGGTCACGTCGAAGGTCTCGCCGAGATGGGTGGCGGTGTACTTGCCCTGAGCCGTCCACGACTCGCTGTGGGCCACCGTGAACGTGATGGAGGCCACGTCGGATTCGGTGTATTCCTCCATGTCGCTAACGGCCTTGACGGTGACGGTGTGCTCGTCGAGGGTGAGGCCGGTGAGATAGAGGTAGCAGTCGGTGGTGCTTCCGCTGTATTCCTCGCCGCGGTCCTCGTAGGAGTATTCGTAAGAGGTGGCGTTGGGAACGGCCTCCCAGTAGACGTTGGCTGTACCGGCCGAGAGGGTCACCTCGAGCTGCGGTTTGGCAAGCTGCTGGGTGGCCGCCGTGGTGCCCTCGATCGTTGCCGCGGGCGAAGTGCCGATCTTGCCCTTCATGTCGGCGTAGGCCCACACCTCGAGAGTGTAGGTGGTGGCCGGCTCGAGTCCGGTGATCGTGACCTGCGTGGCGTTGGTCACGTCTTCAATCACGGTTGTTCCCGCGGGATTCTTGAGTTCGTAGCCGTACTGCGTGGCTCCCTCCACCTTCGCCCAGTTGAACGACAGGGTGCTGACGGTGGCGGAGACACTCTTCGGATTGGGCGTCGACAGATAGGAGGTGATCCCGTCGTCGTGGCTGCACGCTCCGAGCCCCAATGTGAGCAGGGCCGTGAGAGCCGTTGAAATTATACTGAGTTTTCTCATCTTGCTTACATTTTAAATAGGGATTCGAAGTAGAAGTATACGTAGATGTAGCTCCAGTTGCCGCCGATGCAGGTCTGCAGCGTGATGCATCCGTTGCCCTTGTTGAAGTTGATGTAGGTGTAGTCCACACCGCCGCCCCAGCCGTAGACGATGGCGTATTCGATGTCGGTGCCGGTGTTGCCGGGGCTCCATACGGGATATGACTCGTTGGCCGAATCGTAGAGCAGCCAGCAGTTGTAGGCGTCGTCGTCGGTGCCGAAGGCGTCGTTGTAGCTGATGAAGTTGTTGAGCGGGATGATGTGCGAATAGCTCGTGTCGCTCACCTCGAACTGCAGGTCGAGACCCGAATCGAGGAAGTTGACGATCTTGAAGCGGTTCGTGCCCTGGATGGCGTAGATGTCGCTGTAGACATCACCGAACTTCGACTGGAAGGCGAACTTGGCGTCCTTGGCGTAGAGTTCCCATGTGCCGGAGACGGTGACGTTGAAGGTAACCGCGTCGAGGCCTGCCGAGTAGGGGTTGCTGTAGGCTTCGGGCACCTTGAGCGTCAGGGTGCATTCGGTCTTGGTGGGGAGTTTCGAGCAGTCGATCTTGAAGCTCGTCTCCGCCTCTCCGGCAGCGAAGTCAACCGTGGAGGGGACGATGAACTGGCCGTCGCCCTCGGGGAGGTCGGCCACCACCTCGAGCGGCATGGAGATCTCTTTCTCGGTGTTGCCGCGTTTCATGTCGACCGTGATCTCGGGGATGTCTTCGGCTGTGAAGGTGTATTTCGTGGCCGACGGGGCGACGAAGAACACCGAGGGGCAGTCGGCCGCGGGGGCCGGACCCGGCTCGAACTTGTTGTCGTCGTCGGAGCAGGAGGCGAAGGCCGGAGCCAGCGCCATCGCCGCTATCGCTAATTTATATATGGCTTTCATATCTGTGTTTCTTTTGTTTCGGGGTTAGACATCCTTGTTATTCGGTCCAGAGCGGGAGCACCTGCGAGGGGTCGGGGTTGAGCACCACGGCCTTGTTGAAGTTGCGCTCGCTGTCAGGGATGTAGATGTTGGTCCAGGGTGCCACCTCGTTGGGGTAGGAGTTGTACCAGTAGATCGACGGATGGTTCGTGCCGGGATATCCGCGCACGATGGCCTTCTCGAGACGGCGGTAGTCCCAGAGGATGAGGCCCTCGCCCCAGAGCTCGATGCGTTTCTGGCGGAACACCTCGTCGGTGAAGGAATCCAGGTCGGCGGCGAGGCACTTGTAGGAGCCGTCGGTGTAGCGGTAGGCGTTCATGAAGGTGTTGAGCAGCTGCACGCCGGCTCCGACACTCGAGGCGTGGGCCGTGGCCTCTGCCTCGATGAGATACATCTCCTCCACCCTCATCAGCGGGATGCTGACGGCGTTTCCGACGGCCGACGTGGTGCGGTCGCCCGAGGCGGGATGATACTTGAATCCGAGATATTCCTTGCATTCGGCCCATTCGCTGTAGCTCATCGAGGTAACGGAGGAGTAGGTCTCCGTGTAGGCAGCCAGGCGACCCTTGTCGGCGGGAGCGATCCATGTCTTGCGGCGCCAGTCGGACGCGGGGATCTGGTCGAAGAGCGCGGCGTCGATGCAGCGGCCGCCGTTATACTGCGGTGTGGAGATTCCCCATGTTGCTTCGGGAACGATGAAGCTCACCCACGACTGCCATGTGCAGGCGTTGGCGGCGGGGTCGTTGGGGGATATGGTGATGCACCACATCCACGAGCTGTTGGGGGTGTTGAAACCGGTGGTGGTGTTGTACCAGTCGCTCTCCCCCATCGGGGTGAAGCCCTCCTGGATGGCGAGGCGGGCGTAGGAGGCGGCGCGCTGGAAGCACTGCTGCGCGGTGGTTACGCCAAGTTTCTCGATGTCTTCGAGATCCTTGTTGTCTTCGTTCTGGACGGCCGTGTTCAGGTCTTCGGGATGCTTCTCGAAGCGCGAACCGAGCTCGAGCCAAGTGCGGGCCTTCATGCCGTAGACCACTCCGAGGCATGCCGATGTCTTGGTCTCCGCCGTGTGGGTGGAGGCCAGGCAGGTCTCGGCTTTCGACAGGTCGTCGAGGATGAAGCGGTAGAGATGGTAGAAGGGCACGCGCGGGTTGTTGCGGGCGGCGCTCTCGGCCGTCTTCTCCGTTACGAGAGGCACGGTGAGGCCGTAGATGCCGCGGCTCTGGGCCTCGGCGTCGAGCGAGGCCACGCCCGTGTGGCGGTATTCATACATGCGGCTCATGTCGAGATATGCCATGGCGCGGTAGGTGCGGGCGTTACCCTCGTACACCAGGTCGGCCTCGGTAACGCCGTCGACTGCTCCAAGCACGAGGTTGGCCTTCTGGACAAGGTAGTAGTAGCGCTGCCAGAACGTGGTCTGCAGGATATAGTTGCCCAGATAGTTCTGATAGTTGTAGTAGCTGAAATAGTCGTACTGCGCGTCGGCTATGGGGAGGTCGGCGCTCATGGCGTCTCTCCAGATCATGAAGCCCGCGAAACCGACGTCGTAATACTGGTCGGTGGTGTAGGTGGTCATGTAAGCGGCCACGGCGCGCGAGAGGGAGGCCTTGTCGGCCTTCGACACCTGGTCTTGCGTGGCGTAGGCGGTGGGCTCGTACTCCTTCAGGCAGCCCGTGAGCGACACCAGAAGGAAAGCCGGCAATATGATTGATTTGAATATTCTTTTCATGTCGTTTCTTTTTTGCGGTTGGTGGCCTGGGTTAGAAGTCGATGGTCACTCCTCCCGAGATGGCGCGCATCGGGAAGGAATAGTAGGAGGTGGAGTTGTAGTTTCCGTAGAGGGCTCCCATGCGGGGATCGAATCCCTTGCGCTTCGACCAGTAGTAGATGTTCTCGGCCGCTACGTATACCCTTACTTTCGACATCGCCGCCTTGCGCGTGATCTGCTGCGGAAGCGTGTAGCCCAGCGTGATGTTGCGCAGGCTCAGGTAGCTGGCGTCGGTGAGCCAGCGGTCGGACGACGATCCGGAGTTGATGTCGTTGTACTGCCAGCGCGGAATCTCGCTCTCGGTGTTGTTGACGGTCCAGGCGTTGAGGATGTCCTTGTGGAGCTGGCCGCCCACCCAGGAGTTGTAGGGCGTCTGCATCAGCGACTGATAGGTGGAGTCGAACTTCTTGCCGCCTATCGAGTAGTTGAACTGCACGTTGAGGTCGAAGCCGTAGAGCTCCAGCGTGGTGTGGAAGCCTCCGAACACGTCGGGAAGCGCCGAACCGCATGTGTAGTAGCCGCCGTTGTCGTAGATTGTCGTGGTGGCCTTGTTGCCGTTCTCGTCGGTGTAGTAGAAGAGCGACTGACCGTCTTCCGAAACGCCGGCATACTGCTTCAGATACCAGGTGTAGACCGGCAGACCCTCGCCGTAGAAGAGCGAGCTTCCGGAATAGCCGTTATAGCCGTCGACGGTGAGCTGCTTCTTGTCGTCGGGCAGATAGGTGATGCGGTTGCGCTCCCATGTGAGGTTGAGGCCCACGTTCCACTTGCAGTTCTTGAAGTCGAGGATGCGGCCGTCGAGCGTGAGCTCGATACCGGTGTTGCGGATGTCGCCGATGTTGTCGTAGTAGCCGCTGTAGCCCACGCTGTAGGGGGATGTGAACCACATGAGCATGTCTTTCGTGTTGCGCACATAGAAGTCGAGGCCTCCGTTCAGACGGTTGTTGAAGAGGTTGAACTCAACTCCGCAGTTGAAGCTTCCGACGGTCTCCCAGGTGATGTCCTCGTTTCCTTTCTCGCGGAACACGTAGGCCACCTGGCCGTCGGAGTTCTTGATGGTGTAGGTGTCGATGTACCGGTAGTCGCCGATGCCGTCGTTACCCTGCTCGCCGTAGGATGCCTTGATCTTGAGCATGTTCACCATCGGAGACTGGGGGAACCAGCTCTCCTTCGAGATGATCCAGGCGCCGCCGAGCGACCAGAAGTTACCCCAGCGGTGACCCTTGGCGAAGCGAGACGAACCGTCGCGGCGGAAGGAGAAGGAGGCGAAGATGCGGTTGTCGTAGTCGTACTGGCCGCGGATGAAGTATCCCTCCACGTTGTATTTGGTGATGTAGCTGTCCATCGAGGCGTCGATCACGGCGCCGGCCAGCTCGTGGTTCTGGTTGAACATCGCCACGCGGTTGCGCGCCCCGGTGAGGGTGGTCGACGTGGTGCGCGAGTATTCGTGGCCCAGGAGCACGTCGACGTTGTTCAGGCCGAAGCTCTGGTTGTAGTCGAGCAGCTGCTGGAAGTTTATGTCCGACGTGCGGTAGTGGCTCACCTGGCTGTAGCCGCCGGTGTTCACCGTATAGCCGTAGTAGGGGTTGATGCCGTATTGGTTGCGGGTCTCGGTGATGTAGGCGCTGCCGTTCACGGTGAGGCGGAAATACTTCAGGAAGTTGAAGTCGGCGTATCCCTGCAGGTTGAAGGCGTTGATCACGTTGCGGTCTTTGTCGAGGCGGTCGCTCTGCACGAGGTTGCCGTTGGGATCGACGGCGCGGTAGCAGCCGGCGTTGTCGCCCGAACCGTAGTCGTACATGCGGCCGTTGGCGTCGGTCATGATGTTGCCGTCGCCGTCGCGCAGGTAGAGAGGATAGATCGGGCCCACCTGATAGATGGTGTAGAACACGTTCATGTTCGAATTGGTGGTGGAGCGGGTGTAGCCAGCCGTACCTCCCACCTTAAGCCAGTCGAAGGCCTGGTAGTCGGCTTTCATCTTGGCGTTGTAGCGCTCTATGTCGTTGCCCCAGCAGAGGCCGTCGGCCTTGAGATAGCCCAGCGAACCGAGGAACGTGAAGCGCTCGCTGCCGCCCGACACGCTCAGGTTGTACTCCTGGCGGAAGCCGTTGCGCAGACCTTCGTCGGTCCAGTTGTCGGGATAGAGGGTGTAGACCTGGTTGCCGTAGGCCATGCGGTTGCCAAGCACGGCGTTGGGGTTGAGCCGGCCGTTGGTGCCGATGAGGAACTCGTTCTCGGGCACGCTGTACACCATGTAGCCCAGACCTCCCTCTGTGGTGGAGCCGCCCAGGATGTTGTTGGCGTTGGCGTGGGCCGCGCCGAAGCTCTGGCCCAGCGTGTTCATATAGTAGTTGAGCATGGCCTGGTAGTGGGCCTCGTAGTACTGGCCCGGGTCGGTGATGTAGTCATACTTGACGCGGCCGTCGCTGTTGGCTCCCCAGCGGGCCGAGAAGTTCACCTTTGTGTTGCCGCGCTGGGCGCTCTTGGTGGTGATCAGGATCACGCCGTTGGCGCCGCGCGCACCGTAGAGGGCGTTGGAGGCGGCGTCCTTGAGCACTGTCATCGAGGCGATGTCGGCCGGGTTGATGTCGCTCATGTTGCCGTTGTAGGGAAGTCCGTCGAGCACGATCAGCGGCGTCGTTGAGGCCTCGAGCGAGCCGATGCCTCGGATGGTGATGTCGGGGTCGGCGGAGAAGGAGTTGCTCTCCTGCATCTGCAGACCCGTGACGTTGCCGTTGAGCGCGTCGAGCGGGTTAACCACCTGCTGGCGCTCGATGGTCTGGGCGCCCACCACCGTTGCCGAACCGGTGAACGCCTCCTTCTTCTGCTTTCCGAAGGCTACCACGAGCACCTCGTCGAGGGTGTCGGATGTCTCTTTGATGTAGATTGTCATGTCGGGCTTGATGTCGACGGTCTTCGACTCGAAGCCCACATAAGTCACTGTCACCTTCTTGGCGTTGGCTTTAACGCCCTTGAGAGTGAAGCGCCCGTCGAGATCGGTGGAGGTGGCGTTGGTGGTGCCGTCCACCCTGACGGTGGCCCCGACTATCGGTTCGCTGTCCTTCTCGGAGAGAACCTGGCCGGTGACTTGCGTAGTCTGAGCTTGCATCCCTATCGCCAAGGTGACGATAAGTGTAAGCAATAAGGCTATTTTTCTCATATAAATTAGGGTTAGTTAGATTCAGTATTATTGCCGTGTGTCAGTTTTAGAAAGCAAATGTAAGTAAAATTGTAAAAATAAGCAAGCAATCGTTAAAATTCTTTAATATATTGTTGCAAAAAGATATCTGGAGGGGCAATATAATTGTCGGAATCACGCCCGTTCATCCCCTCGAAACCCGATTTCGTCCACAAAAAAGGCCGCTCCATTGAAAGAGCGGCCAAATATCATTCTCAGAATTCTCAGAGTTCTCGGAGTTCTCAGAGTTCTCAGAGTACTCAGAGTTCTCAGAGTACTCGGAGTACTCAGAGTTCTCGGAGTGCTCGGAGTTCTCGGATTATACCTCGGTCTTCGAGCGCGAGGATACGATTCTCCAGAGGAGCACTGCGATCAGGGCGCCAACCAGCGGGCCGACAACCATGATCCAGAAGTCGCCCCATGCGTTGGGCGAGAAGCAGGCGGGTCCGAAGCTGCGGGCGGGGTTGACCGAGCAGTTGTCTACGGGAATTCCCACGATGTTCACCAGGCCGAGAGCCAAACCGATGGCGAGGCCGGCGAAGTTGCCGTAGCCGCGGTCGGGATCCGTTGCGCCGAGGATCACGAATACGAAGAAGCCTGTGAGCAGGATCTCGCAGAGAAGAGCCATTCCCTGGCTTACGCCCGGCTGGCAGACGTTGGTGGCCAGGATGTTGTTGCTCTGTTCGGTGACGCCGCCGAAGGTGAAGCCGTCACCGCCCATGTTGAAGAACCAGTAGAGGAAGCCGGCGCCGACTACGGCACCTGCCATCTGGAACACTACATACCAGATGAAGTCCTTAACGCTCATCTTGCCCGAGCAGAGCATGGCGAACGATACGGCGGGATTCACGTGGCAACCCGAGATGTTGCCGATGGCGTAACAGAGGCAGACCAGAACGAGGCCGAAGCAGAGACCGATACCGAGGCCGCCGATCGACGGACCTGCCAGAACGGCGCTACCGCATGCGAGCAGCACCAGGAACATTGTGCCGAAGAATTCGGCCAAATACTTTTTGAAACTTTCCATAATTTATTTAATATATTGGGTTATAGCAATATGTAATTCTTATTATTTCTTCATTAACCATTAACCTTCGCGAAGCGACTTTAACCTTTAACCTTTAACCTTTAACCTTCGCGCGAAGCGCGACTAAAACTGTCTCGGATAGAGCATCAGCAGATTGTGCCGGCTGAAGTGCTTCTCCAGGAAGCCGGGGATGGAGTCGAGGTCGGAGCTGTGGGAGATCGAGCCCCTCCGGGCACCGACCACCGCCAGCAGGTCGTCGTCGCCTACATTCCCCGAAAGGAGGATGAAGTCGTCGGCCGAATCGAGCACCTCGAAGTCGAAATCCACCTCGATGCCGTCTTCGGCGATAACGGCGCGGATAAAGTCCTCTGTGGCCTTATATAATATAAACGTGATTCTGGCCTCAATGTTTGCGGCGAGCGTCGCCATTCGCGACACCCACAGATGGAAGCCCGTCTCGTACTCCGCCTTCTCCGGCACGAACACGTAGACGCGCGTCACGGTGTCGATCGGTATGAAGCAGCGCGACATGATCACCATCTTGTTGGTCTGCCCCACAAGTTGCTCTGTGAGAGAGCCGAAAAAGGAGTCGACGATGTTCGACTTGCGGTGGAAACCGATCACGATCTCCGTGGCGTCTTCCTCGATGGCCACGCTGCGCAGCGCCGAGACAACGCTTATGTCGAAGCGCTCCGTGCGCTTCACCGGTATCTCCATCTCCTCGGCGGCCTCCACGGCGTTGCGCAGGGCGTTGCGGCCCATCTGCATGCGCCGCGAGTCTTCGTCGGTGCGCACATACAGCGCCGTCACCGGGTTCTGGTTGCGGCGGTTGCGCATGCTCAGCGCCAGCCGCATGATGCCCTCGGCCGTAAGCGGATTCGCCACCGACACTATCTGCCGCGCGAACTCCGTCTGCCCCAGATCGTCGTGGCGCAGGCCCTCCTCGGTGATCTCCATCCTGATGCGCTTGGCGGCCCTCTCCGTGACGAGCGAGGCCACGATGCAGCAGATAAGGATCATCACCACGGCGCCGTTCATCACGTCTTCGGTGATCATGCCGTAGCGCCAGCCCACCATCACCGCGGCGATGGTGGCGGCGGCCTTGCCGCTGGTGAGGCCGAACATCATCTGGCGGTCCTGGCGCGAGAAACCGAACGCCTTCTGGGCGGCGTAGGCGGCCACCCACTTGCTCAGAAGCGCCATGATGGCCATGTTCACGGCCACCCAGATCACGCCCCAGCCTTTCAGCACCACCCCGACGTTGATGAGCATCCCAACTCCGATAAGGAAGTAAGGGATGAAGATGGCGTTGCCCACGAAGCGGATGTTCTTCATCAGCGGCGAGCGGCCGGGTATCATGCGGTTGAGCACCAGTCCGGCGTAGAACGCGCCGAGGATGGCCTCGAGTCCGATGATCTGCGCCAGAAGCGAGGCGAAGAACACGAGCGACATGATGAAGATGAACTGCGCCACGGGGTCGGAATTGCTGCGGAAGAAGCGGCGCGTGGCCCATGGGAAGGCATATCCCACCGCCAGGGTGTAGACTCCCAGCAGCGCGATGAGCCGCATGAGCCGCGAGATGTCGAAGCGGCCCGAGACCTTCACCTCCACTACTCCCGCCAGGCAGAAGAGCGCCAGCATCACGGCCACGATCGTGCCGCAAACGGCCACCACGACTCCCCGGGAGTTCTGCAGGCCGAAACGGCTCACCGTGGGATAACTTACCAGCGTATGCGAGGCATACATCGTGGCGATGAGCACCGCCGTGTCCCAGCCCACCCCGAAGAGATAGCGCGAGCCGAACACTCCCGCAAGCATCGGCAGCAGGAAGCTAAGCATACCGAAGATTATCCCCCGGCGCGACTGCTGCTTGAGATGGAACATGTCGATCTCCACAGCAGCCTGGAACATGATGTAGAGGATGCCCACCTCGCCGAAGATCTTGAAGCTCGCGTCCTGGTCGAGGATGTGGAACCCGTAGGGCCCCAGGGCGATACCCACGATGATCAGCCCCACAACAGAGGGGATTTTCAGGCGCCTGAACACCACCGGCCCCAGCAGGATGCTGAGGAGCACGATCAGGAAGATGGCTACCGGATTGGTGATCGGAATCGTGGGCATGTGTTGTATGGTTTATGTCTTTGGGAAGAATATGTCGGCGTTGCGGTCGGTGGCGGCCTCCACCTCTTCGGGGGTCACCCCGAGCGTCTCGGCCACCTTGTCGCGGATGTGGGGGATGCGGCAGCTCTCGTTCGTCTTGCCGCGATGGGGCGCGGGCGAGAGCCAGGGGGCGTCGGTCTCGAGCAGGATCCGGTCGAGCCCTATCTCGGGAAGAGCCTCGCGAAGCGTAGGGGCGTTCTTGAAGGTCACCACCCCGTTGATGCCGAACATCGGGTCGCACACCTCGCGGATACGCCTCACCTGCTCGGCTCCGCCGGTGAAACTGTGGAACACCAGCCGGGGAAGTTCCCCTTCGTGGCGCCCGATCACCTCGAGCGTCTCCTCCAGTCCGTCGCGGCAGTGGATGATGACCGGCAGGCGCTTCTCCGCCGCCCAACCGAGCTGGATGGCGAAAGCCTCCATCTGCTCCTCGCGGCGGGTGGCGTCCCAGTAGAGGTCGATGCCCACCTCGCCGATGGCGGCGAAACCGCCCGAGTCGAGCCGCCGCTTCATCTCCCGGAGGATGGAGCGCCATTCGGGTTCGCCGCCGTTCTCTTCGGCCGTCTTTCCCAACTCCGTGGGATGCAGACCGATAGCAATGGCCGTCTGCCCGGGGAAGCGGGCGTGCAGCCGCTCCATCTCGGGCAGCGACTTGAGGTCGACGCAGGGGAAAACCAGTCGTCCCACTCCGGCCTCCATCGCACGCTCCGCAGCCTCCACCCCGCCGTCGGGGAAGGTGTCGGCCATATATATATGAGTGTGCGTGTCGGTCATATTATCCTTATTTTCTGCGGCCCGTGAGTTTCTCCACGAGGCGGCGGAAGGGCTCCTTGGCCTCGTCGCTGAGCGAGGTGGACTTAAGGGCGGCCACCGCCTTCGACGAGTAGGAGGCCACGTCGGCGCGGACGCGGTCGGAGATGTGCATCTTCTCGTAGATGCGCGTCACCACCTTCACCTTCGTCGGCCCGGCGGGCAGCTTCATGGCCTCGCGCAATGCCTCCGAGTCGGAGTTGCCGTCGGAAAGCGCCGTGAGCAGCAGATATGATTTCTTGTTGTTGTTGATGTCGCCGCCTATCGGTTTGCCGAACGTAGAGGCGTCGCCGAACACGTCGAGCCAGTCGTCCTGCATCTGGAAGGCGATGCCCAGCATCATGCCGTATTCATACATCAGTTCGGCGTCGCGGGTGTCGCCCCCGCCGATAAGCGCACCGATCTTGGCCGCCGCACCGATGAGGGCGCCGGTCTTGTCGCTGATCATGCGGATGTAGTCGGAAATCTCCACGTCGTCGCGCTTCTCGAACTCCATGTCGATCTGCTGGCCCTCGTAGACGCGGATGGCCATCGAGTTGAAGGCGTCGAGCACCGGACGCAGGATCCTGTCGTCAACCTCGGCGACGGCCTGCGTGGCCAGCGTGAGCATGGTGTCGCCCGAGAGGATGGCAGTGTTCACATCCCATTTGGCGTGAACCGACGGACGGCCGCGGCGCAGGTCGCTCTTGTCCATCACGTCGTCGTGGAGCAGAGTGAAATTGTGGAAGATCTCGATGCCTGCGGCGGCGTTGAGAGCCTTGTCGGCAGCGTCGCCGAAAGCGTCGGCGGTCATCAGCAGCAGAGCCGGACGCAGACGCTTGCCGCCCCCGTTGAGGGCGTATGCTATCGGGGAGTAGAGGCCCTCGAGCTCGCCTCCCGGGAAATCAAGACCGCGCAACTTCTCTTCGATCTGCACGGTATAGTCGGAAAATCTTTTCATCTCAATGTGTGTTTACCTGTATGTTTACATTCCTGTGAAATGGCGGTATACATCCTCCGGAATCCCCTTGCCGTGGTCGAGCTGCAGAGCCAGCTTCAGGCCGGTCATGAACCGGCGGTAGGTGGCCGTGTCGCTTCCGCAGGCGTTGCGGAACTCCTTCAGTTCCTCCTCCACGGCCTGCACCTTCATCTGGTTGTCGCGGATCTTGCTTACATACTCCAGGCCCAGCGTGTAGCCCAGACCCTGGGGGTCTTCCGAGCCGCCAAGCTTGTAGGCCTTCATCTTCTCCGGCAGGGGCAGCGACTCGACGATGGCGTCATACTCGCGCGAGAAATCCTCCAGGTCATCCCCCTTGAGATGCTCGTAGGCATAGTTGGTGGCGATGGCCAGAGTGTCGATCTTCACCCCCGGCGTCTTCCCGAGAGCGCCGTAGAGAATGAAGCGGGCGAGAGAGTCGCCCTGAACGCGGTTCATCATATATTTCACGCGACCCGCGTCGCCTATCTGGTTGAAATTCTGGGGGAAATCGGAAGAGCCGTCACCCTTCCCCTTGCAGCCGGCTGCCGACAACAGGAGGGAAAGCAGGAGAGCTGAAGCGAAAAACTTTTTCATCTGCCTAAATAATTTTGGGCCGCCGAACCGGGGGAGAGAATGGGCGCGTGTTTCTGAAAAACTGTTTAAAACAGCGGTTCGGGGGCAAATTTCCTACAAAATTAATAAAATATCGCGAATTAATATTGTCAATTCGAAGAAAAGCATTAACTTTGCAGTGCGAAAAGCGAAAAATAGCTCAGACAGGACAGCAACATCTTATCAGAAAAGAAGGGAATCCGGTCAGAAAAAGATTGGAATCCGGTTTAGAAAAGAAGGGAATCCGGTCAGAGAACAGTAATTGGAGCGATGCTCGAGTGGCTGAAGAGGCACGCCTGGAAAGCGTGTGTGCGCCAAAAGCGTACCGCGGGTTCGAATCCCGCTTGCTCCGCCAGAAAACACGTTGATAATCACAGCATTATCAACGTGTTTTTTTTAGTTTCCGCCGTTAGAGGCCGCGGAGCGGCGTGAGACTGGAGCGACCTTAGCTCCGCTAAGGTCGGCATCGCGTCCGGACGGTCCGGATGGCGAGCCGCGGAGCGGCGTAAGACTGGAGCGACCTTAGCTCCGCTAAGGTCGGCATCGCGTCCGGACCGTCCGGATGGCAGCCGCGGAGCGGCGTGAGATTTGAGCCCCGGGTGGAGCAAAACAAACGAGCGCAGCGAGTTTGTTTTGCGGAACCCGGGGATGATGTTTGGCCACCATATATTTTATGGGGCGATTTTTTTGGCCCAAGGCCAAAAAAAACGCCCCATTAAATAAAAAATTGAAGGCGTAAATACCCCACGGTTCCGATGATTGATGTCGCTTCGCTCCATCAATCATCTCCACCATGGGCTCGAATCTTACGCCGCTCCCGCGGCTGCCATCCGGCTGGGGCAGACACGGTGTCGACCTTAGCGGAGCTAAGGTCGCTCCAAGTCGCTGGGCCTGACGCGATGCCGACCTTAGCGGAGCTAAGGTCGCTCCATGTCGCTGGGCCAAGCGGCTGATATGCCGATGCAAATTCCGTCTTCACAACACATAAAAATTTTCAACTCTGAGTCATAGGCCGAAACAGATCTCATGGATTGTGCACACCGCAGCTCAACATGATGGCCTGCTGCATTTTCACTTGGTGGGATCTATGAGCTTGTAGCGCGGGACAAGGAGTTTCATCACGCACCAGCCTGCAAGGTAGCTCACGCCGCAGATGCAGAAAATGATGAAGTATCCGGCAGGCTTTCCCTCGAATCCCATGAATGTCATGTGTGATGCGGCAGCGTAGTCGAATAGGCGTCCGGAGAGGAGGTTGATGATGAACGAGCCCATGCCGCCAGCCATGCCGCCGATACCGATGATGGTGGCGATGGTGCTCTTGGGGAACATGTCGCCGACCACGGAATAGATATTGGCGGACCATGACTGGTGCGCGGCGCCGCAGATGCCGATGATGATGACCGGCCACCAGTAAGACAGGGCGCCTAGGGGCTGCGCGAACACAGCCAACAGGGGGAACAATGCGAAGATGAACATCGCGCGCATTCGCGCGGCGTAAGGATTAAGGCCTGTCTTATTTATGATGATGGTGGGCAGTTTGCCGCCATAAATAGACAGCATCGTGATGGCATAGAGCACGAAAATCAGCATCTGGGCCGTTGTGGTGTCGCTCGAGAAGCCATATACGTCGCTGATATATGCGGGTATCCAGAAAAGGAAGAACCACCAGACGCCGTCGGTAAGGAATTTTCCGAAGAACACGGCCCAAGTCTGGGGATACTTGAAGCATTTCAGGAAAGGGATCGTTGCCTCTTTCTCATCCTCCTGGATGGCTTTCTGCTTAGGGGTCTCGCCGGGGTCGGTGTTGTCCTGTTCGATATAGGCGAGTTCGGCGGCGTTGACGAACTTGGATTTTGCTGGATTCTGATAGAACACCATCCAGATGCCCATCCAGATGAATCCGAGACCGCCGATCACAATGAAGGCCATCTCCCAACCGTTACCGACGCCTATGCTCTGGAAATAACGCGCCAATGTAGGAATGGAGAGGGGTGCCACCAATGCGCCGATAGTGGCACCGGCATTGAAAATCGAGGTGGCGTATGCGCGGTCGCGTTTTGGGAAATAGTCGGCGGTCACCTTGATGGCCGCGGGGAAATTGCCCGACTCTCCGACTGCGAGCACGATCCGGGCGGCGATGAAGAAATACACGCTTGTCATGGCGATCGTAGAAGCAACCGCGCCTGTGGCTGAGACGAGCTCGGCGGCCGAGTGAAGGCCCACTACATGTTCCGTGGCCCAGCCGCAGCCTGCATGGAGGCATGCTCCGAGGCTCCACACTCCTATGGCCCAGAGATAGCCCCTCTTGGTGCCCATCCAGTCGATGAATCGACCGGCGAATAAGTTTGCTATCGCGTATACTATGGAGAATACGGCCGTAATGAAGCCGTAATTGCTGTCGGTCCAGTGAAATTCGGGAGAAATGAAGTCCTTCCACGTCAGCGACAGCACCTGACGGTCCATATAGTTGACCGCGGTCGCTAGGAAAAGCAGCGAACAGATGAACCATCTGAAATTTGTGGGCCTGTTATTTTTACCCGTAACTCCAAATCCAGCTCGAGCGGTGCTCTTTTCGGTCTTGCGGGAAAGATCCGTCTTCGTTTTCATATCAACGTTTTCCATCGATTTATGAGGTTAGTTTTGTTGGATGCAAATTTAATCCTCAATAAAATCGGGGCCCTTAATTTTTGTACGTTATCTGTTCGCCCCACTTAAATTCCATGCTTTCCGAACGATTTTACCACATTGGCTGATTTATTCACCCACTGAGGATATTTGTAAAAATCATCCACGGAAATTGCAAATGCATAAAAAATTGGAGGTTGAGAAATTTACCCACATTTATTGAACGAAAATTTAACATGGGGAAAATCAAAGCATGGTAATTTTGCGCAAACAAAACCGAAAATCATTTTCACCCATGGTAAACTTTTCATTGGAGGGCCGGGTGGCCCTGGTCACGGGAGCCGCTTACGGCATCGGACTTGCAATCGCAACGGCACTGGCTGAGGCCGGCGCGAAAATCGTTTTCAACTGCTCGCGTCAGGAGACCGTGGACCGCGGCCTCAAGGCATATAAGGAACTCGGCATCGACGCCAAGGGCTACCTCTGCGACGTGACCGACGAGGAATCGGTCAAGGCCATGGTGGCCGACATCGAGAAGACGGTGGGCGCCATCGACATCCTCGTGAACAACGCCGGCATCATCAAGCGCATCCCCATGGAGGAGATGGCCGTCGAGGACTTCCGCCGCGTGGTCGACGTTGACCTCATCGCACCCTTCATAGTGGCCAAGGCATGCATCCCGGGCATGATCAGGAAGGGTCACGGCAAGATCATCAACATCTGCTCGATGATGTCGGAGCTGGGCCGCGAGACCGTCAGCGCCTACGCCGCCGCCAAGGGTGGCCTTAAGATGCTCACGCGCAACATCTGCTCTGAGTATGGCGCGGCCAACATCCAGTGCAACGGCATCGGCCCCGGCTATATCGCCACCGAACAGACCGCGCCTCTCCGCGAGCGTCAGGCCGACGGCAGCCGCCATCCATTCGACCGCTTCATCATCTCGAAGACTCCGGCAGGGCGCTGGGGCACGCCCGAGGACCTCATGGGCCCGGCAGTGTTCCTGGCCTCCGACGCCTCCGACTTCGTGAACGGACACATCCTCTATGTGGACGGCGGCATCCTCGCTTACATCGGCAAGAACCCTTCTGAAATCAACGACTAAAACAGCTACTTTAGCTAAAATAGCTATTATAGCTACCATACCTAAATCATGGAACAGGTCTTTTCATACATCATAGGACTCGGAGCCGCGGTGATGATGCCGGTCATCTTCACCGTGCTCGGGGTCTGCATCCGCATTCCGTTCGGGAAGGCGCTGATGTCGGGTCTGAAGGTCGGCGTCGGTTTCATCGGTCTCTCGATAGTTACGGCGCTGCTCACCTCGGCGCTGGGTCCGGCGCTCAACAAGGTAGTGGAGATCTACGACCTCCAGCTGAAGGTGTTCGACATGGGCTGGCCCGCCGCCGCATCGGTTGCCTACAACACAGCCGTGGGCGCGCTGATCATCCCCGTGTGTCTGGGCGTGAACCTGCTGATGCTCCTCACGCGCACAACGCGCACTGTTAACATCGACCTCTGGAACTACTGGCATTTCGCCTTCATCGGAGCCATCATCTATTTCGCCTCCGGTTCGCTGGCATGGGGCTTCTTCGGCGCCATCGTCTGCTACGTCATCACCCTGATTATCGCCGACATCACGGCCAAGAAATTCCAGGGATACTACAAGGATATGGAGGGCATCTCCATCCCGCAGCCCTTCTGCGCCGGTTTCGTGCCCTTCGCCTGGGCCATCAACAAAGGGCTGGACAAGGTTCCCGGCATCGACAAGCTGAATATCGACGCCGAGGGGATGAAGAAGAAGTTCGGGCTTTTAGGCGAGCCGCTCTTCTTAGGCGTAGTGGTAGGCATAGGCATCGGATGCCTCACCTGCACGTCATTGAAAGAGATCGTGGACCAGATTCCATATATATTGGGACTCGGCATCAAGATGGGCGCGGTGATGGAGCTGATACCCCGCGTGACGGTTCTCTTCATCGAGGGTCTGAAACCGATATCGGAAGCTACCCGCCGGTTGATCGCGAAGAAGTTCAAGAACGCCGACGGCCTGAATATCGGCATGAGCCCCGCGCTCGTGATCGGCGCTCCGACCACGCTGGTGTGCTCGCTGCTGCTGATACCGGTGACGTTGCTGCTGGCGGTGATCCTGCCGGGCAACCAGTTCCTGCCGCTGGCTTCGCTCGCGGGTATGTTCTACGTGTTCCCGCTCATCCTCCCCTACACGAAGGGGAATGTGTTCAAGACATTCATCATCGGAGTGGTGGTGATCGTGATGAGCCTCTACATGGTGACGGGCCTGTCGCAATTCTTCACCCTGGCGGCCAACGACGTCTACGCCCAGACGGGCGACGCGGCCGTGGCTATTCCCCAGGGATTCTCGGGCGGCTCGCTCGACTTCGCCGGCAGTCCGATGGCATGGGTGATCTTCGAGCTGACCTATTACGGCAAGTGGATAGGCGCCGGAGTTCTCGTAGCCCTTACCATGGGAATGATGGTCTGGAACCGCATCCATATTATAAAGAATCAGAAACTGATGGTCGAGCGAAACGCCGACACATTGCAGACAATAGAATAAAATGAAAAAGACAACAATAGCAACACTACTTATGCTCGTTGCTCTTCCCGCCATGGCCAAGACAAACTATAGCGTACAGCGCGCATGCCATCCGGCAGACGTCAAGGAGTATTCCACATCGCAGCTTCGTGAGCGTTTCACGATGCTCGACGTGATGAAGGTCGACGAGATCAACCTGACATATTCAATGTACGACCGGCTGATTTTCGGCGGCGTGATCCCGGTGACGCCCCAGAAGCTCGAGACCATCGACCCCATCAAGTCGAAGTACTTCCTGGAGCATCGCGAGCTGGGCGTAATCAACACCGGCGGCGACGGTATCGTGACAGTCGACGGCAAGGATTACGAGCTGCATTTCAAGGATGCCCTCTATATCGGCCGCGGCAAGGAGAACGTGACGTTCAAGAGCAAGAACCCGGCGAACCCCGCGAAGTTCTACCTGAACTCCACCACAGCGCATAAGGAATACAAGACGCAGCTCATCATCATCGACGGCCGGAAGGGCTCGATCAAGGCCAATTCGTTTGCCGCCGGATCGATGCAGGACAGCAACGACCGCGTGATCAACCAGCTGATCGTGAACAACGTGCTCGAGGAGGGTCCCTGCCAGCTGCAGATGGGTCTCACGGAGCTGAAGCCGGGTTCGGTATGGAACACGATGCCGGCTCACACCCATGACCGTCGCGTGGAAGCCTACTTCTACTTCAACGTGCCCGAGGGGAACGCCATCTGCCACCTGATGGGAGAGCCGCAGGAGGAGCGTGTGGTATGGCTTCACAACGAGCAGGCCATCATGAGCCCGGAATGGTCGATCCACGCAGCAGCCGGAACGAGCAACTATATGTTCATCTGGGGTATGGGCGGCGAGAACCTCGACTACGGCGACATGGACAAGATTCCGTATCTGCAGATGAAGTAAAATAGCTAAAACAGCTAAGACAGCTAAAACCACAGCTTAAACAATGGAGAATTTCAAGGAAGTAAACGAGTCATATACGCTTGCGGAGGCCATCAGGGAGGCGCAACGCTGCCTTCACTGCAAGGTTCCAAACTGCAGGAAAGGATGCCCCATCAGCAACGACATACCGGAATGGACGGCAGAGCTTGCCAAGGGAAATTTCGGCAACGCTATAGCTATCATCAACCGCAAGAGCAATCTGCCGGCCGTATGCGGGCGCGTATGCGCGCACGAGCGCCAATGCGAGGGCAACTGCGTGCTGGGCAAGAAAGGCGCCCACATCAACATCGGCAAGTTGGAGCGCTTCGTGGCCGACTTCGACTCGAGCGCCGGGATGACCCACGAGGCCATCCCCGAGAAGAGCCGCGGACGTGTGGCCGTGATCGGTTCGGGCCCGGCAGGCCTTACCATAGCCGGCGACCTGTCGCGTCGCGGTTTCGCAGTGGATATCTTCGAGATGGAGCATGAGGCCGGAGGAGTACTGATGTACGGGATTCCGGAGTACCGGCTACCGAAGGAGGTGGTTCGGCGCGAAATCAAGAAGATAGAGAATCTGGGTGTGAAATTCCATCTCGACAGCACCATCGGGGAGTCGCTTACGGTCGACGACCTGTTCGGCCAGGGCTTTGACGCCATCTTCATGGGCACCGGCACAGGAGTCCCCAAGCGTCTGAACATCCCGGGCATCAACCATCCGGCGGTGCGCCAGGCCATACGCTATCTGCGCCGAGTATCGCTGTATGAGAACGGTCTGATGACACGCGACGAGGTAAAGGTAGGTCCAGACACGCGCGTGTTCGTGGTGGGCTGCGGCAACACCGCGATGGATGCCGCCCGCACGGCCGTGCGCATGGGGGCCAGGGAGGTCACGGTGGTATACCACCGCACCATAGACCGCATGGCCGCGCTCCGCTCGGAGTACGACGAGGCTGTGGAGGAGGGCGTGAACTTCATGTGGGAATCCTCCATCACGGAGATCGATGCCGCCGAGGGTGCTCCGACGCTCACCAGCATCCTGATCGACACCAGGGGCGAAATCCGGAGGTTCGAGGCCGACCATGTGCTGCTGGCTGTGGGCTCCGCTCCGGCATCCAGAATTGTCTCCACCACGGATGGCATTGAGGTCGACGGGAAAGGCTATGTCCTCACCAACGGGCATCCCTACGGCATGACCACGCGCAAGGGGGTCTTCGCCGGTGGAGACGTGACCAACCGGCCCGCCACCGTGGTCCACGCCATGCGTGACGCCAAACTGGTGGCCGACGGCATCGCGCAATACGTCGACGCCGTGAAACTATTGGAGGCCATCGAGAAGAGCAATCAAAATTATCAGCAGGAAGCAATCAAAACAGAAATAAATTCAAAACCCAATAACAATGTCTAAAGTAGTAACATTAGGCGAGATCATGCTCCGCCTCTCCCCTGCCGGCTGCAAGCGCTTCGTGCAGGTTGACAGTTTCGATGTAATCTGGGGCGGCGGCGAGGCCAATGTAGCCGTAAGCTGCGCCAATTATGGCCACGACGCCTACTTCGTAAGCAAGCTTCCGACGCATGAGATAGGTCAGGCAGCGTTGAACTCGCTTCGCCGCTATGGCGTACATACCGACTTCATAGCCCGTGGCGGCGACCGCGTGGGCATCTATTACTGCGAGACCGGCGCCTCGATGCGCCCCTCGAAAGTGATCTACGACCGCGCCAACAGCGCCATCGCCGAGGCCGATCCCGCGGATTTCGACTTCGACAAGATCATGGAGGGAGCCGACTGGTTCCATTGGAGCGGCATCACCCCCGCCATCAGCGACAAGGCCGCGGAGCTTACGCGCCTTGCATGCGAGGCCGCCAAGCGTCACGGCGTGACCGTAAGCTGCGACCTCAACTTCCGCAAGAAGCTGTGGACAAGCGAGAAAGCCCAGAGCATCATGAAACCCCTGATGCAATACGTGGACGTATGCATCGGCAACGAGGAGGATGCGGAGCTCTGCCTCGGTTTCAAGCCCGAGGCCGACGTAGAGGGCGGCAACACCGACGCCGCCGGTTACAAGGGCATCTTCGAGCAGATGGCCAAGGAGTTCGGCTTCAAGTATGTTGCCTCGACGCTCCGCGAGAGCTACTCCGCCACCTTCAACGGCTGGAAGGCCATGATCTACAACGGCAGGGAGTTCTACGAGAGCAAGCGCTACGAAATCAACCCGATCATCGACCGCGTGGGCGGCGGCGACAGCTTCTCGGGCGGCCTTATCCACGGACTGCTGACGATGCCGACCCAGGGAGAGGCTCTTGAGTTTGCAGTTGCGGCCAGCGCCCTGAAACAGACCATCAACGGCGACTACAACCTCGTGAGCGAGGCCGAAGTGAAGGCTCTGGCAGGCGGCTCGGCAAACGGCCGGGTACAACGCTAATATAGCTGTAATAGCTACTTCAGCTAAAATAGCTAAAATAACAGAAGAAGAGAATGGCAAGATTCAACAAACTGGCCGTAATGGCCAAGATGGAAGAGGCGCCGATGGTGCCGGTGTTCTATCACAAGGATATAGAGACGGCATGCAAGGTTGTCAAGGCATGCTATGATGGCGGCGTGCGCTGCTTCGAGTTCACCAACCGCGGCGACTTCGCCCATGAGGTGTTCGAATCAGTGGTGAAGTTCGCCGCAAAGGAGTGTCCGGAGATGGCGGTGGGCGTGGGTTCGGTTGTTGAGCCCGGCACGGCGTCGCTCTACATGCAGCTGGGAGCCTGCTTCGTGGTGGGCCCGCTTTTCAACGCCGAGGTTGCCCGCGTGTGCAACCGCCGGCAAGTGCCCTACATCCCCGGCTGCGGCTCGGTGAGTGAGGTGGGCTCGGCTCAGGAGGCAGGCTGCGAGGTCTGCAAGGTCTTCCCCGGTGACGTGCTCGGCACGAAGTTCGTGAAAGGCCTCAAGGCGCCCATGCCCTGGTCGAAAATCATGGTCACTGGCGGCGTGGAGCCCACCGAGGAGAACCTTAAAGGATGGTTTGGCGCCGGCGCCGATTATGTAGGCATGGGTTCCAAACTATTCCCCAAAGATATTGTCAAAGCTCAAAATTGGAGTTACATATCAGAAAAATGCCGTGAGGCATTGTCCATAACTAAATAAGTTAAAGGTTGTTGTTGCGAGGGTTCGGAAACGGGCCCTCTTTTTTTATATCCAGGAAGTGAATATAAACATAAAAAACCGGCCATCGCGACCGGTTCTTCACAACTAACCAATTTACAATAACTATATCACACAAAAATCACATTGCGAAAGCGTTGAAACCGCCGTCGACTACGGCAACGGTACCGGTCACGAACTTGGAGGCATCGCTCATGAGGTAATGGATGGTGCCGCAGAGCTCGTCGGGCTGACCCATGCGGCCGAATGGAGTCTGGCGTATCACGTCAGCCCCGCGCTGAGTGTAGGAGCCGTCGGGGTTGGTAAGCAGCGAGCGGTTCTGCTCAGTGATGAAGAAGCCGGGGGCAATGGCGTTGACACGTATACCCTCGCCGAATTTCTTGGCGCACTCCGTAGCCATGAAGGCGGTGAAGTTGGAAATGCCGGCCTTGGCCGCGGCATATCCGCACACGCGGGTCATGGGACGGAAGGCCGCCATGGATGAGAAGTTTATGATGGACCCCTTCCCTTGTGCCGACATAGGCTTGAGAAACACCTGGGTGGGGATGACCGTGCCTGTAAGGTTGAGGTCGAGGACCTTCCGGAACTGGAGCGGATCGAGGTCGAAGAATGTCTTGTCGGGGGCTATGGTGGCACCCGGCATGTTGCCGCCTGCCGCGTTGAGGAGCGTGTCTACGCGGCCGTAGCCGGCGAGGATGGCGTCGCAGTTCTCCTGGACCTTGGCCTGGTCCATGACGTCGGTCCTCATGAACTCGATGGAGCCTGCCGGATGCTCATCCATTACGGCCGCCACAATTTCGCGGCCGACATCCTCCTTGCGGCCGAGGATGATCACCTTGGCGCCGTTGAGGGCCAGATACTCTGCGATGGCGCGGCCGAGAACGCCCGTACCGCCCGTTATGACGGTGACGTTGTCTTTTATATCGAAAAGATTTTTCATTGGTTTGAATTATTGGTCGCCATTGAAGGCGATTGTCTATGAGGGTGTGATGAATCTACCTATTTATTCGGTTGCGACGGCAGCCATGATTCCGGAAACCATGCCGAGAGCGAGCATGCGGCCATGGAAAGAGTATCCGGCATTGTAGCCCATCTTCTCGTCACCGAGCATCAGGGGAGCATGGTCCACCCGCATCGGGACTCCGGGGCGCGAATTCTCGAAGATGCGGACAATCTCCACAAGGCGCGGGTCGAGGTGGGAGGATTCCTTGAAGTCGCCGTTTGGCATCGGCTGGCAGATCCTGGCATGCACGAAGTGGGTTCGCGGTGCGAATTCCTTCGCCATTGCCACCACATCGTTGCTTGCCACGCTCGACAGGGATCCGGCGCAGAATGTGAGCCCGTTGTGGGGGTTGGGCACGGCTTCGAGGAATGCGCGGATATCCTTGGCGTTGGTCACGATGCGCGGTAGTCCGAGTATCTGCATTGCCGGATCGTCGGGATGGACACACATATCGATGCCGTATTCGTCGCAGACGGGCATGATGGCGTTGAGGAAATGTATCCAGTTCGCGCGGAGCTTCTCGGCGTCGATCCCTTCGTAGAGCTGGAGCAGGCCACGGAATTTCTCCACGGGATTCTCATCCTCCTCTGAGATGTTTCCGTTGACGAATCCCTGCGTCTTGATGATGATGTTCTCCACGAGCTTGCGCTCCTCGTCGGCGTCCATACGGGGCATCACCTCGCGTTCCATACGCTCGAGGGTCTCGGCGTCCCAATCCTTTTCAGCGCCTTCGCGCCTGAGGATATGGATGTCGAAATAGGCGAACTCCGCACGGTTGAAGTAGAGGTTGCTTGTGCCGTCGGGATTGGGATGTTCCAGCTCGGTGCGGGCCCAGTCGAGGACAGGCATGAAATTATAGCATATAGTCTTGATGCCGGCCTTCCCGAGATTGGCGAGCGAGATTCTGTAGTTCTCTATCAGCCTCTCGCGGTCGGAGCCCGCATATTTGATGGCCTCGCTGACGGGAAGGCTTTCCACCACCGACCAGCGGAGCCCATGGCTCTCGATATAGTCCTTGAGCCCATTGATCTTTTCGGAGGTCCAGACCTCCCCGTTGGCGACGCCGTGAAGAGAAGTCACGATGCCCTCTACGCCTATCTGGCGAAGCATCTCGAGCGTGATCGGGTCCCGGGGGCCGAACCATCTCCATGTTTTTTCCATGATGTTTTGATTTGCTTGGTTTTGTGGTGCAAAATTAACCCATACAGGATTTTCGACTTTGTCTTATAATCCTTTTATATAGGTGCGCGGATCAATAAGGGTGAAAAATATGCCGATTGGATATTTTAACATATATTCCCGTACGAATTTACATAAAAGTATGGCTTTAAAATCTTAACTTTGCGGGAAAAACGAATAAAGGACACCATGAGAGCGATACCAGTGATATTGACCCTTGGGCTTTGCGCCGTGATTGGCACGCGGATATGGAGCCAGGACACCGACGAATCGGATCTGTGGATGATGGCGCCATGCATCGTGACCTCCGACAACGAGACGGCATGGATTGAAGGACCGGATGCCGACAAACTCAACGCCTTTCTGGTCAACGGCAAGAAATTCACCATCCGCAAGGGGAAGATTAATTTTTCGAGTGCCGAAGGCGACACCATCTCGTTGAAGGCCTATACCTCGACGGGAATGGTGCTTACACAGAAATATATAAGAAACACCCACGAAGATGGAACGGAAGAATAGGAGATATGGCATCAGACAGGTTCTGATGTATGCGTCGGTGCTTGCAGCCGCGCTGACGGCGGGCTGCTCGAAGGAAGAGGCTCCGTATGAGCGCGAGCCGACCCTTCCGGTCACGATGGAATGGGCCAATGTCGACATCAACCAGACCGAGGACCTCGACTGGTGCCTCACGCGGTCGAACTCCATGGTGGCCTTCACCAACTACCCGGAGAAGACGCAGTACTGTCTGACATGGGAGGGAGGCCTGAAGCCCGGCCTGAAGGAGAACGCCAGGCTCTATGCGGCGGTCGACGGCGCCGTCCCCACCGAGTACAAGGTGAGCCGCCTCGACATTGAGAGCAATGGAATCAACACCACCCTGACCTTCGAGTGCGAGAACAGCACCAAGGGGAAGATTGTCTACGCCATAGAGTCAGGATACTGATCAATACCCTTTTTACATAAAATGACAGAGGAGGATTCCGGCAGGCGTCCTCCTCTATTTTTATGTACGGAACAATTGTAGAATCGTACGTTTTGAATGTTCCGGCTGTCGACTACATGGTTATCGCACAAGGTTACAAGCCACATATTGAACAAGAAAGTAATTTTGCCGGTGAAATTTTAACCAAAACAAGCCAACCATGAAAAGATTCGCATTCAAGATGTTCCTGAAGCCAGGCTTCGAGAAGGAATATGAGAGACGCCACGCGGCCTTATGGCCTGAACTGAAGAAACAGATCGCCGACTCGGGCGTGAGGAATTACTCGATATTCTGGGACAAGGACACCAATATCCTTTTCGGCTACCAGGAGGTGGAGGGCGACTCCAACTCGCAGGACGCGGAGGCAGCCGACGAGATAACGCGCAAATGGTGGGACTACATGGCCGGGATCATGGAGGTCAATCCCGACAACTCCCCCGTGACGGTTCCCATCCAAGAAGTGTTCCATCTCGACTAACCTGGGAAATGAAAAGGATTCTTTTAACCTCTCTCCTTATCGCGGGCTCCATGGTGGCTTTTGCCCAGTCGCGTTACGACTACTCGAGGATCCAGATGGAGAAGCTTAACCGAGGCGTGGTGGCGGTCAGGCAAGGTCCCGACAAGGTCGCGGTGGCCTGGAGGTACCTGAGCCAGGACCCGGAAAACGTCACGTTCGACGTGTACCGCGATGGCAGGAAGGTGAACAGGCAGCCCCTCAAGGAGAGCACTTATTTCATTGACTCATATAGAGGAACCCGGGCAGCCACCTATGAGGTGAGGCCCTCCAGGGGGAATCTTTCGGGCAGCTGCACGCTCCCTGCCGGAGCTCCCTCCGGATATCTACGGATTCCGCTCGACAAGCCCTCTCTGGGGGTCGATCCCTTCGGCAGGGAGTATTTCTACATAGCCAACGACGCCACCGTGGGAGACATGGATGGCGACGGCGAGATGGAGATAGTGCTGAAATGGGATCCCACCAACTGGCGCGACAACTCGCAGGACGGCTTCACGGGCCCGACCTACGTCGACTGCTATAAGCTCGACGGCCGCAAATTGTGGCGCATCGACCTGGGCGACAACATCCGGTCGGGCGCGCATTACACGCATCTATGCGTGGCGGATTTCGACAACGACGGCTGCTGCGAGATGATGTGCCGCACCAGCGACAACACACAGGACGGCGTCGGGAAGGTGATCGGCGACCGCCGCGCCGACTGGCGCAACATAAAGGGCCGCGTGATTGCCGGCCCGGAGTACATGACCGTGTTCAGCGGACTAACCGGGGAGGCACTCGCAAGCGAGAGACTTGCCACCACCCGCGGCGAGATCATGGACTTCGGCGACGGCTACGCCAACCGTTCCGACCGCTTTCTGATGGCGGTCGCCTACCTTGACGGCATCCATCCGTCGGCCGTGATCGGTCGCGGATATTATGCACGCACCAAGATCGCGGCCTATGACTGGGATGGGGAAAGGCTCAGTTGCCGCTGGCTTTTCGACAGCGCCAATCCCGGCTGCGAGGCCTACGGAGGCCAGGGCAACCACAATCTCCGCATCGCGGATGTCGACGGTGATGGATGCGACGAGATAATCTATGGCCAGATGGCGCTCGACCACGACGGAACCGGACTGTATTCCACCGGCATGTACCATGGCGACGCCCTGCATCTGGTGTCGGATGTCGACAATCGGAAATATTATGTATGGGGTTGCCATGAGAACCGGAAGGACGGCACCACCCTGCGCGAGGCCGCGACCGGAAAGGTAATCCTGCATTTTCCCAGCGACAAGGACATAGGGCGCTGCATGGCGGCCGATATCGACCCACGGTATCCCGGCGTGGAACTGTGGTCGCCCAATACCGGGGGCGTCCTGTCGTTCGACGGAAGACTCATCTCGCCCGAGATGCCTTTTGTCAGCGAGGTCGCCATGCAGATTCCCGTAAACATGGCTGTATGGTGGGACGGCGACCTTCTCCGCGAACTGCTCGACAGGAACCAAGTCAGCAAATATAATCCTGCAACCGGCGCGAGCGACGTCCTGACCACCTTCGAGGGATGCATGTGGAACAACGGCACCAAGGCCAATCCCTGCCTCCAGGGCGACATCCTGGGCGACTGGCGCGAGGAGGTCCTGATGCGTGACGACGACAGCACAGAGCTCCGTCTTTACATGACACCTTACCAGACAAAATACCGCTTCCATACTTTCCTCGAGGATCCCGTCTACCGGAACAGCCTGGCCAACGAGAACGTAGGCTATAACCAGCCCACCCAGCCGGGGTTCTATTTCGGACCCGACCTGAAGGGAAGGAAGTTCAGGGGAAGTGTAATCGACTGAAACATCAAACAATGAAAACGACTTACCATTTCAGCGTGGACCTCGGAGCCACATCCGGCCGCACGATACTTGCAAGGTTCGACGGCACGAAGGTGGAGATGGAGGAGATCACGCGTTTCAAATATCCGATGCTGCCCATCCGCGGGCATCTCTTCTGGAACCTTCCGCTCATATATGAGGAGATTCTGAAGGGCCTCCATAAGTGTCAGGACCGTGAATTGCCGATCAGCTCGATAGGCATCGACTCCTGGGGCTGCGACGTGGCATATTTCTACAAGGACGGAACCCTTGCGGGCCTCCCCTACTGCTACCGCGACAGCCATACCGACGGAGCCGCCGAGCGGTTCTGCAACGAGTTCGGCCGCGACAGGGTCTACGCCAGGACAGGAATCCAGTTCATGGATTTCAACACCCTGTTCCAGCTCTACACCCTCCGCGAGAAGAACCCGGAGGTGCTGGATGCCGCCGACAAGATACTCTTCATCCCCGACGCGCTGGCGTATATGCTTACGGGCAACGCCGTGATGGAGTACACTGTCGCCACCACGTCGCAAATGGTGAACGTGGATACAGGCGACCTTGACGATGAGCTGCTCTCCAAGATAGGTCTGAACCGAGAGAAATTCGGAAGGCTCGTACGGCCGGGCGAGCAGATCGGCACTTACGACGGGATTCCGGTTGTGGCCGTGGCCGGTCATGACACGGCATCGGCGGTGATAGGCGTTCCGTCGCCCGACAAGGAGTACGCCTATCTCAGTTGCGGCACGTGGTCGCTTCTGGGCGTGGAATCACCCGAAGCCATCGTTTCAGAGAAGAGCTATGAATACAACTTCACCAACGAGGGAGGCATCGAAGGCACCACCCGCTTTCTGAAGAATATCTGCGGCCTATGGATTTTCGAGCGCTGCATGGACGAGTTCGCGGGGCTTCCCGACGACATAGCGAAGGTATCGGCCATGTGCATGGAGTCGGACTGCGACAGCATCATCAACCCCGACGACGCGCGGTTCGCCCACCCCAGGCGGATGACGTCGGCCATCAACGACTACTGCATGGAGACCGGTCAGAACATTCCAAAGACCCCCGCCGACTACATTCGCGTGGTCTACCGCAGCCTGGCCAAGCGATACGGGACGGTCTCGGGATGGCTCAGGGAATTGTCGCCGGTGGAGATAAAGAGGCTCCATGTGATTGGCGGTGGCTCCATGAACCCCTATATAATGCAGTTCACGGCCGACGAGCTGGGAATACCGGTGGTGGCCGGCCCCAAGGAGTCCACGGCTTTGGGGAATGTGCTGGTCCAGCTCAAGGCCTGCGGGCTTGTCGGGGACCTGGGGCATATGCGCCACGTGGCCATAAACTCGACAGAGACAAAAACCTACAATCCAGAAATCAAACATTAAAAATATAAAACCATGAACAAGGAATCGATTAAGAAAGCTTACGAAATCGCCAGGGAGCGCTACGCGGCCATTGGCGTGGACACCGACAAGGTGCTGACACTGATGCAGGACTTCCACCTGTCGATGCACTGCTGGCAGGCCGACGATGTGGCCGGCTTCGAGTGCCGCGAGGGTGGACTCACGGGGGGAATCCAGGTCAACGGCAACTACCCCGGCAAGGCCCGCAACATCGACGAGCTCCGCGCCGACATCCTCTACGCCATGAGCCTCATTCCCGGCAAGCATCGCCTGAACCTGCATGAGATCTACGGAGACTTCCAGGGGAAGGTCGTGGACCGCGACCAGGTGACGGTGGAATACTTCCAGAGCTGGATCGACTGGGCCAGGCAGCACGACATAAAGCTGGACTTCAACTCGACGTCGTTCTCCCATCCGAAGAGCGGCGACCTGAGCCTGTCGAATCCCGATAAGGGGATCCGCGACTTCTGGATCGAGCACTCAAAGCGCTGCCGCGCCATCTCACAGGCCATCGGAGAGGCCCAGCAGGACCCCTGCATCATGAACACGTGGGTGCACGACGGCTCGAAGGACATCACCGTCAACCGCTATATGTACCGCGAGCTTCTGAAGGACTCGCTCGACCAGATTTTCGAGCACCGCTACGACTGGATGAAGGACTGCGTCGAGTCGAAGGTGTTCGGTATCGGGCTGGAGAGCTATACCGTGGGATCCAACGACTTCTACACCGCCTATGCCTCGAAGCGCGACATGATGATCACGCTCGACACAGGCCACTTCCACCCCACCGAGTCGGTTGCCGACAAGGTGAGCTCGATGCTTCTGTTCGTGCCCGAACTGATGCTGCACGTTTCCCGCCCGGTACGCTGGGATTCCGACCATGTCACAATCATGGACGATCCGACGATGGACCTCTTCTCGGAGATAGTGCGTGCCGGCGCATTGAACCGCGTGCACTACGGGCTCGACTACTTCGACGGCACGCTCAACCGCATCGGCGCCTATGTCATCGGCAGCCGCGCAGCCCAGAAATGCATGTGCCGCGCACTGCTCGAGCCTATCGACAGGCTCCGCGGCTATGAGCTCGCCGACAGGAAGTTCGAGCGTCTCGCCCTGCTCGAGGAGTGCAAGAACCTCCCCTGGAACGCCGTCTACGACATGTTCTGCCTCAACAATGACGTGCCCGTCGGCGAGAACTTCATCGCCGAGGTGCAGAAGTACGAGAACGAGGTGACCTCCAAACGATAACCAATCTTTTTATTCATCAACCAACAACAGTTTTTCAGTATTTATGTAGAGAGTCCGGATGCCCGGTAAATGATAAGTAACAAAATATCAATCTTTGTCTTTATATTGCCTTTTCAATCCCGGATTCCGGAGTCTCTGCATGGATGCCGAATAAGGTTCAGAATAAATGAATACGATATCAGGGCTTCTGATCATAGCTCTCGGGGCTTTCTGCCAGTCGAGCTGCTATGTGCCCATCAATAAAATCAAGTCTTGGAGCTGGGAAAGCTACTGGATCGTGCAGGGTCTTTTTGCATGGATCCTTCTTCCGTGGCTGGGCGCCGAGCTGGCAGTGCCTGACGGAGAGAGCCTGTGGGGGCTGTTTGCCGCCAATTCGCCGGCGGCGTGGCTGACAATGGGCTTCGGCGTGCTGTGGGGCATCGGAGGCCTGACCTTCGGTCTCTCGATGCGTTATCTCGGGGTGGCCCTGGGGCAGTCGATAGCCCTGGGAACCTGTGCCGGACTCGGCACCATTCTCGGCCCGGTTGTGCTCAACTGGCTCTATCCGGGGCAGGGAATGCTGTCGACGCTGACCTGGTCGGTGATTGCGGGTGTGGTCGTGACGTTGATAGGAATCGGAGTGATCGGCCTGGCCGGCTCGATGAAGGCTAAGTCGCTGAGCGAGCAGGAGCGGAAGGCCGCTGTCAAGGATTTCAATTTCCCCAAAGGCATAGCCGTGGCGCTGCTCTGCGGACTTATGAGCGCATGTTTCGCAATCGGCCTCGCCGTGGGGGGAGAGATCAAATACGCCGGCGTCGACCCGATGTTCGCCTCGCTGCCGGCAACCTTCCTGGTGACACTCGGCGGCTTTGTCACAAACGCCGCATACTGTTTCGCCCAGAACTCAAAGAACCATACATGGGGCGACTATGCCAAAGGGAATGTATGGCTCAACAACCTCTTCTTCTGCATCCTGGCCGGAGCTTTGTGGTACAGCCAGTTTTTCGGGCTTGCCCTCGGCAAGGGCTTCCTGAAGGACTCGCCGACCCTGCTTGCATTCTCATGGTGCATCCTGATGGCCCTCAATGTGGTCTTCTCCAACCTCTGGGGCATTATCCTCAACGAGTGGAAAGGCTGCAGCCGCCGGACAATCACAGTGCTGACTGCAGGCATCATGATCCTGATCATCTCCACTTTCCTCCCGCAGATACTGTAAACACAGATATTACAGCCACAATAGCTGAATTATCTACAATAACCTAATAAAACATGAAATCGATTTTAGATAATCGCCCGGCGCTCGCATCCGAGGTGAATGATGTAGCCGAGGCAGCCGGCCATCTATGGCGGAAGGGCTGGGCCGAGCGCAACGGCGGCAACATCACTGTGAACATCACCGAGCACGTCGACGACGCGATGCGAGCGCTGCCGGCCATCACGGAGGCGCGCCCCATAGGGATGACCCTTCCCAACCTCAAGGGCTGCTGGTTCTTCTGCAAGGGCACCAACCGGCGCATGCGCGACCTGGCACGCTGGCCCATGCGTAACGGCTCCGTGATCCGCATCACCGACGACTGTGCCCATTATGAGATTGTCGCCGACGAGCCGGTGGCCCCCACCTCGGAGCTCCCCTCGCATCTTGCCGTGCACAACTATCTGATAGGAAAAGGTTCGAACTATAAGGCCTCGCTCCACACGCATCCAATCGAGCTTGTGGCCATGAGCCACAATCCGGAATATCTGATGAAGGATGTACTCACCAGGTTGCTCTGGTCGATGATACCGGAGACGAAGGCCTTCGCGCCGCGTGGACTCGGCATCGTGCCCTATATGCTCCCCTCGAGCAACGAGCTGGCACAGGCCACTATCGACGCCATCGACGACGACTACGACGTGGTGATGTGGGAGAAACACGGCGTGTTTGCCGTCGATACCGACATCATGGCCGCATTCGACCAGGTCGACGTGCTCAACAAGAGTGCAAATATCTATATGTGCGCGCGCTCCATGGGCTTCGTGCCCGACGGCATGAGCGACGCCCAGATGCAGGAGATAACCGACGTATTCAACCTACCGAAATGAAAAAGTACATTTTCCCGATATTGGCGTTGGCGGCTGCCGGCGCGCTGGCGTGCTGCGACCGCAACAAGGCGGCCGTCGAGGATGAGGTCAACGACTCGACCACTCCCCTTCATCTGCTGAAGCCGGATTATAAGACCCCCTACGGCCAGCTTGACCCTGACAGCGTCAAGATGGACATGGACCGCGTTTTCGACTATATCTCCTCCGTGACGCCGGCCAGGATGACCGACGGCAAGGTGAACCAGGGAACGTACCGTCTCACCAGCTATGAATGGGCAGTCATGTACGACGCGCTCCTTGATGCGGCCAAGACTACGGGCGACCGGAGATATTCCGACTATGTAAGCGAGCGGATCGGTTTCCTGGCACGCGAGGCCGACAACTTCAGGGGCGACCTGAAGGAGGATGGGCAGATGCGGCAGGTGAAGAACCCTCTGACCCTCGACGACGCCGGCGCGATGGCGGGAGCGTGGATGCGTGCCGCCATGGCCGACTCCACTTTGAAACCGCTGATTGCTCCATACATCGAGCGGTATTGGAACATCGTGGAGACCACACCGGTATTCCTGCCTGACGGCACAATCGCGCGCAACCGCCCCCATTACAACGCCGTCTGGCTCGACGACATGTTCATGGCGCTCCCCTCGATGGCGGTACGCGCCGCATATACGGGCGACAACAAGCCGCTCGACAAGGCCGCCGAGAGTGCAATCGGGTTCTTCCACCGCATGTGGCTGCCCACGAAGAAGATTTTCCGTCACGGATATCTCGACGGCAAGAATTCGGAACCCGCCATGGCCTGGGGCCGCGCCAACGGTTGGGGAATCCTGACCATGAGCCAGCTTCTCGACCATCTTCCGGAAAGCCATCCCCGCCGCGCCGAGATCCTGAAGAAATTCCAGGAGCATGCGGAGGGGCTTGCCGATCTGCAGGGCATCGACGGGTTCTGGCATCAGCTGCTCGACCGGCCGGAGACCTACAACGAGACGTCGGCCACAGCCATATTCGCCTATGCGCTCGCACACGGGGTGAACGAGGGATGGCTCGACGCCGAGATTTACGGGCCTGTGGCACAGTTGGCATGGGAGGCGGTGGCCTCGAAAATCAACGCCAAGGGAGAGGTGGAGGATGTATGCGTGGGCACCGGTATGGGATTCGATCCCGCATATTACGCCTACCGCCCGGTCAGCGTCAAGGCCGCCCACGGCTACGGGCCCGCGATTTGGGCCGGCGCGGAGATGATACGCATGCTCAAGACCCTCCACCCCTATTCCAACGACAGTGCCATACATTATTACACTAAGGATCCGAAGCCCGGCGACCTACCCATCTTCAGCCTCGACGCCGACGGGAACGCCGTTGAAATCCTGCATTGACATGAAAAAAATTTTCTCAATCCTTGTGATGGCGTCGCTGTGCCGCAGCGGCGCCATGTCGCAGACCGACGCCTATCTCAAGCTTTTCGACCACCACGAGCGGTATCCGCGGGTGGAGTCGCTGACGTTCCCCGGCAACTGCGACAATCTGGCCATGTACGACGCCATCTACGGGCACGGTGCCGTGATAGAGAACCCGTGGGTGGCCTACCGGGTATATATGGACAATCGCCAGAGCCTCGACCTTTACGTGAAGCAGACTCCGCGACTTGAGCTTGAGCTGACGGGGTTCTACACCACTCCGGAGCAACTCAAGGCCGGTTACGGCATCGACGTGCTCTGGGCCGGCAAGTCGATAGCCGCCGGCTCGTTTCGGGGATATCAGGACGGCGCGCCCGTCACCATCGACACTGTGGCGCGGCGCACGCAGCGCGTGGTCAGCGACCACAGCGTGCAGGTCATCGACAAGGATTGGGTCTACAACGGGCATCCCATACAGATGACGCAGACCTATTCGATGCTTCCCGACCGACGCGACCTCTTTGTCGAGATCTCGCTTGAGGGGAATCAGCCCGGAGATGTGTTCTGCACCGGCATCCAGAAGCTGGAGAGCGACAGCCGTGGCTTCATATCGCCCGAGGGTGTCGCCGGCAGCTGGGGCACGAACGTACCCGACAAGGGGAGCCATCCCGAGATTGCCGAGACCGTTGGCCTCGGCATCGTGGTGGACCGGGCCAACGTCGTGTCGGTGGAGGAGGACGACCTCAATTATCTGATATTCGTGAGGCCAGACGCCCACGGCAAGATCCGCTACCGCGTACTCGCCACGGGAAGCCGCGAGAAGAATGGTGTGAAGAGTGCCGAGGAGTGGTTCGGCAGAATCAAATGAATTACCGACCATAGATCACCGGCAGCCCTCGGAGACGGGGGCTGTCTCATTTGAAATCCGTTCGGTAAGATTGGAAATGTGTACGAATCAACCGCGAGCAATCCCCGCCACACACATATTGCACTCAATTCAAATACAAAGAGTAAGGAAGGGATTAATTTTGCAATCAGTCGGGATGGAGAGCCCCTCCGGCACAACAACGAAAAAATCTAAACCAAATAACAAAACAACATGAAAAAATTCTTACTACTTTTAGCCACGGTCCTTACGGGACTCAACGGCATGGCACAGGTCGAGAAATGGGTACCTGTGGACACAGACAGCCAACTCAGAGCCGGCGACGAGTATATCCTTGTCGGCACGAATGCAAAGACGGAGGGAGCCTACCAGTATTACGCCATGGCCTCGGAGCTCAACACCAACCAGCAGGCATATCCCATCCAGATCTCGCTCGACAGCGACGGCAACGCCGTGCTGCCGGCCGACCGCCTGAATGTGATGTATATCACGCTTGAAGGAGAGAGCGGTGCATGGTATCTGAAGAATCAGGACGGCAAATATCTCCGCAACGCCACCACCGACGACAGCCAGCTGGTACTGGTGGACACCCAGGCCGAGGCCGTGCCCGCAACCATTCAGGGCAACAACCATGTGAACCCCGTCAAACTGGACCAGAGCAAGCTGATGGATGGCGAGACGCAACTCCCCAACTATAACCGTTTCTGCCTGCACATGAGCGTCTCGTCGGCTGGTTCCGTATACTTCTCCTTTACATCCCAGGCCTCCAGCTCCGCCAAGATCAATACACAGCTTTTCAGGAAGGTGGTTTCTTATGAGTATACGTTCATTGCCGCCGGAACGGACGCCATAGTGGAGGGAATGAACTATATCATCTCCAGCACTGTCTTCACCGACGCCTCCACCACTCCCTCCACCAACGTGATGCTGAACACCCTCAAGACCAGCACCACCGATGGCACATATCATGTGTTCAATCCCCAGACCGTCAATTACAATTCCGACGGAAGCATCACACTCAACACCGCCAGCAATCCCGATGTGGCAATCGTGAAATTCGTGAATCCTTCCGACAACAATTACAACTGGAACATGAAGGTCGGCGACAAGTACCTGAACTTCGACTCCACCAACGGTTTCACTCTTGACGACACGGCAACCACCACCTGGCGTGTGGTGAGGAACGGCAAGACAGGCACAAACTGGCAGATCAAATGTGACCCCAACGGCGGAACATCCTACAGTAACTACATCCAGTACACGGCCAGCACCTACAAGTACTTCAACGCACGTGCACAGGCCGGTTCCGTTTATCTGTACAAGGAGACGGGCGATGCAATTCCGGATGTCACCAACTCGACCATTACATTCGACAACGGCGACGCATTGTTCGACTATGGCGAGCTCATCATAGTAAAGGGCGACAATCACACCGCCTCAACGGTTTACGAGGTTGCGATCTCTGCAGAGACAGGTTACGACATCTGGACAAACGCCCCCGTCAAGTCGACCTCGACAGCGGGAAGCAACGCGCCGCGTCGCGCGGAGTCACAGAGCGCCACTCTTGTGAATGTAGGCAGCAACCCCACCCTTCTTCTGTCGGAAGCCACGACGCCCTCCATCACGCTGGCCCTCGGCCCCACGGGAGGCACGACCTACGGCACACCGGCAATCATGAATGTTGTCTTCTCCGTTGCAACAGGCGCCAGCGGCGCCGAGGCAGAGAATGCACCCGCCGAGTTCTACAACCTCAACGGCATGAAGGTCTCGAACGCCAACCTCGCCCCCGGCATCTATGTTGTGCGCCAGGGCTCGAAGGCTTTCAAGGTCGTCGTAAAATAAGAATCGAATCAAAGAGTTAGTATTACGAGGGCCGTCCCTTTCCAGGAACGGCCCTTCTTAAAAACAATAAAGATGAAACGACTCCTCATAAGCGCCTCGCTGACAATGATGGGATTGGTGGCAGGCTTTGCCCAATATTCCCATCCAGTGCAGGCGGAGAGACTCAACCGGGGCGCGCTCGCCGTGAAAGCCTCGAGAGGGATAATTATCTCCTGGCGTTCGCTCGTGAGCGACGACCCCTCGATGGGCTTCAACATCTACCGCGAGGGAGTGAAGGTCAACGCCACTCCCCTCACATCCTCCACCACCTATGTGGATCTGGAGGGGAAGACGCGCCACAAGTATGTGGTGAAATGTGTGGTGGGCGGTCAGGAGGTAGAAGAGACCCCGGAAATCGCCGTATGGTCAGTGCCCTATAAGAAAATACACCTTGACCGGCCGCAGGGGGGCACATCTCCCTCAGGGGGCAAGCACGAGAGCCGGGAATACACCTACACGCCCTCCGACATATCGGTGGGAGACGTGGACGGTGACGGCGAATATGAATATATCCTGAAATGGTTTCCCACCAACGCCGCCGACAACTCCCACTTTCGATATACCGGCAACACCCTGATTGACTGCTATAAGCTCGACGGGACCAGACTGTGGCGGATCGATCTGGGCCAGAACATACGCTCGGGCAACCACTACACCCAGTTTATAGTCTACGACTTTGACGGCGACGGAAAGGCCGAGATGATCTGCAAGACCGCACCCGGCACCATCGACGGGGCCGGGAACGCCGTGTTGATGGGAACGGCCAAAGTCACCGACGACTACCGAACCAAGAGCGGCAACTATGCCGGCACCGTGATGTCGGGCCCGGAATATCTCACGGTTTTCAACGGAATGACGGGAGAGGCCGTCAGCACGATAGCATATAATCCTCCTAGGTCCATCAACACCATGGACAAGAATGGCTGGGGCGACGATTACGCCAACCGTTCGGACCGGTATCTGGCCGGCGTCGCTTATCTTGACGGCGAGCATCCGTCGGCTCTGTTCTGTCGCGGATATTACCGCCACGCATACGTCTGGGCTGTCGATTTCGACGGAACCCAGCTTACCGAGCGCTGGCTGCATTCCTCGGATGTGGAGGGCGAGGGACTGTGGGGCGAGGGCACACATTCCCTGTCGGTTGCCGATGTCGACGGCGACGGCTGCGACGAGCTGATCTTTGGCGCGGCGTGTCTCGACCATGACGGAACCGTGAGATACCGCACCGGCGGCGGCCACGGCGACGCGCTCCATGTCGCCGACATGCTGCCCGGTCGCGAGGGCCTGGAGGTTTTCATGCCCTTCGAGGGAACAAGCAGCAATTATCTGTACGATACCATGCTTCGGGATGCCGCCACCGGAGAGGTGATCTATTCGGAGGCCAATTCCGGAAAGGATATCGGAAGAGGCATCGCGGCCAATATCTCATCGAAATATGACGGCTATGAGTTCTGGTCGGCCACAAAGCGCGTTTTCGGCGAGGGAAGGCAGTTGTCCGACGTTACTGTGCCGTCGATGAATTTCCGCATCTATTGGGACGGTGATCCCCTCGACGAGCTGCTGAGCGACACCAAGATCACCAAGCCCAACGAGGATATAACGGAGATCTCCACCCTTTTCGACATGAGTCTTTACAGCAACGCGGCCTCGTGCAACAGCACCAAGGCCACGCCCAATCTGCAGGCCGACCTTTTCGGCGACTGGCGCGAGGAGGTTATCCTTCATGACGGGGAGACGATGTCGGATCTGATCATCTTCACCACTATGGAACCCACCGGATACAAGGTGCCCTGTCTGATGCAGGACCGGCAGTACCGGGAGGCGATAGCCTGGCAGAACGTAGCCTACAACCAGCCCCCCCACCTCAGCTACAACCTCGAGGAATACTGCAAGTCTCAGAATAGCGGCGCCACCCGCGTCGAGGCCGAGAATGCCCCCGCCGAGTACTACAACCTCAACGGCATGAAGGTCGGGAACGGCAGCCTCGCACCCGGCATCTACGTGGTTCGCCGGGGCTCCAAGACATCAAAGCTCGTCGTGAAATAAAAAGGCTTACAATAAAAAATGCGGGGCCGTGAACTACGGTCCCGTTTTTTATGACTTTTAGGCTCCCGCATGTGGGCTGCCGTTATCGGTAGGCCTCGTTCTGCTCGTAAAGGCCCGGGCGGGATTTCATCTGGACATCGGGAATGGGGAGCAGATAGCATCCGGGCTTTATGTTGGAGAGGTACTTCTTATAGTAAGCATGCACCTCATTCCCCTCGGAGTCATAGATGAAATTGTTGAACTTCCGCGTCACAAGTTCCTGCCAGTTGCCGTGGCGGACGATATCGTGCCAGCGGATGCCCTCGAACGCGAGCTCGCGGCGGCGCTCGTCGTCGACAGCCTTGGCGAATCCTTCGGGTGTCAGCTCCTCTCCGGCCAGTTCCTGAAGGCCGGCGCGGGTGCGGATCCGGTTAACCTGTGCGATTCCCTCGGCCGTGGGTCCCACTATCTCGGCGTACATCAGCATCACGTCCTCCAGCCGGATCAGGGGATAGTTGATGGGGAAATATGTGCGGTCCACTATCTGGTCGTCGATGTCGCCGTAACCGAGTTCGGCCCTTTTGATCTTGTGCTCGAAGAACTTGGTGTAGAAATCTTCCTTGCTGTCGTAGGTGTACTTGTAGCGGATATCGTCGGAGTTCTCCTTGAAGAGTTTCTTGAGGCCCTCGTCCATCGTGATCCTGTAGCCCGACATTCGCAGCGTGCCATATTCAGTGGAGAGACTGGGAACCTGGAAATACACGGCGGGGTTGCCGAGATTCGAGGCTGCGATGTACTGAATCTCGAAGATATGGTATTTGTTGTCGTTGTCGCTGATCCAGATATGGGGCCACATTTCGCGGCCCTCAGCCCAGAATCTGCCGGTCCCGGCATAGTCGATCACCTCCTTGAGGATGTGTGCGGCTAGATCCTTCCTGCTTTCGTCTCGGAGCGGGAAGCCGGCCATGGTGAGGTAAACGCGGCCCAGCAGCGCCTTGGCGGCTACGGGAGTGGCGTGGCCGGCGCCAGCCGTCTTCCCTTTGGCGGTGAGCGGCGTCTCGAGAAGGTTCTCGATGGCGAACTGCAGGTCGGGAATGATGCACTGCTCATATACCTCCATCGGCTCCGACTGCTTGAGCGACGACGCCTCCGAGACCGAGAGCGTCCTCATAGCCAGGGGCACCCTGCCGAAATAGCGCACCAGGTCGAAATATGCATAGGCCCGGAGAAACCTCGCCTCGGCCTGGAAGGAGCGCTTGATGCTCTCGTCGCTGAATTCCACACCCTCCATCTTCTCGAGCACCAGGTTGGCGCGGTAGACCAGCTCATAGAGGTCGACCCAGGCTGTATTGACTTCGGCGAGCTGGTAGATCGCCGGATTGAATACACTGAGGTCCACATAGTCGCGGTGCTGGTCATCGGCGGCGGTGGTCCACACGTCGTCGCAGCGCACGTCGTTGAGCAGCAGATAGTGCTTCGCCATGGGCAGCAAGCCGTTGTAGACTCCGGTGAGCCCCTGCTCGCACTGCTCTACCGTCTTGTAGAACTCGTTGGTGAAGCGGGCCGATTCCGGTTCCTCGTTGAGGAAGTCGTTGCACGATGCTGTCGTGAGGCCTAATGCGACGCTGATTATATATATGAGCTTTTTCATTTCAATCCGTGATTAGAAGTTGGCGTTCAGGCCGAGTGTATAGATTCTCGACATAGGGAAAATATTGTTGCCCTTGTTCTCGGGGCAGTAGCCTCCGTTGAAGCTGTCCCAGCGGGCCACGTTCTCGACCGAGAAGGACACGCGGATGCTCTTGAAGTATTTGTTCTTGCGGGGGATCGGAATCCGGTAGCCGATCGTGATGTTCTTGAGGCGGAGGTAATCGGTCTTGTAGAGCCAGCGGGTGTCGCGGAGCTCGCCGGTGGTGGAGTCGATGGCGGGAGTCTTTCCGTCGCCCGGGTCGTCCTCGCTTTTCCAGCAGTTGAGCCACCATGAGAAGCAGTTGCCCGAGATTGCCATGCCGGGATTGTCCTCGGTGCGGCCCGTGATGTAGTTGTAGAGGTAGCCACCGGTCTGGGCCGTGAACGTGAACGACAGGTCGAAGCCCCTCCAGTTGAACTTATTGGTCATGCCGAACGTGAAGTCGGGGCTTGGCTTTCCCACGAGCGTGCGGTCGTTGTCGTCGATGACGCCGTCGTCGTTGACGTCGCGGTAGCGGACGTCACCCACCTGGGAGCCGTTGCGCGTAGGATAGCGGTGAAGGTCCTCCTCGGTCATGTAGACGCCGACCGCGTCGTAGAGATAATAGCTTCGAAGCGGCTGCCCTATCATCAGCACCTGCATATTGGAGTTGATGAAGACCGTCTCGTTGTCGCCCAGGCTCGTCACCTTGTTCCTGTTGTATCCGAGTGTGAATGTCGTGGTCCATTTCAAGGGCTTCACGAGATTGACCGACGAGACCTCGAGGTCCACACCCTGGTTGAACACCGAGCCCACATTGGCCCAGCTCTTCGTGAAACCGGACACGGCCGGTATCGTGACCTGGTAGAGGAGGTCGGTGGTGTTCTTGCGGTAATAGTCGACGCTTATCTGGAGCCTGTTGTTGAAGAATCCGAAATCGACGCCCCAGTTCCAGCTGTATACCTTTTCCCATGTGAGGTCGGCGGCCTCGAGAGTGGAGGGAGCATAGCCACTGGCCTGCGTGTCGCCGAACGAATAGTCGGCGTAGCCCAGCAGCCCCTTTGATGAACCGTCATGGATGCTGTTGTTTCCGGTTGCGCCCCAGCTGGCCCGCACCTTGAGGTTGTTCATAAAGAAGTCCTCGGGCCAGAACGACTCCCGGCTCACACGCCATGCGGCCGAGAAGGCCGGGAACCATCCCCATTGGCGCAGGCGTCCGAAACGCGAGGATCCGTCGCAGCGGATCGAGGCCTGCGCGAAATATTTTGCGTCATAGTCATAGACGACGCGGCCGAAATAGGATGCCATGCGGACGGGATAGCCCGTGGAGACGGTCAGCGTCGTGAGGTCGACTTTGTTGAGCGCGAAGTCGGGGCTCAGGTTGTCGGGAAAATGTGTGGCCTGCACGCGGCTCGAATAGGACCGCGTCGACTCCATCGAGGCTCCCGCCATGGCCTTGAAGTTGTGCTCGCCCCACTGGCGGGAGTAGTTGAGAAGGCCCTGCAGCAGATACTTGTGGCTGCGGTTGTCCTCGCGCGATCCAGTAGCGTAATATCCCTCGCCCACCGACCAGCGGTAGCTGATGGAGCTGGGGATGAAAGTGCGCCACTGGCGCGACTGGAATGAATACGATCCGGTCACCTCGGCGTTGAAGCCGGGAAGGATGTCGACGCGCAGGAAGGCCGAACCGGTCATGCGGAAGTTTTCGGAAGCGCGTTTGGTCTGCTCGAGCGTGGCAACGGGGCTCACCGAGTTGGAGGCCCATGTATAGCGGTCATAGGGCTCGGAGCAAGTATATATTCCTGCTTCCGGCTCGGCGACGGGATTCTTGCCGATGAAACTGGACACATTGGTGATGGCGCCCTTGTTGTCCTGGAGCGAGGGCGCGAGGTTCATTCCGAAAGTGACGCGGTCCCAGAATCGGGTTGTGAGGTTGATTCGCGCCGTGAGTCGGGTATAGTTGGAGTTCAGCACGACACCGTCGGTGTCGCTGTAACCCAGAGTGGCGCGATAAGACGTCTGTCCCATGGTGCCGGAGACACTCAGGGAGTAGTTTTGTTTTGGAGCGATGCGGAAGCATTCATCCTGCCAGTCGATCAAGGCGAGTCCTCCGTAGTTGGGCATCGACCAGCGCGGGTCGTTCATGTATGTGGTCGAGAAGCTGCCGGCGCGGTGGGCCATGCGGATGTCGTAGTCGTCATACTCGTCGGCGCCCGATGCTCCGAACTGCTTGACGTAGGCGGCGTTGTTGATTCCTGAACGCCACTGCATCCATTCCTCGGCCGACATGACGTCCATCTTTCGCTCCACCTGCTGGAGGCCGAACTGGGACTGGAACGTCACATTGACCTTCTCCCCCTTGGCGGCCTTCTTGGTGGTGACCAGGATCACGCCGTTGGCACCTCGCGAACCATATATGGCAGCCGAGCTTGCATCCTTGAGCACGTCGATCGAGCCTATGTCGTTGGGATTGAGGTCGCTGAGGTCGTCGACAGGAATGCCGTCAACCACATACAAAGGGGCGTCGGAGGCGTTGATGGATGCCGCGCCTCGGATGTGGACCTCGAGGTCTCCGCCGGGTGTGCCGCTGGCGTTGGTGATCTCGACACCCGCCAACTGCCCCTGCAGCGAGCCGAGGACATTCTCGTTCTCGCGGTCATCGAACTTGTCGCTCTTGACCGAGGAGACGGCGTCGGTAAGGTCTCCCCTCTTGGAGGTGCCGTAACCGATCACGACCACCTCCTCGAGACCCTGGTCGGAGGGCTGCAGCTTGACAGTCAGGGCCTTCCCGCCCGCAAACGAGGAGACCGGAAGCGTCTGGGTCTTATATCCGACATAGGATATCTGGATTTTCTTTGCCTTGGGGGGAACCTTGAACGAGAATTTGCCGTCAAGGTCGGTAATGCCGCCGGCGTTGGTGCCCTGAGCCATCACAGAGGCGCCAATGGCGGGTTCCCCGTTCTCGTCGAGAACCAATCCGCTTACAACCTTATCCTGGGCGCAGAGGCCGAGAACTCCAAGCAGTATCATCAGCAATCCGATGATGGCTATACGGACTATTTGCGGTGTGGTATTGGTTTTGAAAAAGTTTGCTATTCGTTCGGATGGTTTCATGATTGATTCTTGAGGAGGCTGGTTGGATGTACTGGGGCGGAGCCGGTCCGAGCGACGCTCCGCCCCATGATTCAGGTCAGATTGATTCTATTGTTCGGCTGCGGGGGCGAAGATGTCGGCCCAGCTGTCGGTGAGGCGTATCTTGCCTAAGGAGCCTGCCTGTCCGCTGCGGTTCTTGATGGTCAGCGCGCGGATGGGCTGGAGGGTGTTGTCGGCGTCGGCCTCAACGGTGGCGTCGGCCTTGGAGGGTTCGCTGTCACCTTTGGGATCGATGTAGATGGAGGCTGTCTTGTTGTCGAGGTCGGCCTTCAGCACCACAAGGTGCGTCTTGCCGAGTTCGTACGAACCGGGAGCCTGCTCCGTGAGCTTGTTGAGGGCCACGATGAACTTTATCTTGCCGTCGGCGCCCTTGATGGCCTGCAGCGCCGGACGGTTCTTGCCCTGCGCCCCGTGGGCGCTGAGGCCGAACAGCTCGGTTGCCTTGCGGTCGCCCAGCTTGTCGAGGTTGACCAGGCACGACATATAGTACACTCCCTTGCCGAGGTTCTTCTTCTTGGTCACTGGATAGATGCTGCAGCGTGTACCCTTCTCGCCGCTCTTCACGCCAAGGTCCACCGAAAGCCCCTTGGCCTGATAGCCGTCATAGTTCAACTCCGGCTTGATGGTTGCGGACGCCACTGTCCAGGGCTTGCCCTGCTTGGCTCCGTACCAGGTGTTCATGGCGACGGAGTCGACGCCCTCGGTGAAGTCGCCCTTCTCCAGAACGTCGCCCACCTGGTATCCCTTCAGCACGTTGTCGCGGATTATCCTCGCGTTGGCTCCGGCCGTAAGCAATGCGGCCGCCGCCAAAAGTATGATTGATTTCTTCATATACTTGATATTATAATATTTCGAAATTTAAGTTGATTCCCATCTCATGCCTGCAGTATCGCCGCCTTCATTCAGTTGCCGGCCGGCTTCTTGGTCATGACGAACGGCGACATCACATACTTGAAATCGGCACGCTGGTCGGGGGCGGCGGGGTCGAAGCCCTTGAAACTCTTCTTGACGTACTGAGAGAGAGGATGGTTGGTTTTCTGCAGCTCGTTGGCGAAGATCTTCGATATCTCCCATGCGCCGAACACGCTGAAGTGGGTGTCGTCGCTCAAGGCCTTCTCCTGGCCCTTGAATGAATCCATGGGATAATGCACGAACATGCTTTTCGAGGCCTCCGGTCCGGCCGCCTCCACCATTGTCTTGGTCAGCGTCCAGAAGTCGATCAGATGGATCCCCTCGCGCTGGGCCAGCACACGCACCGCGTCCGGGTAATCCCCGTGTGTGTTCCTTACCGCACCCTTTTCGAAGCGGCGACGCACCGTAGGAGTCACCAATACGGGGATCACGCCCTTCTTCCTGGCACGGTCCACCATCTTCTTGAGGTTGGTCGTGAACGAATAGTAGGCTCCGTAACCCGGGTTCTTGTCCTTCTGGTCGTTGTGTCCGAACTGGATGAAGAGGTAATCGCCCTCCTTCATCTGGGTCTCGATCTTGTCGAGGCGCTTGTCGGCAAGGAACGTTCCGGCCGACAGTCCGGATTCGGCGTAATTCGCGACAGCCACATTCTCGTCAAGGAAAAGGGGCAGCATCTGCGCCCAGCCGGTGAATGGCTCCGACACGTTGTCGACCGTGGTGGAGTCTCCGCACATGAATAGGGTGGGGACGTCGACGGGCTCTATCTCCACATAGCTCACCCGGGGGGCGTCGCCATTGAACTCCAGGGTGAGCTTGTCGTCCCAGTTCAGGCCCTGGCGCTCTCGCTCATGGAGCTTGACCTTCTTCTTGCCGTCGATTTTGTCGTTGTGCTTATTGACGACAAAGGTCTCCGTCACGAGCTCGCCCTTCTTTGTGGCGAGGTTGTTGACATGCATGCGGCGCGATTCTGATCTTACCGTGGTCTCGCCGGGAGCCTTGGCGCTTCCGAGGGTGACGGTCACCTTGTAGTTGCCGTCGGGAACGTCGACCGACAGGAAGAAGGGCTCGTTGCCGTTGCCGGGTGCCATCTTGAAGTCATAGCCGTATCCGCGCCCGGCGTCGTAGGCCATGTCGGGGGTCAGCGCCGTATAGCCCGCCTTCACCTTCCTGGCGCCCGTCATGTCGAACCTGTAGCTCGGAGCCTCTGCCCCGGCGGTCAGGACGACCGCCAGAAGCATCGGCACCATGGTTATCAACTGCCTTTTCATCAGAACACGATGCTGAATCGGGTATAACCCTTGTTGCTACTGCTGTTGCGGACAACGTTGGCGCTGGCTGCGTCGGCCGAAAGCGAGTTGCCCCAGTTGTTGGTATCGTTGCGCTGGTCGGAGGTCCAGTAGAAGTTCTCGTTGCGCGCGTAGGTGCGGTTGCCCTCGGAATCCTCAGTCATCTCGTTGAAGCCCGGATACTGGAGGAGCGTGCCGCCCGCCTTCTCGATGCTGGCCTTCACCGCGTCGTAGTTGGCTTTGACAAGCTCCAGCTCGCCGTTCGACGGAATATACCAGCTTGTGGCGTTGGCCACGGGATGGTTGGTGTTGAAGGTCTCGATCATCGTCACGACGCTGGCGTCCGACTCCGAGCCGAGCTCCTTGGCCTTCTGGATGACGCGGGTGTTGTTGTAGCCCAGCAGCATGGCCGACGATGTGGTCTTCGAGAAGTTGTCGAGGATATAGTTGGTGGCCAGAATCTCGTAGCCGGCGGTCTTGGAAAGGGACACGTACTTGCCCGCGCCCGTCGAGAAGCGCGCTGCCGTCTCGCTGTAATTGCTGATGGCGATGGCGAGGCCGTTCACAGCGTCGGGATATTCATTGCGGAGGATATCCTGCGTCTCGGTGTAGGTCGATGCCTGAAGCACGGAGGGCTGAGCATTGCCTACATAATAGACCACGCCCTCGATCAGGCCTTTCTTCTTGGCGATATTGGGCGAGTTTTTGTCGATGACTGTTCCGTCGCTCAGCAGGAAGTCGCCTATCTCGAGCACATTCGCGGGTTCCGGAACATCTACCTCTTCCAGCTCGGTTGAATCCCCGTCATTACTGACCCATCCTGTCACAGTGGCCGAGTCAATCTCCAGATTGGTGGTAACCTCCGGAGTATCACCGTGCGTCTGCGACAGGTCGATGGTATAGTTGTACTGAGTGCCCTCGGCAAGTGCCAGGAGAGCTGATCCGTTGACCTTCAGGGTGCCACCGTAGTTCTTATCGCCGTAACCGATGGTGACGGTGATGGCCGTGGCTGTCTGGGCCGGAAGGAGGAACTCGAGCTGGGTGTCGAGCGTGAAGGCCTTCGACTCGGTGGAGGTCTTGGTGTCGGACGGTGTCACGACGCCGGTGGCCGTGTTGAACGTGCCAGCCACCGCCACGCCGTTGACCATGACGGAGCCTCCGGTGACACCGGCGCCGGCCTTGGAGTCGGTCAGCGTCAACGTGATCTTCGACATCTTATGGCTGAATGCGAAGGCCGCCTTCGGGTTGGAGTAGGTTGCCGAGGCCGTTGCCCACATATAGTCGGCAGGGGTATCGAATGCGATCTCGGGAGCGGCAGCCGTCACGGCGGCATTATAGGGATAATAAGCAGAGTAGCTTACAGTGGCGCCCTCCGCGATCTTGACCTCGGTGGCGGAAGTGAATGCTCCGGTGCCGTCGGCGGTGGTGAACAGGATGTTGGCGTACTTGCCGTCGGCCGATGTCACGCCGATCTGGTCACCGGCTTCCCAACTGCTGCCCGATGCACGGGTGGTCAGCTCGTTGACCGTGCCATGTACTTGAAGGTATCCGGGCACGAGGTTCTCGGGTTCCTGTCCCTTCTCGGAAGAGCAGCTTGCCAGAACTGCAAGCGGCAGTAGAAAAAGAATCGAACTTTTCTTCATGGTGTTATTGTTTGTAGATTGATTTTTGCGGTTAAGAGAAAGGGGGCGTCCCTCGCAAGCGCTCGGGGCGCCCCTTTCTCAATTGCAAATTTACAGGCTCCGCGTCATTTCAGCTTTGTGAATAAGTGCATATATGTCCGAAATTCGTTCGCCACACTTATTTTTCAAGCCTGTAGATTTCAGTATTTAAAAGGCTCGCACAAATTTCCGGATTAGAATACGATGCTGAAACGGAAGTATCCCTTGTTGCTGTTGCTGTTGCGCGTCACGTTGATCGAGGCAGCCTCCGGCGACAGCGAGTTGCCCCAGTTGTTGATATCGTTGCGCTGGTCGGCGGTCCAATAGAAGTTCTCGTTTCGCGCGTAGGTACGGTTGCCCTCGTCATCCTCGGTCATGGCGTTGAATCCGGGATACTGCTCCAGAGTGCCGCCGGCCTTCTCCACGCTGGCCTTGACCACGTCGTAATTCTCCTTGACAAGTTCCATCTCCCCGTTGGACGGGATGTACCAGTAGGATGCGTTGGCCACAGCGTTTTCAGTGTTGAAGTTCTCGATAACGGTCACAGTTGCCTGGTCGCTGGTGATTCCAAGCTCATAGGCTTTCTGGATGACGCGGGTGTTGTTGTAGCCAAGCATCAGGGTCGAGGCCGAGGTCTTTGTGAAGGTGTCGGGGATGTACTGGGCCAGAAGGTCTTCGTTGCCGGCCTCCCTGAGCCAGCTGGAGTAGTTGCGCTTGCCCGACGAATAACGCGAGGCGTTCTCGCTGTAGTTCCTGAGGGCGATCGCCAGTCCGTTGACACACGACGGAAACTCCTTCAGGAGGATGTCCTGGGTGTCGGCGTAGGAGCTGGGATAGAGCACAGAGGGCTGTGCGTTGCCTACATAGTATACTACTCCTGCGACCTGGTCGAGCTTCGACATCAGCTTGGCCGAGTTCTTGTCGAGAACCGTGCCGTCCTTCATCAGGAAGTCGCCCACTTCGAGCACGTTCTCCTCGTCGGGAATCTCGACCTCGTCGATATCGACATTGCCGCCGTCGGTATGCGTCCAGTCGGTGATGGTCACGTCCGACACGTTAAGCGGTGCCGATGGGTCGGAGGTGCCGAGGTTGATTGTATAGTGATACTCCATGCCCGACATCAGCTCGGTCAAGGTGAGGACACCACCGTAGGCCTTGCCGTTATACAACACCAGGAGCGAGATCTGGCTCACAGCCTGTGCCGGCAGAATCACCTCCACAGGCTTCGAGAGTGTGAAATCCTTGGTGACGGCCTTCTTGGCAGCATCGGCGGCAACCTCGCCCGTCAGGGTGTTGAATTTACCTGACACGGCCACTCCATCGATCTTGATGGTGGATCCGGCGGGCGTGGTGGAGATGGTGTTGTCGGTCAGGGTGATGCTGAGTTTCGACATGCAGTGCGCGAACTCGAACTCAGCGTAGGGCTCGTCGCGGGTAGCGGTAGTGGTGGCCCACATGTAGTCCGAGGCGGTGTCGAAACTGATCTCGGGCGACACGGAGCTCACTGCATCGGTATAGGGATAGTAGGCGGTATAGGTCGTCACGCCGCCGCCAAGCACATAAACCGACGATTCCGACTCGAAATTGCCGTTGCCGGCCTCGGTGACGTAGAGGATGTTGTCCTGGCCCGCGCTCGAGCTGAGTCCGATCCGGTCGCCGGCCTCCCACTGCGAGCCTGTGACCCGCGTGCCCGCCTCCTTTACGTTGGCCCGTACCTGAAGTTTGCCCCCGGCCCGGTCGGGCCCCTCATATTCCGAATGGGAACAGCCTGCCAAGGCAAGCGGCACCCAAAAAAGCAATAAACCTTTTTTCATGGTTGTCTTTACTGTTGTTAAGTTTCTCATTATTTCACGAAGAATGTCGGTGTGCCGGTTAACGGGCACATCATTCCTTACGGTTCGCAAAAGTATATGGGAAACCCATACGGATTGTTGTGAATTCGTTCGTAAATTGTATAATTAGGTTCATCAGGACTTTTCCGCGGGTTCGGGGGAATCCTCCCAGGCCGCGTTCTCCTTCTGGTAAATGCTTGGAGCCTTGCCGAACTGGGCCTTGAACAGCTTGTTGAAGTATGCCCGGTCGGAGATTCCCACCCTATAGGAGATCTCGGTGACGGTGAGGTCGGTGGTCAGAAGCAGCTCGGCTGCCTTCTTCATGCGCATCACGCGGAGATATTCCTTGGGAGCCAGGCCCGTGACACCCTTGACCTTCTTGAAGAAGACCGTGCGGCCCATCGCCATTTCGGAGGCGAAGTCGTCGACGGTGAATTCCGCGTTGTCGAGCTGCTGCTCCACGACGGTCTGAAGCTTGTCGAGGAATTTCTTGTCGCGCTCCCCCACCGGCAGCTGGGGCTTGGCCATCGTCGGCGACGCCGAGAACTTGGAGAAGAGGTTCTCGCGCTGTTCTATGAGCTTGGCGACGCGGGTCTTGAGGTACTTGAGGTTGAAGGGCTTTGTCACGTAGGCGTCGGCGCCGCTCTGTATGCCCTCGATCTGGCAGTCGTCGTTGCTCAATGCCGTGAGCTGTATGATGGGAATGTGGCTCGTGGCGAAGTCCTCCTTGAGAAGCCGGGTCACCTCGAAGCCCGACATGTCGGGCATCATCACGTCGCAGATTATTATGTTGATGTCCTGGTTGCGCGCTATCTCCAGGCCCGACTTGCCGTCGCTGGCTGTCAGCACCTCGAAGTTGTCGGCAAACTCCTCGCTGAGGAAGGCGCGTATATCGGCGTCGTCATCTATTATAAGGAGCCGTTTGCGGGCCGACGATTCCATCCCTTCCTCATCGCGGGCAGCTGACGGGCTGAAATCCGTATCCTGGAATATGGCCTCGAATGTGGGGCGTCCCAGTGTCTGATCGGGGCGGGCGCTGGATGCCTCCATGTCGGTGGGGAGCTCGACGCTGAATATCGATCCGCCACCGGGGTTGTCGCTGTGGTTGATGGTGCCCTTATGCAGCTGCACCAGACCGAAGGTGAGATGGAGCCCCACTCCGATGCTGTTGGGCGACATCGCGCTCTGCATGAACCGGGAGAAAAGCTGCTCGCGCTTGTCGACGGGGATGCCCACGCCGTCGTCGATGACCTGGATCCTCAGTTTCCTGCGCGTCTCGTCCACATCGACCGTCATCGTGACATGGCCTCCCTCACGCGTATATTTAAGCGCGTTGGAGATGAGGTTGTTGGCGATCTTGTCCATTGCGCTCCGGTCGACGTTCATCCTGTAGTCGCTGCAGTTGGTCTTGAAGCGCACCTGTATGTGCTTGGAGTTGGCCTCCTCCTTGAAATTGTCGAAAATGTCCTTCAGGAAACTAATTATCTCCGTAGGCTCCGGATAGAGTACAAGCTTGTTCTTCTCGACCTTGCGGAAGGTGAGCAATTCCTCTATCAGGCGCGACATGCGGCGCGAATTCTTGTCGAGTGTGGTAAGCGGCATCCCCAGCTTGCTGATCTTAAGGTCGGGGTTCTCCTCCTTGAGGCCGGTGATGCGGTCGTGGAGTTTCTCGAGCGACACCTGCATCAGGGTCAGAGGCGTGCGGAACTCATGCGAGATATTGGTGAAGAACTCCAGCTTGTAGTCGGTGAGCTGCTCCTCTATCTTCACCTTGCTGTGGAGCTCGTCGATCCGCTTGACAACCAGGAACACCAGGAACACGCCGCATCCAAGAAGGATGGCGTATACAATCTTGGCCCACCAAGTGGCCCACCATGGAGAGTTGATCACGATCCGGCACTGGAACTGCTGCGAGGCAACGCCCGAAGGTCCGCATACCTCCACCAGCAACGTATATTTTCCGGGCTCGAGGTTCTTGAGCGAGATGCGGTTGTCGGTGGTGAAATCGGTCCATTCCTTGTCTCCCGGCAGGAGTTTGTAGCGGAAACGCGTGTGCTTCGGTGTCTCGAAATCGAAGGTCGTGAATTCGAAGTCGAGATTGTTGCGGTCGTGGGGGAGCATCAGGACGAGCCCTTTCTTGTCCTGCCTGACGTTGTCGGAGCCTGCCTTCAGGGTCAGGTAATCGTTGTTGACCTTGAGCGTGGAGACGGTGATGGGGCTGAGCTTGCCTCCGGAGGGAAGCTTGGAGAGGTCGACGGTATAGGCTCCCTGCGAGGTGCCCAGAAGCAGCCGGCCGTCGTTGAGGAGCACGGCGCTGTTGGCGCTGTGGACGTTGGCGTTGCTCTGCGACATGAAGGCGTACGACTCGATGTTGAGGTTGTCGACGTTGACACGCGACACGCCGTAGTTGGTGGCGGCCCAGATATACTTGCCGTCCTCGTCGACAAACGCCTGCACGTTGTTGTTGGCGAGTCCGGATGCGCTGTTGAGGTGTGTGGTCTCCGGCTTGGAGGCGTCCTTCGAGAAGTCCAGGATCGTGATGCCTCCGGAGCTCTCACCCACCCACATTCTGCCTTTGGAGTCCTGGATGATGGCATGTGCCTCGTTGCTCTCGAAATATCCGTTGTCGGCGTTGAAGAGGGTTCCCTTATCCTTCCCGGCTATGAGGTCCTGGGGATTGAAGCGGTAGACGCCGGCGTTGGTGACCGCCCATATCTGGCCCTGACGGTCCTGGTAGACCTGATGGACCATACGCTGGCTGTAGTGCTCGTTGAGGAAATTGTATAGCTTGTAGCCTTTGGCGCCCTGTTGCGGAACGAGGACGTTGAGGCCTTCGCCGAAGGTTCCGGACCATATGCGGCCGCGGTTGTCGGCGAGCACCGAGAAGGCCGCCCATGTTCGTGGCCCGGTCGTAGCGAAAGATGGCGTCTCGCCGTTGAGAAGCATCCCCTTCGAGCCTGTCCCCTCCCATACATTTCCCTTGGCGTCGACGGCCACATCATAGATAAGGCTCTGCCGCGGCAGCGCCGTGTGGCTCGAGAGGTCGGAACTGTATTTAAGAAGAGCCCCTCCCTTGGTGGAGATCATGATTTCACCGGTGGGGAGTTTCTTGATCATCCTCACCGCCGACCGGTTCTCCATCGTCAATGGCAGCGGGAGGGTAGAGACACCCGGGCGGGAGGTCTTGAGCATCATCACCCCGCCGTTCTCGCTGCCGAGCCATACGTTGTCCTGGTTGTCGACCAGGACAGAGAGCAGATTGTCTGTGCTGAGAAGCTGATAGTTGCTGCCCGATGTGGAGAAATGGGTGAGTTCGTCGTTCTCGGGGTCATAGACGTAAAGGCCGTTTATTCCAGTCGTGATCCATGCACGTCCGCGGCTGTCGCGGGCGATGGAGTAACGCTCCTGGTCGATGTATCTCAGCATCGCGGTGGGTATCACCTGGAACGACTTCACTTTGTTGCGCCGCGTGTCGTAGAAGCGCAGCGTGCCGGTGCTGTTGTAGATCCAGAAATCCCCCATATTGTCCGTGATCTGACGCGCCATGGGCACATCCAGGCCACCCGGTGCCTTGGAAAGGGACATTGTCCTGGTGTCGAACTGATAGCCGCCTCCTGGAGTGGAGATGTACCATCTCCTATTGTGGAAAAATGCTCCGGGCAGGTTCTGCAGGCTTGCTACACCGTCGAGCTGAGCCACTTTCGAGAGCTTCCCCTTGGCGTCGAAGCGCATGATGGAGCCGTCGTCGGTGACGGCGAATATGTTTGCGCCGTCGACACATGCAAACTGGTATTTGCGTCCGGTGTCGAGCGCGCTGAGCCGCCCGTCCTTCCAGCAGAACAGGCCCTGGCTTGCCCCGAGCAGCGTCCGGCCCTGGCTGTCGAGCTCGATGAAAT
>X378_Fat_Sand_Rat__coassemble_7_pt1 | contig 47466 bp, 39 predicted proteins | sample X378_Fat_Sand_Rat__metabat2_low_PE_004 | metagenome-assembled genome bin X378_Fat_Sand_Rat
CTGCAACCAGAACGCCTACGACTGCATCCAGATCCACGGCGGTTCGGGCTTCATGAAAGACTATGCCTGCGAGCGCATCTACCGCGACTCTCGCATCACGTCGATCTATGAGGGAACGACCCAGCTGCAGGTAGTGGCAGCCATCCGCCACGTCACCACCGGCACATATCTCAACTGGATCAACGAGGAGTCGCAGAAAGAGGTGAAGCCCGCCGACCAGGCCGTGAAGGCCTCGCTCGAGTTCATGACCCAGCAGTATGCCGCCGCCGTGGAGAGCGTGATGGGCGTGGAAGACACCCGCTACCACGACTTCATGGCCCGTCGCCTCGTGGAGATGGCCGGCTATATCGTGATGGGTTATCTGCTGCTCGACGACACCACCCGCAACGACGACTTCCGCCGCTCGCTCAATGTCTTCGTCAACCTTGGCAAGGCCGAATGCGCCAAGCATGTGGAGTTTATCGAGGCCTTCAAGCCCGACCAGCTCGCCGACTACCTCTACACCGAGGAGGCCGAGAAGGCATAAATTTGCATATTTCGAAGAAAAGTGTTAACTTTGCACCGCAAAAATGCGGGACGCCGCGTGCGCCCCGCACTTTTGCGCTATAATACAAACATTTAACTCACAACATTCATTCACATTATGAATCATTACGAGACCGTTTTCATTTTAACTCCCGTTTTGTCTGACGACCAGATGAAGGAAGCGGTAGAGAAATTCAAGGATGTGCTGAAGCAGAACGACGCAGTGCTCGTCAACGAGGAGCTCTGGGGCCTTCGCAAGCTCGCATATCCCATCCAGAAGAAATCGACAGGTTTCTATGTCCTTTTCGAGTTTGAGGCCGAGCCCACAATCGTGAAGCGCCTCGAGACGGCTTTCCGCCGCGACGAGCGCGTGATCCGCTTCCTCACTTTCCGTCTCGACAAATACGCTGTCGAGTACGCCGAGAAGCGTCGCAAACTGAGAGCAAGCAAACCCCAGGAGAAACCCGCCGAGGCCGAGGCCGAGGCTAAAGAAGCAAAGGAGGCATAACAATGGCAGCAAACAACGAAATCCGTTATCTCACACCCCTCACCGTAGATACGAAGAAGAAAAAATACTGCCGTTTCAAACGCAGCGGTATCAAGTATATCGACTACAAGGATCCTGAGTTCCTCAAGAAGTTCCTCAACGAGCAGGGTAAGATCCTTCCCCGCCGCATCACCGGAACCTCGCTCAAGTTCCAGCGCCGCGTGGCCCAGGCCGTGAAGCGCGCACGTCATCTCGCTCTCCTTCCCTACGTGACCGACCTGATGAAATAATCATTTTTAAAACCTATTAAAAGACAGAAAGAAATGAAAGTAATTCTTAAGGAAAATATCCCCTCTTTAGGTTATAAGGATGATATCGTTGAGGTTAAGGACGGCTACGGCCGCAACTACCTTATCCCCCAGGGAATGGCCATCATCGCTTCCGACGCAGCTCTGAAGCGCCTCAAAGAGGACCAGAAGCAGCAGGCCCACAAGATCGCCAAGATCCACGAGGACGCCGAGGCAGCAGCCGCAGCCCTCGAGGGCGTTAAGCTCACCATCGCAGCAAAAGCCGGCGCAAACGGCAACGTTTACGGTTCGGTCAACGCCGCCCACATCTCCCAGGCTCTCGCTGAGCTCGGCCACGAGGTTGACCGCAAGCTCATCGAGCTCAAGGACGTGATCAAACAGCTCGGCACCTACACCGCCAACGTGCGCTATCTCCGCGACGTGGCCGCCGAGATCGAGGTTGAGGTTATCGCCGAGGAAGAGGAGAAATAATCCGATTCCAAGCCTGATCAGACCCTAAAGACCGGCACCGATGCATGCTGTGCATCGGTGCCGGTTTCGCTTTATTCCGGCCCCGCCTCCCCCTTTTCGAGCCGTTGCAATGCCCCCACGCCTGCCAGTTCCCCCTTTCCCGCTTGATTTTCCGCGATTTTCGCTTGCATTTCCGAAGCGGATTTAGTATATTTGCGGATTAGTAGGAAAAGGCCCTTGCCGGGCCCCGCCTCCCTATGATCATGAAATTATAAACACCCAGCATACGATGAATTTTAAAGTAGACGGCAAGACTTTCCAGCAGCAGCTCCAGGCTGTAAGCAAAGTCATCAATTCAAAGAATACCATCACCATCCTCGACAATTTCCTCCTCCGCGTGGAAGGCGACCGCCTCAGCATCACCGGCTCCGACCAGGAGAACGTGCTCACCGCCTATATGGAGGTGTCGGAATCCACCGGCGACGGCATCATCGCCCTCCCCGCTCGCCGACTCCTCGAAATCACCAAGGAGATCGACAACCAGCCCCTCGAGTTCAAAATCAACGAGGAGAACCTGCAGGTCGACCTCCGCTTCCTAAACGGACATTTCGCCTTTATGGGCGTCGACGGCAACGACTATCCTCTCCCCTCCGTCCACGAAGGCGAGGTGGTGGAGCTCCTCCTCCCGGCCGAGGTGATGCAGAAGGGCATCAACAACACCTTCTACGCCGTGGCTTCGGAGATGACACGCCCCGTGATGGCGGGTATCTTCTGCGACATCCATCCCGACGACGTCACCTTCGTAAGCTCCGACACCCACAAACTCGTGCGCTACATCAACAAGGAGAAGTCACCCGGAATGGAGGCGAACTTCATCCTTCCCTCCAAATCGGCCATGATCCTGAAGAGCCTCATCGGCAAGGACGACGCCGACATCAAGATCTCGTTCGATGAGAAAGGGGGCGTGTTCGAGGTGGGCGACTACGTGCTCTCATCCCTCTTCATCCACGGCCGCTACCCCAACTACAACCGCGTGATCCCCGAAGACAATCCCTTCGAGCTCACCGTTGACCGCGCGTCGCTCATCAACGCCCTGCGCCGCGTGACGCTCTTCGCCTCCAAGGCCTCCAACCTGGTGGTGCTCGGCATCGACCACGACGGCATCCATCTCTCAGCCCAGGACCTTGACTACGGAACGTCGGCCGAGGAACTCGTCACCTGCTCCTACGAGGGCAACCCGATGACCATCGGTTTCAACGGCGTCTTCATGATCGAGATCCTCTCCAACATCCCCGACGACACCGTGCTCTTCCGCCTCAGCGATCCCGCGCGTCCCGCCCTCTGCTCCCCGCTCACCCAGAAGGAGGGCGAGGATCTGGTAATCATTCAAATGCCGATGCAAGTGTTATGAAACTGAATCTCAACCGACCTCTCATCTTCTTCGATCTCGAGACCACGGGCACCAACGTGACCCACGACCGCATCGTGGAGCTCAGCTACATCAAGATCTTCCCCGACGGCGGCGAGGAGAGCAAGACTCGACGCCTCAATCCCGGCATGCCCATCCCGCCGGCAAGCACCGCCGTGCACCATATCACCGACGAGGATGTGAAGGATTGCCCCACATTTCCGCAGATCGCCAAGTCGCTCTATTCCATCTTCGAGGATTGCGACATCGCCGGATACAACTCCAACAAGTTCGACGTGCCCCTGCTCATCGAGGAGTTCGGTCGCGCCGGCATCAACTTCGAGGTGTCGGGCCGCAATTTCATCGACGTGCAGAACATCTTCCACAAGATGGAGCAGCGCACGCTGGTGGCCGCCTACAAGTTCTACTGCGGCAAGAACCTCGAGGACGCCCACTCGGCCCTGGCCGACACCCGCGCCACCTACGAGGTGCTTCTGGGCCAGCTCGACCGATACGACGACCTGCAGAACGACGTGGAGTATCTCGCCGACTTCTCGCGCATGGGCAACGCCGTCGACCTCGCCGCCCGGATCGTGCGCGACGAGAACGACGAACCCGTGTTCAATTTCGGCAAGCACAAGGGGAAACGCGTCAAGGAAGTGTTCCGCCGCGAACCCTCCTTCTACGCCTGGATGATGCAGGGCGACTTCCCGAAAAACACCAAGGATGTGGCCACCGTGCTCTATCACGACGCCATGGCAAAGAGATAAAACCCGGATATGAGAAGTCTCGAAGGTAAGCACATCGTGCTTGGCATCAGCGGGGGGATCGCAGCCTACAAGGCGGCGTTCCTCCTCCGTCTTTTAGTGAAACGCGGTGCCGAGGTGCAGGTGGTGATCACTCCCAACGGGAAGGAATTCATCACTCCGGTAACCCTGTCGGCGCTGAGCGGACGGCCCGTGGTGAGCGAGTTCTTCACCGCCAACTCGGGCGAATGGCATTCCCACGTGGACCTCGGCCTCTGGGCCGACCTCATGGTGATAGCCCCCGCCACGGCCTCCACCATCGGCAAGATGGCCGCCGGAGTGGCCGACAACATGCTCGTCACCACATATCTCTCGGCCAAGGAGCATGTGATGGTGGCCCCGGCGATGGACCTCGACATGTGGGCCCACCCTTCCACCCAGCGCAACATCCGCCTCCTCGAGCAGGACGGCGTGGAGATAATCATGCCGGCGAGCGGCGAACTCGCCAGCCATCTCGTGGGCCGCGGCCGCATGGAGGAGCCGGAGGTGATAGCCGAACGCATCGAGGCCTATTTCGCCCGCCGCGCCGACCTGAAAGGGAAGAAAGTGCTGATTACGGCCGGCCCTACATACGAACGCATTGACCCTGTCCGTTTTATAGGAAACTTTTCGAGCGGCAAGATGGGATTCTCGCTCGCCGAGGAATTCGCCTCCCGCGGCGCCGAAGTCACGGTGGTGGCGGGTCCGGTGAGCCTGGAACTCGACAACCCCGCCATCAACCGCATCGACGTAGAGAGCGCCGAGCAGATGATGAAGGCCGCGGCCGATCGCTTCCCCCTTGCCGACATCGCGGTGTTCGCAGCCGCCGTGGCCGACTATCGGCCGGAATCGTGCGCCGAGAGCAAGGTGAAGCGCGAGGGGGTGGAGGAGATGCAGATCCGCCTGGTGAAGAATCCCGACATCGCGGCCACTTGCGCCGGAATGCGCGGCGCGGGACAGACGCTCGTGGGTTTCGCTCTCGAAACCGACCACGAGCAGCAGAACGCCCTCGCCAAACTCCGCCGCAAAGGCCTCGACATGATGGTGCTCAATTCGCTGCGCGACAAGGGCGCGGGCTTCCGCACCGACACCAACAAGGTGACCATCCTCGACGCCGACGGCCGCGAGCGCGAATATCCCCTCAAGCAGAAGAGGGAGGTGGCCCGCGACATCGTCGACTGCATCGTGGAGTGGAGAAACAAGTGAACTCCGCTCGATCCGCTCGAAAGTGACACTGTTTTGAAACAACGACTATGAGAAATATTTTCAAACCGATCGCACTGCTCGGCCTCTCGGCGGCCGCCCTGCTGCTGCCGTCGCATTCTGCGGCGCAGGAGTTCCGCGCCACGGTGGAGGTGAACGCCGACAAGGTGGAGGGTACGATCAAAAGCACCTTCGAGACTCTGCAGGAAACCCTCAACTCGTATATGAACGAGACGAAGTTCAGCGACGCCACCTTCTCGCCCATCGAGAAGATCGAGTGCCGCCTCTTCTTCACCGTCTCCGAATATGCCGACGACCGCGTCAAGGCCGACCTGCAGATACAGCTGTCGCGACCCGTTTACAACAGCACATACACCACCACTCTCTTCAATTTCCGCGACTCGAAGATAGAGTTCAACTATCGCGACGGCGACCCCGTGATCTACAACGAGGCGCAGCCCGACAACAACCTCACGGCGATCCTCGACTTCTACGCCAACCTGATGCTGGCGCTCGACTTCGACTCCTTCTCGCCCAACGGCGGCCAGCGTTTCTACGACAAGGCCCAGAGCATCGTGCAGCTGCAGCAGTCGAGCGGAGAGGTGGGATGGCGCACTTTCGAGGATACGAAAAACCGCGCCGCAGTGCTCAACAGCTACACCGAGAGCAACACCTCCGTGACGCGCCAGATGCTCTACGACTACCACCGCAAGGGTCTCGACGAGATGGTGACAAGTCCCGACAAGGGCCGCGGAGTCATCACGGAGACGCTCAAGAGTCTGAAGACCGTCTATGACAACGCACCGATGTCGGTGGCCCTCTCCATATTCCGCGACTCGAAACTCGACGAACTGGTGAACGTCTACTCCAAGGCGCCCGAAAGCGAGCGCAAGGACGTATACGACCTTCTCCAGCCCATCTATCCCACCGAGTCGTCGCGCCTCAACGACATCAAGAACCCGCCCCAGAAATAATGAATAATGAATAATGAATAATCAATAATGGCTGAAATTATTCATTAATCATTATTGATTCTTAATTATAAGAAAGTGCTCAAATCGCTTAAGATACGCAATTACGCCCTGATCGACGAACTCGAACTCGAGTTCGGTCGCGGTCTGACCATCATCACCGGAGAGACCGGTGCCGGAAAGTCGATCATGCTCGGCGCGCTCTCCCTGCTTATGGGCGGCCGCGCCGACACCCGCGTCATCGCCGACGCCGCCAACAAGTCGGTGGTGGAGGCCCTGTTTGTCGATGTCGACCCCTCGCTCGCAGGCTTCTTCAACGAGAAGGGCCTCGACTGGACCGTCGACCCCAAAGGGCGCGGGGAGATCCTCATCCGCCGCGAAATCTCGGCGTCGGGGAGGTCGAAGGTCGTGATCAACGATACCACGGTGACTCTCCAGACCCTTTCGGCGCTGGCTCCGCGTCTCATCGATATCCATTCCCAGCACGCAAACGCCAAGATCAACGATCCCGCCATGCGGCTGGAGATCATCGACTCAGTGGCCGGCAACGCCTCCATTCTCGCCGACTATCAGGAGGCCTTCAACAGGTATGTGGAGCTTCGGCGCAAGATCGTAAGGTATAAGAAGCTCAACGAGCAGGCGGCCAGATCGCGGGAGTTCCTGAATTTCCAGCTCGAGGGTCTCAACCAGCTTCAGCCTGTAGAGGGGGAGCTGGCGGAGATCGAGCGCCGGTTCGATATCCTGAGCGATACCGACGAGATCCGCAACCGTCTCTCCGCGATAATGCATTCTCTCGGCGATGACGACGGGGGCGCCCTCTCCAACCTCGGCGAGGCCGTGAGCGAGGCGCGAAAACTCGACCTGTCGCTTCTGCCCAAGACCGGCGATATCGCCTTCCGCCTCGGCAATGTAGTGGCTGAGATGAAGGATATATACAGCACGCTCGAACAGTGCTATCAGTCGGTGGAGTCCGACCCCGCTACTCTTGCCCGTCTGTCGGAGCGCATGAACCTCTACTACGACGCAATGAAGCGCTATCAGGTGAGCGAAGCCGACCTTCTCGTAAGGCTTAAATACGATATCGAGGAGAAGCTTTATTACCTCAATTACGACGACAAGGAGGTTGCGGAGCTTGAAAGGGAGGCCCGCGAACTGGCGCAGGTGGTGAAGCAGCGTGCCGCCCTTCTCACCGAATCGCGCAGCGAGGCGGCCAAGCGCTTCTCGCAGATGGTGGAGGATGCGGCCCGTCCGCTCGGTCTCCCCAACATCCGCTTCGAGGTGGCGCTCTCTCAGGTGAAGCTCACCGTCTCGGGCGAAGACGCTGTGGAATTCCTCTGCTCCTTCAACAAGAACGGCACCCCCCAGCCTCTCGCCCAGATCGCCTCGGGCGGCGAGATTTCCCGAATGATGCTCAGCATGAAGGGAATTCTGGCTGGCAACATGAACCTGCCCACCATCATCTTCGACGAGGTCGACACGGGTGTGTCGGGAGAGATAGCCGACAAGATGGGCCGTATGATGCACGATATGGGCCGCGGTATGCAGGTGATCGTCATCACCCACCTTCCGCAGGTGGCCGCGAAAGGGGAGGAGCACTTCCGCGTGTACAAAACCGACGAGGAGCGCCGCACCGTGACCCGCGTCTGCCGCCTTTCGGCCGACGAGCGCGTACGCGAGATAGCGAAGATGATTTCCGGAGAGGAGGTAACCCCGGAGGCCCTCTCGGCCGCCAAGGCCCTGCTTAAATGATGTAATCGAGATCTGCCGCCGCGATGAACTATTCCCTTTATCTTGCCAAGCGCCTTTCGCTCGCCGAGTCGGGTCGCAAAAGTTCACCGGCCGTCAAGGTGGCGGTGGCTGCCGTGGCGCTGTCGGTGGCGGTGATGCTCGCGGCGGTGGCCATAGTCATGGGCTTCAAACGCGAGATCGAAAGCAAGGTGATCGGGTTCAACTCCCACATCTCCCTCTATGCCGTGCCCGCCCAGCCCGGCGACGACAACCTCGTGACGCTCACTCCCTCGCTGTCGCACCTGCTCGAGGAGCAGCCCTATATCCGCTCGTTCTCCCTCGAGGCCACTATCCCCGCGATCCTCAAGACCTCCGACAATTTCAAGGGCGTCTATCTCAAGAGCCTCAACGGGGAGGCCATCCGCGGTTTCATCGGCTCTAACCTCGAGGAGGGTAGGATTCCCGAATACAAGGAGGGGAAGGAAAGCATGGACATCGTGATATCGCGCATACAGGCCAACCAACTCGGTCTGAAGGTGGGCGACCGCATCGACACATACTTCATATCGCAGGATGTGAAGGTGCGCCGGCTCAACGTGGCGGGCATCTTCAACTCCCATTTCGACAATTACGACGGCATCTATGTCTACGGCGACCTGAAGCTCATCCAGAAACTCGGCGGGATCAAGAGCGACCAGGGAACGGCGCTCACCATCCACACCGACGACTTCAACCGGGTGGTCGACAACTCGATGCTCCTCCACAACACGCTGCTCGAGGCGCTGGCCAACGGAACGGTCTACCGCTACTACAACGTCGACAACGCCTACAATCAGGGTGCCGGATATTTCCACTGGCTCACGCTGCTCGACACCAACGTGGTGGTGATCCTCACGCTGATGACGTTCGTGGCCATCGTGACGCTGATTTCGGGAATGCTGATAATCATCATCGACAAGAAGCGCTTCATCGGTCTGATCCGCTCGATGGGTGCGTCGGTAAGGGGCACGCGCCGTGTGTTCCTCTATCTGGCGATGAAGATCGGGGTGTACGGTCTGCTCATCGGGAATGTCGTTGCCCTCGCCATTCTGTACGCGCAAGACAAATGGCACTTCCTCCCCCTCGATCCCGACGCCTACTATATCGACTTCGTACCGGTGGAACTCAACTGGCTCTCGATCCTGACGCTGAATCTCGGCGTGGTCCTGATGATCTGGCTGGCGCTAATCCTCCCCTCCCGCTTCGTGGCCAAAATCCCCCCGGCCGAAACCATGCGCACCGAGGAATAACCCTCCCGTATGCAACGTCGGGATTTGGCTTTTTAGTTACGACATCATGTTGCGGGCAAACCAGTCGGCGAAGACTCTGTCGGCAAAATATACCCCGTCGCGACGCTCCACTATCAACTCGGCATTGAGAAGTGCCCGTTTGATTCTCGCCACATTCGACTTCGTGCCTATCGGATACTCCGCGGGCATCTCTATCGAACCGAATCCGGAGTGAATGCCGAGCGAGATGAGTCTGAGGAAATTCAATTGATAGCTCGTGAGGGGCTCCGTCTGCTGCACAAAAAGGGAATGACATTGCTCCATCAACGACAGATATCCGTCTCGGACGCTTTCTTCCGTGACTTCGGTCTCGGTTTCCGTCATCACATTCCACGAAAGTTGCTGCACGTATGAGGAATAGTTCTCTACCAGACCGCATATCTCCCTCGCGAAATCGGGATTGATCCTTTTCCCGAACGCTTCGAATCGCTCGCAGATGAAAGGCACCCAGTATTCAGTGGGAATACATCCGAGCTGCATCATTTCTCCGAACATATAGAAGGGCATCCTCTTGTTCTGGAATATCTTCTCCAGAAGATGTTTCTTGCTCCCGAAGAGACAGAAAGATACGTTCTGGTGATGTTGCCATGCCCCCCGCAGTCGTTTCTGCACATAAAGAGAATCGGGGAATTCTCCGATCTGTTGAAACTCGTCGATACACACCACTATGCTTATACCTTTCTCACGGGCTATTCTTTCCGGCAGGTTCAGAATCTCCTCCGGCGAATAGTTCTGTGGCGTGATTCCAAGCGAAATGCTGAACTCGGTGTCTGGAACCTCGAAAGATATCTTCGGTGTAAGCCTCACCAGAAACTTCTTGATGTCTTCCAGCATGGTTTCCATCTTCCCCGATGTGGATTTAAGTATCGCCGTGGCGTATTTGTTGTAGAAGTCGTATTCGCTGCGGCAGTCGTAGATGTCCATATATATCACCTTCACCCGGGGATCGGTGATTTCCGATATCACCTGCTTCACAAGCGATGTCTTTCCCATTCTGCGTTGGGAAATAAGGGTTACGTTGATGCCGTTTTCGAAATTGAGTTTAAGGCGTTTCCTCTCTTTCTCGCGGTCGGTGAAATTCACCCCCGTTACAGCCATTCCGTATACAAATGGTTTTTCAGCGGTCATATTCCTGGGTTTAAATGATGATAACTATCAAATTTCTCCGCAAATATAATGGAAAAATTCATGGTACACAAGTTTGTGGTCCACAAACTTGTGTACCGTCGTTTCCCCGGGCCTCTTCGGCGGCAAAATCCAGGATGTTTGTGCATTCTGTTTGGATAGTCGGAAATTTTTGCTATATTTGCATTTGAAACGAATATGCTCCCCTTTTCGCCCGGACGCCCGGCGAAGACCAACCCAGCGGGAACGTCGTTTTCCATTTATTAACTTAATTTCTGTAATTATGAAAAAACTTATCTGCGTTCTTTGCGCCTCTCTCTTGCTTATTATCGGCGCCGCATCCTGTTCGAAATCCGTTTCCAAGGCCGACAAGGAAGCCCTCGAGCAGAAAATCAAATCCGGACAGGAACTCGACCAGAGCGACTATGCCCTTATGATCGACATCATCAAGGATGATGTCGAGTGGGTGAAGAGTAAGAAGGACGCGAAGAAAGAAGACCTCTCCGAAGCCGACCAACAGAAGGGCATGGAGGTTCTGGGTGAGATTCTCGGCCTCGGCATCGCACTCGACGAAGCAGCCAAAACCGACAAACTCGACAAGAGCAACCTCTCAAATTATCAGAAACTCGACAAGGAATTGTCGGCAATGGACAAAGACTAATTGCGACAGGGGCCCCCGGGCCCCTGTTATCATTATATCGTCTAAACAAAGAAACGGATGAATCAGACACTTCATAATGACATTCTTACGGTTACGGCCTCTTCGGCCGGCGCCGAACTACAGAGCATCCGCGACAACCGCAGCGGTTATGAATTCCTTTGGCAGGGCGATCCGCGTTTCTGGAAACGCCGCTCGCCTGTGTTGTTCCCCATCGTAGGGGCCGTGTGGGACGGTGTGTTCCGCATGGACGGCCGGGATTTCCCCATGGGCCAGCACGGCTTCGCACGCGATATGGAGTTCAAGCCCGTAGCCGACACCCCCGACGACGAGATGTGGTTCTCGCTCGAGGCCGACAACGAGACTCTCTCGAAATATCCCCGCCGGTTCCGCCTCGAGATAGGGTATCGCCTGCAGCAGGAACGCATCTCGGTGATGTGGCGCGTCACAAACCTCGACTCCCGCGAGATGCATTTCCAGATCGGAGCGCATCCAGCGTTCAACCTTCCCGACTTCGATCCCTCCGACAAGGTTCACGGCTATTTCATGCTCGACGCCGAGAAGATCACCTCGGAGATTATCGCCGCGAAAGGATGCGTGGGCGGGGATACCAAGGAAATCGAGCTCGACGGGGGAGTGCTCCCCATCCAGGCCGACACCTTCAAAGACGACGCACTCATCGTAGGCGACAACCGCCTCCACCGCGTCTCGCTGATGGGGAAGGAGCAACTGCCCGTGCTCTCTCTTCTCTTCCGCTCCCCCTACGTGGGCCTCTGGGCCCCCTCGGCCGACGCACCCTTCGTCTGCATCGAGCCCTGGTACGGCCGCGCCGACTCCACTGGCTTCACCGGCGATTTCAGCGAAAAGATCGCCGTCAACACCCTCGCTCCCGGCCAGACTTTCTCGGCCGAATATTTCATCATCATCGAGCGCCTCTGACATAATGGCGGCGGCATCATAAGATTCGCGACGTTGTTTGACCGCAATGTCGCGGATTTTTTGTAATTTTGCCGCTGGAACGCCAATGCCCTCTCCCTCGGCCTTCGCGCCGGCTATCCTTCGCATTTCAACAATATCAATATAGTTTCTATGGCAACTCTGACAAAGACAGATTTCGAGTTCAAAGGTCAAAAATCCGTTTATCACGGCAAGGTCCGCGACGTCTACGACATCAACGACAAATATCTGGTGATGGTCGCCACCGACCGCATCTCCGCCTTCGACGTGATCCTCCCCGAGGGAATTCCCTACAAAGGGCAGGTGCTCAACCAGATCGCGGCCTACTTCCTCGACGCCACCGCCGACATAGTTCCCAACTGGAAGGTGGCCGTTCCCGATCCGATGGTAACGGTGGGAATGAAATGCGAACCCCTCAAACTCGAGATGATCGTCCGCGGTTACCTCGCAGGTTCGGCCTGGCGCGACTATGCAGCCGGAGCACGTGAAATCTGCGGCGTGAAGCTCCCCGAAGGACTCCGCGAAAACCAGAAACTCCCCGAACCCATCATCACCCCGACCACCAAGGCCGACGAGGGCCACGACATGAACATCTCCCGCAGCGAGATCCTGAGCCAGGGCATCGTGAGCGAAGACGTCTACTCGCAGGTGGAGAAATACGCCCTCGCCCTTTTCGCTCGCGGTCAGGAGATGGCCTCCGAGCGCGGTCTCATCCTTGTCGACACCAAATACGAGTTCGGACTCCTCGACGGCAAAGTGATCCTCATCGACGAGATCCACACTCCCGACTCCAGCCGCTACTTCTATGCCGAGGGCTACGAGGAGCGCTTCGAGAAAGGAGAGGAGCAGCGCCAGCTCTCCAAGGAGTTCGTGCGCAAATGGCTCATCTCCCGGGGCTTCATGGGTAAGGCGGGTCAGAAAGTGCCCGAGATGACTCCGGAATACTGCCGCGAGGTGAGCGAGCGCTACATCGAGCTCTACGAGAAGATCACAGGCCGCAAGTTCGAGCGCGCCGACGACAGCGACCTCGCCGGCCGCATCTTCGGCAACGTTTCCAGCTGCCTCGCGGGCCTCGAGTAAAGAATTAAAGAGTTAAAGAATTAAAGAGAAAGCGCGTGCCTAAAACAGCACGCGCTTTTTCAATATCCCTAACTCTTTAACTCTTTCACTCTTTAACTCTTTAATTCCTTAATTCTTTAATTCTTTAATTCCTTAACTCTTTCACTCCTTACAAAAGCGAAACGGAGCGGCGGATGAAGCCGGAGAGGGCTTCTCCCTTCAGCAATCCGCTCTGCAGCAGGGCAAGGTCGATGATCTGCTTCACCACAGGCTGCTTGCCGGCATATCCCTTCACAGCCTCTTCCTCGCGACGGCGAAGCTCGCCTACGCTGCGCTCCTTGTCGGCTATCTGGTTCTTGAGGGGTTCCTTCTGGTTCTCCTCCTTCTTCTCGTTCATCTCCTTGCGGAGTTCCTCGATGGCGGCGTTGGTCTCCTCTATCTCCTTGCGGATGGGGCTCACCTCGTCGCTCAGCGCCTTCTCGGCCTCCTCCACAATCTTCTTCACCGCCGGCTGACGCGTATTGACCACGAGCGAATACATGTCGGGCATCGCGCCGTAGAAGTTCATGCCTGGCTGCATCGAGGCCATCTCCTTCATTCGGCGCATCATCTCGTTCTGAGTGATCACGGCAGGAAGATCGTTCTCGGAAAGTGCGCTGTATTCCACAATGAAATTGGTGTCTTTCATCTCGGGCAGATCGGCGCGGAAAACTCCCGTCAGCAGGTCGGCCTGCAGCGGGGTGAGGTCGGCCTCCTTGTCGTCGTCCTTGCGGATGAGTCGCTCGGGGGTGTCGGAATCCACACGCACGAAGCGGGTCTTCTCGAGCTTGCTCTCGAGCATGCTGATGAGATGCTGGTCGAGCTGGCCGTCGAGCAGAAGCACGTTGTATCCCTTCTCCTCGGCTCCCTCCACATAGGCGAACTGGGCCGTCTTGTCGGTGGCGTAGAGATAGATCACGTTCCCCTCCTTGTCGGTCTGGGTCGACTCCACGAGTTTCCGATACTCCTCGAGCGTGTAGTAGTTGTCGTTAACGTCGCGCAGCAGGAAGAATTTCTTCGACTGGTCGTAGAACTTCTCGTCGGTGAGCATGCCGTATTTGATGAAGATCTCGATGTCCTGCCATTTCTTCTCGAATTCCTTTCGGTCGTCGCGCATCATGCGGTCGAGTTTCTCGGCCACCTTCTTCGAGATGTAGGTGGATATCTTCTTCACCTGCTGGTCGGCCTGCAGATAGCTGCGGCTCACGTTCAGAGGTATGTCGGGCGAATCGATCACTCCCTGCATCAGCATCATGAATTCCGGAACCACTCCCTCCACCTGGTCGGTCACGTACACCTGGTTGCAGTAGAGCTGGATGCGGTTCTTGCGGATGTCGATGTTGGTGGTCACCTTCGGGAAGTAGAGGATTCCCGTGAGGTTGAAGGGATAGTCCACGTTCAGGTGGATCCAGAACAGCGGATCCTCCTCTCCCGGGCGGAGCTCATGGTAGAACTCCAGATAATCCTTGTCTGTGAGGTCGGCGGGTTTCTTGGTCCAGAGCGGCTCGGTGGCGTTGACCACGTTGTCTTTGTCGGAATCGACATATTTGCCATCTTTCCATTCCTTCACCTTGCCGCTGATCACGGGCACTGGCAGGAAGCGGCAGTATTTGCGCAGCAGGGTGTCGATGCGGGCCTGCTCCAGAAATTCCTTGTTGTCGTCGATATAGAGGATGATGTCGGTGCCCCGCTCTGCCTTCTCGGCGGGTTTCATATCGAACTCCGGACTTCCGTCGCAGCTCCATTCCACGGCCTTGGCTCCCTCCTTGTAGGAAAGCGAACGGATCACGACCTTCTTCGACACCATGAATGCCGAGTAGAAGCCGAGTCCGAAGTGGCCGATGATCGAGTTGGCCGTATCCTTGTATTTTGCCAGAAACTCCTCGGCGCCCGAGAAGGCTATCTGGTTGATGTATTTCTCGATGTCGTCGGCGTCCATGCCGATGCCGTGGTCGGACACAGTGAGTGTGCCGGCCTCTTTGTCAACCTTGACACGCACGTCCATCTCGCCGAGTTCTCCCTTGAACTCGCCGAAGCTCGCGAGGGTCTTGAGCTTCTGCGTGGCGTCGATGGCGTTCGACACCAGCTCGCGCAGGAAGATCTCGTGGTCGCTGTATAAGAATTTCTTGATTACCGGGAAAATGTTTTCGGTGGTTACTCCGATTTTACCTTTTGCCATGATATATTCTCTTTTTTAGTAATTTCTGAATCTACAATGAATTTCAATTTCTGAATCAGTAAGGAAGGATCCATTCCTCCCTCCCCATAACTAACTACAAAAACCTTGCCAATGAGGTTCACGCCCACAATGAAGCGCAGCAATGGAGCTGCCTTAGCCCCCCCTCTATGGAGCTGCCTTAGCTCCGCTAAGGCAGAGGGGGAAAAGGAACTGCCTCAGCTCCGCCTCTAAGGAGCTGCCTTAGCTCCGCTAAGGCAGAGGGGGAAAAGGAGCTGCCTCAGCTCCGCCTCTAAGGAGCTGCCTTAGCTCCGCTAAGGCAGAGGGCGAAAAGAAAAGGAGCCGTGCCAGATCTGGCACGGCCCCTGTGATGTTAAGGTTTCAGCCGAAGCTTACTCGACGTCGTTCCATGTGCAGCTCACAAACTCGAACTTGCCCTTCTCCACGCACTTGAACACGATGGTCTCGGCCACCGTGGTGCCGGTATAGATGGAGAAGTGGATGGTGACGGTGGGCTGCAGGTCGCCTATCGGTGCCATGTCGGGATAGAACTGCGAGAGCACTCCCGGGCAAACCTGGTCCTCGAACCGCTTCTTCATCGTCTGCACGATCTCCTCGTCGGTCATTCCCTCGTATCCTTCCGGATACTGGTTGCGGGCCGAGTTGGGACGCAGGTCGATGTTGTTCTGATAAGCCGAGGCACCGGTGTAATAGTCGTTGTTGCCGTAGCTGGTCACATACTTGCTTCCGTCGGGAACGTTGGCGATCACCCAGTCTACGCATGCCTGGTAGAACTTGGCCGAAGCGGCCTGGTTGCGGCCGGCGACGAGCGTGAACTCGATCGACGGGTCGAGCTGCCACTTGCCGTCGCGGCGTACATACTGGTTGGTGACGGTGGTCAGTCCGTCGGCGGCGATGGTGTCGACCCAGTCGCTGCCGTCATAGGTGAACTGCGTGCAGGCCGGTGTGGTCGATCCGGAAGCGTAGTAGAGGTAAGCCACATATTCCACGTCGCCTTTCTGTGCATACGGGAATTTCTGCTTCAGATAGGTGGGCAGGAAGGATGTGGGCAGTGTGCCTGAGAGGTTGCCGTAGCTCTGGCCCATGGCTGTGTAGTCGGAGGGCTGGAGCACTGTCAGATCGCTCGTCACCTGGCTCCATGCCGAACCGCTGAAGGTGTAGATGGCGTCGACCGTGGTGGAGGGAACCGTTACCACCTTCTTCGGGCCGCGGCGCTTGGCGGCTGCCGATGCGCTCTCCACGTCTACCACCACCAGGTTGGCGTTGGTCATGTCGCCCGATGTGGAGGTCTGGGTGAAATAGCCGAGCAGCGATACCTTCGCTCCGTCGGTGAGCTTCGCCTTCAGCTCGTCGCTGGCGTAGTAAACGCTGCCGCGGGCCTTGGCGTCGTCGCCCAGAAGGATGTTGTAGTAGTTGCCGCTTACGCTAACAGTTCCGGTCATGTGGCCGTATACGGCGCACACGGGGTCGGTGATCTCGCCGGCGCTCACCAGATAGCTCTCTGTCAGCTCAACCGGGGTGGGATAGGTCACAGTCTCCTTGCCCATCGAGACGATGGTGGAGTTGTCGTAGTCCACCTGCAGGCAGTTCTTGTAGGCCGACAGGGTGGCGTTGATCTTCAGCTGGTCGCCCACGTTGTAGGTGTCGGCGGGGAAGGAGCCGGAGTATACGAGCAGCGAACCGCTCTTGTCCGTAACGATCATTCCGCGGGTGCAGAGACCGGTGACCATGGCGCAGATCTCCACCTGGTCGCCCGATTTCAGGCTGTTGCTTATCACGGATGTCAGCTCGAACTTCTCGCCGAAGTCGGGATCTACCTCAGAGGTGTTGTAGCGAACCATCAGATAGTCGCCCTTCGAGGCCTCGTCGAAATGGTCGTTGAGCAGACGGGGGAGGAAGGTGGCAGCCGGATGCGAGGGGGTGAAGGAGGGAGCGTAGTCGGTGGCGCTGCCGTAAACCTCCTGGTAGTCCTGGTCGTTGAGGGTGAGGCGCTGGGCGCCGTTGATCTTCATCATCTCGGGCAGGTCGGTCGAGATCTCACGGTAGGTGAGGTTGATGGCCGAGCCGTCGCTGAGTCCGAAATAGCCGAAGAGGGAGTCTTTCAGCAGGTTGGGAATGTATTCCGCGCCCGGAATCGAGGGGTTCAGATAGTGCTGTGTCCCCACTGCGGCGAGCTCGGAGCTCACGCCCTGCTCCTTGGCGAGGGCCACGTTGAAGCGGTTCTTGGCCAGACGCTCGTAGTCGGCGTCGGTGAGGGTATAGTCCACGGTCTTCACCTGGGCCGAGTTCACGCCTCCCTCGAAACCGTCGAGATGGTCGTTCCAGCTGTTATCGCTGCACGCCGTCAGCGCCATGGCGAAGGCGCCGACGTAGAGTGAATTCTTTATAATGGTCTTCATATTAAACGCAGTTTAGAAATTGATTTTCAGTTTTACGCTCCAGGTGCGTCCGAACGAGTAGAACACGCGGAAGGCGTTGTTCCATGCGCCGTTGTCGCCGGAGTATGTCCACGCGTCTTTCACATAGTAGTTGTTGGCGAGGTTGTTGATGTTGCCGTAGATGGTGGCCGTAACCTTGCCTGTGATGGTGAACTTGTAGCTTGCGTTCAGGTCGAGCTGGTTGCCGAAAGGTATCTTCCACGGCGACTTCACCTCTACCGTCGAACCGGGCGTGTAGTTGCTCGAGCTTACCTCGTAATCGGAGTAGTTGCGGGCCGAGAAGGTCCAGTCGCATCCGATGCGGAAGCCCTTGAAGGGGCGGAACTGTACGCCGAGGAAACCTGTGGTCTGTGCCGAACCGCCTATCTTGCGGCCTTTCTGCTTCAGGATGGCCCAGGCGTGGTCGGGAGCCAGGATGCCGCTCGCGGGTGTGCCCTTGGTGTCGGCCAGAGGCTCGCCCTGCTGCGAGTAGAAATATCCCTTCGGGTCGGAATCCCAGATCCAGTCGCCGATCGAGAACATTCCCTCAAGCTTCATCCAGCGGAAGGGCTCGTAGACTGCGTTGACTTCGATACCCATGTGGCGGGCGTCGACGCCCTCGAGGGCGATGCTCCAGTACTGGCCGGTGAGCGGGCCGTCGGTCATCAGACCCGAACGTACCGTGGTCTTGTCGGCCTTGTCGAGCCATTTGGTCCAGTAGAGGTTCACGTTGGCCGAGAACTGGCGGCTGTGGTAGCCGTAGCCGAGCTCTATCGATCCGATCTTGGCGTTGCAGGACTTCGGGTTGATGGCGTTGCTCGATGCCGACTGCAGGAACACTCCGTAGCTGAAGAAGGGGGCGCGCGAGATGTAGCCGCCGTTCACGAAGACGTTGTTGTGCTCGTTGATGTTGAAGTTCACACCTCCCTTTATCGAACCTCCGAGGAAGTTCTTCGTTTCGGAACGCTCGTGCTCCTTGTCGTAGTAGAAGAAGTCGCGGCGCCAGTAGGTGGTGTTGTTCAGAGTTCCCGCCAGGATGGCTGTGAGGCGTCCGTCGAGGGCCTGGTATTCTCCCTGGGCGAACACTCCCTCCTGCACGGTGTAGCCGTTGTAGTTGCGGTATACGATGTCGCCCACGCCCAGATGCTCGTATTTCCAGTCGGGGTTGGCGGCAAGCTTGTTGTTCTCGGGCTTCACGAGCGTACGGGTCTCGTAGTTCATGTAGTAGTCACCCTCGTAGAGGTCCACGATCTTGTTGTTGTGGTGGCCTATGTAGTAGCGGAGGTCGAGACCGCCGTAGAAGGTGAGCTTCTTGGGGATGAACTCGTTCTTGTAGGTCGACACCAGGCCGTACCATTCATGGTTGTTGTTGCTCGATGTCATCACCATGTTCGAACCGTTCTCCGACTCCATGTTCATACGCTGCACGGCCGCATAGTCGAACGTGCCGTCGGGGCAGCGGAAGAGGCTTGTCAGCACTCCCGACGATGCTCCGTACCAGCTGGCGTAGCTGATGTCGGTGCCGTTGTACTTGCCGTGACCCTGGCCGCTGTAGCCGCCGCCGCGGGCGAAGCTCATGTAGAACGTCGAGGTCAGCGACGACTTGTAGTCGATCTGCCAGATGTGGCTCAGCGAGATCTGAGGCTTGTGGTAGAAGTTGTAGCTCGAGTTGCGCCACTGGCCGTGGATGTCGTAACCCACGGTCGGGTTGAATTTGTAGCGGCAGTCGCCGTCCATATAGTTCTCGGCCTGCTGCCAGCCCTCGATGGTCAGACCGTTCTGGCTCGAACGCTGGTAGTGGGTCTGCGGAGCGCCGAACGCCGTCAGCGAAAGCTGATGGTTGTCGCCGATCTTCTTCGAGACGTTCACGAAATAGTTGTAGGAGTTGTATTTCGTTCCCTCGATATAGCCGTCGCCCCATTTGCGCGATCCCAGCACGGTGATGGCCCAGCCGTTTTTCATCAGTCCGGTCGAGGCCATGAAGCCCATCTGCATCATCAGGTCGTTGCCGATGCCGTACCATGCGCTGCCGCCCTGCTTGGCGTCGAGCGAACGGGTGGTGATGTTGATCGTACCGCCCACAGAGGGGGAGGCCAGAAGTGCGGCGCCGAGTCCGCGCTGGCTCTGCATGTTCGAGGTCACGTCGCTCAGGCCGGCCCAGTTGCTCCAGTATACACCGCCCCATTCCATGTCGTTGATGGGCACACCGTTGATGAGCACCGCTACGTTTTCCGACTTGAATCCGCGCATGTTGATCTTGGCGTCGCCGAAGCCGCCGCCGTCGGGGGTGGCCCAGACGCCGGGGGTGGTCTTAAGCACCTCGGGAAGTTCCTGCGTGCCGATCTTGGTCTCGATTTCCGAACCGTCGATCTGCGAGAGTGCAACCGGGGTCTGACGCGTGCGCGCCACCGACGAGGTGACGATCACGTCCTGCAGCATCTTGCTTTCAATCTGCATCTTGATCTCACCCAAGTTGCCTGCCGGTCGCAGACTTTCGGGCTTGTAGCCCACGTAGGTGATCTCGATTGCCTTTGTCTTGTCGGGAACCGTGAGCTTGAACTTGCCGTCAACGTCGGTGTTCGCGCCGATGTTGGTGCCGGGCACCTTCACCACCGCACCGATCACCGGCTCTCCGAGTTCGTCGACCACTTGGCCGCGGCACACCAGATCGGCCATCGCCTCCAGCGAAAACGCCGAGGCCGCCGTCATGGCTGCACACATGAGAAAGAGTCTCTTCATAATGTGTTCTGTTTGGTTATTATTGAGTTTTCTTGTTTTTCAGGTAGTTGCACCAACTTGGGTCATCCTTTTTGCCCAGGGAATCATCAGGCACATCAGCATGCAGAAACAAAAAGTGCCCTCCATTCCCATGGAGAGCACAAATATAGTCTTTTTAAATCTTTTTTACAAATGTTATAACATTTTTAACAAACACCCAAGATTCTCACCCCCGTGCGGGCGTCAGCCTCGCGCGAAGCGCGTTTGCTTAGGTGATGGGAGTTTACGACCCATAATCCGGTCGTCCGTCCGTCGGTTATTTCTCCGGCTCAGCCTCCGGCGCGGCCTCTTCCTCGGCCTCTTCCTCGGCGAATTTCGTGTAGCCGTTGTCGATAAGGATGTTATACCATGTGAAGAGCTTCTTCACATCCCCGTCGTGCACGCGGTCGCGGTCGAAATCCTCCACGATCTTCGCGAACTCATCCTTCAGCCCTTTCGAGGCCACGAGTCCCTTCACATCGATAGCCTTGCCCCCCTCGGCGGCATAGACCTTGTCGAGAATCTCGCCCAGAGGGGTGTCGCCCGACTCGGTGTACATGGCGATGTCGCCCAGCGAAACCACTTTGTCGCGGGCATGTACCGGAAGGCGGTTGCCCGTGCCGAGCTGTTCAACGATGAGTGTGCCCTTTCCGCGCGAAAGAAGCTTGTAGAGGCCGGGACGGCCTGTGATCGATAATATTTCCCTTAACATATTCTTGTTTTTTGTTTAGTGTTTAGTGTTTAGTTCTCTGAGCTTTCAGAATTCTCGGAGCAGATTCTCTATCTGCGGGAGGAGCGGTTCGTCCTCGTTGTTGACGACGCGTCTACTGATCCTCTGCGGAATCGCTTCATATTCCCCCTGCTGCGCCTCGATGCGGGCCTTGGCCTGCTCGGGCGTGATGCCGTCGCGCTCCACCACGCGCCTTATCCTCTCCTCTTCGATGCATACCACAATCCACACCTCGCGGCACATCTCCAAGATCCGGCTCGTGGTCGGGATGGCGGTCTCGATGAAGAGCCGTTTCTCCCGGGCGTTCTCCTCAAGCCATGCCTCGATGTCGCGGCGCACATGCCCGTGAACCAGCGAGTTGAGCCACTTCCTGGCCCCGTCGCTGCCGAACACGCGCTCGGCTATCCGCGGCCGGTGCAGACTCCCGTCGGGATTCACGCATTCCTCGCCGAGTTCGCCGGCGATGGCCGCGCGTATCTCCAGCGAGGAGTTCATGATCTCCCGCGCGCGGAGGTCGCAGTCGTACACCTTGAAGCCTTTCAGCCGAAGGACCCGCGACACATAGCTCTTTCCGCTCCCTATGCCGCCTGTGATCAATGTCGGTCGTCTGTCTTTCATATGCCGGTAGGGGATTGCCTAATGCTTCACAACGGTATATTCCACGCTGTCGGTGTTCAGTTCGATGTTCACCACATAGCGCGGATATTCGTTTACCGAAACAGGCAGTTTGTTGCCTTTCAGCCTCTGCGCGTCGGCATAGTCCACATACACCTTCACCGGTATCTGCTCGTCGTTGTATGCGCTCATCGGCACATAGCAGCTCACGGGCACACGGTTCGGGAAGAGCAGCAGACTCTGGTTCTGCGGCACGTTGACGGCCTCCACCAGTGCGAGGGTCTCCTTCTTCACCAGCGGCTCAACCGGCACCTTCACCCTCACCGTGCTGGGAATGATCTTCACGTTGGGGATGGGGCGGATCTTCACGTCGAAGTAGGAGGTCTGCGACAGGTCGCGCTTCACCACCCGCTCGGTTGTGACGTTGCTGATGGTGTCGGTCTCGTCGCCGCGCGAGAAGATGCGCACGGCGCGCTCCATGGCGGTGGGATGCCCTGAGATGATGTATCCCGAAGCCGCCGTTGCCTCGACCTTCACCACCACGGGGACGCGTTTCCCCTTGCTGGTGGTGTAGTAGAGCCGCAGGGAGTCGATCGATACGGCCGAGATCTGCACCGAATTGCCGAACGTGCTCTTGATCACCGAGTTGATGTCGGAGCGCGTGAGGCGGAACGTGCCGTCTTCAGAATAGTCGCGGAAATTCACCGTCATCGTCGGTTCCTTCGTGCCGAGTGAGCGGATCAGGTTGGTGCCTTTGTCGCGCAGCGTGATGTGAATGTCGGTGGGAGGGTCGGTGATGAACGTCACCGTGTCGGGAACGTTGTCGATATGCAATTTAACCCTGAACGTCTCGGTAACACTGTCGTTCAGGGCCATGATAAACCAGAATATGATGGCTACGCCGAGGAAGACGAGAAAAGTGAGAAGGCCGTGAAAACGCGACGAGGCGCGCAGACCCCGCATCAAGCCTTTCAGTTTCTCCTTCGCCTTTCCCACATTCCGGAGGTTTTGTCGCTTATTTTATTTCTTGGCGGAAGCTGCTTCCTCCACCACGGGATAAACCGACGCGCGGTCTACCTTGATGCTCGTGCCGGGGGCTACCTCGATGAGCATCGTCGCGTCGTTGAGCTCTTTGATCTTGCCGTGGATGCCGCCTGCGGTCACCACCTTGTCGCCGGTGGTCATCGCCTCGCGCTGCTTCTTGAGCTGCTTCTGCTTCTTGTTCTGGGGCAGAATCATCACGAAATAGAAGATGGCGATCATCGCCACGATCATGAGCATTCCGCTCAGGCCGCTGCCGCCGCCCTGAGCCTGGAGTAAAAGATTGAGCTGATTCATTTCTTGCTATTTGGGTTTGGGGGCCGGAGCCCCTTGTTGTTATTTACTATTTTCGCTATCTACAAAACGCTGTTGCGGCCCGATTTATTTCAGACGCCGCTATTTCAGCAGTTTCCCCTCCTTGCGGAGGTTGGCCACGATGGCGCCGAGTATGCCGTTCACGAAGCCGCCGCTGCGCTGCGTGCTGTAGCTTTTGGCTATCTCGATATACTCGTTCAGACTCGCCGTGAGCGGTATCTTCGGGAAGTTGAGTATCTCGGCCAGTGCCGTCAGCAGTATCACCACGTCCATGAAGGCCAGACGCTCGGCGTCCCAGTTGCCCCGGTCGAGCACCTGGTCGATAAGCCGGCGGTAGCTCTCCTTGTTCTTGTACACGGCGCGCATCAGCTGCTCGCCGAAGCGGGCGTCTTCCTCGTCTTTATATTTGTCGAGTATCGGATTCGACAGCGTCTCGTCTTCGAGCCTGCGGAAGGTCTTCATCACGAAGGTGGAGATGATCTCCAGATCGTCGTTCCAGAACACCGATTTCTCCTCCATCGACTCGAGGAATTCCGTGTTCTCCATCACCACATGCTTCAGGATGTTGCGCCAGAACTCGCCGTCGACGTGCTTGTCGGTGTAGTCGGCCTCCATGTAGTCGTAGTAGATGTCGGAGTTCACTATCTCGCGAAGCAGATGGCGCATCATCACGGGATCTTCCTGCTCCCAGGAGATCTTGTTCTCGCGGACGTAGCTCCCCACCACGGGGTTCTCGCGGATGAGCCGCACCATCTCGTTGTCGACAAAGCGCATGTTGGGATTGATGTCTTCCTCGCTGCGGAGATATTTGTGGCGGTTGTCGTCGAGCACGCGGTCCTGGATGTCGGTGAGTTCCACGGGCAGCCAGAGCAGCCGGAAGTAGAGCTCGCGGGCCTTGTTGAGGCTCCCCTCGAGGGCTTTCACCACTTCGTTCACATTGTCCTGGGAGGCGAGGAAATTCTCCAGCGTGTTGTGGAGCATGTCGTGCATGCGCTCCATCCCCTTGAAGGTGTAGTTCTCGCGCTGCGCTATCAGGGTGTTGAGCTGCTGGTCGGGAAGGATCACGAATTTCAGCAGATCGGCCCATACGGTCTCGTCGGCCGCGGGCACGTCTTTGTCGAGATCCTTGAGGAAATTCTTGTATACGCCCGACTCCTTGACGCGCTCGGCCAGCGCCGGAATCACGGGGGCGAAGCAGAAGTCGGTGGTGTAGCGGTTGAGCATGGCCTTGATGGTGTCGTCGACCATCAGACGGCTCACAAACCTGGTGTTGTATAGGGGTTTCTCTCCGCGACGGCGTTCTATCTCTTCGGAGAGCTTTATTATCAATACGAGAATATCAAGATATAAGGAATAGGCAAACCTTTTCTCTTTTGTCGGTGCCGACGGGTTGCGCTCGAGTGTGAATTGCTTTTCTACCAGAAGGAATGAGTACAGAATCTGTATCACCTTCATCCGGATCAATACTCGGTTTATCATCTTATCTTCAGAACTCTTTTTGAATTATGATGCAAATTTACACTATTCGGCCGAATTACGCAAATTTTTCGGGCCGTAGCGTCATTCCACACCGTCGCGCATGGCCAGACGGCGCTGGCGCACCACCTCGTACATCATAACGCCGGCGGCCACCGAAACGTTGAGACTGCCTATGTTTCCGAGCATCGGGATGGCGGCGAGTTCGTCGCAGGCGCGGATCACTTCGGCGGTCATGCCGGTGTCCTCGCTGCCCATTACGATGGCCACGGGCACGGTGTAGTCGATCTCGGTGTAGTCGCGGGCTCCCTTTTCTGTGGCGCCCACCACCTTCACTCCGCTCTCCTTGAGCAGTTTCACCGACTGCAACAGGTCGCGCTCGCGGCATACGGGGAGGTAGAACAGCGCACCGGCCGATGTCTTCACGGCGTCCGGGGTGACGCTCACGCTGTTGCGTTCGGGGATGACGATGGCGTCCACGCCCGAGCAGTCGGCCGTCCTACCGATGGCGCCGAAATTGCGGGTGTCGGTGAGTCCGTCGAGCAGAAGCAGGAAGGGATTGCGGCCCTCCTCGTAGAGGGAGGGGAGGAGGTTGTCGAGATGGTGATAGGTGACGGGCGACATTATTGCGATCGCACCCTGGTGGTTTTTCATCGTGATGCGGTTGAGCCGCTCCTGCGGCACGCGCTGCGACAGCACGCCGTAGTCGCGGATCTTCTCCATCAGTTCCTTGGCGAGATCGCCCTCCAGATTGCGGCGCACGAGCACCTTGTCGATACTTTTTCCCGACTCGATGGCCTCGATCACAGCCCGAATCCCATAAATATAATCACCTTTTTCCATAATTCTTTCGTCCAATAATTACCCCCGTCCCCTTTCCGCCCCCTCCGAGAGCTCCGAGCCCTCCGAGCCCTCCGAGCCCTCCGAGCCCTCCGAGCCCTCCGAGCCCCCTTAATCCTATAACACCACAAAATTACAAAATTTCCCCAATCCCCCCAAAAGAAAGAATTGGAAGCGAGATCCCGCCGTGACCCGGGGTCGCGCCAATTCCCCTTCATTCTGGCTGCAGCCCGCGATTATCTATCCGCATTTTCCCGATAATCTCCAATCCAACAACATCCCTATACGATTTTCGGAAACATTACAACAATGCGTTCCTTCCCCAATTATCTTTGCAGCAAATAAACAGACCGGCTTGCCGGTCCAAAAATAAATTTATATGTCTTTAAAATTATTTTACAAACTCCAGAACAGGACGACAGCCATCTTTACTGAAATCATATCCAGGCTTATCCGTGAGCTGACAGCTATTATGGCAGCAGGGTCAGCGCTGCGCCAGAAGCGCCAGCAGCAGGTGGAGCGCAAGGCCAAGTTGGCCGCGGCCCAGGCCGAGGTTGAAGCCTGGAAGAATATTCTCAGGGAGGCGGAAAGTCCAGATGATAAAGCCCGGGAATCTGTCAACCTGAATCCCACCCCTGTCGGCAAGGGCATTTTCGGAAACATCTACGACCAGTTCAAGGGAAAAGTGAAGGAGGCTCTAAACTTCCTAATGAAGGAAAAGAGCGGAGATCTGCTTGGTGTCTTCTATCGGGACGGCCTCGGCGATATCGACCTTGTATGGGGAAGCCGTGAAGATAAACGGGGACTGGACCACAGCATCGAACAGCATATCGAGCGGAAGAATGATTTCGACAGTGTGGAAGAAGCTGTGGAGGTTATTGATGATGTAATAAAGCACGGTAAACTCAATAGGGAAAATAATGACAAGATTATCCTTGACCGCAATGGGTATAGAGTTGTTATAGCCAAACGCGTCAGAGATAAAGAGGGGAATATTGTTGAAAGCAAGAACTGGGTAGTAACGGCATTCGACAGGTCAAGAAGCAAAAAAGAAAAGGCATCATCCGGAGAGACTTTAATAGCTCCTCTCTCCGACCCCTCGGAAGGGGCCAACGGGGTGACTTTACCGTTGAATGATACCCGAGACAAAGTTAACACTTCGTCACCAGAAAAACAAGCCCCGGCCGAAGAAAGTTCTCCCCAAGACGTCGATTCGGCCGGCGGCACAAGATTCCGCACGAAAGAAAAGCACGTCGACCTCGACAAGGACAAGCGCGACTGGAAGCCCGAGGAGCGCACCGAGCGGACACGCCGTGCCGCTGCCGACTGGAAGGAAAAGACCGGCGCCAAGTTCGTGACCACTGTGGTCGCCGACAAGGAGGGCACAAGGCGGATTGTCGAAGGCGTCGAGCAGAAGCAATTCGAGCGGCTCAAACAGGCGTATCCCGATCTCGAGCTGAAGGAGGGCCAGACCTATGCCGACGTGATGCCGAAAGTCAACTACAACGAGACCCTCGACGAGGCCGTAGAGAATTTCCGCAACGTGCTGGCCGGCGGCAACAACTCCCGCTTCATGCTCAGAGTCGGCGGCAAGGCCGACGGCGGCCCCGACAGGGAACCCTGGCGCCGTGGCGAAGGTGGAGTAAGGTTCAAGGCCATGGTCGGTAAAAAGGATGAATTTAAAGCGGCAGTAGAGCTAGCCCATAAAGCGCGCGGTATTGTAGCGCCGGACCTTGAAAATGTCAAGGTCCCTGTAATTAGCGTTTCTGCAAAATCACTTGACACGAACAAAACGACTTCCGAAATCCAGAAGTGGGGAAGAGAGAATCTTCGTGCCAAATACGTGCTGAAGGATTGGAACGGGGATGAGTTCATCTATGATATAACCAGAGATGTTTCAAATAAAGCCCCAAACAGTTTCAAAGGGAATAATAACATCAAAAAAATATTTCTCGCTGTTTACGAGAATTTGGGCAAAGTCATAGGCCACGCTGTAGAGACTGAGGTTCATGCGGATTATCTGGATAAGGATTCGGCCGGCAAAAGGGTATACAACGATAATTACGGCAAGAGCAAATTGATTCACAGATATTATGCAGCCGTTGATGTGGATGGGCAACTTGCAAGGGTAAAAATCACCGTGCCTGAGGAGTTGTTCAAGCACCATATATATCCGCATAATGTGGAGATCATGAAGGATAAAGAGGGCGTTCCACCTATCGATGAAATGCAAATCGAGCTGCTTCCTTACGGAAACAACCCGAAACATGCGCTACCCGGAGGGGACTCCGGCGATTACGCAATGGCAAAGGTATGGAATATATCTGAAATATCCAAATCCAAAGGAATTTCAGGATATATCCCTGGCCGTGATTTCTTTGCCGGAATCAAGAAATCCTACGATTCGGGGAAGGATTTACTGGAGGCGAGAGCAGAGGCGAGTGCGCCTCAATCAGGTTCTGGAGGCACTAGAATGCGCGTTAAAGAGGAATACGACCCAAGAGCTTGGATAGGAAAGACGCGAGGAAAGTGGAGCAAGGAGAAGATCAAGCGCAAGATGAAAGGAATCGGGATGCTTACCGGAGTCGGGAATGCGGCAAAACTGATATCGGAATTCGACAGTCCCGAAGAGTTTGCCGAACATATGTTCTACCACGGCACACAATATGGAAGCGGGGCACTCAAGCCAAGCATCATGTTGAAGAAATCCGATGTAGAAAGATTCGGAGGAGGAGGCTACGGAGCCCAGTATTGGGGCATCAGTGTAAGCCGCAGCAAGAAGAAGGCGTCGAACTTCAGTCAAGGTCGTGGCGTGAGAATATACCCTATTGTTCTTGCCAAAAATGCGAAGGTAATAGAGAGACCGGACTTTACGGATGCCTATGATCTAGAGTCGCATATCGAGAACCTGTGGGCCGAAGGGGTCGATGCAGTCTGGATAGGAAATGGCAAGAACGGTGGCGGGGAACAGGAACTATGCATCATAAACCCGGCCGCTGCCGTGAATATCGATGTAGCGGACTATTATCAATATTTCAACCTTGGCAAAGCAGACAATCCGCTTAGAATAGTCGATGAGGCGGGAGTGAGAAAGATCTTTGAGACGGCTTTGGAATACCGGGAAATGGTTGGTAAAAAACCAACTCCTCCTAAATTTACACCTCCTCGATATTATGATGAAGAAGGGAATTTGAGGCCTGATGACGTAATCAATCAGGAGTGGGCTGAGTATGTGAAGAAGCGTGATGAATACCGCAATAGTGATGAATTTAAATCGTGGAAAGCAGATTTGGGAAAAATCGGCAAAGGAATCCGCTTCCGCACCGGAGACGGCCGAACCACATCCGAGGCTATCGATGATTACCGCCGCGAGGCCGGCGAGGCCCAGGACGGCCGCCGCGACATTCGCGACGAGTACATAACCAGAATCGCCGAGCGTGTGTTCGAAGGCATCGCGCCCATCCCACCCCCCATGCTGCCTGTAAGCCAGCGATTATCAATCCGCCTCCTATAGCAAGGGGTATGGAAAATGCTTCTGTATTGTTCCCAAAGAGTATGCGGATAAGTTTTTTTTTATAAAGAGCATTTCAGGAAAGTGTTCTTTATAAAAAACACTTTCCCCAAATGATTTCTGTAAAAAACACTTCCTCCTACGTGTGTGGCTGTAATCCAAACAGTTATATAGAAAGGGCTGCGGAAAAATCGAGCAAAATCGAGATTCATCATTGAAATATTTGATTCGCTACGGCGTTTTCTTATTTTGAAACCTGCAACGGAATTATGAATGACAGCATAACGAATCCCGAGCTCGAGCGCCATCCCTGGCCGCCGTTTATCCCCGAGGGGGCGAAGGTGCTGATAATGGGCACATTCCCGCCGCAACCCAAGCGCTGGTGCATGGGCTTCTATTACCCCAACCGCACCAACGACTTCTGGAAAATATGCGGCCTGCTCTTCCTCGGCGATCCCCGCGCTCTCTATCTCCCCAACGGCCGCGATTTCGACGAGCGGCGCATCCGCCAGCTCGTCACCGACCGCCATATCGCCCTCACCGACACCGCCCGTGAAATCCGCCGGCTCCGCGGAAACGCCTCCGACAAATTCCTCGAGATTGTAACCCCCGTTCCCCTCCACGATCTCCTCGCCCGAATGCCCGACTGCCGCGACATCGTCACCACCGGCGAGAAAGCCGCCGGCGTCATCGCCGAAATCACCGGCACACCCGTTCCGCGAATGGGGGAGATGGTGGAAGGTCCCGACGGCCTGCGCATCTGGCGCATGCCTTCCACAAGCCGCGCCTACCCCCTTCCCCTCGAGAAGAAAGCCGAATACTACGCCCTCCTCTTCCGCGCGGTCGGCATTCTGAAATAGCATACGGCACAAAAAAGGTCCCCCCGGGCACTCTTGCCAAGGGGGACCGAACCATCTTGTCTAAGTTAGAAGATAACCTGTAATCGGGCCATGAAACCGTTGAGCGTGATCGGTTCGACGCCCGTGCGGTCCCATGTGTGCGTGTAGCTGTAGTGCAGACGCGCTATCATCCACTTGTTGATATAATAGTTGAACGTCAGCGAGAAGTCGTTGAGTCGACCGCCGTGTATTCCGGCCGCAGCGTCGCTTGCCTTCGTGTAGTTGTAGTCGGCCACCACCTCCAGCGTCTTCGGAGCCGGCGTGGCGATGCCGCCGTCGATCATGTTGTAGCCGTAATCCCCGCCGAGAATGATGCCGCGGAGAGTAACGTAGGCACCCTGGCCCGTGAAGGCGTGGAGGTCCTGACGGCGGTTGACGCGCACGAAATAGTATTGCGACTCAAGCGCCACCTTCTTGTAGGCCAGCAGCAGCTCCGGGGTGAACTTCCAGAGGTTCATGGCATGGTCCACCTTGGCGTCGAGGGCAGTGACCTGGGCCACGCGCGTCGGGAAATTCGACTTGAACTGGAACGAGTCGTGGGTGTCGGGATCGTTGGTGCGCTGCGGAGTACCGAACGCGCCGGAGATACCAACCTGCGCTATCTTGCCGTCGGTGTGGAACGGACGTGCCACAAGTCTCGAGCGGAAGCCGTAGCCCTCCTGCGTGAACTGCGTGGGTTTCAGTATGAATGTAGTGGCCGAAGGCTCCACATGCGCTGAGGCCGTGGCCAGAAACTTGTCGCCGCTGTGCTCGTACATCACGCCCAGCTGACGCGGATCGTTGAAGATGGCGTTGCTCACGGGCTCCTCCATCGTGGGCTTCATCGACGAACTCGTGGAGCTCTGCAGACCGTACTGGTGGATGAACGAACCCCCTTTGATAAGGTTCTTCTCGTTGAAGGTATACTGGATGAAGATATCCTTCAATCCCACCTTGCCGTAGGCGTAGCCGATGTCTACCTTCGCCGACCATTTGCCGTAGCTCATCTTCGCGCCGAGGCGCACGTCGGGAATGGCCACGCCGTCTTTGAACATCTCCTTCTGCGGCGAGGCGTAGAGGGCTCCGTCGAGCAGGATGCGGCCCGTGGGCGTCACCTTGAATTTCGGTTTTTCGGCATCTCCGTTATCCTGCGCGCCGGCGGGGAGAGCCGCCAGGGCCAGGAGCATCGATGCCATAAGCATAATCTTCTTCATAGTCTATAGGGTAATTGGTTCATTATATGGATAGCTATCTTGCTGCGGGAGCGGCTGCCTTCTGGGCGCGTTTGCCGGGCTTAACCTTCCCCTCTTTCTTCAGTTTGCCGAATTCCTTCTTCGCCTTGTCGAGCTGCTTCATGAATTCGGGGTCGGCGTGGAGTCGGGCCACTGCTCCGGCACCCGTGATGCGGCCTGCGTCGACATCGCTCTGCCAGTGGTAACCGCATATCACGCGGGAATCTCCCATCTCATATCCGCGCTCCAGAATCTCGTCCTGACGGTCGGGATTTATCTCCATGAGCACCAGCGCCGTGGCCCAGCCGATGGAGGTGTGGCCAGAAGGATACGATCCGTTGGTGGAGAGCTCTTCCTGCTGTTCGGGATTGCAGGTGTCCTCGCCGAAATAGGCGAACGGTCGCATGCGCATGTAGTGGTCCTTGGCTTCGCGGGTGGCCAGATCGCCTGCATCCTCGCGCATGTTGAGCACGAGCTTGTAGATCTCCGGTGTGCTTTCTGCGGAGATGAGTACGCCGAACGCCTCCGAGAAGGCGCGGGGCACGCCGTCGCCGCTCACCTGAGCGTCGCGGAAGGCCTGTTGGCCGCGGGGTGTGTTGCGGAGGGCGCGTCCCCAGTCGTAGCGGGCTTTGTCGTAGAGAAACGCGACGCTGCCGCCGTCGGGAGGTCCGGGAAGCACTTCAAGGGAGTTGGGGAGATCCCCCTCCACGAGGTAGTAGAGATCGGGATTGGTGCGGTGGTCTTTCACTTTTTTCTCCTGGGCGTTCGCGCCGAAGGCGAAGACTGTGGCCAGCAGGAGCAGGCACTTGATTGTTGTGGTTTTCATTTTCGAATGGGTATAGTGTAAAAATTGGGTTATGCAGTTACAAAACTTTTAACGCATCAACCCGCGATTTCGTTTACATACTTTTACAATTCCGTTAAAAAAGGCAATATATGGCAGGGGGGGTGGCAGGTGAGAGGGTAGCGGAGGAAAGATGTTGTATAACCTATTTTGGAAAAATTTCTTTAATAAATTTGGAATAATTTTCGCCAATTACTAATTTTGGGGAAAGTTTGCCCGAGTGCGCCCCGCGTACGCGCGTAAACCCCTATCCTTAAATCAAATCGCAATTCTTAAATCTAACGCTTGAAATAATATAAAATGGCAGAAGAAATCAAGACCACCTGTCTGCACGACCGACACGTGGAACTGGGCGCCCTGATGTCGCCCTTCGCCGGCTACGACATGCCGATCCAGTACAGCAACATCACCGAGGAGCACAACGCGGTGCGCAACCATGTGGGCGTCTTCGACGTGAGCCATATGGGCGAGGTGCGTGTGAAGGGTCCGGAAGCCGAGAAATTCGTGAACCATATCTTCGTCAACGACGTGACGGGTGCCCCCGAAGGCCAGATCTTCTACGGCATGATGTGCTACGAGAACGGCGGAACGGTCGACGACCTGCTGGTCTACAAGGTGAACGACCAGGAGTTCTTCCTCGTGATCAACGCCGCCAACATCGACAAGGATGTCGACTGGATCATGCGCAACGCCGAGGGCTTCGACGTCGAGGTCACCGACGAGAGCCTCTACTACGGCGAGGTGGCCGTTCAGGGTCCCGAGGCCGAGAAGACGCTCATCGACGTGCTCGGAATCCCCGAGGCGGCCGACATCAAGTTCTACAACTTCAAGACTCTCCATATCGACGGCGAGGACGTAATCGTGAGCCGCACGGGCTACACGGGTGAGGACGGTTTCGAAATCTACGGAAGCCACGACTTCACCTGCCGCGTATGGGACAAGCTGATGCAGGCCGACGTCACCCCCTGCGGTCTCGGCTGCCGCGACACTCTCCGCTTCGAGGTGGGTCTGCCCCTCTACGGCGACGAACTCGCCGCCGACATCACTCCCATCGAGGCCAGCCTCAGCATGTTTGTCAAACTCGACAAACCCGAGTTCATCGGCAAGGAGGCTCTCGCAGCCCAGAAGGCCGAGGGCGTGAAGCGCCGCATCGTGGGTCTCGAGCTCGAGGGCAACGCCATCCCGCGCCACGGCTATCCCGTTGAGGTGAACGGCGAGCAGGTGGGCGAGATCACCACCGGCTACCGCTCGATCTCCACAGGCAAGAGCGTGGCTATGGCCATGATCAACAAACCCTACGACAAACTCGGCACCGAGGTGGAAGTGCGCATCCGCAAGAAGACATTCCCCGCCAAAGTGGTGAAGAAACGCTTCTACGACAAGAGCTACAAGAAGTAGTTTATAGGTTAAAGGTTAAAGGTTAAAGTTTAGAGGTTAGAGGTTAGAGAGGTTCTCTGTTTTAAGTTTTAAGTATGCTGTTGAGGGCCTCTTGAAGATAATATGAATCATTAAATCAAAAATCGAAATAAAACTATGGCTACAGTAAAAGAAGACAGGCGTTATGCCGAATCTCACGAGTGGGTAAAACTTGACGGCGACGTCGCCACAGTAGGTATCACCGATTACGCCCAGCACGCTCTCGGCGACATCGTTTATGTCGACATGCCCGAGGTGGGCGACGAGGTGGAGGCCGGCGAGGTGTTCGGTGCCGTTGAATCGGTGAAGGCCGCTTCCGACCTTATCTCTCCCGTAAGCGGCGAGGTGGTCGAGGTGAACGAGGAGCTCGAAGACGCTCCCGAGAGCATCAACGCCGACGCTTTCGAGACATGGATCATGAAGGTGAAAGTGAGCGACCCCGCAGAGATCGACGCCCTGCTCGACGCTGCCGCTTACGCTAAACTTTGCGAAAATGAGTAATCGCTATATCCCTCACACCGAAGAGGATATCGCGTGCATGCTTGAGACGGTCGGGGCCAAAAGCCTCGACGATCTCTATGCCGACGTCCCCTCGGAGGTGATCTTCCGCGGCGAATACGAGCTGCCGGAAGGTATGTCGGAGGTGGAACTCCGCAAGTTCTTCAACGAGTTGGCCCGCAAGAACCGTCTGCTCACGGTGTTCGCCGGCGGCGGTGCCTACGACCACTACGCTCCCTCGGTGATTCCCCACCTCCTGGAGCGCAGCGAGTTCTATACGGCCTACACTCCCTATCAGCCCGAGATCTCGCAGGGTACGCTGCAGTATATCTTCGAGTATCAGAGCATGATCAGCGAACTCACCGGTCTGCCCAACACCAACGCCTCGATGTACGACGGCGCCACGGCCACTGCCGAGGCGATGTTCATGATCGTGAGCGCCTCGCGCAAGCGCAACCGCGTGGCCATCTCGGCCACTTTCTCCGACCGCGTGCTGCAGGTGGTGAAGACCTACGCCAAGTTCCACGGCATCGACCTCACCATCCTTCCCGAGAAGGAGGGTGTCACCGATCTCGACGCTCTCCATGCCGAAGTGGCCAAGGGCGACCTGGCGGGCGTGATCCTGCCCCAGCCCAATAAATACGGCTTCATCGAAGACTTCTCCGGAGTGGCCGACACGGTCCACGCCGCCAAGGGCTTCGTGGCCATGAACGCCGACCCGTCGGCTCTCGGCGTGCTCCGCTCGCCGGCCGAATGGGGCGCCGACATCGCCTGCGGCGACGGCCAGTCGCTCGGTATGCCGCTCCAGTTCGGAGGCCCGTATCTGGGCTACATGTCGTGCACCAAGGAGCTGCTCCGCAAGATGCCGGGCCGCGTGGTGGGCGCTACCACCGACGCCAAGGGCCACCGCTGCTTCGTGCTCACTCTCCAGGCCCGCGAGCAGCATATCCGCCGCCAGAAGGCCACCAGCAACATCTGCTCCAACCAGAGCCTGATGTGCCTCTACGCCACGATCTATCTCTCCCTGCTGGGCGAGAAGGGTCTCCAGGAGGTGAACCGCCTCGCGTGCGACGGCGCCCATTATCTCTACAACCGCCTCGTGGAGTCGGGCCGCTTCTCCGACCCCTTCCAGCGTCCCTTCCTCAAGGAGTTCACCCTCCGCACGGATATGGACATCGAGAAGGTGAACAAGCGCCTGCTCGATCACGGCGTCATGGGCGGCATCCCCATGGGCGACGGTCTCGTGAGCTTCGCAGTCACCGAGAAACGCACCCGCGAGGAGATCGACAATCTTGTTAAACTAATGCTGGAGGAGGACTAAGAGATGAAGGAATACGACAAACTTATTTTTGAGATTTCGCGCCCCGGCCGCAAGGGGTATCAGCTCCCCGCCGACAAGTTCGAGACCGACGGCTTCGCCGCTATCCCCGACAATCTCCTCCGCAAGGAGAAGCCGGAACTGCCCGAAGTGTCGGAACTCGACACCGTGCGCCATTTCACCAACCTCTCCACCAAGAATTTCGGAGTGGACACGGGCTTCTACCCTCTGGGCAGCTGCACGATGAAATACAATCCGAAGATCAACGAGGAGATCGCCGCGATGCCCGAATTCGCCGGTCTGCACCCGCTGCAGGATCCGGAGTCGGCCCAGGGCGCCCTCGAACTCTACTACAACCTGCAGCGCGCCCTTTCGAACCTGGCGGGTCTCGAGGAGTTCACGCTCAATCCCTACGCCGGCGCCCACGGCGAGCTGACGGGTCTGATGGTGATGCGCCAGTATCACATGCAGCGCGGCGACACGAAGCGCACCAAGGTGATCGTGCCCGATACGGCCCACGGCACCAACCCCGCCTCGGCCATGGTCAGCGGTCTGGAGGTGGTGGAGGTGAAGTCGCGCCCCAACGGCTCGATCGACGTGGAGGACCTCAAGCCTCTGCTCGACGACACCGTGGCCGGCATCATGATGACCAACCCCAACACGGTCGGAATGTTCGAGACCGAAATCATCGAGATCGCAAAACTCGTTCACGACGCCGGAGGCCTGCTCTACTATGACGGAGCCAACTTCAACCCGCTGCTGGGCAAGGTCCGCCCCGGCGACATGGGCTTCGACATCATGCACATCAACCTGCACAAGACGTTCTCAACGCCTCACGGCGGCGGCGGACCCGGGTCGGGTCCGGTGGGAGTGGCAAAACACCTCACCCATCTCCTCCCCAACCCGCGCGTATATAAGAAGGACGATGGCACGTTCGGAGTCACAAAAGACGACCAGAGCCTCGGCTCGGTGTCGACTTTCTTCGGCAACTTCGCGGTGATGATGCGCGCTTACGCCTACATCCTCTCGCTCGGCCGCGACGGCATCAGCATGGTCGGACCCATGGCCACGCTCAACGCCAACTACATCAAGGAGCAGCTCAAGGACCTCTACAAGCTCCCCATCGAGGGTGCCTGCAAGCATGAGTTCGTGTTCGACGGCCTGGCCGACAAGTCTACAGGCGTCACCACGCTCAATGTGGCCAAGCGTCTGCTCGACTTCGGATTCCACGCCCCCACCATCTATTTCCCTCTGCTCTTCCACGAGTCGATGATGATCGAGCCCACGGAGACGGAGTCGAAAGAGACGCTCGACGAGTTTATCGACGTGATGCGCCGCGTGGCCAAGGAGGCTGCCGAAGATCCGGAAACGGTGAAGGCGGCTCCCGTCACCACCCGCATCTCGCATCCCGACGAGACGGGTGCGGCCAAGAATCCCATCCTTTCCTACCGCGCTCTCAAAAATTCCTGACATGCACACCGACCTAATTATAATAGGAGCGGGCCCCGGCGGCTACGAGACGGCTCTCGAAGCCGCCGCCCGCGGCTTGTCGGTGACGCTGGTCAACGGCTCCCGACTCGGAGGCACATGCCTCAACGAGGGCTGCATCCCCACCAAATGCATGGTGAAGGACGCCGCAGTGATCGACCTCTGCCGGAATGCCTCCGAGGAGTTCGGAATCCGCGAGGTAAGCTATCAGATCGACTTCAACCGCGTGATAGAACGCCGCGACAAGGTGGTGGCCTCTCTGCGCGAGGGCATCGACATGATGCTGCGCAAGGCGAAGGTGAACCTTGTGGAGGGAAAGGCGCGCTTCAAAGACGCCCACACCGTCACGGTAGGGGAGCATGAGTTCGACGCCGACAACATCATCATCGCCACCGGCAGCCATTCCCGCTCGCTTCCCATCCCGGGGGCCGACCAGGAGTGGGTGCTCGACAGCACGGGCATCCTCAAGCTGGACTATATCCCGGCTTCGCTCGTTGTCGTGGGCGGCGGCGTGATCGGTCTGGAGTTCGCATCGGTGTTCGCATCGATGGGTTCGCAGGTCACGGTGGTGGAGTATATGAAGCAGATCCTGCCGCCGTTCGATTCCGACATCGCCAAGCGCCTCAAGCAGTCGCTCTCGAAACGCGGAATCAACATCATCACCTCCGCCGCCGTCAAGAAGCTCGAGCAGGACGCCGACTATAAGATCGTCACCACCTACGAGCTGAAGGGGAAGGAGGAGAGTGTCGTCTCCGACACCGTGCTGATGGCTGTAGGCCGCGGCGCCAATGTCGAGGGCCTCGACCTGGAGAAGGCCGGCGTGGAGTATTCCCCCAAGGGAATTCCCGTCGACGAGCAGATGCGCACCAACGTTCCCCACATCTATGCCGTGGGCGACGTCAACGCCCGCATGATGCTGGCCCATGTGGCCTCCTATCAGGGTCTGCGCGCCCTCAACGCCATCCAGGGCAGGGAAGACGGCATCCGCTTCGACGTGGTGCCCTCCGCGGTATTCATCAATCCTGAATGCGGCATGGCGGGCATGACTGAGGAGCAGTGCAAGGCCGCCGGCCTGGAGATCATGGTGGGGAAGAGCTTCTTCCGCGCCAACGGCAAGGCTCTGGCTGCCGGCGAACCCGACGGCATCTGCAAGCTCATCTTCGCGAAGGAGAGCGGGGAGATGGTCGGTGCCCACATCATGGGTGCCGAGGCTTCGCTGCTCGCCCAGCAGTGCGCCGACTTCATCACGGCTCGCCGCACCCGCAGCGAGATCCGCGAGACCATCTTCGGCCATCCCACCCTCTCGGAAGTGATCCTCGCCGCCGTCGAGGCCGCGAAATGATCAAGGATTAAATCAATAAGAAATGCGGACCGCTTAATCGTGGTCCGCATTCTTTATTATCGCTTATACGTCATCTTACGTATGGGTTAGTGGCCCGCTCCCTGCCGATGGTCGTGGCCGGTCCGTGACCCGGGTATACCACCGTCGAATCGGGCAACGGCAACAGCTTCTCCCGTATCGCCTTCAGCAACGTGGCGGTGTCGCCGCCGGGAAGGTCGGTGCGACCTATCGAACCCGCGAACAGTGCATCGCCGGTAATCACATATCCTCCCTCCTTGTCGTAGAGGCAGATGCTTCCGGGGGAATGGCCCGGAACGTGGAGCACGTGCAGACGGCCGTTCCCAACCTCTATGGTGTCGCCCTCTTCTACGAAATTGGTCACCGAGACGTTGTCGACCTTCATCGCCATACCGAACATGTTGGCCTGCTCCTGCATTCTCTCGGCGAGGGGAGTGTCGGCGCGGTGGGCCACGACGGGCGCGTCGAAGAGATGTTTGGCATACTTGATGCCTATGGCGTGGTCGATATGCAGGTGGGTGTTGATGATATGCGTCACGGTCAGCCGCTCGCGCTTGATGAAGTTGGCGAGAGCCTCTTCCTCCTCGGCGTCGATCATGCCGGGATCCACTATGGCGCATTTCTTCGTGGCGGGATCCCACACCACATACGTGTTGATTCCAAAAAGAGAGAATCCAAACTTGGCGATATCCATCTCGGGTGTTTAGTGTTTAGTGTCTAGCGTTTGGGGTTCTGGGTTTAGTGAGTAGCCATCAGGGTGAGCTGTGGAGCCGGGTTTGCTTGCAAACCCGGCAGGGGGAAAGTACTCTTAGTTCTCTGAGTACTCCGAGTACTCCGAGATCTCTGAGCCTACTATCTAAACGCCGACGGGCGTATAAATGATTTTCTTGGTCTCGAAAAAGGGCTCCGAAAAGTAGTTGGAGATCTCTACCGTCTCGCTGATGGGGGCGAGCCGGCCGAGTTCGGCGTTCAGATCCCCTCCCTTCAGTGTGATGAGTCCGTTGGGAAGGGCGTTCTTGCCTCCCGGCTCTATGTTGCGGCGGCATATCTTCAGAAGATCCCCCTGCGGCATCACCGCCCTGCTCACCACGAAGTCGAACTTCTCGCGGCATTCCGCCACGTCGCCGTGCATGAAGCGCACGTTCTTCAGTCCGCAGGCCTCGGCGATGGCACCGGCCACCTTCAGTTTCTTGCCGGTGCGGTCTGCGAGCAGAAACTCCGTTTGGGGAAACATCACAGCGAGCGGCAGACCCGGCAGTCCACCGCCCGTGCCGAAGTCCAACACGCGTGTGCCGGGTGCGAAATGAATGTATTTCGCTATGGCGAGGGAGTGGAGGAGATGGTTCACCTCCAGATTCTCGATGTCCTTGCGCGAGATCACGTTGATCTTCTCGTTCCATTCGGGATAGAGACTCATCATCGTGTCGAACTGGCGGCGCTGCTCTTCGCTGAGCCCGGGAAAATATCTTTCAATTGTTTCAGCCATACTTTGGGTTTAGAGGTTAGAGCCCTCGGAGTTCTCGCCAAGGAGGCTCGACTCGGAGTTCTCGGAGTACTCGGAGTTCTCTGAGCCCTCGGAGTTCTCGGAGTTCTCTGAGTTCTCGGAGTTCTCTGATTTCTCCGAGTTCTCGGAGTTCTCTGAGTTCTCAAAAAAATAATTACAAAAATAGGAAAAAGTTTTGACGTACGATTAAAAAATCGTAACTTTGCAGTTAGCAACGCCTCCTTTGCCATCGGGAAGTGCGGTTTTCTACTCCACCCGAAAAAGCCGGCGTCATGAACTGATAATATTTATCTTAACATTCAGAATATAATGGAAATAGAAGGAACGATCGTTCAGGAATTCCCCCTTCAGGAGGGCACATCGAAAGCCGGTAACCCCTGGAAGAAAAAAGAGTATCTCATGGAATATCCCAGCGGAGCCTACACCAACCGCGTGGTATTCAATCTTTTCAACAATCAGGCTGACAACATCCATCTCGAGGTGGGCAAGCGTTACGCCGTTTCTGTCGACATCCGCAGCCGTGAGTTCAACGGCCGTTGGTACACCGACGTCTCCGCCTATGCAGCCCGTCCGCTCGACGTGGCCGCTCCCCAGCAGGCCGCTCCCGCAGCAGGCTTCCAGCCCGCTCCCGGCATGGCTCCCCAGCAGCCCGCAGCTCCCGACCCCTTCGCCGGAGCCGCCTCCGACGCCACCGACGACCTTCCCTTCTGATCCAGGAAGCGAATCTCATCGCATAAATGGCGACCGCCCGCAGCGGTCGCCATTAATTTTGCTTTCGCAAATGCGAAATATTGCACCAAAGTGCAATATCGCGCATTAATTCTGTTAAAAATTTTGCTCGTTGTGCCAAATAATGCGCAAAAAAATTTGGTGAATGAATATTTTTTACTAATTTTGCCACCGTATTCATCCGAAATTGTCAGTCTGCATTTGCATTTCCGACCCCAAATCAACCGCATTTGAGATTGATTCCGACATCAAGCAGATAGATTGTTCAAGAGTTTTGTTTGCAACGCAGTCTTCTTAGCCGCTTAGCGACTACAAACTAAAATACGAATCTATAAGATAATGAATAGCAAAGAAGTTTCGGCAGCCACCGCCACTACGGATGTTGCCCGCCAGATTGATTTCCTTTTCGAGACAAGCTGGGAGGTCTGCAACAAGGTAGGCGGTATCTACGCCGTTCTTTCCACCAAGGCACGTGTTCTCACCGAGCAGTTTGGCGAAAAACTCGCCTTCATCGGTCCAGACCTCTGGTCGGAGCAGAATCCGTCGCCCTATTTCAAGGAGAGAAAGACGGCCCTGCGCTCCGCAGCCACCAAACTCTCGCTCCCCTGGGGCATTAAGATAAGGTGCGGCAAGTGGAACGTCCCCGGCTCGCCTCAGGTGATCCTGGTTAATCCCGGCGACACCAAATCCCATCTTTCCGACATATATGCCAAGATGTGGGAACACTACGGCGTCGATTCCCTCCATTCCTACGGAGACTATGAGGAGTCGTGCGCGTTCTCCGTGGCCTCGGCCGTCGTCATCATGGAGATGATGAAATATCTCGGAGTGAACCCCGCCGCCACCATAGCCCACTTCAACGAGTGGACCACGGGCATGGGTCTCCTCTATCTCCGCGACAACGCCCCGAAGGTGTCCACGGTGTTCACCACCCACGCCACGAGCATCGGCCGCAGCATCTGCGGCAACGGAAAGCCCCTTTACGAATATTTCCACTTCTACGACGGCGACCAGATGGCCCGCGAGCTCAACATGCAGTCGAAACACTCCCTTGAGAAAGCCGCTGCCCACGCAGCCGACTGCTTCACCACCGTAAGCGAGGTCACCGCCCGCGAATGCACGCAGCTGCTGCGCCGCAAACCCGACGTGGTCACTCCCAACGGTTTCGAGCCCGACTTCGTGCCCCGCACGGTGAAATACAACCGCCTGCGCCGCGACGGCCGCGCCCGTCTGCTCGAGATTGCCAAGGCCCTCACAGGCGTAGACTATCCCGAAGAGACGTTCCTGGTGGCAACATCGGGTCGCCACGAATACCGCAACAAGGGTCTCGACCTCTTCCTCGACGCCGTGGCGCGCCTCGGCAACGAGATGCAGGGCGACGGCAAGGCGCTGGCTTTCGTGCTCGTGCCCGGCTGGGTGAAGGGTCCCTCGGAGTCGCTCCGCAGAGGATTGGAGAACAATATCCCCGGTCCAGTGGATCCCGACTATCTCACCCACCGCCTCAACAACGAGGAGAGCGACGAGATATGCGTGCGCGTCCGCCAGCTCGAAGCCGCAGGAGCCCTCGGAAAACTGAAGGTGATCTACGTGCCCTGCTATCTCGACGCCCACGACGGAATTGTCGGAATCTCCTATTACGACCTGCTTCCGGCCTTCGACCTCACAATCTTCCCCTCCTACTATGAACCATGGGGATACACCCCCCTGGAGAGCGTGGCCTTCGGAGTGCCGACCATCACAGACAACAAGGCCGGCTTCGGACAGTGGGTGCTCGACAACTTCAAGAACGGCATCGACAACTGCGGCGTCACCGTGGTTGACCGCGAGGACACCAACTACCAGCAGGCATGCGACGAGATCGTCGGCGCCGCCCTCACCTACGAGGAGGCCGTGACAAACGTTCGCCGCCACGCCCGCAGTCTGGCCTTCCTCACATCGGCAAAGACCGACTGGAAGTATTTCATCGTCCACTACGACCGGGCCTACGAGATCGCCCTCTCCAACAACAACCGCCGCTGACCCCCGGCGGCATTTCGAGAAAAAGAATAATAATAATCAACACCAAATAGTTTTTAACGTTTATGAAACTTCAAGTTAGCCATACCAACAATCCGACATGGCGTAACATCACAGTTAGCGCAGAAATTCCCAAGGAGCTCAAGCCCCTTGAGGAGATGTCTAAAAACCTCTGGTGGGTTTGGAACAGTTCGGGCAAGAGCCTCTTCCGCGAACTCGACCACGACCTTTGGCGCAAAGTGGGGGAGAACCCCGTGATGCTCCTGCAGCAGCTCTCCTACGAGCGTTACCAGGAAATCCTGGCCGACAAGGTGCTCCGCGACCGCATCCTCAGCACCTACGCCGAGTTCAAGGCCTACATGAAAGAGCCTATGAACGACAAGATTCCTTCGGTGTCTTACTTCTCCATGGAGTACGGCCTCTGCAACTGCCTCAAGATCTATTCCGGTGGTCTCGGCGTCCTCGCCGGCGACTACATCAAGCAGGCTTCCGACAGCCGCGTCAACATGACGGCCGTAGGTTTCCTCTATAAATACGGCTATTTCTCGCAGTCGCTCTCCATCGACGGCCAGCAGATCGCCAACTACGAGTCGCAGAACTTCGACCAGCTCCCCATCGATCCCGTGCTCGACGCCAACGACGAGCCCATGATCCTCGAGGTGCCCTATCCCGGCCGCATCGTCTACGCCCGCATCTGGCGCGTGAACGTGGGCCGCATGAAGCTCTATCTGCTCGACACCGACCTCGACCAGAACTCGCAGTGGGACCGCGAGATCACACACAAGCTCTATGGCGGCGACTGGGAAAACCGCATCAAGCAGGAGTATATGCTCGGCATCGGCGGTATCATGATGCTCAACAAGCTCGGCATCAAGACCGACCTCTACCACTGCAACGAGGGCCACGCAGCCCTTCTCAACCTGCAGCGTCTCGTTGACTATGTCAACAACGACCACCTCCCCTTCAACGTCGCTCTCGAGCTCGTTCGCGCAAGTTCGCTCTACACCGTGCACACTCCCGTGCCCGCCGGCCACGACTACTTCGAGGAGTCGCTCTTCGGCAAGTATCTCGGCGAGTTCCCCGTGAAGCTCGGCATCTCCTGGAGCGACCTGATGAACATGGGCCGCGAGAATCCCGACACCAACGAGCGCTTCTCCATGAGCGTCTTCGCTCTGAACACCTGCCAGGAGGCAAACGGTGTGAGCTGGCTCCACGGCGAGGTATCGAAGAAGATGTTCGCCGGCGTTTGGAAAGGTTATTCCCCCGAGGAGTCGCACGTGGGTTACGTCACCAACGGCGTGCACATGCCCACCTGGGCCGCTTCGGAATGGAAGTCGTTCTACGCCCAGAACCTCAACCCCGACCTCTTCTACGACCAGAGCAATCCCGAGATGTGGAAAGGCATCTTCGACGTGCCCGACGAGGAGATCTGGCGCATGCGCATGACTCTGAAGAACAAGTTCATCAACTTCGTGAAGCGCGACTTCAAGGAGAAATGGCTTAAGAATCAGGGCGATCCCACCGAGGTGATCGGCATCGTCGACAAGATCAACCCCAACGCACTCATCATCGGTTTCGCACGCCGCTTCGCCACCTACAAGCGCGCACACCTGCTCTTCACCGACCTCGACCGTCTGGCCAAGATCGTGAACAACGATAAATATCCCGTGCAGTTCATCTTCTCCGGAAAGGCTCACCCCGCCGACGGCGCAGGCCAGGGCCTCATCAAGCGTATCGTTGAGATCTCCCGAATGCCCCAGTTCCTCGGCAAGATCATCTTCCTCGAGGACTACAACATGATCGTGGCAAAACGCCTCGTGACCGGTGTAGACATCTGGCTCAACACCCCCACCCGTCCTCTCGAGGCTTCGGGAACATCGGGCGAGAAGGCCGAGATGAACGGCGTGCTCAACTTCTCCGTGCTCGACGGATGGTGGTACGAGGGTTACCGCCTCGACGAGAAGGCCGGCTGGGCCCTCACCGACAAGCGCACCTTCACCGACCAGTCGCAGCAGGACAAGCTCGACGCCGCAACAATCTACTCCATGCTCGAGAACGAGATCGTGCCCCTCTACTTCAACAAGAACTACAAGGGCTATTCCACGGAGTGGATCCAGTATATCAAGCGCTCCATCGGCCACATCGCCCCGATCTTCACCATGAAGCGCCAGCTCGACGACTACATCTCCCGCTTCTATGAGCCCGAGGCCAAGCGTTTCGCCATGATTTCGGCCGACAACTGCAAGGTGGCACGCGAGATCGTGGCCTGGAAAGAGAACGTGGCTTCCAAGTGGGACGAGGTTAAGGTGATCTCCAGCGACTTCCACGAGGATACTCACGGAGGCATCCGCACAGGCGACCGCTTCAACGTCCGCGCCGTGATCGACACCAAGGGCCTCGGCGACTCCATCGGCGTCGAACTCGTGGTCTACAAGGATGAGGACGGCCAGAGCAAGTACGAGGGCCGCAAGGAGCTCAAGATCGTGAAGAAAGACGGCGACGTCTACACCTACGAGCTCAAGGACCAGATGCGCGAGGCCGGCAGCTACCGCTACGCCCTCCGCATGTATCCCAACAACCCTCTCCTGCCTCACCGTCAGGACTTCGCTTACGTGCGCTGGTTCTAACAGAATTCTGTTGTTTGTTTAAATACACCGGGAGCCGGTCCTCACTCAGAGGCCCGGCTCCCTTATCTTTTGTTCAGTGTTTAGTGTTTAGTGTTTAGTGTTTAGTGTTTAGTGAGTGGAGTTCTCGGAGTTCTCGGAGTTCTCGGAGTTCTCGGAGTTCTCGGAGTTCTCGGAGCTTTCATTAACCATTAACCATTAACCATTAACCTAAATCGTGAATTGGAACTGCATCTGGAGGCGCGAGTCGTTGGCGGCGCCGGCTCCGTAGGTGCAGCGGCGTCCGAAGATGTATTCCAGGCCTACCTGCAGATAGGAGGAGATGTTGTAGAATACGTTGCCCGCGGCATAGACGCCATACTTGTAGTTGTTGAAGTTGCCGGGCATAACGGCTCCGTCGGCATCTTTCTCAGTGGCGGCGCGTGCGTAGGGTGCCACGTCCCATACTCTCGTATAGCTGCCCATGGCGTTCACCTGCCACTTGGGCGAGATGTTGTAGGTGGCTCCGAACACGAGTCCCATCATCGGAGTCGGCTTCATCTTACCGGGATGCGCGTTCCTGGGCACGAACGAGAGGGGAATCCCCTGAAGGTCCTGGATATAGGCTCCGATGCCCTGGCCGTAGATGGCCTGCGCGTAGAATATCAGGGGCTCAACGGGGTTGAGGTTGCCGCTTATCATGGCGCCCCAGCCTGCCGTCACCTCCATCTTGTCTTCGAGGATGTCGCGATAGCGGAACATGCGGGCGATACCCGAGAGGCGGATGCGGTTGTAGTCCGACTTGGCCCACTCTATCCATACCGGGAAGTCGGGAATCGACTGCGGCGACGCTAGCGGGTCGCATACGGGCTGGCCCTCGATGTCGACACCGTCCCATTTCGTGAAGTCCTCGCCGTAGTATCGGCCCGAGGAGGAATAGAAGGTGGGCATGCTCAGTCCGGCGGCAAAACGGAAGCCGCTGTACGATTTCGATGTGTAGCTCACCTCGTAGACGCAGGTGTTCACCTCGCCGCAAGGTCCCTGCGGGTCGATCGTGGGAGGCTGGCAGGCGTCGTCGTCGCAGAAGACTGTGGTCTTCTTACCGGCCGTGATGCCGCGCCAGCTCACATAGGCGCGTTTCAGCTTCACCGTGGCGTCGGAGTCGTTGGTGCCGAGCTTGAAGAATCCGGTGATCTGATTCTCCGACCCGCCGAAGCCCACCACCTGCAGCGTGATGTCGGCGTTCATCGGGTTGATGAAGAAATTGGATTTCTTATGGTTGAGCGGGGGCACCGGTATGGAGCTCGTCACGAAGTCGGGGGCCTTGTCCATCTGGCCGTAGAGGTCGTTGCCCATATCCACTCCGATGATGGGGTTGATCTTTCCTCCGATGGTCATGATGAACTTGTTGTCGTTGGTCTTGATGGCGAAGTGGGGCACCGGCACCTCCTGCGGTCCCTTGGGACGGTCTTTGTCGAGGATCTTCACCACGTCGGGATAGTTGCCGGTCTTCACGAACACGATGCCCAGCGGTTTCTTGCGGGCGGTGTCTGCGGCCACGGCCTGGGCTCCCGGAGCCTCTTCGGCGAATGCGGGGAGTGCGAGCGCGGCTGCGCAAAGCAATAACAGAGTGTGTTTCATAGCGGGAAATATTTAGTGTTTCATTATCCTTTTTCAAGACGACGGAAAGAATAGTTGGATAAGCAATTTTTCACATCCCGTCTAATTTTTTAACAATCCCTTCCCCCGAATGTTCATGGAAAATCTATTGTGGAGCGGCCTTTTCTCCGCTAAGGCCTGGGGTAAAAGAATGGAGGCCCCGGACCAATCCGGAGCCTCCAAAACGTTCTGATGTTGGGGTTGTTGTGTTATTCTTCCGTCTGGGTTTCGGCATATTCCTTGAGGAGCTTCTCCTGAACGTCGCCGGGCACGAGCTCGTAGCCTGCGAAGTTCATCGAGAAGGAGCTGCGTCCTCCCGTGATGGAGCTAAGCGAGGTGGAGTAGGAGCTCATCTCCTTAAGAGGCACCTTGGCGTTGAGCTTCTCGATACCGTTCTCGGAGCTCATGCCCATGATGATTCCGCGGCGTCCCTGCAGGTCGCTCATCACGTCGCCCATGGTGTCGGCGGGGGTGAGAACCTCCACGTCGTAGATGGGCTCGAGGATCTTCGGGTTGGCCTGACGGAATGCCTGCGAGAAGGCGTTGCGGCCTGCCAGGCGGAAGGAGATCTCGTTGGAGTCTACCGGGTGCATCTTTCCGTCGTAGATCATCACGCGAACGTCGCGGGCATACGAGCCGGTGAGCGGGCCCTGCTCCATGCGGTCCATGAGTCCCTTCACGATGGCGGGGATGAAGCGGGCGTCGATGGCGCCGCCCACGATGCAGTTGTAGACCACGAGCTTGCCGCCCCAGTCGAGAGGTATCTCCTGCTTGTCGCGAACGTTGAGCTTGAACTCCTGGCCGCCGAACTTATACGTGTCGGGCTCGGGCATTCCCTCGGTGTAGGGCTCGATGATGATGTGCACCTCGCCGAACTGTCCCGAACCTCCCGACTGCTTCTTGTGGCGGTAGTCGGCGCGGGCTGCCTTGGTGATCGTCTCGCGATAGGGTATCTTCTGCTCGATGAATTCCACGGGAAGCTTCTCGTTGT
>X378_Fat_Sand_Rat__coassemble_11_pt1 | contig 42618 bp, 28 predicted proteins | sample X378_Fat_Sand_Rat__metabat2_low_PE_004 | metagenome-assembled genome bin X378_Fat_Sand_Rat
AACGCCTACCGCCGACGGTTGTACCTTCGCTCCATCAATCATCTCCACCGTGGGCCCAAATCTTACGCCGCTCCGCGGCTACCGTGGGCCCAAATCTTACGCCGCTCCGCGGCTATGGTTATTCCCTGAACGATGCCCACTTCAAACCCGCGGCTTCCGTGTGCAGGTTGGCCATCTTGATGGCCGCCACCGCCGCCTCGGCACCCTTGTTGCCCAACTTGCCGCCGGCACGGTCGAGCGCCTGCTGCTGGTTGTCGACCGTCAGTACGCCGAATATCACCGGCGTCTTCCCGCAGGCATTCAGCCGGGCCGTTCCCTCGGCCGCTATCTGACAAACATAGTCGAAATGCGGCGTGTCGCCGCGGATCACGCATCCGATAACGATCACCGCCTTGATGTCCTGCATGTAATGCAGCGCCATCGCCGCGGCATTGACCAGTTCCACCGTCCCCGGCACATCGGCCGAGAATATCTGCGTGTCGGACACTCCGGCCTTGTGGAGCACGTCGATGGCGCCGTCGCGAAGCGCGTGCGTCACATCGGGATTCCACTCCGCCGTGAAGATGGCGCACTTGAAACCGGAACGCTCCACAATCTGCGGAATCTCCAGCTCAGCGCCGTTGGTGTTGAGTATGGTTGACATCCTTTTCTCTTTTCTAAATTAGCTTTAAAGCGAATCGCACTGCGTCAGCATCCGCCGCAGCAGCCATCTTTCGAATCGCCGCAGTCGCCGCCGTTGCATTCGCCACCCTGGCAGCCTCCGCATCCCGACACGGGATGAAGCTCCTCCTCGGTGGCCTCGCGAACCTCCACGATCACTCCCTGATATTTCACCGTCTTTCCGGCGAAGGGGTGGTTGAAATCCATCTTCACCTTGTCGCCTATCGACAGCACCTTACCCATGACGCGGTAGCCCTCGGCGGTCATCATCGGCACCATGGCGCCCACCTTGATCTCCTCGGCCATCTTGCCGTCGCGCATGAATATATCGCGGTCGAGCTCGATGACGTCGTCGGGATTGTAGTCGCCGAAAGCGGCTGCCGGCGGAAGCTCCACCTCGAAGCGGTCGCCCTCGCCCAGACCCTCCATCGTGGAGGCAAGGCCGGGGATTATCTCGCGCGACGCACCGAACACCATCACGTCGGGCTGGTCGAGCGGAGCCTCGAACAGAAGCTCGTCGTTCGATGCGTCGAACACCTTGTATGCGAAAGCCACAAACTTGCCGGGCTGTACGGTCTGGCGGCTCTCCTCTTCTATCTTCTCGTAGTCTTTGCTTAATACACTCATAATCTCTATCTTTTCAGTGTTTTTCTCGGTTGTATCACTCGGCCGGGATATCGTCGGGATCGATCTCCGGCTCCTCTTCCATCACGGTGGTGACGGTCTCCTCCACCGCCTCCCCGTCATCCTCGGGATGCTTCAGCTCATACTGCTCCTGGGGCACCACGATGTTGAAATAGAATCCCTTGGCGTCCTTGCCGCCTTTCCGCTTGTCGCCGGCCACGCGCTGAACGCTCAGATAGTCGTAGCCCGGCTCGATGAAGTCGGCGTTGGTGGCCTCGTAGCCGAGCAGTTGCACCATGTCGTATTCATGCATCGGGTAGATCACATACCAGGCGTTGTCGACATCCTCGCCCGTGCCGGTGCTCTTGATGGCGCCGAGCAGGTTTTCCAGACGGTATTCCCATATCTTGGCGCGCATATCCTTGCGGCGCTCCTTGAGCATATGCACGAGAAACGACATCTGCCTCAGGTCGAAGGGATTGTCCTGCAGCGAGAGTTGCGCGTATTTGGTGATCGAGTCTATCTCCTCGCGGGTCAGGTTGCTCTTGGCCCGCAGCGCCGCGGTCTTCTCTGCATAGGGAGAGAGGCGGTAGGGGTCGAAATCCTCCTGGAACATATAGCCGAGATAGAAGTGACGGAACTCGTCGTTGGTCATCGTCGTGTCGTTCACCTCATATTTCGCCTTCAGTTTGGGGAAGTAATATTTGCTGTGGGGGTCGAGCGTCGTGCGGCGGATCTCGTTGAGGTCGGGTTTCTCCACCTTGATCTTGCGGGGGTTCTCGCTCTTAGGCTTAGGAGTCTGCGGCGTCTCCGAAAGGGTGCGGCGCACAGGCGCCTGCTGGGCTGCCGAAGGAGCCGGAGCGGCCGTCGACTGCTGGCGGCGCCACGAAGAGGAGGACGTGCTCCTCGACGACGATGACGACGATCCTCTGCTGCGACGGCGCGCGCTCGTATAGTCGTTCGAACTGCTCTTCGACGTGCTCTTGGCCTTTGTGCTCTTCTTGGTGCTTTTCCTGGTGCTCTTCTTAGTGCTCGACTTGGAGCTCGACTTGGAGCTCGACTTCGACTTGGAGCGCGTCGATTTGCTGCTGCGCGGAGCCGGAGCGGCCTGCACATACTCCACAGGCGCGGCGAAGGCGCAGGCCATCAGCAGGGCCATGCAGGCCATCAGGCGCGTGCGGCTGATTATCTTATGCAATGAGAATTTCATACGTTTGTGTTGTTTACGGCTATCACCAGCACCAGGGCCACCCCGATCTGCATCACCGTGATCGCCGTGGGGAAACCCTTGGCGAGGAGATACTGGAAGAAATGCCCCGAACCGATGGCCACCGGTTCCCCGTCGGGTGTGCGGGAATAGAGCAGAAAACCGAGGAAAATCCCCACCACCGTGGCGATTATCATTATAGAATAAAGAAGGCTGAGGCTCGACACGAAGGTGAAGCCCAGCAGCCCTACCATCATCCCCACCAGAGCGCCGACGATCATATACCACATCCCGCGCGTCTGGCTTATCACCTTCACCGGCTGCAGATAGGTGGCGAACATCACTATCACCGTCATGCAGAGCCAGCCCAGAAGGATGGTGTTGTTGATCATCTCCCCCACGGTGGTGTCGGTGAAACTCAATGTGAGCAGCCCCAGATAGGAGAGGGCCGGCCCGAGTGCCGGACGTCCGGCAAGCGCCAGGAGCGAACACGCCCACAGCACGCAACTCAATATTATAAGGAATACAGTCATTCGGGTCTAAACATTAGAGAGCGGAAACGCCGCTTTGTTTAATCCGCCCTTAATTATGAGCGGAAACGCTTTATTGTTTAAACGCCTCAAATCCCTTTTTTATTTGCCTTCGGCGGCATTCCCCTCATTTTTCTTGAGCTCCGGATAGGCGATGCGGGCATGGTAGATGGTGGCCAGACGCTTCTTGAAGGTCTTCTTGATGGTCTGGATGTCGCGGAAACTGATGGGCGACTCGTTGAAGAGTCCCTCGGCCTGCTGCGAGTCGATGATTTTGTCCACAAGATTGTTGATCGACTCCGGTGAATAGTCTTTCAGACTGCGCGAGGCGGCCTCCACGGCGTCGGCCATCATCAGGATGGCGGTCTCGCGGCTCTGCGGGTTGGGTCCGGGATACATGAAGCGGCTCTTGTCTACCTCCCCGTCGGGATTGTTGTTTACCGCCGTGTTGTAGAAATAGCGCGCCAGACTCTTGCCGTGGTGCTCGGAGATGAAGTCTTTAACCTTGGCGGGCAGCTTGGCCTTCCCTGCGAGCGCCAGACCCGCCGGCACATGCGATATGATCTTCTGGGCCGACGTCTCGGGATTCAGACCGGAATGCGGGTTGACGCCGTGCTGGTTCTCGGTGAAGAAGATGGGACTCTCCAGCTTGCCGATGTCGTGGTAAAGGGCCCCGGTGCGCACCAGCTGGGTGTTGGCGCCGATGGCGCGGGCGGCCTCGGAGGCGAGGGTCGACACCTGCATCGAGTGCTGGAACGTGCCGGGAGCCTCCTCGGCAAGCCGGCGCAGCAGCGGGTTGTTGATGTCGGAGAGCTCCACGAGGGTCACGGTGGAGGTGAAGCCGAACAGTTTCTCCACCACGAGGATGAGCACGTAGACGAAGGAGAGGAGCACGGTGTTCACGGCGAAGGCGCCGATCACTTTCCACTCGAACTGGTGGAGGGTTCCGTCGTTGAGCAGGCGGATGGTGAGATAGGCCAGGCAGTAGGTGAGGAAGGTGATGCCGGCGGTGCGCAGCAGCTGCGAGCGCTGGCTGAGGGTGTGGATGCTGAAGGCCGCAGCCATTCCCGCCGCCAGCTCGAGGAAGATGAACTGGAAGGGATAGACGGCCACTATGGCCGAGAGCATCACGGTGACGAGCAGCGAGAAGATGGCCGTGCGCGAGTCGAAGAACACAAGGATCACCACCGGCACCGCCGCGAAGGGCACATAGTAGATGCCGTTGCGGAAATACTCGAACATCAGGATCGAGAACACCACGAAGGCGGTGATGAATATCATCAGGAAGGTCATCTTCTTCACCGACTGGAAGAACTGCGGCCGGAAGATGCTGAGATACACGTAGAGCCCCGTGAAGCAGAAGAGGATGAAGAGGGCCTGGCCCACCACGAAGTAGGTCTCCTGGCGGTCGTTCTGCCGGTTCTTGTCGAGCATCGCCATGTAGGTGTTGAGGTTGGCGAATATCTGCGGCGTCACTATCTCGCCGCGGTCCACTATCCTCTGGCCGGCCTTGATCACGCCGGTGGCGGCGTTGACCGAGAGATACTCCTGGGCGAGCACCTTCTGGTTGGCCGCGGTGTCGACGAGCACGTTGGGCTGCAGCACGATGCTGAGGGCGTGGGCCACCTTCTCGCGGGTCTCTGGCGTGAGCTTGCTCTTCTTCACGTCGAGATATACGGAGTCGATGAAGGAGAAGGCCAGCGCGGGCGACATCATCATCGAGGCGTTGATGGTCTCCACGGTGCCCGCGCCGTTGTCCATGCCGGCCACGCGGAGTTCCTCCTTGCCCGATTGGGTCATCTTGGAATATACCGAGGCGTCGACCACTCCGTTAGTGAAGACTCCGCGCAGCAACCCGGTGAGGGTGCCGCTCTCGGCCGGGGTCACCAGCGACGAGATGGCGGAGGCGAAACGCTCCACGTTCTGCGCCGCCACCTTGTCGTCGCGCTTCACGATGGGCACGAAGTTGCGGTCGATGCTGTCGCGCATGGTCCGCGCCGAGGTGGAGTCGCGGTGGATGGGCATGTCGAACTCGGCCGTCAGCAGCGGATAGCGCCACGGCTGGTTCAGCTCGTAGGTGTACGATTCATGGTCGGCCCGCGGCAGCAGCAGCAGGATGATGGCCGTGGCCCCGATCAGAAGGGAGAGGAGTATGAGGCGGTCTTTCGCTTTGGTTTTCATCTTTTCTTTCTCTTACGACACCCTCCGCGCCATCCTCACCCCCTTGATCTCCTTGAGGGCCTGGCAGATGGCGTCGATGGTGGCTGTGGAGTCAACCTGCACTGTCAGTTCGCAGGCAAACACCTCGTTGTTGGCCTCGATGTTGAGGCCGCGTATGTTGATGCCGAGGCGCAGGGAGAGCGTGCCGGCTATCTCCTCGAGCACGCCGGTGCGGTCGATTCCCTCCACCCCTATCTTGGCTATGAATCTGTCGGCCAGCTCGCCCCAGCGGGTCTGCACAAGCCGGCTGCCGTAGCTGCTCTTGAGGCGCATCGCCTTCGGGCAACTCACTTTGTGCACCACCACCTCCTCGTCGTCGTTGACGAAGCCCAGCACGTCGTCGCCGGGTATCGGCGTGCAGCAGAGGTCGAGACGGTAGTTGGGCTTCACGCTGTCGGGATGGAGCACATACACTTCCTTGCGGTTGATCTTCGGCTTCTCCTCCTCCTTCATCGGCTGCCCGCCCTCGACGCCGGGCGTCTCGTCGTTCTTGCGGGAGGCGAACGGGTTGCGCAGCACTTTCTTAAGCATCGACGAGCGCTTCCCCTCCAGCTCTTTCATCTGCTTGGCGGTGAGGTTCACGGAGTCTTCCGCAAGCTTCAGGTAGAGGTCCTCCTCATGCCGCAGCGAGAAATGGTTGAGGATGGCCTTCATCACCGAGGGCCGGATCTTGAGGTTCTCCCGCTCGGCGAATTCGCGGAATATCTGCTTCCCTTTGTTCACAAGTGCGCGGTGGTCGCGACGCAGCACGTTGCGGATGCAGCTCTGCGCCTTTGCGGTGTGGCAATACTGCATCCACTCCTTCTGCGGCGTCTGACTGGCGGAGGTGATGATCTCCACCTGGTCGCCCGAATCGAGCACATGCGCCAGAGGCACGAGCCGGTGGTTGATCTTCGCGGCTATGCAGTGGTGGCCCAGCTCGGTGTGGATGTTGTAGGCCATGTCGAGCACGGTGGCGCCCGAGGGGAGCGTCACCAGATCCCCCTTCGGCGTGAACACGTATATCTCGGAGGCGAAGAGGTTGAGCTTGATGGTGTCGAGGAAGTCGATGGCGTTGGGTTCGGGATTGGCCAGGATGTCCTTGATGGTGTTCATCCATTTCTCCAGCTCTCCCTCCTCCTGGACGCCGGTCTTGTATTTCCAGTGGGCGGCGTAGCCGAGCTCGGCCACGATGTCCATCTTGCGCGAGCGTATCTGCACCTCTATCCATTTCCCGTCGGGGCCCATCACGGTGAGATGCAGCGCCCGGTAGCCGTTGCTCTTCGGCGTCACCGTCCAGTCGCGCAGACGGTCGGGATGCACCTTGTTGCCGTCGGTGAAGAGGGTGTAGATCTCCCAGCAGCGCAGCCGCTCCTTCTCGTCGTCGTCGTTCTCGAAGATTACGCGCACGGCGTAGATGTCGTAGATCTCCTCGAAGGGCACCTTCTTGCTCTCCATCTTGCTGTAGATGGAATAGGCGCTCTTCACGCGGGCCTTGATCTCGTATTTGAACCCGGCGGCGTCGAGCTTCTTGCGTATCGGCGCCACGAATTCCTCCACGGTCTTGCTCCGCTCGGCGGCGCTCTCGCTCACCTTCTCCATGATCTCGGCATACTTGGCGGGATGCTCGTATTTGAAGGCGAGGTTCTCGAGTTCGTTCTTGATCTTGTTCAGTCCCAGGCGATGGGCCAGCGGAGCGTAGACATAGAGGGTCTCCCCCGCGATCTTGAACTGCTTTTCTGGCCGCATCGAGCCGAGCGTGCGCATGTTGTGCAGGCGGTCGGCCATCTTGATGAGCACGACGCGGATGTCGGTCGACATCGACAGCAGCAGCTTGCGGAAGTTCTCGGCCTGCAGCGAGGCCTTGTCGCCGAAGATACCGCCCGATATCTTGGTGAGTCCCTCCACTATCGAGGCTATCTTGGGACCGAAGTTGGCCTCTATGTCCTCGCGGGTGAATTCGGTGTCCTCCACCACGTCGTGGAGGAAGGCGGCGCAGATCGACGTGCTGCCCAGTCCGAACTCGGTGACCACGATCTTGGCCACCTGCACCGGGTGCAGGATGTAGGGTTCGCCGCTGCGGCGCCGCACACCCTTGTGGGCCGCCTTGGCAAACCGATAGGCACGCTCGATTATCTCCACCTTCTTGCGGTGGTTGCTCGCAAGATAGGCGTCGAGAACCTCTCGGTAAGCCGCGTCGACCATCCGGTCTTCATCGCGAAGAGACATAGGGAGATATTCTGTCATACTACAAAATTAACAAACCAAAACCAAAAAACGAAATTTTTCGTAAAATAACGCCAAAAAATCCCCCAAACCCTCGCCGTTTGAACGACTTGGAATTCGAGGCTCACAACCTCCGCTCCTCCCCCTTTTTTAATCTATTTTAAAACAAATTTTGCCGAGACCTGACATTTTTCAACAAAATTTGTTGTTTTTTAATCTTTTTTATATTAACTTTACGCCATCTCATGATTCGGAAGTGAAAAACTCACCTTCCCCCTACTCTTAGCTATTAGATTTTTACTGCCCCTGCATATCTCTTCGGCCGCCCGGCATCCGGCGGCCACGCAGGCAGTATATCCGACACAGCTCTTTGTAGACACAACCCAAAACAGACACAGCTCTTTTTAGACTCACTCCAGTGTATATGACACAACTCTTAGAAATATTAACTTTAACTTATCTTTGCACATGAAGAAAACCTGTATCAGCTTGTTGCTAATGACAGGATTAGCCTTTACATCGATGTTCGCGGCCGACTACGGCCTGCCGTCGGGCATCCAGCAAGGCAACATCCTGCATTGCTTCAATTGGAAGATTTCCGAGGTCAAGGCAAATCTTCAGAACATCGCCAACGCCGGCTTCGGCACCGTGCAGCTTTCCCCGCTGCAGCGCGACAACGGCAGCGCCTGGCATGACCTCTACCGCCCCTACGACCTCGCGCTCGGCACCGTGCTCGGCACCGAGGCCGAACTCAAGGCCCTCTGCGCGGAAGCCAAGACCTACGGCATCAAAGTGATCGTCGACGTAGTGGCAAACCACGTCGACAAGACATCGGGCTACCACGACACATGGTGGGACTCCAACAGCCGCGTGCGCTGGAACGGCTCGATCGACTACAGCAACCGCTATTCCATCACCCACGGCCAGCTCGGCGACTACGGCGACATCAACTCCGAACAGAGCGATGTCCAGGCCCGCGCCAAAGCCTACGTGCAGAAACTCAAGGACTGCGGCGTGAGCGGCTGCCGCTGGGACGCAGCCAAGCACATCGGCCTCCCCTCAGAAGGCTGCAACTTCTGGAGCACGGTGACCTCCGTATCCGACATGTACCACTACGGCGAGATCCTCGACTCGCCCGGCCCAAGCGCGAACATCATCAGCGAATACGCCAACTACATGTCGGTCACCGACAACCGATACTCCAACTCGGCGGCCCGCGACAACGGCGGTCTGCCCACCGGCTACGGCGGCGACTGGGCCGTGAACTACGATCTCGGCTCCAAGTGCGTTTATTGGGGCGAGAGCCACGACACATACTCCAACGACGAATGGTCGCAGAACGTCGACCAGTCGGTGATCGACCGCGCCTACGCCGCCATGGCATGCCGCAACGACGCCGCCGCCCTCTATCTGGCCCGACCCAGCGCCAAGGGCTTCAGCAACATCAAGATAGGCAAAGGCACCGACGCCTACAAGAGCACGGCAATCAGCGCGGTCAACAAGTTCCGCAACAAGATGGTGGGCCGCGCCGACTATTTCACCAACAACGGCAGCGCCGTCTCCGTGACTCGTAAGAACGGCGGAGCCGTGATCGTCTCCAAGAGCAGCGGCAGCGTATCCATCGCCAACGGCGGCGGCTACTGCCCCGCAGGCTCCTACAAAGACCGCGTATCGGGCAACACCTTCACCGTCACCGCCACGACAATCTCCGGAACGGTAGGTTCCACCGGTATCGCCGTCATCTATTCCGACGACATCTCCTCATCAGGCACCGACTCCGGCGACAGCGGAAGCTCATCGTCATCGTCATCGTCAAGCTCCGTCACCATCACCGGCGACTACAACCTCGCCTACTCCGGCAGCCACACCTATGTGCACTACTGGGGCGGAACCGCCAGCTCCTCCTGGCCCGGCGTGGCCTTCGAGACCGTGACCGGCTCCGACGGCAACACCTACAAGGTGGCCAAGGTGGCCGACGGCACCACGGGCCTCGTGTTCAGCGACAACGGCTCCAACCAGACCGGCGACCTCACCTACTCCTCCGCCTACGTGATGAACGACAGCGGAAACACCTCGACCGCCGTCACATTCAGCAACGGCAGCTCGGGCGGCAGCGACTCAAGCGACAGTTCCGACAACAACAGCGGCGACAGCGGCAGCGACAACAGCGGCACCACGACCACCGGCGACGTGAAGTGCTACTTCAACAACTCAGGCAACTGGAGCGACGTATACGTATGGGCATGGGACGCCGACAACAACGACGCGCAGAAGACATCGGCCTCAGCCTGGCCCGGCGAGAAGATCACCTCCACCGACTCCAACGGATACTACATCTGGACCGGCTCCAAGGGCTCGCCCACGAAGATCATCTTCAACAACGGCAGCGGCACCCAGACCTCCAACCTCGAATACCAGAACGGAAAGGTATACGACGCCAGCGGTAACATCTCCGACTATCCGTCGACCTCGTCGGGCTCGTCGGATCCAACTCCCTCCACTCCGGCATCGGTGACCATCACCGGCGACTACAACCTGGCATACTCCGGCAGCCACACCTATGTGCACTACTGGGGCGGAACCGCCAGCTCCTCCTGGCCCGGCGTGGCCTTCGAGACCGCGACCGGATCCGACGGCAACACCTACAAGGTGGCCAAGGTGGCCGACGGCACCACAGGCCTCGTGTTCAGCGACAAGGGCTCCAACCAGACCGGCGACCTCACCTACTCATCCGCCTACGTGATGGACGACAGCGGAAACACCACCACCGCCGTCACATTCAGCAACGGCAGCAGCGGCGGCAACTCCGGCACCGACAGCTCCACGACCACAACCGAGGTTAAGTGCTACTTCAACAACACCGGCAACTGGACCAACGTATACGTCTGGGCTTGGGACGCCGACAACAACGACGCACAGATGACATCGGCCTCCGCCTGGCCCGGCGAACAGATCACATCCAAAGACTCCAACGGATACTACATCTGGACCGGCTCCAAGGGCTCGCCCACGAAGATCATCTTCAACAACGGCAGCGGCACGAAGACCTCCGACCTCGAATACCAGAACGGAAAGGTATACGACGCCAGCGGAAATATATCCGACTACAACTCGAGCTCCTCGGGCAACGACTCCTCCGACGACTCCGATGACAATTCCGGCGACAACACGGGCGACGACTCCGGCACGACCGGCATCACCGACGGAACGTTCGTGGGCGACCGCACCGACTTCCGCGACGAGACCATCTACTTCGCGATGACCACCCGCTTCTACGACGGCGACCCCAAGAACAACGTCCTGACATGGGACAGGCAGGACCAGCAGACCTCTACGAAAGACCCCGCATGGCGCGGCGACTTCGCAGGTCTGATCGACAAACTCGACTACATCAAGGCCCTCGGTTTCACGGCCATCTGGATCACTCCCGTGGTGCAGAACGGTTCGGGCATCGACTATCACGGATATCACGCGATGGACTTCTCCAGCGTCGACCTGCGTCTCCAGTCGAAGACCAGCCAGGGATCGTCGCGCGACGTTGACTTCCAGGACCTCATCGACGCAGCCCACGCCAAGGGACTCAAGATTATCCTCGACATCGTGCTCCAGCACACAGGCAACTTCGGCGAGGCCAAGCTCCAGAAGCTCTTCACACGCAACCAGAACATCCGCAACCAGGCCCGCATCGAGACCTCCATGATCCCCGACCAGGAGAAACTCGGCGGACAGAGCTACTGGGATCTCGCCAGCGCCAAGCAGTACACCAACCGCTTCCAGTATCTCAAGACCGAGAAAGACACCCACAACTACTGGCACCATCTCGCCAACTCGTGGAACTGGGACGAGATCTCCCGCTGGTGGGGCCAGATAGCAGGCGACTGCGTCGACCTCAACACGGAGAATCCCGGCGTGACCGACTATCTCGTCGACTGCTACGGCAAATTCATCGAAATGGGCGTCGACGGCTTCCGCATCGACACAAGCGGACACATCTCGCGTCTGACGTTCAACACCTCGTTCATCCCGCAGTTCACAGCCCTGGGCGAGAAATACAAGAGCAAACGCCTCAACGAGGCTCCATTCTACATGTTCGGCGAGGTATGCGCCCGCTACGGCGGCGTGATCTACCGCGACAACCACGCCCTCTCCAGCCACTTCTACACCTGGAAGTCGCCCACGAGCCTCACTTCGCAGTGGAACACCGACGCCTCCTGGTGGGACCAGCAGACCATCCCCGAGGGCAGCGACACCCGCTGGGGCAACATGGCTCTCTGCGAGCAGGACATCAACTTCAGCGAGACCTCGACCAACGCCTTCATGCAGAACGGCGCTTACCACACCCCCGACTACTCCAAGTCGTCGGGCTACAATGTGATCGACTTCCCGATGCACTACAACTTCAACAGCGCCGGCTCGGCAGTGAACATCGCCAAGGAAGGCGACCAGTACTACAACGACGCCACCTGGAACGTGGTCTATGTAGACAGCCACGACTATTGCCCGCAGCCCAACGACGGCGTGCGCTTCTCGGGCGGAACGTTGCAGTGGGCCGAAAACCTCTCGCTGATGTTCACATTCCGCGGCATCCCCTGCATCTACTACGGCTCGGAGGTTGAGTTCCAGGCCGGCAAGGTGATCGACGACGGCATGAACACGGCTCTGGCCAACACAGGCCGCGCTTACTACGGCGCATATCTCGAAGGCGACGTGTCGGCAAGCGACTTCGGCGTCTACACCGCCAGCGGACAGGTGAGCAAGACCCTCAACGGCGACCTGGCCCACCACATCCGCATGCTCAACAAGATCCGCGCCGCGGTGCCCGCGCTCCGCAAGGGTCAGTACACCTTCGACGGCTGCTCGGCCAGCGGAGGCTGGGCGTTCAAACGCGCGTGGAAAGACAGCTACGCTCTGGTTGCCATCAACGGCGGCGCCACGTTCACCAACGTTCCCGCAGGCACATACACCGACATCGTGACCGGCCAGACCTATCAGGGAGGCGGCACTATCACCGTGACGGCCCCCACCAACCAGGGCCAGCTCCGAGTCCTCGTGAAGGGCTGGACAGGCGGCAAGGTGGTGGAAGACGGCAAGTTCATCTACACCACCAGCTCCGTCTCGAAGGGCGGCAGTGTGACGGCCACCGATCCGGGCGCCACGTTCTGGTACGGCTCCGACGACGCCGTCGGTGCACCGGCCGTGGCCCTCAGCCCCAACGGCGGCTCGTTCAAGACCGAGACGCTCACCGTGACCGCAAGCCTCAACGACGCCGCTGTCTCGGGCAAGATCACCGTTAACGGCTCCACCTTCTCCCTCACTTCGGGCCAGACCAAGACCTTCACCATCGGCTCCGGAATGAGCTACGGCTCCTCCGCAACAGTAAGCTGGACGGCCACCGACTCCGACGGAAATTCGCAGACCGGCTCGGCCACCTACAAGAAGGTCGACCCCAGCGCCGTGATCACCGTCTACGTCAAGGCCGACACCGCCCCCTACCTCTATGTATGGGACGACGACAAGAACACGCTCAACGGCACATGGCCCGGCAAGCAGCTCACCAACACCAAGACCGCCAACGGAACCGAGTTCTGGTATTTCCCGGTGGAGAACTGCAGCAAGTTCAACGTGATCTTCAACAACGGCAGCGGCTCTCAGACAGCCGACATCACCGGCATCACCGAAGACACCTACTTCAGCTACAACGGCAGCACAGGCTATTCCAAACTCAGCGCGAGCAGCTATGCCGACGTGGCGACGGTTTCCGTCTCGCCCGACGGAGGCACCTACGACAGCGCCGTCGAGGTGACCATCACCCCCGAGAACTCCACAACGGCCTGGTATCAGGTAGGCAACGGAGAGACGGTGACGATCTCCTCACCCACCACCATCACCATCGGCTCTGACGAGGTGCCCGGCGAGGTGACCACCCTCTCCTGGGGAGCATCGAGCAGCTCGGCCAAGACTTCGGGAGCACGCACGGCCCGCGTCACCACCAACACCGGTTCGGTGGTATTCTCCAAGGAATCGCAGACCAACTCCATCAGCGACATGATAGCCAAGGCAAGAACCTACTGCTATTTCGACAACTCGGCCAACTGGGACAAGGTCTATGTCTGGGCATGGAACTCCAACGACAACAACAAGCAGATGACTTCGGCATCGGCTTGGCCCGGCGAGGAGCTCACCACGCGCGACGCCAGCGGATACTACCTCTGGACAGGCTCGATCGGCACTCCCACCCATGTTGTCTTCAGCAACGGCGACGGCACCAAGACCAAAGACCTCACCTTCACCAAAGGCCGCGTATACGACAACTACGGAAACATCTCCGACTACGACACCAGCCTTTCCACCTCCAGCTACAAGATCTACTTCGACAACTCCAACTCCAACTGGAGCTCCGTCAAGGTGCACTACTGGGGCGGTGAGTCCACATCCACCTGGCCCGGCGACGACATGACCCTCCTGAGCGGTTCGCTCTATGTCTACGAGGTTCCCGCCGGCACCACCGGGCTCGTGTTCAACAACGGCAGCGGCACGAAGACCTCCGACTTCACCTCGATCATCGGCCAGACCTACATGGCCGAGGCCGACAGCAGTGTCTGGACCGGCATCGGGCAGGTGTGCGGAGAAATGCAGTCCGACTCTCCGGTGTTCTACAACCTCCAGGGATTCCGCGTTGCCAATCCTTCCGCAGGCACCTACATCATGGTGCGCGGCGGAAAGGCAACAAAGGTGATCATGAAGTAACACCGCGCGGATAGAACAATCGCCACGACAAGGCGGCCGAGGCCCACAGCCCCGGCCGCCTTTCTATATCTTCAGGCTGGAAAATAAAAAAACCGGGCATCTCGCGACGACCGGAGCTTTTACTGCCTCCGCCCCCTCCTTCGGCGCTGCATACAATGCGCTCCTGAGAGGGTTATGGCGTTGGCAGACGATAGAAATTACTAATGTATATAACCCAAAATTTAGACTTTAATGCGTTTCCCACATTCTGTTTTGACAATTTCAACGATTCATTTCCAATCTATTGATGCTTGCCAAGCAAAATCAGACTAAGGTCGTGAAACATATCTAAGTCATGAAATAAGCATATTACTACGTATTCATTATGGAAGGTAATTCTAAACTTTCTTTTCGATTCTTACCTGTTTGAATTGTCTCTGTTGAATTAATTGTTATGAACTAATGATACTGTTGGGTTGTAGGGCATCCCGAAAGGGTTGACCTGAGTCCGGCAGACCTGCTCGAGGTCCGTCACGATATGAAATTACGGTTAATTTCGGATTGGTCAGTTATGGTCAGGTGATCTCCACCTCGTTTATGTTTTCGGGATGCTCGGCAACCCGCTTTTGTTGCTTTAGTATCGGTTAAACGCCGTTTTTCACCCCCTTATTGCAGCTAAATTGTTAAAAATCAGTTAATAATATCTTAAAAACTCTTTAACAAACCTCGAAATCCGTCCTAATCCCTCCAGAAATCAGCCATTTACACCACTTCCGCGCATCCCTGTTTTTAACACTCCTACTCTTGCAATACCCCTAAAAACAGAGCCGCTAACCTCACGGCCAGCGACTCCCTTAACTTAAAAACCAACTATTTATTATTACTGATCAGTCAGATTTAGGATGCCTATCGCTTCTTCGCGTCCCCTCCGGGACGGAGCGAGTCGACGATAAGCTCGGCTGCATATTCGGCGGCCACATACGTGCCTAAGCGGCGCTGCATGTTGCGGTAGCCCTGTATCTGCCAGTCGCGCCTCGGTGAGGGCTGAAGCAGCGGCGAGAGCTCGCGCGATATGGAGTCGACGGTGCACTTGTGCACCAACAGTTCCGGCACTACCGTGTTGCCTACTATCAGGTTGGGAAGCGACACATATTTCACCTTGAGCAGCTTCTCCATGATATGATACGACAACGCCATGCCGTTGGCCCGGTAGACCACCACCTGCGGTGTCCCGATCAAGGCGGTCTCCAGAGTGGCCGTTCCCGATGTCACCACCGCCGCCTGCGAATACTTCAGCAGAGTCGGAGTGCATCCGAACACGACCTTCAGACCCGGGTCCTGCGCCACCTCGCGGTAGAACTTCTCCGGTATCGCCGGAGCCGCTCCCACCACATACTGGAAGTCGGGATAGCGCTTGGCCGCCTCTATCATCAGCGGAAGATTGTTGCGGATCTCCCCCCGGCGCGAACCGGGCAGAAGGGCTATTATCGGCCGCTGGTCGTCAAGACCCTGACGCTCCATGAAGTGCTTCTTCGGCGGAATGTGCCCCATGTAGTGGGCCACTTCCTGAACCGACGGATTCCCTACATAGGTTACGTCGTAGCCGTGACGCTTGTAGAACGGCACCTCGAATGGAAGTATCGAATACATCCGGTCGACATTCTTCTTGATCTTGCGGACGCGATATTCCTTCCAGGCCCAGACCTTGGGAGATATGAAATAATGAACGGGAATTCCCAGCTTGCGGGCATATCCGGCCAAGGCGAGATTGAACCCGGGATAGTCCACCAGCACCAGGGCGTCGGGACGGTAGTCGCGGAGCAACCTCTTGGCCCTCTTCAGATTCGATGCAAGAGCCGGAAGCTTCCGGAGCACCTCGCTGAATCCCATCACGTTCATCCGGTCGTAGTGAAGGTCGGGCTCGCGGCCTGATTCCTTCGTCATGAGGTCACCACCGAAAAATCGGAACTCGGCCTCCGCGTCGAACGTCTTTATATATTTTATCAGTTGGGAGGCATGCAGGTCGCCCGATGCCTCGCCGGCGATAATCACATATTTCATATCAATATATAAGACGTAGACTAACCTTGGATTATTGTCGCCTCGCTCACACCTTATGCAAAATTTTTCGCACAATCAGGCCGACAGCCTGCTTTTTCCTTGCAGACGGCCTCCCTGGATGTTAGTGGGGCACGTGATTCAAGAGCATGTCATTATAAAATAAATCCCCTGTAACTCACGTTTTTCATCATATGAAAACCATGCGCTACTTCATTATGACAATGATTGCCGCGTTTAGTTTAATCGCGGTGTCATGTATTAGCGACGAAATGTCGAATTCTTCGTCGGATGTGCTCACTTTTTCGCGCGACACGGTGAATTTCGACACCGTATTCACCGACCTGGGCACTCCCACCGCCCGCCTCATCGTGAGCAATCGCGCCAAGAAGGGCATCAGCATCTCCTCCATACGCTTCAAGAATCCCGACTCGAATTTCCAGCTCAATGTCGACGGCGTGAGCGGAAAGGACTTCAGCGACGTCGAGATCCGCGCCCGCGACTCCATCTTCGTCTTCATCGAGTGCTACATCCCCGCCACCCAGCAGAAGGAACCGGCCCTCGTGAGCGACGACCTCGAGTTCGTCACCAACGGCGTGACCCAGACGGTGCGCGTCGAGGCTTACGGCCAGAACGTGGTGCGCCTGCGCGACTACCGCGTCTCGGAAGACATGCGACTCACGGCCGACCTCCCCTACGTGATCTTCGGCGAGATGATCGTGGAGGAAGGGGCGACCCTGAAGGTCGACCCCGGAGCCCGACTCCTCTTCCACGACGGGGCGTCGCTCACCGTCAACGGCCGCATCGACGCCGTCGGCACGCCTCAACAGATGATCCACATGCGCGGCGACCGACTCGACAATGTCCTCACCGACGTGGGCTACGACATCCTCGCAGGCCAGTGGAAGGGAATGAACATCTCGGCCCGGTCGTTCGACAACCGCATGGAATATGTCGACATGCGCTCCACGCAGCAGGGCCTCGTGGTCGACTCCTGCGCCGACCTCTCCCGCCGAAAGCTGCTGCTGCGCAATTCCTGGCTCCACAACTCGCAGGGCAACGTGCTCCAGTCGTCGTACGCCCACGTCGACGCAATCGGTGTATGCTTCTCCGAGGCCCGCGGAGCCGCCGTGGCACTCGAAGGGGGACAGCACACCATGCTGCAGTGCACGTTCGCCAACAACTATCTCTTCGCCGCCATCGAGAGCCCCCTGATCTGGCTCGGCCACTGCATGCCCGAACACGCCCAGGACAACCCCAACCCGCTGATGAAGGCCCGCTTCGAGAACTCCATCGTGTACGGTCTGGCCGACGACATCAACATCGGCGACCTCACCGGCTCCGACGTCTTCTTCTCCTACGTTTCCCTCAAGTCGGCAGGCTCCAACGACGCCAACTTCCTCGACTGCCTCTGGGACACCGACCCGATCTTCTACACCGACCGGCCCATCTACTATTTCAACTACCGGCTCAAGCCCGACTCCCCCGTGAAGGCCGCCGGCAACCCCTCGCTCGTCACCGAAGAGGCCCTCGTCGACATCGACGGACTCAACCGCCTCCGCGACGGCGCCCCCTCCCTCGGCGCATACCAGTTCAATCCCGACTACGAGCCGCTCCTGCCGCCAAACGCCAACAAATAAGAGATAAAGCGCTGAACAAACGCCCCCAAACCGGGGGATTTCACATATTTATGCCGATTTAGGGCAATAAATTTGTGGAATCCCCCAAATATTTTTAAATTTGTAGGATTATTCTCTCCCCGTCCTCTCAGGAAACTCTAAGTCACACACCGAACCCGGCCCGACGGCCGACTGCAAATTCTCCAAGAAGTGAAAATCCACAGGGAAGGCACCAACATATTGATCATGCTTTTCATAGTGCTCGCGGCGCTCAACGTGCCGGTGTGGATGTTCATGCGCCCGGTGGTGATCCCCGCGGTGCTCACGGCCCTCTCCATCACGGTCTATCTCTTCGTGTTCAACTTCTTCCGCTGTCCCAAGCGCCACTACCGCGGCGAGCGCGCCGACCATGTGGTCAGCTCGGTCGACGGCCGCGTCGTAGCCATCGAGCGCGTGCGCGAGGACGAGTTCCTCAAAGAGGAAGCCATCATGTTCTCCGTCTTCATGTCGCCCCTCAACGTCCACGCCAACTGGTTTCCCGTCATGGGCCGCGTCAACTACGTGAAGCATCACAACGGCCGCTTCCTCTCGGCCTATCTCCCCAAGGCCAGCACCGAAAACGAGCGCAGCACCATCGGCATCACCATGGACAACGGCCAGCGCATCACGGTGCGCCAGGTGGCCGGAGCAATGGCCCGCCGAATCGTGACCTACGCCCGCCGCAACGAGCGCAGCGACATCGACAACCATCTGGGCTTCATCAAGTTCGGCTCCCGCGTAGACATCTATCTCCCCGTCACGGCCGAGATCCTGCTCAACATCGGCGACCCCACCAAGGGAGGCGTCACCCCAATCGCCGTGGTGAGACCCGAAACCCCCGACTCCCCCGCTCCCGACGCCGGCAAAGAGGGGAATCGTTGAGCCTCCACGCACTTTGAGGCCCCCTCGCGCGTTATTATTATGACAGAGGCACGATGCCGCTGCCTGCCCGACGCAAAACTGAAAGTGTTATGAACCCGATAATCCGCAACATACCCAACTCCATCACCTGCCTCAACCTCGTGGCCGGCGTGATGGCCGTGATCTGCGCCTTCAAGGGCGCCGACTCCCTCTGGGGAATGCAGGCCTACTACTGGGCCTTCATCTTCATCGGTATCGCCGCCCTGGCCGACTTCCTCGACGGATTCGCCGCCCGACTGCTCCACGCCTACTCCTCGCTCGGCAAGGAACTCGACTCCCTCTGCGACCTGGTGAGCTTCGGCGTGGCCCCGGCAATGATAATGTTCAACTGTCTGGAGATCACAAGTTTCTCCCCCTGGATAAAGTGGACCGCCATCCTCATCCCGGTGGCCGGCGCCCTGCGTCTGGCTAAATTCAACATCGACACCCGCCAGACCACCTCCTTCATCGGACTCCCCATCCCCGCCAACGCCATCTTCTGGATCGGCTACGCCGCCATGCTCTACGGCGGCTCCGAACCGCTCGGCACCTGGTACTGGTGGCTCGCCATCCTTCTGGTGGAGTGCTGGCTCATGATCAGCCCCGTGCGCCTCTTCTCCCTCAAGTTCAAGAGCTGGGGGTGGAAAGGCAACGAATTCCGCTGGCTGCTCATAATCACCGCCATCGCAATGGTGGCCATCATGGGCCTGCCCGGATTGATGTGGCTCATCGTGGCCTATGTGGGCTACGGCCTTTTCGACTCGCAGAAATAGCCCAGTACGCTCCGGAGCCTTCCGTCCGCCCCCGCCCCCTTATCACAACAAAGCATTGACTGAAAGAAAAGAATGATCTATCTTTTAATAATCATTTTCCTTATATTCCTCTTCTGGCCCCGCATAAGCATGTGGCTCAGAAAGCTGATGCTCGGCCGTATGGAAGACGCCGTGCGCAAGGCCACCGGCCAGCCCACCCGCAAGGAGGAGCGCCGGCAGCGCCGGCAGCAGGAGAAAGCCGCCGGAAAGGGCCGCTCCTCCCGCTTCCGCCGCCGTTCCGAGCCCGAAGCCGAAGAGAATCCAGTACACCCCGCCGCCATGATGAAAGAGGTGGCCGAAGATGTGGAGTTCACCGAAATCCGCGAGTTCTCCCAGGAGAGCATCGCCACCGAAACCTCGGGCCCCGGCCGCCGGAAGCGCGTCGTGGTGGAGGAGCAGGTGGAAGACGCCGAATACACTGAAATCAAGACCAAGACATCATTCACCGGTAAATGAAGACATTATATGTGAGCGACCTCGACGGCACACTCCTGCAGCCCGACGCCCGCCTATCGGCGCGAACCGTCGAACTGCTCAACCAGTCGATCAGCAAAGGCAAGCTCTTCACCGTGGCCACGGCCCGCACTCCGGCCACCGTGGCCCCGATTCTCGAGGGAGTCGACATCCGTCTCCCCGCCATCGTCATGACCGGCGCCGCCCTCTGGAACCGCGACTCGGGCCGTTACTCCCGCGTGATGCACATGACTCCCGACGCCGCCGGCCGGCTCCTCGACCTCTACCGCCGAATGGAGATGCCTTCGTTCATCTACACTCTGCGCGACGACCTGATCCACATCTACCACATCGGCGAGATGTCGGAACTCGACCGCTCATTCCTCGAGGAGCGCATCCACAATCCCTTCAAGCGCGTGGAGGAGGGTCCGCTCCCCTCCCCGCTCGAAGACGTGATTCTATTCTACGCCATGCAGCCCACAGAGAAATCGCGCGCCGTCTACGAAGAGGCCCGCAAGGTGGAGGGGGTGCGTCCGCAATTCTACCACGACATCTTCGGCGAAAGCATCGGTATCCTCGAGGCCTTCTCGCGCGAGGCCACGAAGGCCAAGGCCATGCGCGCCATGGCCCGCCAGCTCGGAGCCGACCGCATCGTGGCTTTCGGCGACAACGTCAACGACCTGCCGATGATGCGCGAGGCCGACCTCGCGGTGGCCGTGGAGAACGCCCTGCCCGAGGTGAAGGAGGCCGCCGACATCGTGATCGGTCCCAACACGGCCGACTCCGTGGCCCGATTCATCGCCGACGACCCCGAATAACCATAACCCTCTCAACCGACCCCGCAAATGAGCTTCCTCGACCGTCACCGCTCCGGAAAACTGATAGTGATCCTGATCTCGGCTATCGCCGTGGTCGGCTTCCTTCTCATTTCCAACAACCTGATCAAGGAACTCGCCATGCAGGAACGCGACCGCATGGACATATGGGCACACGCCACGGAACGACTCGCACAGACCGACGTCGATTCCGACGTGGAATTCCTTCTCGGCATCATCGCCCAGAACAACTCAATCCCGGTGCTTATCACCGACTCCAACTTCAACATCTCCGAATTCCGAAATTTCCGCCTACCCGACAAACGCGACGCCGACAAGAACCTCTTCTCCGAGCTCTCGCCGCGCAACCAGCAGTATCTTCTCGGCCGGCTCAAGAAGCCGGGGGGCGACACGCCCCTCAGCGTCATGGCCCGCAACAACTCCCACTTCATCAAGGTGGAGCTCTTCCCGGGCGAGAATCAGTATATCTATTTCGAGGATTCACGACTGCTGAAAAGCCTCAGCGTCTACCCCTACATCCAGGTGGTGGTGACGATAGTGCTGGCCGTGATCCTCTATATGGCGGTGGTCTACACCAAGCGCGCGGAGCAGAACCGCGTCTGGGTTGGACTCTCGAAGGAGACGGCCCATCAGCTCGGCACGCCAATCTCCTCGCTGATGGCCTGGACCGAACTGCTGCAGGCCACCGGCACCGACCCGGAGATAACCACGGAGATGGACAAGGATGTGAAGCGGCTCTCGGTGATAGCCGACCGCTTCAGCAAGATCGGCTCGAAGCCGGAGATGCAGCTGGAGTATATCAACGAGACGGTGAGTCGCTCGCTCGACTATATGAAGAGCCGCGTGTCGGGGCGCGTGAAGATATCGATGCATCTCGACGACGACGACCACGGGGTGCGCCTCTCGCGTCCGCTGCTCGAGTGGGTGATGGAAAACCTCACCAAGAACGCCGTCGACGCCATGCAGGGCGAGGGAAGCATCGACATCACCACCGGCAGCGACCGCAACTGGGTGTGGATCGAGGTGAAGGACTCAGGCAAGGGCATCGCCCGCAAGCACTTCAAGACCGTGTTCAATCCCGGCTACACCACCAAGAAGCGCGGCTGGGGACTGGGGCTGACCCTCGTGAAGCGCATAGTGGAGGAATACCACGGCGGCCGCATCTACGTAAAAGAGTCCGAACTAGGCCGCGGCACCACCTTCCGCGTCGAATTCCCCCACGCAAAATAATCCAATTATCGCTCGCCGACACAGCCGCGCCAGCGGCCTGGAGCCGCAAAGAGGCGATATTATGTTGCGATTTAATTTTCTGTGTATTCAGAGTTTGGAAATCTCTTCCGGCGATAGACCGGAAGACCTGGAGATAACGTCGTCGGAGAGCCCCATCTGCTTAAGATTCCTTGCGATAGCAATCTTTTCCTCGGCACGACCCTCGGCACGACCCTCGGCCAAACCGGCTTCGCGGCCTTCGCGCTTCTCCATCTCGAAGGCGCTCTGCAGCGAACGGAACTGGTCGAGCGAATATTCGTAGCTGCGGCGCTGCTCCTTGCTCAGCGACTCCACGTCGGCCACCTCCTTGAAGTCGGCCCACATCTCGTTGACTTCGGCATAGGGGAAATAATCCATCTTTTCCGTTTATTCAGCCATTCCCGCTGTTACGGCGAAGAAGTAATCCATTGAAGACTCCAGATCAGCTCCGGGATCGACGTCGAAGTCCCAACTGGGAGTTGTCGATCCGCTGTAGAAAGCCAGTAGCCTCGGACAATCCTGCGCCTCATATTTCTGTCTGAGACGAGGGCATTTCTCAAGATCGGCTTTAGTCACCATGACCTTATCGCCGTATTTTTTCGCCATCTGCTCATAAACCTGCAGATATTTTTCGCTCAATTCATCGCCTGGACAATAGAACAGAATTGTTATGCTCTTCGTCTTGAACGGGAGCACGGTAGCGTCGTTGATTTCCTGCACAACACCGGGAGTGTGAACCAGCGCGGTGCTCACAGCAGGTTTCCTGGCCCTTTTCTTGGTAGCGGCGTCAGCGATGGATATTGGCATTGCGATGGTCGTCATCACCAGCAATACGAGTGTTATGATCTTCTTCATTTTGATTGATTGTTTGAGGTTATTGGTAGAATATGTTCAAAGCGTTTAGAGAATCCTTTGCAGGATCAATATTCAAATTTATGAAATATTTTTCAACGACCCAAAACAAAATTTTGTGAAATGGAGATTTAAATCCATACCTATCCATAAACCGCATAGCGGCCGCATAAATATCCCGTCGCAACGGATCCTATTGAAATTTAGAGGCTGGATTTGGATTATAGCGCCGGATTCGCTAACTTTACGAATCAAACAACAAACCTGACTCAACATGGCGAAGAAATCAAACTGCGGCGGATGGGCCTTTCTGGCCTCCTTGGCTGCATTCACGGCATTCTTGGCAGCCGTCTACGACCCTACATTCTTCGAAGTGCTCAGTGCTAAATACAGCATCAATCCCCACAGGTTCTCTGGGAGATATATCTTCTACGACATTGTTGCTGTCCTCTCTTCACTTGGCATGCTTTACGGCTGCGAGAAGGCCATATTCAAGGATTCCAACCGCTATAGTGGCCTCTGGACCATGGTCTATCTGCTCGTCGGTATCGGATGTATTGTCGGCCTTATGGCCACCTACTCCCAGAGCGACGACATCTCCGGCACCGACATATGCTCGTTTGTGCTGTCAATCGCCGCGGTTGCGATGATGGCCGTGCTTGGTTACAAACTCGCCAAGAACTATCGAGGAGAGATCGCCACCCTCGGCAAACTGATGCTCTATCTGCCGGGGGCCTGTCTGATTCTGATCCTGCTCCTGTCGGCTCTGGCAACGGGAATGCTCGAGGACGTCACCAGGATAGTAGAACAATCGTCGGGATATTACAAAGCCGAAGACCTTGTTCCCAATTCGCTGGTGACCATGGTGGTTATAATAATGATTCTGGGGGCCATCCCCAACATAGTTCTTCCGTACGCATGTTTTAATGTAATACGCAAGTCGAAAGAGGGCATGCTCGCTGTCGACGGGTTGCCGCAAGAGAAAGTCTACGACATGTCGCGGAACAATGAGGCATCTCAGTCTCCGACAACCGGTTACTCGGCCTCCTCTACTGCATCGCCATCGGCAACAACTCCCACTCAGACAACAACCGCCACTCCTGAAAAAAACCGCAACAAACCCTATATCGTCACTGCAATCATTCTGGGAATCCTGATTCTCGCCGGCATCTTCTTCCTGATTATCCACACCCTTTCACAAGACTCCGGCACCTGCACCCGTTCCAACTCAGAGCTCGTGGTTTCCGACGACGTGGCCGGCATAGCCGAACTCCAGGACGGAACCACCATCACAATGATGAAAGACCACACAATAAAAGAACTCAGCCCGGAAGCAAACTGGCAAGAAGTCGGGGAGGCTATTGTAATTTTCGACGGCGAGGGCACCTCGCATAGATCAATCATCGACGGTTATATCTACAACGGTGCGTACGACAGTTCCACCCGCCAATGCTGGGTGGAGGAATGGAACGTAAAAGATGAATGCCTGGAAGACGTTGGCTACGACCCAGTCCCCCAGATGGGCGAACAACTGGTAACCTTCGACTGGTTTCTATAACCATCCGCCCATCGGGCGCGGATGAATACAAACATGGCCGCGTCAGCAGCCATTACAAATGTCACGCCGACACAGCCGCGTCAGCGGCCAAAGCCGCGGAGCGGCGATATAACGTTAGCCAGGGGCCGGCGCCGCGTAGCGGTGCCGAGCCCCTGGACATTTAAATCCATACATATCCATAAACCGCGTAGCGGCGACATAAAAAGCTCAAATCCATTAATCATAAATCCATTAACCCCAATGCTATGGTTCCGCAATTCCACCTTCCCACATTCCCACATTCCCCCATCCGTAATTCCACTAACCCTAATTCCACCAGCCCCCATTCCCGTTAATCCCCAATTGCATTAACCCGAAATCACAAAAACCGACATCTTTCTTGCCCCTTCAAAAATTTTGTTATATATTTGTGAAAACCAAGCATCTGAACCATGGCCAATACATATACACGCATCTATCTCCATATCGTTTTCGCAGTTAAAAACCGAGAAGCTTTAATACCGCCTCAACACGAAAACTCGGTTCATTCATATATGGCCGCCATAATCAACAACAACGGCCATTATGCCAATATAGTCGGTGGAACCGCGAACCATGTCCACATATTGATGGATTACAATCCTAATCAGAAACTCCCCGACTTGATACGTGACCTAAAGGCCTGCACCACCAATTATATCAACAACACTCTTGATCTGCCATTTAAATTCGCATGGCAGAGAGGTTACGGAGCTTTTTCATATAGTCCCACTCAGGTGCCGCAAGTTAAAAACTACATTCTCCGGCAGCACGAGCACCATGACCATGACAATGGAGAAACCCTTCGTGACGAAATGAAACGCATTCTGGAAGCATATGGCCTGGACTACGATCCTGTCTACATTTTCGAGGATGTGTGACATTATGTCGCCGCTACGCGGTTTTTGAAACGCGATTGAACATAAACATCCAGGGGCACGGCACCGCTACGCGGCGCCGGCCCCTGGCTAACATTATCCAGCCGCTACGCGGCTTCGGCCGCTGACGCGGCAATCCCCAGCCGCGATTTAGGGATTTTTAGTGTTGGGTCAAGAGGGTGCCGGCGGGGGTGACGGAGAGGGTTGTCGGGGCGCCTATTACGAGGGGGAGGTTGTCGGGGGTGTGGCCGGCGGGGAAGTCGAAGGCCACCGGGATGGAGTCGATGCCGAACTCCCGGAGCAGCGAGGAGAGCATCGTCTCCATGTCGGGGAAGTTGGCCGACGGACGGTAGTCGGTGAAGTGTCCGAAGATTATCCCTTTCACTTTTCCGATGACTCCCGACAGTATGAGCCGCCGTATCATGCGCTCGACGGCGTAGATGGCTTCGGAGATGTCTTCAACGAAAAGAATCACATCCTCCTCGAGCGCCAGCGCGAACTCGTCCCAGGGCGTGGCGGCAAGGCCGTTTAGCACCGCCAGATTTCCGCCTATCAGCATTCCCGAGCCCTCGCCGGGGAGGTTGAGCGGATTGGGGGCCGCGAAATATTCAGCGGGGAGTCCGTCGCGCAGCAGCCGGTAGAGCGCCTGGGAGCAGTAGTCGTCGGCGCTCTCCTCCGAGAGATGTTTGGCCATCGGACCGTGGACCGACATCACCCCGGCGCGGAGCATCATCGCCTGAAGCGCCGAGACATCGGAGAATCCGATTATCCATTTGGCTTTTTCGCGCAGGAATTCCGGCTCGAAATGGGGCAGCAGGTGCACGCAGCCGTATCCGCCGCGGGCGCAGAGCACGGCCTTGTAGTCCGGATCGGAAAGGGCCCCGCGGAGGTCGGAAAGACGGTGGGCAAACGAAGCGGCGTACGTGCCGCTGGCCGGTCCCTTGGCATGGGGCATCGCCACCGGCTCGAAGCCCTCGGCCTGGAGTCGGCCTACGGCGCCGTCGATATATTCCGGTTTTACTATGGTCGCCGGGGAGATTATGGCGATTTTGTCGCCTGGCTGCAGACTTTGCGGAACGATCATGACTGTCAGAATGAAGCTACGGGAATACCCTCGGCGCGGAGACGGTCGGCTATGGCGGAGAGTTCCTCATGGGAAACCTTCTGAAGCTTTTCCTCGGGTGTGGAACGGTCGAGGGAATATATCATCACCTCGCGCGGCTTTATCTCCTTGTATGCCCGGATCAGGGCGTCGATCTCCCCGGGGGTGGTGTTGTCTACGCGCTTGCCGTCGTGCTCTCCCCGCAGCAGCATCGTCTGGATGATGCCAGTGCCGCTGAACTGCTTGAGACCGTCTATAAGTTTGTCGACGGTGAAGCCCGGGGAGTTGGGGCGGTCAATCAGTTGCATCGTCTCCTCCACGGCCGAGTCGAGTTTGAGGATGTTGTTGTCCACCTTCTTGAGAGCCTCGGCCACCCGGGGGTCGAAGATTCGGGTGGAGTTGGTGAGTACCGAAATCTTCGCATCGGGATAATACTCGTCGCGCAGGCGGCGGACTATGTCGATAATCTTCGGAAAGTCGGGATGGAGGGTAGGTTCGCCGTTGCCGGAGAAGGTGATCACGTCGAGCGGTTCGCCTTTGGCTTTCATCTCCTTGAGTTTTGCCTCGAGGTCATGCTCCACGCGCTCGGTGAGGGGGAGACCCTGCTTGCCGGCTCCCTGGGCGTTGTAACCCGCTTCGCAGTAGAGGCAGTCGAAGCTGCAGATCTTTCCGTCGGAGGGCATCAGGTTCACCCCGAGCGACACGCCGAGCCGGCGGCTGTGGATGGGGCCGAATATGGTGGAGTGGAAAAGAATTGTCTGGTCTTTACTCATTGCTGTGTGTTTTTATGGGCTCTAACATTTTCCGGTGAGGAGCGACTGGAGGTCGTGCAATGTTGTCAACGCCTGGATTGGCGTAAGGTTGTCGATGCTGATTCCGAGCAGGCGGTCGCGTATCTGCGAGAGCAGCGGGTCGTCGAGCTGGAAGAGCGAGAGCTGGTAGCCGTCGCGGGCCGCGGCCAGACTGGAAAGGTCGGCCTTACCTTCCTCGCCCCCTTCTAGTTTCTTGAGCACCTGGTCGGCTCGTTTCACTATCGACGGCGGCATACCGGCCAGTTTCGCCACATGGATACCGAAGCTGTGGGCCGAACCGCCGCGTTCCAGCTTGCGCATGAACACCACCTTGCCGTCGATCTCCTTGACGGAGACGTTGTAGTTGACCACGCGCTTGAATTTCTTCTCCATCTCGTTGAGTTCGTGATAGTGGGTGGCGAAAAGCGTCTTGGGATGGTAATAGGGGTTTTCGTGGATGTGCTCCACGATGGCCCAGGCGATGGAGATGCCGTCGTAGGTCGACGTGCCGCGGCCGAGCTCGTCGAAGAGGATGAGCGAGCGGGCGCTCATGTTGTTGAGGATCGCCGCCGCCTCGTTCATCTCGATCATGAAAGTCGACTCGCCGGAGGATATGTTGTCGCTGGCGCCGACGCGGGTGAAGATCTTGTCGACATATCCTATCTTGGCCGAGTGGGCCGGTACGAACGAGCCTATCTGTGCCATCAGCGTGATGAGGGCTGTCTGGCGCAGGAGGGCCGATTTTCCCGACATGTTGGGGCCTGTGATCATCATCACCTGCGTCTTGTCGGAATCGAGGCGCACGTCGTTGGCGATGTAGGGTTCGCCGGCGGGGAGACGGCGTTCTATAACGGGGTGCCTGCCCGCCGTGATAGAGATCGACATCGAGTCGTTGACCTCCGGGCGGATGTAGCCGTACATGTCGGCGGCGGTTGCCAGCGAGAGCAGGCAGTCGATTGTCTCGGCGGCCCGGGAGTTGGTCTGCATGTCGGGGATGAGGCGCGTGAGTCCGGCCACGAGTTGGGAGAAGAGTCTGTTCTCGATGGCCTCGATGCGTTCGCCGGCTCCGAGGATCTTCTCCTCGTAATCCTTGAGTTCCTGGGTGATGTAGCGCTCGGCGCTCACCAGCGTCTGCTTGCGTATCCAGGTTTCGGGCACCTTGTCCTTGTGGGTGTTTCGCACCTCGATGTAGTATCCGAACACATTGTTGAAGCCTATCTTCAGCGAGGGGATTCCGGTGGCTTCGCTCTCGCGGGCCTGCATGTCGATGATTGTCTGCTTGCCGTTGGTCTGCAGGCGGCGCAGTTCGTCGAGTTCGGCGTCGACCCCTTCTGCAATCACCATTCCGGCGTTGACCTTTGCGGGGGCGTCCTCGCGCAGGGTTGCGGCGATGGTGTCGGAAATCGGAGTGATGTCGGCCATTCGGGAAGCCACGGCTCGGAGTTGCTCCGAGTCGGATTCAGCGAGGGCTCGGCGCATCACGTTGGTAGCCACCAGCGAATTGCAGAGCTGCACGCATTCGCGTGGATTGATGCGGCCGGCGCCGACCTTCTGGATGAGGCGCTCGAGGTCGCCGGTGCGTTTCAGGGCCTCGGCGGTGCGCTGGCGCGTGACGGGATCGCGGAAGAAATATTCCACGATGTCGTGGCGTCGGCGGATTTCCTCGAGGTCGAGCAGGGGGAATGTGATCCAGTGGCGCAGGCGTCGCGCTCCCATGGGGGTGGAGGTGTGGTCGAGCACGTCGAGCAGCGACATTCCCTCCTGGGCGAGCGGGCGGATGAGCTCAAGGTTGCGGATGGTGAAGCGGTCGAGGGCCACGTATTTCGAGCTGTCGATGCGGGCGAGGGTTGTGATGTGCCCCAGCTGGGTGTGCTGCGTGAGGTCGAGATAGTGGAGTATCGAACCGGCTGCGATCACTGCGTTGGGCATGTTGCCGATGCCGAAACCCTTGAGGCTTGCGGTGCCGAAATGCTTGGTGAGGCGCTCTTCGGCGGCGTCGGTGGTGTAGACCCAGTCGTCCATTTCGAACACGCTGCAGCGGTGGGAGAAATTATCCTCGCAATATTGGCGGGTGCCGTGCATGCGCAGCAGCTCGCGGGGGGCGATGTTGGTGAGGAGTTTGTCGACCTCGCGGGCGTCGCCCTCGGCGCAGAGGAACTCGCCTGTGGAGATGTCGAGGAAGGCCACTCCCACCTGGGTGCGGTTGATATGGATAGCGGCCAGGAAGTTGTTTTCCTTCGAGGCCAGCGAATTGTCGTTGAGGTTCACGCCCGGGGTGACGAGTTCGGTGATTCCGCGCTTCACGAGTTTCTTGGTGAGCTTCGGGTCTTCGAGTTGCTCGCAGATGGCCACGCGTTTGCCGGCTCGGATCAGTTTGGGGAGATATGTGTCGAGGGCGTGGTGGGGGAAGCCGGCGAGTTCCACGTATGCCGCCTTTCCGTTGGCGCGGCGGGTGAGGGTGATGCCGAGAATCTCGCTGGCGGTGATGGCGTCTTCGGAGAAAGTCTCGTAGAAGTCGCCCACGCGGAACAGCAGCACTGCGTCGGGATGCTTTTTCTTCATCTCGGCATACTGCGACATCAGGGGAGTTTCAACTATCTTAGCCAATTTCTTTCTGGTTAGAGTTTTTTTGGGGGGAGGATCCGCCTCCTAGGCGGATTACCTAAAAGGGGGATATGGGATTAGGAGGAGGGGATGAGGGAGGGGAAGAGGGAGATGGGAGGCTAATGGGGGAAGAGGCGGAGCATCCAGATGGCCATGCCTACGTAGATCAGGAGGCCTACGACGTCGTTGGTGATCTGGATGAAGGGGCCGGTGGCGAGGGCCGGGTTGATCTTCAGTTTTTCGAGCGTGAGGGGCACCAGCGTGCCGAACACCGTGGCGAAGATCACCACGCAGAAGAGCGAGACGGCCACCGCCATCACCAGGGCCCAGTCGCCCGGCTGGGTGAACATGATGTATAGGAACACCACTCCCGAGATTACTATTGCGTTGAGCAGGGCGATTCGGATGGCTCGCCATATCTGGCCCCAGAACTCGTTGAGTTCCAGGCGGCCGTTGGCGAGGCCCTGCACCACGATGGCCGAGGCCTGGACGCCGACGTTTCCGCCGGTGCCTCCGATCAGGGGGATGAAGAAGGCGAGAGCCGTGACCGTGGCGATCTGGGCTTCGAACCCTCCGAGGATCACCGAGTTGACGATTCCGCCGATTATGCCTATAAGCAGCCAGGGCAGACGCGCCTTGGTCTGGGCGAAGATGGAGTCGTCGGCGTCGATGTCGGAGGAGATACCGGAAGCGAGCTGATAGTCGCGTTCCTGTTGCTCGCGGACTTCGTCCATGACGTCGTCGACCGTGATCTGGCCCACAAGGCGCCCGATGCTATCCACGACGGGCATCGCCACGAGGTCGTATTTCTCGAAGTCGATGGCCACCTCGTCGAGCGGGGTGTCGGCCTTGACCGAAACGGCATTGACGTCCATCACGTGCTTAATCTTCGACACCGACGGATGCGTGATCATCTTCTTGAGGGGAAGGACGCCCTTGAGGCGGTTTTCGTCGTCGACCACGTAGACATAGTAGATGTCGTCGAGATCCTCGGCCTGGTGTCGCATCTCGCGCAGGCAGTCGGGCATCGACAGGTTCTCGTTGACCGAGATATACTCCGTGCCCATCAGACCTCCGGCCGTGTCCTCGTCGTATTGCAGGAGGTCGACGATATCGCCGGCCTGCTCCACATCCTCGATGCTCTGGATCACCTCCTCGCGGTCTTCCTCGTCGAGTTCCTGGATGAGGTCGACGGCGTCGTCGGTGTCGAGCAGGTCGATATAGTGTCCGATCTGCTCGGGGTCCATCCCCTCGAGCAGTTTCTTACGGTCTTCCTCGTCGAGCTCCATGAGCACGTCGGCCCGCTTCTCCTTGTCGGGGATCAGGTCGAAAAACCATTCAGCCTGCCTCAGGTTGAGGCTCTGGAAAAGTTCGGCGATGTCGGCCGGGTGCATGTCCTCGATCTCGGCTATGCAGCTGGTGCGGTCGCCTTCGTCGATAAGGCGTTCGATGCGGTCGATATCCTCGTTGGTGAATTCTTTCATTTTCAGGCGTGAGGAGTTAGTTTAGGGTTAGAGCTCTTTCGGGCTCAATATCTGAATGAGGAACCGCCGAGGAACTCACGCAGCAGCGAGTTGGTGGGCACCTGGCGGGCCGGGATTGACTTGAAGTAGGAGAGGAATTTAGCCAGACGGTATGCCACGGCATATTCGGGCACGTCGTGGGGCACGCTGCGCAGGAGGGGCTCGGCATACTCCTTCATCACTCCGACCTCGAAGATGAGGGAGGAGTTGAACATAGCGTCGGCGTTCTCCTGGAAGGGGAATATCCATTTCTCCTCGCCCCGGCGCACGCTGGGCCATCGGCGTATTGTCTCCTCGGGCGATGTGTGGCGGTATTTATGGTCGCGCACGATGCGGCGGAGCAGCCGGGAGTCGGAAGTCGATATCCAGTTGTGGGCGTCGATATGGAGCGTGGTGAGGGCCGAGACATACACCTTGTAGAGGTTGCGCGGGTCGATCTGCGAGGTGAGTTCGGGGTTCAGGCCGTGGATTCCCTCGATGAGGAGCACGTCGTTGCGGTCGAGACGCAGCGGGCGGTTCTTCTCCACTCGGCGCCCGAGTTCGAAGCTGTAGGTGGGGAGGTTGATCTCTTCCCCGCTCAGGAGTTTGGAGAGGTCGGAATTGAAGCGCTCCAGGTCGAGGGCGTGGAGCGACTCGTAGTCATAATCGCCGTCGTCGTCGAGGGGAGTGTCCTCGCGGTTGACGAAATAGTCGTCGAGCGAGATCATTTTCGGCACTATCAGGTTGGTCATCAGCTGGATGGCCAGACGCTTGGAGGTGGTGGTCTTTCCCGAGGAGGAGGGGCCGGCCATCAGGATTATGTTTGCCTCGCCCTGTTCCTTTCGGCGCAGGATGTCGTCGGAGATGCGGCCGAGCATTTTGTCGTGGATCGCCTCGGCCACATTGATGAGTCTCGCGGTTTCGCCCTTCTCCACCTCTTTGTTGAGTTCGGCCACGTTCGACACGCGGATCACGCGGTTGAACTTCAGATGCTCGGTAAATGCCCGGAACATCTTCTCCTGCTCGATGGGGGTGGCCGGCACGCGGGGATTCTTCTCGTCGGGACCGAGCAGGAGGATTCCGTCGTGGTATGGGAGCAGGGCGTAGACGTCGATCAGTCCGGTGGATGGTGCCAGCGGGCCGTTGTAGCTGTCGGCCAGGCCGTCGAGGGTGTAGTAGGTGGTGTAGAGGTCGTCGAGGGTCTTGAGTAGCTGCACTTTGGCGTCGAGGCGCTGGCTCTCGAAGAGCTCGATCACGTCGCGGGTGAGTTTCTCGCGGCGCACGAAGGGGATGTCGGCCTCGGTGAGCTCGCGCATGCGGCGAGTGACCATTTCCACGAACTCCTCCCCCACCTTGACGGGATGGCCGTCGCGGTCGAGCAGGCGGCAGTAGTTGCCCTTCGAGATGGAGTGCTCGAAATGGAGCGAGAGGTCGGGGTCGACGTCGTTCACGGCCTTGTAGAGCATCATGCAGAGCGAGCGGCTGTAGACGTTGCGGCCGTGGGGAGTGGTGCGGTCGAGAAACTCCACCTGCTTCGGGGCGAAGATGGAGAACGAGAGCGGCTCGGTCTTGTTGTTGACCAAGGCGCATATGGGCTGCATCTCGAGCAGGGCGCCGATGCGCTGGCGGAGGTCGGAGAGGGAGTCTCCACCCTCCACGTCGAGATATCGCTCGATGTTCTTGCAGTAAACCTGGATGTATTTGCTCATGACATTTCTACGTTTATAGCGCCCACCCTCCCCTCGGGGGCCGGAATCGAGGCTTTCCTGGAAGCCTAACTGCAAAAATAACAAAAAAAAGCGGCACGCGCAAACTAAAACGCGTGTCGCTTGATTATGTCGCTCTATTGGAAAGGGCGTCGGAGTGTTCTCCAGATGCCTATTTCACGACGACTTTGCTTATTTCTTTACCGGCCTTGACGATATAGATGCCCGCGGGGACCTTGAAATCGGCCTTGCCGTTGATCGTGCCGGAGGCTACCGACATTCCGGAAAGATTGTAAATGGCAACGTGAACTGCATTCGCGGCTTCAACAGTGACAACGCCGTTGGCGGAGCCTATTTTGATTTTTGAAGCATCGGAAGAAATGTCAGCAACGCCGGAGGTGTCGAGTTTGACGGTGACAGGATCCGAAGCGTCAGATTTATAGCTTACATACGACTTCTCGCGATTGGCCGTAACAGTATAGGTATATCCCGTTGCCTCTGCCAGATTCTTGATTTCAAGGCTGTCTCCCGTCGCGGCCATGGTGGCATAGGGCACGCTGAGTCGGTCGCCGGCCTTTATGTCCTGAATAATCTTCACTTCGTCGATGAAGAAGGCATAACCCGATTCCGACATGAAAGCCACCAGAACATCCTCCTTGCCCACACCCTCGAAGGAGACGGTGCCTGTGCTGGCTCCGCGTTCAGTGGCGTCGATGGTGAGACCGGCTATTGCCTCGGTGTCGTTGATGTCGTTGATGAGCATCACCCAAATCTTCTCGTTCCCATAAGTGGTGTAGACAGTTGCCTCCACCGAGAAGTTTCCGCCGTTATTGTTGAGGGATATGCGGGGAGAAACCACAAGTCCGGCCGTGCCGTACCATGTCGTGCCGAACGATCCGGCCATACCCGCCACCCAGCAGGGGTTGGTCAGGGTCCATCCAGTGTTGGCCATGTCGTTCTCGCCGAGATTGATTGTCGGCTCGTAAGTGCGGCCGGGATCGGAGAATGTTCCGGTGGTGATCTTGCTGAAGTCCTCGTGCAGGATCACCGTGCCGGGCATGTCGGTCTCAGCCTCTATGTCGCGCTGAAGCGCAACGGAATATCCGGAGGCATGGGGGAGTTCCTCCCAATTGGCTGTGAAGGAGCGTGAACCGATGCCGGTGGCGGGGAGGGCCTTTACCTTGATTCCCGCAACTCCATCCACCCAGACGCTATTAGAAGCAGCCGAGGATATGTTGCCGTCGCTTGCAGTGAGGAAATAGAAATGGTTTTTCTCGGGGTCGATGCCTGAATAGGCGTATTTTTCGCCATCTACCTGAAGGCCGTCCACCAGATATACCCTCTGGGGCTCCTCCTGAAAATGGATTTTGATGTCGTCGATATAGAACACCATATCGTCGTCGTCGCTGTATTTATACTCCACCCTTAACTTTGTGGCACCCTCTCCGATGGCGTCCTTGTCGAACGAGCGAAGATATTCCTCGCCGATATAAGCGCTGTTGTACTGGGCGATCACATCCCATTTCTCTCCCTTCAGCACGCTCACGGAAATCATGGAGTCGGAATAGTCGATTTTCTTGGAAGGCTTCACCCAAATGCTGAAGCTTTCAATTGGATAATCGGTAGGGCCGACTTCCACAAAATCCTTCTCTTGTTTAAGCGCAAAGGAATATGGGGCGGAATTATAGGTGTCTGCCGCGTCGGAGAGCTCGCCGGTGGCGTCGGAAGGCTTGTCGAGGAAGTCCTCGGCAAGTTCTCCCTCCTTCAGGTCGGCTGCCTCGTCAAGATAATAAATCGACAGGTAGTGAAGCGGGGCGGAGCTTTTCTTCCAATTTGCCTCGAACGAGGTGAGCGATAGATTTGTAGCGGGGAGCGCCTCCGGAGCGGGGAGTATGGTCTTGACGCGGTCAACGCGGATGTCGTCGATAAATATTCCCCCGTCTTCAGCAGTGAACTGAACGTTGCAAGGATCGTTGAATTCCTCGCTGGTGAGCGTGAACGAGAATTCTTTCCATTCCGTTGTAAGCTGTGGATAGAAATATTTCACGGGTCCCTGATTGTCGTTGCAGAATGCGAGCCAGAGATATGAGCTGTCGTCTTTTTGCTTGCGGGCGCGGAAGGAGATCGTTATATCCCCGTAGAGCTCCATCACCGGAGTGGATATGAAGCCGTAGTCCTGATCGCCGTCACCGTTGACGAACTCACCCAGAAAGCAGCATCCCCCGGCTTGAAACACGCCGCCTCCCGGCCAACCGGGCTGATGGGTGTAGGAATCCGGAACAGTCCAGTTCTCGGTGATGACGGTCATGTCGGGGGCTGACTCGGTTCCGGCGGTGAAAAGGGCGAAATCCTCTTCGACCACAATATTTGCATCGGCATGCAGGGCCAACGTAACGACGCCGAGCGCGCCAAGGGCAAAAGCAGATAATCTTTGTGTAGAAATCATGTGGGTGTTAGACTGATAAACTTGAATTATATAGAGACTGGTTCGCCGGCGGTGAATTCAATTCCCGAAGAGGCTAACTCAATTATTTTAACGATTTTTTACTGAGGAAAGTATTGACGAGTCCCGGCCGGAGTTGAAATTTGCCAACAGCCTATGCGATTTTGGCGCGATATTGGCCGAAAATCGCCGCGAATTTATTAATTTTGCAAATTAAAGGTGTAAACGAGGTATCTGCCTGAAAATCGACATAACCCGAAAAGAAAAAATCAGTACAGCATATGGACACAAAAATTACAGCCAACCATGAGCTGAGCGAGCAGGAGATCGTGCGTCGCAAGAGCATGGAGACGCTCCGGGAATGCGGCATCGAGCCCTATCCCGCAGCGGAGTATGTGGTGACGGGATATTCCCGCGAGATCAAGGAGAATTTCCGCGACGACGCCGAGCCCCGCGAGGTGAGCGTGGCCGGCCGCATCATGAGCCGCCGCATCATGGGAAAGGCCTCCTTCATGGAGCTTCAGGATTCGGAGGGCCGCATCCAGGTGTATGTGAGCCGCGACGACATCTGCCCCGGCGACGACAAGGATCTCTACAACGTGGTGTTCAAGAAACTTCTTGACATCGGCGACTTCATCGGCGTGAAGGGATTCGTGTTCCGCACCAAGACCGGCGAGATCTCGGTCCACGCCCAGGAGCTGACGGTGCTCGGCAAGAGTCTGCGTCCGCTGCCCATCGTGAAGATGAAAGACGGCAAGGCCTACGACGCCTTCACCGATCCCGAGCTCCGCTACCGCCAGCGTTACGTTGACCTGGTGGTGAATCCCGGCGTGAGGGATATCTTCCTGAAGCGCACCAAGATGTTCAATTCCATGCGCGAGTTCTTCAACTCCCACGGATACATAGAGGTCGAGACCCCCATCCTGCAGGGAATTCCCGGCGGAGCGTCGGCACGCCCCTTCATCACCCACCACAACGCTCTCGACATTCCGCTCTATCTGCGAATCGCCGACGAGCTCTATCTGAAGCGCCTCATCGTGGGCGGCTTCGAGGGAGTCTACGAGTTCTCGAAAAACTTCCGCAACGAGGGCATGGACCGCACCCACAATCCAGAGTTCACCTGCATGGAGATCTATGTGAGCTACAAGGACTACAACTGGATGATGAGCTTCACCGAGCGCATGCTCGAGAAGATAGCCATGGATGTGAACGGCAGCACCAAGGTGAAGGTGGGCGACAACGAGATCGACTTCAAGGCCCCCTATCCGCGCGTCACGATGCGCGACGCCATCCTCGAGAAGACAGGCTTCGACATCGACGGCAAGAGCGAGGAGGAGATCCGCGCCTTCTGCAAGCAGGCCGGCATCGAGACCGACCCCTCCATGGGCAAGGGGAAACTCATCGACGAGATCTTCGGCGAGAAGTGCGAAGGGACATACATCCAGCCCACATTCATCATCGACTATCCCATCGAGATGTCACCGCTCACCAAGCGCCACCGCGACAATCCCGAGCTCACCGAGCGCTTCGAGCTGATGGTGAACGGCAAGGAGCTGGCCAACGCCTACTCCGAGCTCAACGATCCCATCGACCAGTACGGCCGCTTCGTGGAGCAGATGCGTCTGGCCGACAAGGGCGACGACGAGGCGATGATCATCGACGCCGACTTCATCCGCGCCCTTGAATACGGCATGCCCCCGACATCGGGCATGGGCATCGGAATGGACCGCCTCGCCATGCTGCTCACGGGCCAGACCACGATCCAGGAGGTGCTTCTCTTCCCGCAGATGCGTCCGGAGAAGAAGCAGCAGACAAAGGAAGAGGAGGCCGATAAGGAAACCAAAGAGGAGAAGAAATGAACGCAATGGGTAAAGTAGCGGTGATCGGCAGCGGAAGCTGGGCCACGGCCCTGGCCAAGCTGCTGATGGCCAACTGCCAGCGGATAGGCTGGTATTTCCACCGTCAGGAGGCCATCGACGAATTCCTTCGCTGCGGCCACAACCCGGTGTATCTGAGCGACGTAAGCTTCGACACAACGCGCATCGACTTCACCTCCGACGTGAACGAGGCCGTTCGCAACGCCGACACGCTTCTGATAGTGGTGCCGTCGCCCTATCTGCTCGACACCGCCGACAAGATCACCGAAGACATCTCGGCCAAGAACATCGTCTCGGCCGTGAAGGGCATCGTGCCCAAGTCGAGCATGCTTGTCACCGACTTCTTCCAGAGCCGATTCGGCTGCAAGAGCGACAATCTGCTGGCCATCGGCGGCCCGTGCCACGCCGAGGAGGTGGCCCTCGACCGCCTCAGCTACCTCACCATCGGCTGCCGCGACCTGGCGAAGAGCGAGGAGTTCTCGCGCCTGATTGCCGGGAAGCGCATGCGCACCATAGTCTCCACCGACGTGAGCGGCATCGAATACGCCGCCGTGCTGAAGAACGTCTACGCAATAGCGGGCGGTATCATCAGCGGGATGAAGGCCGGCGACAACTTCATGGCGATGATGGTGAGCAACGCCATCAGGGAGATGGCCCGCTTCGTCGACGCCATAGCCCCGATGCCGACGCGCGACATCTGCAAGTCGGCCTATCTGGGCGACCTGCTCGTTACGGCCTACAGCCGCTTCTCGCGCAACCACAACTTCGGCGCCATGATCGGCAAGGGCTACCGCGTAAAGGCCGCCATGATGGAGATGGAGCAGGTGGCCGAAGGATACTACGCCGCCGACTGCATCCACCGCATCAACGCCGAGGGCCCCAAGGTAGACATGCCCATCCTCAACTGCGTCTATTCCATTCTCTACGAGAAGAAATCGCCCCGCAGGGCTTTCGACATCGTGGCCGAGACGTTCAGTTGAACCCCCGGCCTTTCATCCGCGTTTCAAACTATAGCACATCAACCCTTATAACATCAGTTTCTAAAAAAATTACTTATTAACCCGAATAAAGATGAGAACAATCAAATTAGACATCGAGCACGCTCTCTATTTCGCAGAGAACGAGTATGCAGGCAATCTCGACGCCGCCCGCAAAGCCATCGCCACCCTTGAAGAGGGCACAGGCCCCGGCAACGACTTCCTCGGCTGGCTCGACCTGCCGTCGAAGACCCCGAAGGAACTCGTGGACCGCATCAACGCCACGGCCAAGCGTCTGCAGGAGAAGTGCGACTATGTTGTTTGCGTTGGTATCGGCGGAAGCTACCTCGGCGCCAAGGCCGTCAACACCGCACTTGCCGACAATTTCGAGTTCTACTACGCCCCCAACCCGAAGCAGCCGAAAGTGGTATACGCCGGCCAGAACATCAGCGAGGACTATACCGCAGAGCTTGAGAAGCTCCTCACGGGCAAACGCTTCGGAATCATCGTGATCTCCAAGTCGGGAACCACCACCGAGCCCGCCATCGCCTTCCGCATCCTGAAGGAACTTCTGGAGAAGCAGGCAGGCAAGGACGAGGCCAAAGACCTCATCGTGGCCATCACCGACGCCAGCAAGGGAGCGCTCCGCACCCTGGCCGACCAGGAGGGATACGAGACATATGTGATTCCCGACAACGTGGGCGGCCGCTTCTCGGTGCTCACCCCCGTGGGTCTGCTCCCCATCGCCGTGGCAGGCCACGACATCGAGAAACTCCTCGCCGGCGCCGCCGACATGGAAAAGACAACGCTCCACGCCTCCGACACCAACCCGGCCGAGACTTACGCCCGCATGCGCAACGCCCTCTATCAGGACGGCAAGAAGATCGAGATCCTCGTGAACTACGATCCGAAACTCCATTATTTCTCCGAGTGGTGGAAGCAGCTCTACGGCGAGAGCGAGGGTAAGGACGGCAAGGGCATCTTCCCCGCATCCGTTGACTTCACCACCGACCTGCACTCCATGGGACAGTGGATCCAGGACGGCGAGCGCACCATCTTCGAGACCGTGCTCTCCGTGGCAAAGCCCAGTGTGGAGCGCCGCGTGCCCGAGGATAAGGACAATCTCGACGGCATCAACTATCTCGCCGGCAAGCGCATCGACGAGGTGAACAAGATGGCCGAGCTCGGCACGCGCATGGCCCACGAGGAGGGCGGCGTGCCCAACATGCGCATCGAGATCGACCGCCTCGACGAGTATTCGCTCGGTCAGCTCATCTACTTCTTCGAGAAGGCCTGCGGCATCAGCGGATACATGCTCGGCGTGAATCCCTTCAACCAGCCCGGCGTCGAGGCCTACAAGCGCAACATGTTCAAGCTGCTCAAGAAACCCGGCTACACCGATTGAGACGCATGAACGCGGAGTTTTGAGCAATCCTCTCTGAAATCAAATACACAATGAAGGAGGCCGCCCCGAATGTCGGGAGCGGCCTCCGCTATTTTTTCACCCCTTTTTCGGCTCTGGAGTTGCACAGGGCGCGGAAATTTTGTATCTTTGTGGATTACTAAATCGTTTTGACTTAATATAAACCTTAAAAAATCGCAAACAAAAATGGCAGTTAAAAAGAAAGCGACGGCTGCGGCCGCCGGTCAGATAAACGACAGGATGGCCAAACTCAAGGCCCTCGAAGTCACCATGTCGCATCTCGAGAAGGATTTCGGTTCGGGAGCCGTGATGCGTCTCGGCGACGACAAGGTGAGCGACGTGGAGGCCATCTCCACAGGCTCCATCTCCCTCGACTACGCTCTCGGCGTGGGAGGACTTCCCCGCGGCCGAATCACCGAGATCTACGGTCCGGAGTCGTCGGGTAAGACCACACTGGCCATCCATGTGATAGCCGAGGCCCAGAAGAAGGGCGGCATCTGCGCCATCATCGACGCCGAGCACGCCTTCGACCGCTTCTACGCCGAGAAACTCGGCGTTGACATCAACAACCTCTGGATAGCCCAGCCCGACAACGGCGAGCAGGCCCTCGACATCGCCGAGCAGCTCATCAACTCCGGCGCCATCGACGTGCTTGTGGTTGACTCCGTGGCCGCCCTCACCCCCAAGGCAGAGATCGAGGGAGAGATGGGCGACAAGAACGTGGGTCTGCACGCCCGCCTCATGAGCCAGGCCATGCGCAAGCTCACCGGCACCATCTCGCGCACGCGCACCTGCTGCATCTTCATCAACCAGATCCGCGAGAAGATAGGCGTGATGTTCGGCAATCCGGAGACCACCACCGGCGGCAACGCCCTGAAGTTCTACGCTTCGGTGCGCCTCGACATCCGCGCCTCCTCTCCCATCAAGGACGGCGACAACGTTCTGGGCCGCGTCACGAAGGTGAAAGTGGTGAAAAACAAAGTAGCGCCCCCGTTCATGAAGGCGCAGTTCGACATGATGTTCGGCGAAGGCATCTCCAAGGCCGGCGAGATAGTCGACATGGGTGTCGACCTAGGCATCATCAAGAAGTCGGGCGCGTGGTTCAGCTACAACGGTTCGAAGCTCGGTCAGGGCCGCGACGCCGTGAAGCGCATCATCGCCGACAATCCCGAGCTCACCGAGGAGCTTTCGGCCCGCATCATCGACAAGCTCAACGAGGCGCGCGCGATGCGCGGTCCGCGCGGGGCTGCCGCTCCCTTCCTTCCCGGCGAGAACAAGGAGGAGAGCACGTTCACTCCCGGTCCCGACACTATAGGTGAGGCCGACGCGCCCACCGACGACCTCTTCAGCGAGGATCTCGACATCGACCTCTGATCGCTTTTGTTTAGAGGTTAGAGGTTAGAGGTTAGAGAAGGGGAGGGTTGCTTTTAAAGCATGATTCCCTTCCCGGCATTCAGCAGACAAACATAAAAGAGACCGGAGCTTAAAACTTCGGTCTCTTACTTTATACTTTCAACTTGATACCTCTCTAACCTCTAACCTCTAATCTCCGAACTTATTTTTCGCGCATGAAGATCTGGATGGGGGTGCCGTGGAAGTCCCAGTGCTCGCGGATCTTGTTTTCCAGGAAGCGGCGGTAGGGCTCCTTCACCCATTGCGGCAGATTGCAGAAGAAGACGAAAGTGGGGATGATGGCGTCCTTGAGCATCGTCACATACTTGATCTTCACATACTTTCCCTTGTTGGCAGGGGGCGGCGTCACCGCTATCTGCTCCAGCATGTATGTGTTGAGCTGGGAGGTGGGGATTATGCGGCGGCGGTTCTCATAGACCTTGATTGCCGTCTCGAGCACATTGTAGATGCGCTGCTTGGTGAGGGCAGAGGTGAAGATGATGGGGAAGTCGGTGAAGGGAGCGAACTTGTTCTTGATCGCCTCCTTGAAATGCTTCTGGGCGTCGAGCGACTTGTCGGCCACCAGGTCCCACTTGTTGACACACACCACGAGCCCCTTGCGGTTTCGCTGGATGAGGCCGAAGATATTGGCGTCCTGTCCCTCGATGCCTCGGGTGGCGTCGATCATGAGGATGCAGACGTCGCTGGCCTCGATGGCGCGGATGGAGCGGATCACGGAGTAATACTCGATGTCTTCGTTCACCTTCTGCTTCTTGCGGATGCCGGCCGTGTCGACGAGATAGAAGTCGAAGCCGAACTTGTTGTAGCGGTGATAGATGGAGTCGCGGGTGGTGCCGGCGATGTCGGTCACGATGTGGCGCTCCTCGCCGATGAAGGCATTGATGAGCGAGGATTTTCCGGCGTTGGGGCGTCCCACGATGGCGAACTTGGCCACCTGCTCTTCGGGGAGGTCGTCGTCGGGTTTCTCGGGCATGTCTTTCACGATCTCGTCGAGGAGGTCGCCCGTGCCCGAACCGTTGGCCGACGAGACCTCGATGGGATCGCCGAGGCCGAGTTTGTAGAATTCGGGGATGTTGAAGCGGGCGTCGCCCACATCCTCCTTGTTGGCCACGAGGATCACCGGCTTCTTGGAGCGGCGGAGAATCTCGGCCACCTTGTCGTCAAGATCGGTGACGCCGGTTGTGGAGTCGACCACGAAGAGGATCACGTCGGCCTCCTCGATGGCTATCTGCACCTGCTTGTTGATCTCCTCCTCGAACACATCATCCGAGTTGACAACCCATCCTCCCGTATCCACGATGGAGAATTCCTGTCCGCACCAGTCTACCTTGCCATAC
>X378_Fat_Sand_Rat__coassemble_13_pt1 | contig 40029 bp, 29 predicted proteins | sample X378_Fat_Sand_Rat__metabat2_low_PE_004 | metagenome-assembled genome bin X378_Fat_Sand_Rat
CTTTAACCTTTAACCTTTAACCTTTAACCTTTAACCTTTAACCTTTAACCTTCGCGCGAAGCGCGACTAAAGAAACCCGACGGGGTTCTTCTGCGACTCGGAGAAATACACCACCAGGTCGGGGAAGCGTTCCCTCAGGATCCTGGAGAAGATGCTGGCGGAGCAGCACTCGCTCTCGTAGTGGCCGATGTCGGCCAGGATGATGTCCTGGGCGTAGGAGGTGAAGTCGTGATATTTCACATCTCCCGTGATCAGGATATCGGCTCCGGCTTTGACGGCGTCTTTCACCAGCGACGCACCCGAGCCTCCGCAGAGAGCCACCTTCTTCACCACCAGTTTGGGCGACTGGGCGGAATAGCGGAGGGCCTTGACGCCGAACTTCTCCTTCACCTTTCGCAGGAACTCGAGCTTGGGGGTGGGAGAGGTCTCCCCCACCACACCCAGACCGTAGCGCGGCTGCTCCGGGTCGGAGTCGAGCTGGCTGCCGGCGGCCTGGAGCACCCGCAGGTTGCGCAGGCCGAGGATGTGTCCCATCTCGTGGCTCACGCCGTCCCAGGTGGAGTCGAGGTTGGTATGCGCCGAGTATATAGCCACATCGCGACGGATGGCCTCGATCGCCACCTGCTGCACCGGATCGTCGCCCGTCAGACTCTTGAGTCCGCGGAAGATGAGCGGATGGTGGGAGACGATCATGTTGCATTGGCGGCGGCAAGCCTCGTCGAGCACCTCCGGGGTGACGTCGAGACAGAGCAGCACGGCCGACACATTCATGTCGCGGCGCCCCACCTGCAGACCGGCGTTGTCGTAGTCTTCCTGCAGGGGCAGCGGCGCGAAGGCCTCTATCGTTTCGGCTATATCGCGGACTTTCATCAGTCGTTGAATTCTATTTTCAGATTGAGTTCGTCGAGCTGCGCCTGGTCGATGGGCGACGGCGACTCGTTCATCACGTCGCGACCCGAGTTGTTTTTCGGGAAGGCGATCACGTCGCGGATCGTGTCGAGTTCGGCGAGGATCGACACGAATCGGTCGAAGCCGAGAGCCAGACCTCCGTGAGGGGGCGCTCCGTATTTGAATGCGCTCATCAGGAAGCCGAACTGCTCGTGGGCCTTCTCGGGGGTGAAGCCGAGGAGCTCGAACATCGTGTCCTGCAGCTGGGCGTCGTGGATACGGATCGAACCGCCTCCGAGCTCAGTGCCGTTCACCACGATGTCGTAGGCCGTGGCGCGCACCTTGCCGGTGTCGCTGTGGAGCAGCGGGATGTCCTCCGGATTGGGGGAGGTGAAGGGATGGTGCATCGCGTAGTAGCGCTGCGTCTCGTCGTCCCACTCGAACAGGGGGAAGTCAACGACCCAGAGGGGAGCGAACACGCTCTTGTCGCGCAGACCGAGCTGGTTGCCCATCTCGAGGCGGAGTTCGCAGAGCTGCTTGCGCACCTTCATGGCCTGACCCGACATCACCAGGAGCAGGTCGCCCGGCTTTGCGCCCATGCGCTCGCCCCAGCTGCGGAGAGTGGCCTCGTCGTAGAACTTGTTGACGCTGCTCTTCACCGAACCGTCGGGTTCGAACTTCACCCACACCAGACCCTTGGCGCCCACCTGCGGACGGCGAACGAACTCAGTGAGGGCGTCGATCTGCTTGCGGGTGTAGCTTGCGGCGCCGGGAACGCAGATACCCACCGTGAGCTCTGCCTCGTCGGCCACCGGAAAACCGTGGCCCTGGGCCAGGTCGGTGAGTTCCACAAACTCCATGCCGAAGCGGATGTCGGGTTTGTCGCTGCCGTAGCGCGCCATGGCGTCGGCCCATGTGAGACGCGGGAAGGGAGCGTCGAACTCGATGTTCTTCACATATTTGAAGATGTGCTTCACAAGGCCCTCGAACATCTGGATCACGTCTTCCTGCTCCACGAAGCTCATCTCGCAGTCGATCTGCGTGAACTCCGGCTGGCGGTCGGCGCGAAGGTCCTCGTCGCGGAAGCACTTGGCTATCTGGAAGTAGCGGTCGAAGCCCGACACCATCAGCAGCTGCTTGAAGAGCTGCGGACTCTGGGGAAGGGCATAGAACTCGCCCGGATTCATGCGGGAGGGCACCACGAAGTCGCGCGCACCCTCGGGAGTGGATTTCACCAGAATCGGGGTCTCCACCTCCAGGAATCCCTGGGAGTCGAGATAGCGGCGGATCTCGAAGGCCATGCGGTGGCGGAGCTCGAGATTCTTGCGCACGCAGGGACGGCGAAGGTCAAGATAACGGTATTTCATGCGGAGGTCGTCGCCGCCGTCGGTGTTGTCCTCGATTGTGAACGGAGGCACGTCGCTGCGGTTGAGCACCTTCACATCCTCGGCGATCACCTCGATGTCGCCCGTCGGCATGTTGGGGTTCTTGCTGCTGCGCTCCTCCACCTTGCCCTCGATCTGAACCACGAACTCGCGACCGAGATGATTCGCCCGGTCGGCGAGATCCTTGTTGATCTCGTTGCTGAAAACCACCTGAGTTATTCCATAGCGGTCGCGCACATCGATGAAGGTCATGCCTCCCATTTTGCGCACTCTCTGCACCCAGCCGGCAAGCTTAACCCGGCTGCCCACATCGGCAAGACGAAGCTCGCCGCATGTCTTATCTCTAAACATAGTATATACTATATAGCTAATGCATAGGCCCTTACGCATCCCTAAGCGGAAGCCCCGAGACGCGACGAGCCAATAATTGACTTTTAACGCGCAAAGTTAGTGATTTTTTTTGACAAAAACAAGCCAAAAATCCACTATCCGCCAACATATTGCCCCAGACTCATGGAGCGCCACCCGCTCCGCCGGAAGTCGAAGCGCCCGACTCCCTCCCCCTCCGCGAGCTCCCGAAATGAAAAAAAGGCTGCTCTCGCGAGTAACCTTCTTTCCAGGAATTTTGGGGTCCTTGTGTAACTTAATGAACAAAAATCTATCTTCTAACTGCATTCAAAACACAGCCCGAGCGATTATTGTTCCTTTATTTAACGTTCTTTAACGCGGGTTAACACTCAAATCTCCGGCGTCTCCCGGCTTCTCTCCCGCGGTATCCTCCGAACTCTCAGCCTCTTCCCCCGTGTCGGCGGCTGCAGGCTCGCCCTCGAGCTGCAGTATTATCCTGGGGGTGACGTCGGCCACGGTGCGCATCTGGCGCCAAACGCGGCGGTCGTAGGGAAGCGAGATGAAATAGAGCAGGAACCCCACCGGCACGAACCACATCAATCCCTTGCGTATCTTCACGTTGGCCGCCGCTACAGGCTGCATTATCCAGAGCGAGTGCACCACGGGCAACTTGTTTAGCAATGCATTGACCTTCAAATCCTTGCAGTCGGAGAGATAGTCGCAGATGCGGTCGAGCTGCGTGCCCATCGAGTCGATCGGCACGGGATCGTAGCCCTTCTTCCAGTAAGCGGCGTAGCCCGGGCGCTGCTTGTGCTCCTTGAGCCATGCCGATGCGTCGGCGCCAGCCTGCTCGAGCATATCCACCGCGTCGGGAATCGAGATGTCGTTGATTATCACCTCCTTCACCGGCACCTGACGCGATTCCGGCAGACCGAGGTGACGCCGCAGCCATTCCTTGTAGAGGTCGGGATTGAACACCGCCGAGTCGTTCATCGCCTTGTAGGTGACGAATATGCCCAGAGGCAGCAATATGAACGTGGAGAGCCACATGCCGGCCCAGGCCTCCCAGTAGCCCTCGCGGGCCATCTTGTAGCCGGTGTTGTCGATGATGTAGTACACGAGGAAGAGGAGCACCGAGATCACGAGCGGTGCACCGAGTCCTCCCTTCCGGATGATGGCGCCGAGCGGGGCACCGATGAAGAGCATGATGAGGCATGCCACCGAGAGGGTGAATTTCTTTATCAGCTCGATGCGGTGGCGGCGGAGGCGTTTCTTCTCGTCGCTCATCTGCATCGACTTGAACTCCAGTTCCGAAGAGCGCATCCGCGTGATGTTGGCGGCGTTGGCGAACACCGAGTCGCGCCTCGAGGGGTCGAGTGCCTTGAGCAGCGAGTCGAGGTCGAGCGGCGGCACTTCCTTCACCTTCTCCTTCTTCTTTTCCTTCTCCTTTCCCTTATTCGCGTCGACTGGCGCGGGCGTAGCGGGAGCCTCCATGCCGGGAAGATTGCCCGGGCGGAAACCGCCTCCCTGCGGGCCCGAGCCCATGCTGCCCATGCCGCCGAAATCGTTGCCCCGGCCGCCCATCAGCACCGGGAAGGCCTGCCGCGCGAAGTCGCCCTGATAGGCCGTGCCGATGGAGTCGATGCGGTTGGTGAGGGAGTCGATGGTCTGGTTGAGCTCGGCCATGTTCTTGCCCACATACTGGTTGCGCATCCCCTGCTCGTCGAGGCGGTTGAAGTTGGCGTCGAAGGGGATGAGGATCTCCTTGTCGAGGAAAGACTCACGGCGGAACGGCACGTTGCGGTCGTTGGTCTTCTGCTCCCGCAGGTTCTCGAACTGCTCCCCCTGGTAGAGGCGCAGATAGAGGTGGGTCATACCCTTGGTGAAGGCGAGCCTGGCAGAGTCGGCAAGCAGGATTGTGGAGTTGTCGCCGCCGTGCGACACGTCGTAGATCATCACGCCGTGAAGCATGCCGGTCTGCTGGTTTTTCGACTTCACATACAGGTTGTAGCCGGGAATCTGGTCGTAGAAAGCCCCTTCCGGAATCTCGAGTTCCGGACTTTTCTGTCGCGCCGAGAAGAGCAGCGTCCACATCTTCACCTGCGCCCGCGGCAAGACGTCGTTCTGGAAGAAGAAGGCGCCTATCGCTATGAACGTCACCAGGATGATGAGCGGGCTCATGGTCTTGACCAGCGACACTCCCGAGGCCTTGATGGCGGTGAGCTCCGACTTCTCGCCGAGGTTGCCGAACGTCATCAGGCTCGCCAGCAGGATGGCCAGCGGCAGCGCCATCGGCACCATCGAGACGGCGGCGTAGAAGAAGAGTTCGCCGAGCACGCCGATCGAGAGTCCCTTCCCCACCAGGTCGTCGATATAGCGCCACAGGAACTGCATGAGCACGATGAAGAGCACGATGAAGAAAGTCATCGCGAACAGCGGCAGGAAGCTCTTTAAAATAAAAAGATATAGACGCTTAACTACTCTCATGCGTTCCAATCGGCCGGTCGCTCCACGAGAGCCGGCAACTTTTGCGGCTGTAAAGTTAGAAATATTTGGCGAGAGAAGAAAATTTTTTGTAATTTTGTAGATTAGGAAATCCGGGATTTCCCGTATTATGGATAGATGATATACCCCAAAAGAAAAAAACCTTTAAATGCTATAAAGAATGAAACTCTTTGAACGTCTTACCAAGAAAGCACAAGAGCACCCCCAGAGGCTGGTGCTCCCCGAGTCGTTGGAGCCGCGCACGCTGCAGGCTGCCAACCAAGTGATCGAGAAGAAGATAGCCAACGTCATCTTCATCGGCGACCGCGAGGAGATACTGAAGAAAGCCTTCGAGCTGGGATTGCCCAACATTGAGAAAGCCGAGGTGGTGAACCCCAACGATCCCGCCTTCACCGAAGTATACGCCGAGCTTCTGAAGAAACTCCGCGAAAAGAAGGGAATGACCATCGAGCAGGCCCGCGAGCAGGTGAAGAATTCGCTCTATCTGGGATGCCTGATGATCAAGAACGGCGACGCCGACGCCATGGTGGCCGGTGCGCTGAGTCCCACGAGCCACGTTCTCCGCGCCGCCTTCCAGGTGCTGAAGACGAAACCTGGCATCTCGGTGGTGAGCGGCGCCTTCATCATGCTGCTTCCCGAGAACTGCCCCTACGGCCAGGACCACATGCTGGTGTTCGCCGACTGCGCCGTTGTTCCCGATCCGACGGCCGAGGAACTCGCCCAGATAGCCATCGCCACGGCGAAGACCACGAAAGACATCGCCGGCCTGGACCCCGTGGTGGCCATGCTCAGCTTCTCCACGAAGGGTTCGGCCACGCATGAGCGCGTCGACAAAGTGATCCGCGCCACGCAGCTGGCCCATCAGATGGATCCGACGCTCAAGATCGACGGCGAGCTCCAGAGCGACGCCGCCATCGTTCCGGCAGTGGGCCAGATGAAGGCACCCGGCAGCGAGGTGGCGGGCCACGCCAACACCCTGATCTTCCCCTCGCTCGAGGTGGGCAACATCGCCTACAAACTCGTGCAGCGTCTGGCAGGAGCCGGTGCGGTAGGCCCGATCCTCCAGGGTCTCGCGGCTCCCGTCAACGACCTCTCGCGCGGAGCGACGGTCGACGACATCGTCAACACAATCATAGTAACCTGCAACCAGGCCATCGGCGACAAAAATCTGTAATCACAATGAAGATATTGGTTCTCAACAACGGCTCTTCGAGCGTTAAATACAAACTCATCGACAGCGACACCAAGCAGGTGCTCGCCGAGGGAGGCGTGGAGAAAATCGGTCTCCCCGACTCTTTCATCAAGTTCAAACTCCCCGACGGAAGCAAGGAGACCATCTCCGTGCCGATGTTCGACCACAAGGATGCCATCAGCCAGGTGTTCAAGGTGCTCACCGATCCGAAGTTCGGCGTCATCAAGAGCCTTGACGAGATCGGCGCCGTGGGCCACCGCGTGGTGCACGGAATGGAATATTTCAACAAGTCGGTGCTCATCACTCCCGAGGTGATCGAGAAGGTGAAGGAGTGCTACCCCGTGGCACCGCTCCACAATCCGGCCAACATCACCGGCATCGAGGCCGTTCTCGACCTGCTGCCGGGCGTTCCGCAGGTGGGCGTGTTCGACACGGCCTTCCACCAGACGATGCCCGCCAAGGCCTACATGTACGCCCTCCCCTACGAGGACTACGAGAAATACGGCATCCGCCGCTACGGCTTCCACGGAACGAGCCACCGCTACGTTTCGCGACGCGCCTGCGAGTTCCTGGGCGTTCCCTACGACAAGCAGCGCATGATCACCTGCCACATCGGCAACGGCGGCTCCATCACGGCCATCAAGGACGGCAAGAGCGTCGACACCTCCATGGGTCTCACCCCCACCGAGGGTCTGATGATGGGCACGCGCGTGGGCGATGTCGACCCCGGGGCGCTGGTATATCTGATGCAGCGCACGGGCATCGACGCCGACGAGCTGGCCACCGTGATCAACAAGAAGAGCGGCGTGCTGGGCGTGTCGGGCATCAGCAACGACATGCGCGACATCGAGAAGGGGATCGCCGAGGGAAACGAACGCGCCAAACTGGCCATGGACATGTATGAATACCGCATCCTGAAATATATCGGCGCCTATGCCGCCGTGCTCGACGGAGTGGACATCATCGTCTTCACCGGAGGCGTGGGCGAGAACCAGTGCGGAACGCGCGAATACCTCTGCCGCCATCTCGGCTATCTGGGAGTGACCTTCGACGCCGAGGCCAACAAGACCCGCGGCGAGGAGATCGTGATCTCCGGCAAGGACTCCAAGGTGAAAGTAGTGGTGATCCCCACCGACGAAGAACTGATGATTGCCGAAGACACTGCGGCTATCGTCTCAAAAGATAAGTAATGCTTGACATAATCTATTGGAACGCCGACCCGGTGCTCATCTCGTTCGGTCCGCTGGCCGTGAGATGGTACGGGCTGGCTTTCGCCATCGGCTTCACGGTGGGCTACGCCATCGTGGCGAAGATGTTCAAACACGAGGGGGCGCCCGAGCGCTGGCTCGGAATTCTCCTCACCTATGTGGTGATCGCCACCATCGTCGGCGCCCGCCTCGGCCATGTGTTCTTCTATGAATGGGACTATTATTCCCAGCATCCCGGAGAGATACTGAAGATCTGGGAGGGAGGACTGGCCAGCCACGGCGGCACCATCGCCATCATCATCGCCCTTTTCCTCTATTCATGGTTCGTGACCAAGAAACCCGCCTCATGGGTGTTCGACAAGATCGTGGTGGCCATCGCCCTGGTGGGCGGCCTCATCCGTCTGGGCAACCTGATGAACTCGGAGATCTACGGCGGACCCACCGACCTTCCCTGGGGCTTCGTGTTCCTCCGCAACGGCGAGACGCTCCCCCACCACCCCACGCAGATCTACGAGGCGGGATGCTACTTCCTGCTCTTCGCCCTGCTGATGTGGATGTATTGGAAGAAGAACTGCGAGGAGCGCCCGTGGCTCATCACCGGCGTCTTCTTCCTGGGCATCTTCGTGCCGCGCTTCTTCATCGAATATCTGAAAAACGTACAGGTGGAGTCGGAATACGCCATGATAGAGCAATACGGCATGAATCTGGGTCAGATGCTCTCGATTCCCTTCATACTGCTGGGAGCCTTCCTGGTGGTGTGGGCGCTCTGCCACCCGAGGGTGAAGTTCGAGTTCCCCAACCGCTATGCGGATGAGGACGACGACAAGAAGAAACCGAAGAAAAAATAGATGTAACCACTGAATTTCAGGAACTGTTTTTTCTCAGAAAAACATTTCCGTGGAGTCGAGAACCGCGCTTTCCACAGCTTGCGCGGCCGCTTGCTCCACTTGAGGCGCGGGCTCCGGCTCGCGCCTTTCGTTTCCGTCGAAATAAGCACGGCGGTCGCCGCGCTTCACCGTCTGGGGCGCGCCGGCCAGGAAACGGTCGCGGAATTCGTTGGAGGAGAACTCCATGCTCCACGACGAACGCGGACCCACCTCGGTGACATAGACCTTCATCCAGGGCTGGTTGGCGGAATTCTCCGTGTTGAAGCCGTAGGTGGTCTGCCGCCAGCTGCCGTCGCCGCCGTAGCTGAAGTCGTCGGAGGAGAGCACGCGGAAGCCACGCTCGCGGCATGCCTGGTGGATGCGCGAGAAGCTCCAGTTTCCCTCCGCGTCGGAGATGTCGCGGTAGGTGAGGAATTTCGACGCTATCTCGCGCACCTTGCGGATCGAGTCCTGGCGCAGTGCGTTGAGGCGCGCCGTTTCTTCTGTGATGATGGCGTTGGCTACGGAGTCGCGCTCGTTCTGCTCGGCGAGCTCGCGGTCGAGGCGCCGCTCCTGTTCATAGAAACTGAATCCGTAATATCCGATGATGCCGGCGGCCACGAGGATTCCCACAATCACAAGCACGGCCACCTTGCCGGTGTTGCCTTTGGGCGGTTCCTCATCCTCCTCTTTCTTACGTCCTATCGGTTCGTTGCCGTGGGCGGGGATGCCGTTGGCGCGCAGGGCCGCGTCGTTGGGAAAGCCGCACCGGGGACAGTAGTGCGCTCTGGCGGAAATCTCCGCTCCGCATTTTCGGCATCGTATAAGCATATGTGTCAGAACATTGCGGCCACGCGGCGGAGGGCAGCCACAAGCGAGTCGGCCTCGGCGCGGGTGTTGTAGATTGCAAACGAGGCGCGGACCGTGCCGGGCACTCCGAGCCGCTCCATAAGCGGCTGGGCGCAGTGGTGACCCGTGCGGCAGGCCACTCCGAGGCGGTCGAGCAGCAGCCCGAGGTCGTAGTTGTGGATATCGCCGATGTTGAAACTGATCACGGCCGACTTCCTCGGGGCCGTGCCGTAGATCTTAAGGCCCGGAATCTCGAGCAGTCGCGGAGTGGCGTATTCGAGAAGTTCCTCCTCATGGGCGGCGATGTTCTCAATCCCGACGCGCTCGATGAAGTCGAAGGCCTTGTCGAAGGCGGCGATGTCGACGAAATCGGGCGTACCGGCCTCGAACTTGAAGGGGAGGTCGGCGTAGGTGGTTCCCTCGAAGCTCACATGCTTTATCATCTCGCCGCCGCCCTGGTAGGGAGGCATCTTTTCGAGCAGTTCGCGGCGGCCGTAAAGCACGCCGACGCCCGTCGGACCATACATCTTGTGGCTGGAGAAGACATAGAAGTCGCAGCCGAGTTCCTGCACGTCGACCTTCATATGCGGCGCTCCCTGGGCACCGTCCACCAGCACAGGCACGCCGTGGCTGTGGGCTATCTCCACCATCTCGCGCACCGGATTCACCGTTCCGAGCACGTTGCTCACCTGGCAGAAGGAGGCGAAGCGGGTGCGGGAGTTGAAGAGGGAGCGGTACTGTTCCAGGTCGAGCACACCGCGGTCGTCGATTCCGACAACGCGGATCTTCACTCCGGAGCGCTGCTGCAGCAGCTGCCATGGCACGATGTTGGCGTGGTGTTCCATCACGGTGAGGATGATCTCGTCGCCCTCGCCGAGCAGCGAACCGTATGAAGCCGCCACGAGGTTGATGGCCTCGGTAGTGCCCCGGGTGAAGACCACCTCCTCGGGCGAGGGGGCGTTGATGAAGGCGGCCACGCGGCGGCGGGTCTTCTCCTGCATGTCGGTGGCCTCCTGCGAGAGGGCGTGGACACCGCGGTGCACGTTGGCCTTCGAGTGCTCGTACATACCCACGATGGCACCGACCACCTCCCGCGGGGTCTGGGTGGTGGCGGCGTTGTCGAGATAGACGAGGTCGTATTTCTCGTGCACCTTTCTCGACAGTATGGGGAATTCCTCTCTTATCTTATCGATATCCATTGATAGAGTTTGCGGTTATTTGCACCCCTTGCAGGAGGCGCATGCCGAAGCGGCACCGGCGTAGCGGCGCTCCACCAGCAGATGCAGGCGGTCGCGCAGCGCGGGCACGGCGATGGTGTCGATCACGTCGGCCATGAAGGCCTGGCGCAGCATCAATCGGGCCGTCTCTTCCGACAGACCGCGCGTGCGCATGTAGAAGAGCTGCATCTCGTCGAGCTGACCGATGGCGGCGCCGTGGCTGCATTTCACGTCGTCGTTGTAGATCTCGAGCACCGGTTTGGTGAAGATCCTGGCGTTGTTGCCGCTCACGAGGTTGCGGTTGGCCTGATAGGCCTCGGTCTGCACCGAACCCTCGGCCACATATATCTTGCCCGAGAAAGCGGCGCTCGACTCGTCGTCGACGGTGAACTTGAAGAGTTCGTTGCTGTGGCAGCGGGGCACGTCGTGGCTGATGCGCGAGTAGATGGAGAGCTTGCGCTGCTCGTCTTCTATCCCCATGCCGAAGAGCCTGAGCGAGGCGTGCTCGCCGGCGAAGCGGCAGTAGAACTCGTTGCGGGTGGTGCCGTTGAAGAGCGTCGTCGAGTTGACGGTCACCTCCGAGTCAGCGCCCTGGCTGAGCCATAGCGTGGAGAGGCGCGACGTGAGCTCGGTCGATTCCTCCAGGTCGTAGTAACCGAAGCGGGCGCGGTCGGCCACGAACATCTCGATGGTCTGGAGCGCCAGGAAGCGGGTGTCTTCTATCTGGGTGTGGTCGCAGACAATGAGCTGCGCCTCGGCGTCCTCCTCCACTATCACCAGCAGACGGCGCACGGCCATCAGCGGCATGCCGTTGGCGAGGATGTTCACGAGCTGCAGCGGCTGCTTGAGCCTCACACCGCGCTGCACGCGCAGATACATGCCGTCCTGGGCGAAGAGCGTGTCGAGGGCCACGAGCGGATTCTCCATGTCGGCGAGGCGGCCGTAATAGTGGGCGGCCTCCTCGGGTTCGCGCAGTGCCCAGTCGCGGAGGCTGCCCACCTCCACTCCGTCGGGGAGCTCGAGGCGGCGGCCGGTCTCGGCCACGGCGAAGGTGTCGTTGACACTCAGATAGGGAGCCGCCGACAGCACGGGCACATCGCAGCGGAACGTGGCTGCCACGTTGACGTCGATGTCGAGGCGGTCGAGGTTAAGGCCGTAGTCGGGCGCCAGCATGGCGTCGAGGTCGATGTTTTCGAAGTCCTCGCTCCCTTTGCGCGGGAGGCCTTTCCTTTCGAGCGCCTCCAGAGCGGCCGGGCGCAGGGCGTTGAGCGCGGGGGCTCCTCCCTCGTCGATCAGGTCGCGGTGGCCGCGGTAAAGGTCAAGATATTGTTCTAGCGCTGCCATGGTCATTTGCGGTTAGAATCGGCACCGTTCTCGGCGTCCACCTGCTCCTTGATCCAGTCGTAGCCGCGCTCCTCGAGTTCGAGGGCGAGGTCGGGACCGCCGGTGCGCACGATGCGCCCCTTGTAGAGGATGTGCACGAAGTCGGGCTTGATATAGTCGAGCAGGCGCTGATAGTGGGTGATGACTATCGTGGCGTTGTTCTCGGTGCGGAGCTTGTTGACGCCTCCGGCCACGATGCGCAGGGCGTCGATGTCGAGGCCTGAGTCGGTCTCGTCGAGGATGGAGAGTTTCGGCTCGAGCACAGCCATCTGGAAAATCTCGTTGCGCTTCTTCTCGCCGCCCGAGAAGCCTTCGTTAACGGAGCGGGAGGCCAGCTTGTTGTCGAGTTCCACAACGGCGCGCTTCTCGCGCATCATCTTGAGGAACTCCGTGGCTGAAAGGGGCGGCTGGTGGAAGTAGTCGCGCTTGGCGTTGACGGCGGCGCGCATGAAGTTGACCATCGACACTCCGGGAATCTCCACCGGATACTGGAATCCGAGGAACAGCCCCTCGTGGCTCCTGATTTCCGGGGGCATCGCCAGGAGGTCCTTGCCGTAGAACTCGGCCTTTCCCTCCGTGACGGTATAGGCGGGATTGCCGGCCAGGACCATCGACAGAGTCGATTTTCCGGAGCCGTTGGGGCCCATGATGGCGTGCACCTCTCCGGGGCGCACCTCCAGGTTGATGCCGCGCAAAATCTCGCGGCCGTTTATCTCGGCGTGCAGGTTGCTGACTTTTAACATAATATGCTGTTTTGAGCTATACTTCATTAGTGGAAACACCCGGCCGGGCGTTTCAACCTACAAAGTTAACAAATTTTCACGAAATAATTCCCGACGCCGCCCCATAACTTTGCGCCGTGAACCGGCTCTCCCCTATTGAGCGGGGTCGGAGCCCGCTATATGGATATCTTGTGGGCCTCCTGTATCTGCACCTCGTGGGCATACTCCTCGGGGCTCTCCGAACCGCACAGGGCCGGGCCTACGAGCATCACGCCCTCCACGATGTTGCCGTCGTCCGACTTGAGGCTCCTGAGCAGTCCGCAGTTGTCCTGCACCGACAGCAGCAGGTTGAAACCCATCGAGAGGAAAACGAGCATGCGGAAAAGAGCGAAGATGGAGCCGCCGAGATTGTCGAGGATGCCGTGCGGGAGCGCACCGAGCACAGTGCCGAGAAAACCTGTGATCACCCGGAACAGCAGGTAGACGGCCAGGAGAATCAGCGTGGCCGCGAGGGTGGTGAAGAAATACTGCTCGCTCACCATTCCGCGCATCGAGGGCATCAGGTCGTAGAGCGAGCGGGCGAGAGGGTCTGTAAATATTCGGGCGCAGATAATGCCGAACGCCAACCCGATGAAGGCCGGGATGCGTCGGGCAAGTCCGCGCCGGAAACCGGCAATGGCCGCGAAGGCCAGTGCCACGAGTGATACGATGTGATAGATCAGCATGCTTTTCCGACGCCGCTTTTGGCGTCGTAAAGCAAAGCCACGGCCATGGCCGAGATTCCCTCCTCGCGACCCTCGAAACCGAGTCGTTCGGTGGTGGTGGCCTTCACCGACACCTGGCTCTCCTCCACGGTCATCGCCATGGCCAGTTCGGAGATCATCGCCGGGATGTGGGGGGAAAGCTTTGGGCGCTGGGCGCAGACGGTGACGTCGACGTTGGAGATTTCCCAGCCCGCCTCGCGCACCATTGCGCACACCTTCATCAGCAGGATGCGGGAGTCGATGTCCTTGAACTCGCCGGCGGTGTCGGGGAAATGATATCCGATGTCGCGCATGGCGGCGGCGCCGAGGATGGCGTCGCAGAGGGCGTGGATGGCCACGTCGGCGTCGCTGTGGCCCAGCAGTCCGTGGGTGTGCGAGATGTTGACGCCGCCGATCACGAGCGGGCGCCCCTCGACGAGCTTATGCACGTCGTAGCCCTGTCCGATTCTGATTCCGCATGCCATGGCTTGTCTCTTTATTTGCGGCGCTTCCCGAGCAGGTCGCGCAGTCCGTCCATATCGAAAGTGAGTGTGAAGCGCAGCGTCTGGTCGAGCGGCGAACTCTGCGCCGTGGCCAGCATGTAGGAGGCGTCGAGCTGCACCACGTTGAGCGAGAAGCCCGCTCCGAAGCCGAAGTAGCTGCGGCCTCCCTTGTTGGGATGCTCGTAGTTGTAGCCGAGACGCACGAAGAACTGCTGGTTGTAGTTGTATTCGGCGCCGAGGGAGAGCGAGATCTCCTGAAGTTCCTCCTTAAAGCCGCCGGGAGCGTCGGTGAAGCTCTCGAAGATACCCTTGATCGGCGACATGTTGTTCCATTTGTCCCAGGCGTCGTCATACTCCTTCTGACCCTCGGCCGTCTCCATGTCGTAGTCTTTCTGGCGGGGCTTCGTGGGCACGAGCAGCTTGTTCAGGTCGAGTCCGAAGGCCAGCGAGTGATAGTCGGCCAGCGGGAACATGAAGTTCGCTCCGAGTTTCAGGTTGGTGGGAAGGAAGTAGTTGTTGGTGCCGCCGTCATAGCTCACCTTCGTACCGATGTTGGAGATGTTGAAGCCCCAGGAGAACTGGCACTCGTTGCGCCCGATCATCGGGAAAGTGGTGAAATATCCGGCCAGGTCTACGGAGAAGGCGTTGGCGGCCTTGTTCTCCTCGCCCGAGGTGGCGTCGGTGAACGAGAGGTCGGAGAGGATGTAGCGGAGCACGACGCCCATGGAGAACTTCGACGACAGCTTGCGGGAGTAGCCCACGTCGAATGCGAACTCGTAGGGGTTGATGGTCTGCACGTTGGAGCCGACATCGTCGTATCCGCTGGTGTTCACCTCGCCGAGCGAGAAATAGCGGAACGAGGCCGAGAGGGCCTGGTTGTCGCTGTGGCCCAGCTTCCAGTAGCCGGAAAGGTCGGCCAGGAAGATGTCGTTCACGATCTTGCGGAGCCATGGAGTGTAGCTTATGGCAAGACCGCCCGTAGAGTATGCGAAGGCATATTTCGAGGGGTTCCAATATTGCGAGTTCATGTCGGGGTCGGTGGCGGCTCCGAGGTTACCCATGGCGCTTCCTCGCGCGTCGGGGGCGATGCTCAGTGTGGTGACGCCGGTGTTGACCGGGTTGAACTCATTGTCCTTGATGTCGTCCTGGGCCAGCGCCGAAGCCGACGCGGCCAGCAGGATGCAACAAGGTAATATTCTCTTCAGGTTCATAAGCTTCTCTTTATCGAGCTTTTAATTATTTTCAAAAAAACAGGGTCTGCGCGTCAGTCGAGCACGCTGAATTCCTCCCAGTTGCTGTAGACGGAGGCGCCGAGTTCGGACTCGTGCACCAGGGCGGCGCGGTAGACGCCGGGAGTCATTCCCTCGGTGTCGAGGTAGATGCTGCCGTCTACGGCCACGGTCTTGACGCGCTCGCCGTCGGCGTCGGTAACCACCAGGGAGAGTCCGGCGGGCATCGAACCTGCCAGGCGGAAGGAGATGCCCTCCACGGCGGCCTTCGACTGGGCCGTGAGCTGCAGCTGCGACTTGCCCTTCTTGTTAAACGTGATTTCCACCGTCTGCGATATATTTCCGGCGAGGTCTTTCACATATCCCTTGGCCTTGTGCGAGCCGTCGGCCAGTGCCACTACGGGCACCGAGGCGGTGTAGGCGGCCACCGAGGCGGTATAATCCTGCGAGGAATTGAGCGATATGGGCGTGCCGTCGATCTCGAGGTACACTCCACCCGAACCGATGCCGGGGAGCAGGGCCACGTTGTCGGTGGCGTTGATGTCCACCACATGGCGGTCGGTGTCGTAGGTGAGCGTGAGTGCCGGAGCGGTCTCGTCGCGCACCGCCGCGGGATCTGCCGCAGCGTCGGCTGCCGCGAGGGGAAGGGTGGTGTATCCGGCCGCGCTGATGAATTTCGAGCGGTCGAAGGCGCTCACGTAGAGCGGGATGTTCTTCACCGGATCCGAAGATGTGGCGGGCTGGTACTTGTCGAAGTCAGCCGGCACGGGGATCTGGGCGGAGAACTCGCCCTGGTTCACCGTCACCTCCACGGAGTTGCTGTGCATGGCGCGGTAGTCGATATACATGTTGTAGCCGTTGTCCTTGACATATGCCACGGAGTCCATCGGCAGCATCATCTTCACCACGAGTTTGCCGTTGTAGGTGGCGTCGGTTTTGCCCGAAGCGTCCTTAACCGTGCCGGAAACCGAGACCAGGTCGCCGGGTCGGACGGTGGATGTGGGGCCGGTGGTCATCGCGATCTTGCGCGTTGCCACAGGCACGCGGAGAGCGGGGTCGCCCACGAGCAGATAGCTCAACTCGGTGGGGTTGCGCATCGCTGTCTTGGCCATGGAGAAGGCCTGGCCGATGGTGATGGGCTCTGTGCGCGGTTGGGAGAGGCTGCCGTAGTTGCAGTAGAGGCTTCTCGTCCAGAACTCGGCCAGCATCTCGTTCCAGTTCGACTGCACGGAGCGGGCGCCGAAGATGCAGCCCACGAAGCCGCGGGGCGACTCGATCACTGCCGACTCGCCGATGCCGCGGATGCCCTTGTCGGGGAAGGAGAGCTCGCAACCGGCCAGGAATAGGAATCCGAGGTTGGGGTTGTCGAGCGAGCGGATCTTGCCCACGTTCATGAAGATATCCGAACCGCCGAATGCGTTGAGCGAGGCGTGTCCGTAATAATGGGTGAGGAGTTTGCCGCGTCCGATCTGGTCAACAAAGACTTTCGAGGCCTTTTCGTAGCCGTAGCGTTCGTTGATCACGGTGAAATGCGCGGGGCGCGCACCCGCAGTGAGCGTATTGTAGGTCTGCATCTTCAGACGTATGGTGTTGGCCATGTAGTCGTGAAGGTTGGAGTCGCCCGGGCAGGCCACGGACATCGACTCGTTGGCGGTCCACTCGAAGGCGGTCTCCTCCATATACTCCTTGATCTTCTTCACGGCCAGCTCGGCCTCGAGCTGGGTGGTGACGGGAAGGAGTCCGATGCCCACCTCCACGTTCTTGGCGAAGGGGTAGGAGGTGATGCTGGCGATATAGTCGGAGCAAGTTCCGAAATAGTCCATGTCGGGGGCCGCCTCCTCGTAGAGGGTGGAGATGGCCTGCTGGAAGGCTATCATACCCTCCTGGCGTCCCTCCACGCCGGCCACGTTGCGGTAGTCGCTGTAGAGCGGACCGAAGAAGAGCATGTTCCTCAGCTTGCGGTCCTGGTTCTGATAGAGCATCTTGGCGAAGGCGCGGTAGGCGATGGCGTCGGGACGTCCGTAGGAGAACTCGTCGTAGAGCTCCTGGGGAGTCACCACCACCACGTTGATGCCGTCGTTCACGCGGTGAAGCTCGGCGATGCGCTCGGCCTGGTCTTTGTACTGGGGAGCGGTGATGATTGCGAAATCGGTGCCCTGGCCCTGCAAGGCGTGGAGGTTGCGCTTGGAAGCCTCGGCGTAATCGGCGCCGATCTTCTTCTGCTCCTTGGCGGGGTCGAACACCACGAAGGAGTGCGTGGTCTCCCCGTTGGGGAAGTAGGCCTTGCTGCCGTTGACGTCGAGGATGGTCTGGTTGTGATAGTCGGTGACGTCGAACACGGTGGAGCCGGCGGGCACGTCGATGTAGCCCACGGAGCCGGCGGCGACCGTGGCGTCGGTGGGCACGGTGAAGCGCTCCTGCACCATGGCGTCGGTCATCTGCGTGCCGAGGGCCTTGCGGTAGGAAACCACCCAGAAGTCGAGCGCGGCGAAGTCGCGGTCGAGGTCAACGGGATTCACGTAGGCCACCAGATCGCCCTCCTCGGGGAAGGTGACCTCGTAATACTTGTAGGCATAGCCGGGCACCGACTGCTTCATGTAGATGGTTTCGAAATATTCCTTGCCGATGCTGAAGGTGACGTTGCCGTCGCCGGGAGCCAGATAGACTCCGCACTCCATCATGTGGAAGAGGTTGCTGCCGTCGGGATTCTTTCCCCTCACTGCGAGAGGAAGGTCGAGGGTCCAGCTCAGTTCCTTCCCGTCCATGAGGCTCTCGCCCCAGTACACCTGGCCGGTGCCGGTGGCGTTCTGGCGCAGATCCAGCTCATGATAGAGATAGTCGTAACCCACGGAGCGGAGAACTCCGTCGTCGGTGGCCGACACGGCGGGGGTGGTGAGCACGCTCGGAGTGGCCGAGTCGGTGAGGAAGTATGTGCACTTGTCGGAATAGATGGAGCGCTCCTTGCGGCGGAAACTGTAGGTTTCGTTGCTGAAGTTAACGCATTCCTGACCCAGAGCGTAGAAATAGAGCTTGTTGTTGGCGTGCATCACCTGCACCTGCTTCGGATTCTCGCTGTAGAGGAGGTTGTAGTTGATGTCGGTGAAGTCGTAATGGAAAGGCTGGCCGCCGTTTCCGAACACGCTCACCTTCGAGGGGTCGGAGAAGCCCATCTCGGCCAGAGTCGCGTAGTCGATCTCGTAAACGCCGGTGTCGCCTGTGGTGATCCTCACCCATTTCCCTTCTGCAAGGGGGGAGTTCTCGCTGAAGGTGTAGCGGAACGAGGAGGTGGTGGACTGAGCCACGGCTGCCGCGGCCATCAGTCCGGAAACTAAAAGGAGGGAAAGAAATCTTTTCATTTCACATTGATATCAAAAACGTTCAGATCGGCGGCGTCCACGCGGAGCCTGCTTCCTGGCATCAGCCTGATGCCGCAGCGGGAAAGCGCGCCAAGTATAATGTCGCCGGTCTTGATTGTGTTGTCGGCGCTCAGGAGCGAGACAACCCTGTCGATTCCGACTTTGATTCTATTGGGTTGATATTTAAGCGAAGCCTCTCCGCATGTGAGAGAGAAGTCCGCATAATTGATAAACGCAGATATGGGCATGAAATTGCCAAGCAGGCAACTTCTGTCGAAAGCCACCGCTGCGGTCCAGGGCATCGAGGCGGCCCGGAGAGCGGCCAGACGGCGCATGTCGACCACCGAGAACCCGATCGTGGCCTCGTCGTAATAGCGGGGAGCGAAACGCTCGGCCACGCTTCTTCCGAGTTTGCAGACGCGGTAGGCCACGGAGGGGAACGCCGCGAAAACGCCATCCTCGTCGGGCACGAAGAAGGGATTGCCCGAACGGGATATCGAGGAGTCGGGGATCTCGTACCATACTGGCTGCCCGGCCTCGGGCAGCCAGACGCCCTCCTCTGCAGCGGCGCCGCTGTCGTAGGCGCCCATCACCGCGAAAATCTTCATAGCGATCCGAGGCGGTTGAAGATTAAGGCCAGGTGGGCGTAGATGGAGGTGTTGGCCATCACGATTCCCTCGGCCACCTTCACGCGGTAGGGGGTGAAGTTCCAGATGGCCTTGATTCCGGCGCCGATGGCGATGTCGGCCGACTCCTGCGCCACCTCGGCCGGGACGGTGAGGATGGCGATGCTGGCCGGTTCGGTCTCCATCACTTCCGAGATGCGGTCGATGTGGTGGATGGGAACGCGGCTCCCCTCGGCTCCGGTCACATCGGGATTCACGTCGAAACCGGCCACGATCTCGAGGCCGTATTTCGAAAGACCCGAGTCGTGGATCAGCGCCATTCCGAGGCTGCCGCAGCCTATCACGTAGGCGCGGTGGGAATGGGAGAACCCGAGGAAGTCGCGAAGGGCCTCCACCAGGGCGTCGACCTCATAGCCGATGCGGGTGCGCCCCTTCACGTTGAGAAACGACAGGTCTTTCGCTATCTGCGAGGCGTCGACGCTCAGCGAGCGCGAGATGCGCGTGGAGCTCACATATTCCACCTTCTGCCGCTGCAGGATCTCGACGTAGGCGAGATACCACGGCAGGCGGCGCAGCGTCGGCTCCGGAAGTATTATCTGGTTTTCTGAATTCATTCTGTCACTGGCCGGTCACGGCGAGTTTCTTTGTTTTCGATGTGTAGGTGCCCTCGGGACTCTCCACCGTGGCGCGGTAGAGATAGATGCCGCGCGGAACGCGGGTGCCCGATTTGTCGCAGAGGTTCCAGCGGGCCGTCATCGTGCTGTTGATGTCGGTCTTGGCGTTCTGCGTGTTCTCCCACAGCTTGCGGCCGTTGAGGTCGTAGACGGCTATGGTGCAGTTCATCTTGGTGTTGGGACGGTCGATCGAGAGCGAGAACACCACGCTCGTCGAGGCGGGGTTCACGTCGGTGGTGAGGTCGTAGATCACCGGATCCACGGCGCCGCCCACGTTGAAGCCCAACTCGCTCTTGCTCACGTTGTTGGCGTTGTCCCACACACTGAACACGAGCTTATGCTCTCCCGACTTCAGACCGCTCATGGGGTAGACTATCGTGCCGGCTCCCTCCTCCTCGGGATCGGAGGTGAAATAGGAGCTGATGTCGTCGAATATCTGGTTGCCGTCGACGATGATCGACATCTTGTGGCCGATGCCGGCGTCGGAGAGGTTGATGCCCGAGGCGTCCTGCACGCGGGCGAAGAACACGGGCGAGTCGTTGACCATTCCACCCTCCTTGAAGTTGGGATTGTTGAGGTAGAGGTATTCCACCTTCGGGCCCTCGGTGTCGTCGCTTCCGTCCTCGTTGTAGCCGTAGACGTAGAGGCGCTCGCACGAGCCGTTGGCCTCGCGGCCCTCGCCGTCCCAGGCATACACCGTGATGCGCGCCGGAGAGTAGTTGTTCTCGATCTCCGGGGGCAGGTTGAGCGTGCCGGAGAAGAGGCCTGCGGTCACCTTCACGTTGAGCGAGGTGAGGCGGGTCTTGCGGTCGTTGTAGGTCACCGACTTGCCGTTGTCGCCGTTGCCGTAGGTGGTGATCACGCGCTCGGCGTCGTAGAGCAGGATGTTGGCGGTGCCGTTGAAGTCGTCGGCAAGGGTGCCGTCGGGGTTGAGGATGCGGCCCTCGACCTTCGGCGAACTCAGCGCCTCGATCTCGGGATAGGGGTCGCCGCTCGAGGTTACGTCCTGTCCGGCTATCGAGGTGATCTCGGCGCTGTAGAGCGGACTGAGCACGCGCAGGGCCGGATCGCCGATGAAGGCGTAGCGGAGCTTGTTGGTGTCGCTGCCGGTGTCGTTCTTTCCGGCCACGTATACATCGCCCAGGCGCATCGGTTTCCCTTCGGCGTCACGCTTGAAGAAATAGCGCGTGGTGCGGTCGTTGAGCGTACCGTTCTGCGAGATGTAGACCGTGCGGGTGGCGGCCATCAATCCGATCACTCCCCCGTCGGGGTTGAGCAGCAGGTGCTCGGCGCCGCTCACGCTCGGTCCGTCCCAGAAGGAGAATCCGCAGGTGGCGGCGTAGATGAAGGTGAGGTTGCGGTTGGCCATCCCCACGATGTCGTTCCACTGCCACAGATGCTCGTGTCCCCAGCCCGTGGCGGAGGCGTGGCCGATGTAGTTGGTGAAGATCACTCCGTCGTTGTAGTTCTGGAGCATCCTCTCCGTGGCCTTCGGATAAGCCTTGCCCACGCTGGTGTATTCCAGCTTGTAGCTGTCGAGATAGACGCGGTCGTAGAGGAAGTTGTTGCCGTTGCCGGCGTTCATCAGGTTGTTGTATACGCGCTGCGACTGCGTGAAATGGATGGCGTTGTCGTCGTCGTCGGCGATGAGCATCACCTTGTTGCGCCATGCCCCGTAGTCGGGGGTCTTCACGTATTTCTCTATCTTCTCGGCCACCTCGAGCGCCTCCTGGGCGGTGGTGACGGGGATGCGGCCCACGGGAACGGTGCACGCCGCCGAGGCGATGTTCATCTTCGAGGCCTCCACGTCGGCGAGCATGCCGATGTAGTCGTCGTTGGAATAGGAGGTGGTCTCAGAGAGTCCGGTGGGCGACTGCCAGATGGGCACAGGCTTGTAGCCGAGGTTCTTCACCTCCGACGACACTCCCTTGGGGTCGAACGTAGGTTTTCCCATTATCAGGCAGTAGGAGATCTGGCGCTCCGACTCGCGGTCGTACCACATCTTCAGGAGCTGACGGAAGGCCGACACATCCTGCGTGCCGCCCGAGAACTCGTTGTAGATCTGCTGCGGGGTGAGGACCGCTACCTTGAAGCCGTCAACCTCCTCGTGGAGCTTGGCGATGCGCTGCGCTCCCTCGCTGTATTCAGCCGGGGAGATGATCAGCATGTCGGGCTCCTCCATGCCGTGGATGTCCTGGTTGGCCACGGCCGAACCGCGCTTGGCGGCCTGGGCCACCTGGTCGGGATTGAAGGCCACGTACTCGCGATATCCGTCGCCGGGAGCGATGAAGGTGGCCTTGTCGCCCGAAAGCGTGTACTCCACCTTCTGCGGGGCGGCGTGATCGGTCACGTCCCAGATCACGGTCGAGGCCGAGCAGCCGGAAACCTCCAGCTCGGTGGCCTGGTTGTAGCTGCCGTAGAAATAGAGCTGGCCGGAGCGCAGGGCGAGCTTGCGCTGGTAGAACACCTCTATATAGTTGAGCCGGGCCGTGAAGAGCGCCCCGGAATAGGAGTAGTCTATGCCGATCTCGAGTTTGTCGCCGGGATCTTCCACCTCCTTGATGGTCTGCCCCATCACGCAGTAATAGTCAGCGTTGGTCACCGATGCGATCTTGTCGGAGCTGGTGGAGGGGAGGCGCGTGCCGTTGGCGGTGAAGATCAGCGACGAGGAACCGTTGGTGGTCTTCGCGCCGAAACTCGTGTAGAATTTCGCCCACTCCTCGGCGTTGTCGGGGAGGTCGAAGCTGAATTTCTGGCTTTTCTGGGTGCGGAAGTCCTCGCCGAGCAGATTGCGGCCGCTCTCGCCGGGATGCTGCAGGTCTTTCTCATGCACGAGGCGCTCGGTGAAGCTCGTGTGCTTCTGCGAGGCGCTGAGCGCCGTCACCGCCTTCTCGATCTCGACGGCGTCCACCTCGCGGTCGCTCACGAAATAGAGGCTCTCGTCGCAGTAGGGGTTGATGGAATGCACGTAGGGGGTCTCGCCGGTGTTGCGGCTCCATGTGAAATGGTCCACGGCGAAGAACACCAGGCCCTTCGACGTCCTCACCGAGGGGAGCAGCGGCAGGTCGTTGTGGATAGACTTCGAGAGCCCTTCGGGAAGCGCCCGGCCTCCAAGACCGTATACATGCACCTTCTCGGGGTTGGTGAATCCGAGCGCGCGCAGTTCGGTGTCGGTGATGAGCGTCATCCCCGGGGCCGACACCGACACGGTGGCCCATTTCCCTTCCGACAGAACGGAAGATGCAGGGTAATGGTCGGCGGGAAGCGCGCGCGCCGTGAGGCAGAGCATCGCTAATATCCCTGTCAGTAAATATCTTAAGCGTATTGAGATAGCTGTCATTGACGAATGTGTTTCAGGCATCGCCGGCCGCGGCCCGCGCGCGTGATTGAAATGCAGACTTTTTGTCCTTATGGATAACGTTGAGGTGCCCCTTTTTATTTTACCGCACAGGTTTCTCGAGGAAGAGGCGCTCCCACTCCTCGCGCGAGCCGTGGAAGGCGTTGAGGTCTACGTCGCCGCGGATGCCGGCCACCCGCCCGCGATGGTCGTATTGCCAGAATGTCCAGTCGTGGTTGGCCGAATTGTCGGTGAAGGAGCACACCCAGAGCGGAAAACCTCGGAAGTCGTTGAAGAGGTATTTCTCATAGCCCGAGCGGTTGGAATAGAACATCACGCGGTGGCCGCGAAGATTGAGATATTCCACCATCTTCTGCAGGTTTTCGGCCACATCCTGAGGGGAATATCCCTTCGGGTTCCCTTCCTCCTCCACGTCGATCACGATGCCGAGCTGCAGCTGGCGCGGCCCGATGGCGTCCATCAGGTTCACCGCCTGCCTCACACCGTCGACGTCGAAGCGGAAGAAATGGTAGGCGCCGACCTTCATGCCGGCATGGACGGCTTTCTGATAGTTGAGGGCGAAGTTCTCGTCGCGGAAACTCTCTCCCTCCGTGGCCTTTATGAAGATGAACTCCATGCCGTCGGCGGCCGCCGCGTCGAGGTTCATCATCCCGTTGTGGGCCGAGACGTCGATGCCTCTCACGGGGAAGCGGGCGGGATCGACATACGGAGGCGTCGAGATATACTCATGCCAGGCCCACCAGATGGCGCCCGCCAGCAGCAGCGACACCACCAGAAACCAGCCGGCCACCACCAGGTCCTTGCGCGGCCGGCGTGGGAAGATCCGCGCGACGAGCGATTCGAATTTCAGTAGCATCCCTGCCTCCTTTCTCCCTTGACGGGACGATATACCACCATGTAGCGCAACGTGTCGACGGGCTCGTAGCCGAGTTCGGCGAGCGTCGAGAGTATCGCCTCATGCTTCTTCTCGTTGTGGAAGATATTGGAAAATTCTCCGCGGCCCCGCATGGCGTCGTCGTCCGGTCGGCTGAAATCTCCTGCCGGCGATGGTATGCGCATCACGACCACCGGAGCGTAGCGCAGCTTGCGGCTCAGTTGCACGCGCAGCTGGTCGGCCGAAAGGAGTCCGGGACTCTGGTTGCCTATGGCGGGAAGGGTGCCGGTGAGATAGTGCAGCATCGGCGCCGTACCGGTGATGAGAACCGGCTCGCCGGGCCGGGCCACGCTCTCTATCTCCTTCACCATCTCGCAGAGGGCGCGGGCGTGGGCGGGAGAGGTCGTGACTCCCCTCCCGAGGGGATGATCAACCTCCGCGGTGCATTCCCAGAGGGGCGTCTGGTCGAAATAGACTCCGTCGCGGGTGCTCTTCGCTATGGCGCACACGGATATCAGTATGGCGTAGATCCATATCAGTCTAACGGCCCTCCGCGGTCCGACGCCGAGGGCGCGGTCGATGAAGCGGCAGTAGAAAAGCAGAGCGGGGACGGCGGCCATCCACATGGCCTGGGTGCCGTTGTTGACGATGGCGAAATCGCTGCCGAGGGGGAATATCAGGATCATGCCCAGTCCGGCGGCCGCTGCGAGTTTCAGCCTCCACTCCCCTTCCCATATCTGGCCGATGCAGCCCAGAATGAAGAGGGCGGCGAGGAAATAGACGAAATCACCACCGCCCAGGGCATACACGCGCCACCAAACCAGCAGCATGAAGGCCACCCCGAAGAAGAGGAGCAGGGCGAACCTCAGTTGGCGCGACCTTACGAGTCCCGCGGAAATCCAAGAGAGCGCCACCACTCCGACGATGGCCAGCCCGATCTTGAACATCGAGAGATAGGCCCCGATCTGCACCATTATCAGATGCGAAGAGCCGTGGCTCACCTCCGCCGATGTGGAGGTGGCTATCGAGAAGAGGTCGCGGATATGGTCGAAGAAGGTCTCCGTGTGGCCCAGAGCGAGCATCAGCAGGAAGACGAGCAGTATTCCGGTGAGCCAGCCCGCCAGGAAGGCCGTCATCATCATCCCCATCTCCGCCCATTTATAGCGGCCGCGGCGTCGGCGCCAGAGGAAGATGGGAATCAGGATGATATATCCCACGGCGAGGAGATTCGGAATGCGGGCGAAGATGCTGATGCCCAGCAGCATACCCGAGACAAGCATCATCCTGTCGCAGTAACCCGGACGCACCGGGGCGTCTCTGCGCGAGCCTCCGGGAAGCAGCGGAGCGACGCCCGATATCAGGGCCTTGAGACCCAGACAGATAATCAGAGCCGAAAATTGGTCGTAGGAGAATGTGAGCGGTGCGTCAAACTGCTGGCAGAGAATGATGAGCACGGCGGGAAGAGCCATCGCCCTCCACTCTTTACGGCGGAAGACGGAGGCCACGGTTATCGCCGTCAAGGTGTTGACCACCATCCCCACGACGCGCATCCAGAACATCCCCGGACAGAGTTTCATCAGCATCGCGCCGGTCACGGCCGTGAGATAATGCATGAAACCGTATTCCACGCTTGCCGGATGGTCGAGGATGTTGGAGTAGGAAGCGAGATAGAAGCCTGAATCGCAGAGCTCCACACCGAAAAAGAGCGGCGGCAGCTGTATAAGCACGCACATGCCGGCCAACAGCAGGTAAAACCCGATGTCGCCGCCTCTTTTCCTGATTCCGCTTGCGTTCATAATGCAAATTTACGAAAATTTCCGATTATTTTCATAGAAAAGTCAAGCCTTTACGGCAGATTTTATCTAAATTTGCACCGAAATGAACAGCAACGACACCACTCTTTCCGCCGGCGGCGCCACGGGAACGCTTTCCCTCCGTTCGCTCGCCATGCAGGCCTACATCTGGCTGGGTGTGCCGCTCCCCGTATTCCTCGCGGGGTGGCTGCGATGGTATGTGGCGTTGCCGCTGATCATCCTTCTGCTCGCCGCCGTGGGCTGGCGCTTCCGCAGAGGCATGAGAGGAACCTGCTTCAAGTCGCCCCACTTCTCGGCGGTGAGGATTTCGCCGAAACTGTGGTGGATGGCTGTCGTTCTGCTGCTCTTCACCATTTTCTGCGGCATTGGAGGCATCTCCTGGCAGCTCCCGGCCGACAATTTCTACCGCAACGCCCTCTTCTACGACCTCGTGCGCCGTCCCTGGCCCGTGGTCTACGCCGACGGCTCCATCCTCTGCTACTATTTCGGCTACTGGTTGCCCGCGGCGCTCGTGGCGAAGGGTGCGGGCGGTTCCATCCTTGCCGGCGACATCGCCCTGGCGCTCTATACGGCCTGGGGACTCTTCATCGCCCTCTGCCTCATAACGAGCTACACCGGCGGCCGACCCCGCTGGCTCATCCTTCTCCTCTTCCTTTTCCTGGGAGGCGGCGAACTCGCCATGACCGGGGTGAAGGAGATCTCCACTCTCACCGGCGCCGACCCGGCACTGTTGATACCGGCCTACGACCCAGGCTTCTACGATCTCTCCAACATGGCGCTCTATATGCTCTACATCTTCCATCAGGGAGTGCCGGCCATGGTAGGCTGTCTGCTGCTCCTTTTCGAGAGCCGCCGACCCGAGGCGATGCTGCTTCCCTTCTCGATGATGCTGATGTGCGCCCCGATTCCCTGCGTGGCGCTGCTCACGGTGCTGGTGCCGTGGCTGCTCTACAACCGGAGGCGGGCGCTGTCGCCGTCCAACATCGTCGGCATCCTCCTCTGCGTCTTGATCTCCCTCTTCTATCTGGCCAACAACACCTCCGGCGCCGGCTTCGGCCCCTTCACCGAGGCTTCGCCGCTGGTCTGGATGGAGTGCGCGCTAATATGGCTGCTGTTCTACATCGGCATCTACCTCCCCTTCATCTGGAGGGAGGTGAGGCGCAACTGGGTGTTCTGGACACTGCTCGCCGCCTCGCTGCTGGCACCGCTCGTCAGCATCGGCGGCGAACGTGACTTCGGGTGGCGATTCGGCATACCGCTCTCCATCTACATCACGCTGCTCGCAATCGACGCGGCCTCACGCGTGACCGACTGGCGACGGCCGCGCAACATCCTCTTCGCCTGCGTGCTTGCCTTCGGCAGCTTCAACGCCGTGCAGAGATATTACGAGGTGTTGCGCCACGCCATAGTCGACGGCATCCGCAACCATTCCCCCCGCAAACTCACCACCGACATGACCCTCCTCTCCGACCCCGCATACAACGAATGTTACGACAACTTCATGGCATCGGGAGAGAGTTTCTTCTCCCGCCATCTTCTCAAACCGCAACGCAATGAAAAGTGACGCCACCACATCCTCCGCCCCGCCCGCGAAGCGCCTGCTGTCGCTCCGCTCGCTCGTGACGCAAGCCTACATCTGGCTGGCACTGCCGCTGCTGATATGGATTTTCGGCTGGCTGCGGTGGTACTGCGCCGTTCCCCTCGCCGCCATCCTCATCCTCGCCGTGGGGAGGATCCTGAAGGGAGAGGGCGACGGAAGCGGTTTCGTATCGGAGCATTTCTCGCCGGTCACCATGGACCGCAAATTCTGGATGATCGCGCTGGTCGTACTGCTCTACGTGATATACTGCGGCATGGGAGGGTTCTTCTATCAGATTCCTGCCGACAACTTCTACCGCAACGCCATCTTCTACGACCTGGTGCGCCGTCCGTGGCCGGTGGAGTATCCCCCTTTGGCCGACGGCGAACCGCGCATGCTCTGCTATTACCTCGGCTTCTGGTTGCCCGCCGCACTGGGTGCCAAACTCTGCGGAGGCTACATCATGCCCGGCGACGCGCTGCAGGTGATATACGCCGCCTGGGGACTCTTCATCGCCCTCTGCTTCATCTCGAGCTACTGCGGAGGCCGCATGCGCTGGATCCTGCTCATAGTCTTCCTCTTCTTCGGAGGCTGGGACATCGTGACCTCCCTCATCTTCGCCCCCGCCGACGAGCGCGACACCCTCAACAAGTTCCTCACCGTGGGCCTCGACCAGGACGCCTCCACCTACTACGACATCGCCAACACCAGCATCTTCACCGCCTATATCTACAACCAGGGCATCCCCTCGCTCGTGGGCTGCCTGCTGATCCTCTTCCAGCGCCGGCGCCCGGAACTGCTGCTCCTCCCCTTCGCGCTGCTCTTCTTCTTCGCCCCGCTCCCCTGCGTGGGGGTGGCCGTGGTGATGGTGCCCTGGATGCTCCGGAACTGGCGGAAGTCGCTCTCCTGGCTCAACGCGGCCGCCCTGCCGCTGCTCGCCGTGACAGCGCTATATTTCATGGCCAACAACAACGCCAACCGCCCCCTCAACCATCTCGCCGACGGTCTCTGGCCTGAGATTCTCGGTCACGGACTGGCGTGGCTCACGCTCGGGGTGGGGATATGGCTCCCATTCATCTGGAAGAGCGTGCGCCGCAACTGGATGTTCTGGACCTGGGTGGCGGTGGGCTACCTCGCCCCGCTCTACGGCATGGGGCAGGACGTCGACTTCGGTCTGCGCGTAAGCATCCCGCTCTCCATCTACATGATGCTGCTTGTGGCCGACGCCGCTGCGAGCATCCGCCGCTGGAACTCGGCCCGGGGCTGGGCGCTGGGTTGCACGCTGGCCATCGGCTCCTGCGCACCGCTCGGCGTATACTATTATGTGGTCTACCACGCCGTGACCAAATGCATAATGCAGGGAGTGCCCGCAAAACGCATCCACGGATACAACCTGCTCAGCGACCCCGACCACAACGTATTCTACAACAACTTCATAGCCACCGGCCAGGGACCCTTCTACCGGTATCTGATGCGCCACGGCGACGAAGCCCAACCCGAACAGCACTGATATGACCCGCCAACTCTCGATGCGCTCCGTGACAATCCAGACCTACATCTGGCTCGCGCTGCCGGTGCTGATCTTTCTGGCATGCTGGCTGCGCGAAATGGTGTCGGTTCCCCTGACAGCCGCCACGCTGGCCTCCCTGGCCTGGATATTCAGCCGCCGCAAGGAGTCGCCGATCTTCCATTCCGAAGGTTTCGCGGGGGCGATACGCCGCGACCGGCGCCTGCTCTGGATCTCGCTCGCTCTCGTGGCGGCGGTGATCTTATGCGGCATCGGCGGACTCGTGTCGCAGACGTCCACCGACCAGTTCGGCCGCAACGGGGTCTTCTACGACCTTGTGGCCCGGCCGTGGCCCGTGGAGTATCCTCCCGTCGACGGCAATCCCCGCATCATGTGCTACTATCTGGCCTACTGGCTGCCGAGCGCCCTGGTGGCCAAGATGTTCGGCGGCAGCATGCTGGCGGGCAACCTCTTCCAGATCGTCTGGGCCTCATGGGGGCTCTTCCTCACGCTCGCCTTCCTCTTCAGCTATTGCGGCAGCCGGAAACTATGGCTGGTGTTCCTCCTCTTCTTCTTCTTCTGCGGCTGGGAGATGGTAGAGGGGCTTCTGTTCTATCCCCAGGAGAAGTTCGACTTCTTCACCTTCATGGAGAACCACAACGACACCGCCGTTCCCTACTACGCCCTCCCCCTGAGCCACTCCACGATAATACAGGCCTACAACCAGGCGATTCCAGCCTTTCTCGGGTTTTCGCTCCTCTATTTCCAGCGGCGCTCTCCCGGGTGGATGCTGTTCACCTTCTCCCTCATACTCTGCTACGCACCGATGCCCTGCTTGGGCATTTTCCCGGCGATGCTCTACTGGCTGGGTCGAAATTTCCGGACCTCCCTCTCCTTGCCCAACCTGCTGGGGCTCGCGCTCTGCCTGATTTTCAGCATCTTCTTCATCGCCAACGCCAAAGGTTCGCATACCGAGGTGGCCAGCGATCCCGACCATATCCTCATGGTGCTCGGCTACGGAGCGGCCTGGCTGGCGCTGAGCGTCGCCGTCTACCTCCCCTTCATCTGGCGGAGCGTGAAGAGCGACTGGCTTTTCTGGACACTGCTCGTCACCTCGCTGCTCGGTGCGCTGCTCTCGGCCTACGGCTCGCCCGACGTGGGATGGCGCATCCCCACGGCGCTCGGACTATATCTGATGGCGAAAGTGGCGAGGGAGGCGGTGTCGACAACCCACTGGGGGCGGCCCCGCAACATCCTCTTCGCCGCGGCGCTGGCCATCGGCTCGCTGAGCCCGCTCACCTCCTACTATCTGCGGCTCCACTACGAGGTGAGGGAGGTGATCGTTAAGGGGGAATCCCCGCGCGACACCCGCATCGAGGGGTATCTCACCGACCCCGGGCGGAATCCCTATTATTACAACTATGTCTCCGAACGAGCCGGCTTCTTCTACCGCCACCTCATGCGGAGGCATCGATGAAAGCATAGGGGGATTTTTTGATCCTTCTTGACTATTATTCAACTCAAGTCGGATTTTTTCACTAATTTTGCGGTTTAGAACTAATTCAGCGCTTTAAGAAAAACCTCTATGCCAGCTCAGAAATATCTTTCGATGCGTTCCGTGGTGATCCAGGCTTACGTCTGGCTCGCGCTCCCCGCGTTGATTTTCCTTGCGGCATGGGTGAGACCGTCGATCTCCATCCCCTCGATCGTTCTCTTGATTTTGGCGCTCTTCAAGCTTTTCCGCGCCAAAGCCGATTCTCCCGCCTTTGTGTCCGACAGGTTCGCAAAGACACTTCGCCTCGACTCCACTATGCTCTGGATTTGCCTGGTCGTCGGCTTTCTCGTGATATATTGCGGCATCGGAGGACTCTTTTGCCAGGATTGGTCGGACGCCGTGTTCCGCAACGCCATTCTCTACGATCTCACCAAATGCAACTGGCCCGTGGAATATGCTCCGCTTGCCGACGGCGAACCGCGCATCATGAGCTATTACATGGGGTACTGGCTCCCGTCTGCCGCGGTGGCGAAACTGTTCGGAGGGAGCATCCGCGTGGCCGAGGCATGCCTGGTGTTATACTCCTGGTGGGGCATGATGCTCGGCATCTGCTTCATTTTCAGCCTCATCCACGGCCGGCGCCGATGGCTCGCGCTGGCAGTGATCTTCTTCTTCGCCGCCTGGGACATAATCCCCTCTCTCATTTACCGCTCCGACTATGAGGGATTCTGGGGTTTTGTAGGCAACAACAACGATGTCTCGATACGCCATTACGCCATTTTCAACCTCCCCGTGGCGTTGATCAATATCTACAACCAGGGAATCACGGCTTTCCTGGGCATGCTTCTCCTCTATTACCAGCGCGACAACATGCCGACATTCTTCCTCACGTTCTCGCTGCTCCTCTTTCTTTCGCCTCTTGTATGTCTGGGTGCCTTCCCGGTCTGTGCGGTCTGGGGGATAATGAGATTCCGCCGCTCGCTGAGTTGGCAGAATTTCCTCGGCATCTTCCTATGCCTTGTGTTCTCGGCATATTTCCTGGCGAACAACCGCGGCTCGATGCGCGGATATTACAGCGATCCCGACTCCATGGCCGCCGTCCTCCTCTACGGATTGCAATGGTTCATTTTCGGCGTGCTGGTGTTCCTTCCCTTCATATGGAACCGCGTCAAATGCAACTGGGTGTTCTGGACTCTCGTAGCCACCGCCTTCTTCATGCCGCTCTTCTCCCTCAACGGCAGCGACGACGTGGGCTGGAGGGCGGCTGTTCCACTTTCGATTTATCTTATGACGGTTCTCACCCTCTCGGCCGTGAATGTCCGCGACTGGAAAACCCCGCGCAACCTATGCTTCGCGGCAGTACTTGCGGTGGCGGCCCTTGCTCCTTTATGCGCGTATGTGTCAAGAGGATATCTCAATGTGACAAAATGTTGGATAGGGGGAGAGTCTCCGCGCCGCGAAGGGCTGAACGGCCACCTCTCCGATCCCGATTTCAAATACTACAACAATTTCGTTTCCTCGCGCCGGGGATTCTTCTATAAATATCTGATGCGCCATCCCGAACCGGCGTCCAACCCCGAACCGGCCTCTCCCACGCCAGAACCTGAAAAGAAATGACGGCAGCCGCTCCGAAATATATCCCGATGAAGTCGATCGTGGTGCAGGCCTACATCTGGCTTGCCGTCCCCGTCGTGATCTTCCTCGCGGCTTGGATCAGACCTGCGATCTCCATACCTCTGCTCGCCTGCCTGCTCCTGGCAATCGGAAGGATCTTTATCCGGCCTTCCCTTTCGCCTGGCTTCACATCGCCCCATTGCGCACGGAGGCTCCGTTTCGACGCCACCCTGATATTGATCTGCGTGGCGGTGACGGCTATAGTCGCCATTTGCGGCATAGGAGGTCTGGGCTTTCAGGGTGATTCCGACATGGCCTACCGCAACGCCCTCTTCTATGAGCTCGTCAACCGCGACTGGCCGGTGGAATATCCCCGGCTCACCGACGGCGACCCGAGGTTCCTCTGCTACTATATCGGTTTCTGGTTGCCTTCGGCTCTGGTGGCGAAGATGTGCGGCGGGAGGCTCCTGGCCGGCGACATCTTCCAGTTGCTTTACGCCTCGTGGGGACTGATCTTAGGCGTATGCCTCATCTTCAGCCGAATCCACGGCCGCCGCAGATGGCTCGCCTTCCTCCTCATATTTCTCCTCTCGGGATGGGACATCGCGGACTATCTTCTCTATCGGAGAAGCTTCACGGGGTTGTGGGGATTCTTCTCTCTCCACAACGATCTGTCGATGGCCTTTTTCAATTTCTTCTCTCTCCCCGAGATCCTCACCAATGTCTTCAACCAGGGCATCCCGGCTTTCCTCGGATTGCTCCTGCTCTATTACCGGCGCGAGAACATAAAGACGTTTCTCCTCCTCTTCTCGCTCGTTTTCTTCTTTGCCCCCTTCCCCACCATGGGCTTCTTCCCGGTTTGCCTCATATGGCTGATCAAGAATTTCCGCAGGTCGCTGAGCTGGCAGAATCTTCTGGGGGGAATCCTCTGCCTGCTCTTCGGCGCATATTTCCTGGCCAACAACCGCGGCGCGGGGATCGGGGCCTTCACATATCCCGGCATGGGGATGCTGCTCTGGAGTTGCCTCAAATGGCTTCTCTTCTCGGTGCTTATATTCCTCCCCTTCGTCTGGGAGCGTGTCAAAGGCGACTGGGTGTTCTGGGTTCTGCTCGCCACCGCCGTCATAGCCCCCTTCATCTTCCTGAGCGGAAGTCCCGATTTCGGATGGAGGGCCTCGACCGCTTTCGCCATCTATCTGGGTGTAGCCGTTATCGTCAAGGCGGTGAATATCCGCGACTGGAAACTGCCCGCCAACATCTGTTTCGCCGCTGTGCTGCTGATAGCCGTCGTCACACCGGCCGGATTCCTGGCTGAGCGAGCCCGACTAACGGCAACCCAATGGTCACAATCCGAAGAACCGACGCGTATATGCCTGTATGACGGAGACCTCTCCGATCCCGACTTCATCTGTTACAATTATTTCGCATCGACAGGCGACAGCTTTTTCTACCGCCGTTTGATGAGACACCCGAAAGCCGACACTCCCCCGAGTTGCGGCAAGGACACCGACAACCGCAAAACCCCGGCCCAATGAGCGAGACCCGTTACATCCCGATGAAGTCGATCGTGGTGCAGGCCTATCTCTGGCTTGCCATCCCGGTCGCGATCTTCCTCGCGGCTTGGATCAGGCCGGCCATCTCCATTCCCCTGCTGATCGGACTTGTATGGGCGCTCACGGCGATTTTCCGCAAGAACACCGACTCCCCCCTTTTCCGCTCGGAGGGCTTCGACCACGGCATCCGCCGCGACCGGACCTTGCTCTGGATGGCCCTGATAGTTGTCGGCATGCTGATATGGTGCGGCATGGGAGGCTTCATCTCGCAATATAAAACCGACGGAATGTGGCGCAACGCAGTAGCCTACGACCTTGTCAAGCTCCCTTGGCCTGTGGAATACCCCCCTGCCGACGGCGAACCGCGCATACTCTCCTACTATTTCGGATTCTGGCTTCCTTCCGCTTTAGGGGCCAAGATTTTCGGCAACTCCCTGATTGTCGGCGACATCCTGCAGATTCTCTACGCCGCCTGGGGCGTCTGCATCGTCCTCGCATTCCTCTTCAGTTTCTGCCACGGCCGTCGCCGATGGCTGGCGCTGCTGCTGTTCCTCTTCTTCGGCGTGTGGGATATCGTCGGCGCACTGCTTATGTTCGACCCGAGTATCGACCCCATCGAATACCTCATCTACTCCGAGGTCTATACAGGCTACCATTGGTTTATGGCACCTCAACAGATACTGAAAAGCACTTTCAATCAGGGGATTCCGGCGATGTTCGGTATGATGCTGCTCTATTACCAGCGGCGCAATCCGGGCTGGATGATTTTCACCTTCGTCCTGATCCTGTTCTTTGCCCCCTTCCCCTGCATAGGCGCATTCCCGGCACTCGCGGTCTGGATACATATGAATTTCAGGAAGTCGCTCAGTTGGCCGAACCTGCTTGCGCTCCCCCTCGCCATCCTATTCGCGGCCTTCTTCATGTCGAACAACAACGGCACCGGTCTGGGAGTCCACACGGATCCCGCCACTCTCTTCAAGATAGCTTGGAGGGGCGCCCTCTGGTTCGCGTTGAGTGTCGCAATCTACCTTCCCTTCATCTGGAAGGATGTGAAAGGGAACTGGCTTTTCTGGCTACTCGTCGCCACGGCGTTGCTGGTGCCCCTCCTTCACGCCCGCGGAACGGCCGACCTGGGTTGGAGGGCCTGCACTCCGATGGCCGTCATGCTGCTGATGCTGGTCGTTAGGAAAGGTGTATATGTGGAGAACTGGCTGCTTCCGCGCAACATCTGCTTTGCCGCGGTGCTGCTGATTGCCTCATTCGAAGCCGTGTCGGCCTATGCGCTGCGTGGCTATTACGAAGTGACCCGCGTGATCATCGCCGGCGAACCGCCAAAGGAAACCTGCTATGACGGAAGCCTCTCCGACAGCGATGTCACCCTCTACGCCGACAATTTCGTCTCCGAGCGCTCGAGCTTCTTCTACAGGCACATCATGCGGCATCCCGAAACCGCCAATCCCGATTTAGAATCCTCTGAAAAATGACAGCCGCCGCTCCGAAAAACATCCCGATGAAGTCGATCGTGGTGCAGGCCTATCTCTGGCTTGCCGTCCCGGTCGCGATCTTCCTTGCTGCTTGGATTCGGCCGATCATCTCCATTCCTCTGCTGATCGGACTTGTATGGGCGCTCGCGGCGATTTTCCGCAAGAACACCGACTCCCCCCTTTTCCGCTCGGAGGGTTTCGACCGGAGCATCCGCCGCGACCGGACTCTGATCTGGATGGCCCTGATAGTTGTCGGCATGCTGATATGGTGCGGCATGGGTGGATTCATCTCGCAATATTTCACCGATGCGAAATGGCGCAACGCCGTGGCATACGACCTTGTCAAGCTCCCGTGGCCGGTGGAATATCCCCCTCTCGACGGCGAGCCCCGCATCATGAGCTATTATTTCGGTTTCTGGCTCCCGTCTTCCCTCATCGCAAAACTCACGGGCGGTTCCCTTCTCGTGGAAAGCATATTCCAGATCCTCTACGCCGCCTGGGGCGTCTGCATCATCCTCGCATTCCTTTTCAGTTTCTGCCACGGCCGCAGGCGCTGGCTGGCCCTGCTTCTGTTCCTTTTCTTCTCAGGCTGGGACATCCCGGGCGCGCTGATGATATACTCCGCTCCCGAGCAGAGCTTCATCGACTTCATCAGCAACGACAACGAGAATTATGCCCGCTACTACTTCCTGCAGTCCACCCAGGTGATGCTCATCCACATATACAACATGGCGATTCCCGCCACGTTCGGTTTTCTCCTCCTATATTTCCAGCGACACCGACCCGAGCTGACGCTTCTCACCTACGCGCTCATATTCTTCTTCGCCCCGCTTGCGTGTATCGGTCTTTTCCCCGTGATGGCGGTCTGGACGCTGAAGAATTTCCGCACGTCTATAAGCTGGTACAATCTCCTCGCCCTGGCTCTGGGCTTCCTGTTCGCCGCCTTCTTCATGGCAAACAACCAGGGCACGAAACTCGCCCTGACCAGCGAGCCCGCGTCGCTGATGAAGATCCCGCCAAAGGCCCTGATATGGCTTCTGCTCGACGTGGCCGTTTTCCTCCCCTTCATCTGGAGGGAGGTGAGGAGGAACTGGGTGTTCTGGACGCTGCTCGCCACCACCCTCGTCGCTCCCGTACTGACCACATCCGGCCGACCCGAGCTGGGATGGCGCGCCTCGACGCCGCTGGCGGTGATGCTGATGGTTCTGGCGGTGCGCAAGGCAGTGGAAATCAGAAACTGGCGGCGCCCGCGCAACATCCTCTTCGCCCTCGTGCTGGCCGTCGGTGCACTCGAACCCGTGGCCACCTACTCCCTGCGCGGCTATTTCGAGGTGACGCGAGTGATAACGGGCGGGGAATCCCCACGCGACACCACGTTGGAGGGTCATCTCGCCGACAAGGACCGCAATGTTTTCTACAACAACTTCATCTCCGGCCGCGACAGCTTCTTCCGCAAGCATCTGATGCGCCGGTGAGATTCCCGAGCCGCAGCGTTGAACGACTCATTCTCCTGACATTGAGAGGCCGCGGCGATATTGTCTTGGCCGAAATGTGTTAAATTTGCACTTCGCGATTGCGGGAATGAACTTATTTTTGTAATTTTGCGTAATTATATCCGGGAGGTTGCATCCCGCTTTTAAACTTTCTATCAGACATGGAAAATAAAGTGACAGTCGACGGCCTTACCTTCGTGCCCTACATCACCCGCGAACAGATTGACAAAGAGGTGAAACGCGTAGCCGAGGAGCTCCGCAACGACTTGAAGGGGAAAAACCCCATCTTCCTTTGCGTGCTCAACGGCGCCTTCGTTTTCGCCGCCGACCTCATCCGCGAGGTAGGCAACAACGACGCCCACATCAACTTCGTGCGCTACACAAGCTATGAGGGAACCTCCTCCACCGGCAAGGTGAAGGAAGTGATGGGCCTCACAGAAGACATCGAAGGAATGGATGTCGTGATAATCGAAGACATCGTCGACACAGGCCTCACCGCCTCCATGATGGTAGCCGACCTCAAGAAGCGCAATCCCCGCTCCATCCGCTTCGCCACCCTCCTCCACAAGCCGGAGAGCTCGAAGACAGGATTCAAACCCGACTACGTGGCCTTCTCCATCCCCCCGAAGTTCATCATCGGATATGGTCTGGACCTCGACGGAAAGGTGCGCAACCTCAAGGATATCTATGTGATCGACGAGGATTGACCCCAACCCGCATTCCTCGCCCTTCTCCTCACCCTATATAACCCAATAATCAATTATGCTGAATATCGTTTTGTTTGGCGCTCCCGGTAGCGGGAAAGGCACCCAGAGCGCAAAGTTGATCGACCAGTATGGCCTCTACCACATCTCCACAGGCGAGCTGCTCAGAGACCATATCGAGCGCGACACCGAGCTCGGTCGAACCGCCAATGAATATATATCGAAAGGTCAGCTTATTCCCGACGACCTTATGATCGATATACTTGATGACACACTTGAAAGGGAAGCAAAGGGGAAATCGGGAGTCGTGTTCGACGGCTTCCCCCGCACCATCGCCCAGGCCGACGCCCTCAAGGGCCTGCTTGCGAAACGCGGCACCAAACTCCACGCCGTGGTGGGGCTCGAGGTGCCCGAGGAGGAACTCGTGACCCGCATGCTCAAGCGCGGCGAGGAGACCGGTCGTGCCGACGACAACATCGACACAATCAAAAACCGCCTCCAGGTATACCACAACCAGACCCATCCCCTCAAGGAGTATTACTCGAAGGAGGGAAACTACATCCCCATCAACGGCTCCGGAATCGTCGACGAGATCTTCGACCAGATCGGTTCGGAAATCGAGAAGAAGACTGGCGCCAAACCCCGCTCGAAATAGCGGCCCGCACCGCGATATAATAGCGGACCCAGTCACAATATAAGGAATTGCCGGAGCGTTAAGTCTATGATGAAAAGTCAGAGATTTAACGCTTCGGTGCTTTTATGGCTCCTGCTGCTTCTCCCTCTTGCCGCCTGCAAGACGCCGAAGCTCTCGGAGGCCAACGCCCAGTTCGAGCGCGGCGAATATTTCGACGCCTCCAAGACCTACCGCGCCGTATACAACAAACTCAACTCCCGCCAGGACCGCCAGCAGCGCGGAGAGGTGGCCTACCAGCTCGCCACCTGCTACCGCAAGCTCAACATGGCAGCCCGGGCCGCCGCCGCTTACCAGAACGCCATCCGATACGAATATCCCGACTCGATGGCCTACTACTATCTGGGACGCTCGCTGCAGATGGACGGCAAATACCAGCCGGCCATCGAGGCCTACATGACTTTCCTCGACTACCGCAAGGACGACCAGCTCGCCAAGGAGGGCATACGCGGTTGCCAGCAGGCCATCCGCACCAAAGACAAGAAAAGCCGCTACAAGGTGGCGCAGGCGAAACTCTTCAACTCCCGCCGCGCCGACTTCGCCCCGATGTATCTCGACAAAACGCTGAACACCATCTACTTCACATCGTCAAACGAGAAGTCGAAGGGAACGGTGAAGTCGGAAATCACCGGCACGAAACGCTCCGACATCTGGTATGCCAAGAAGGACGAGAAGGGAAACTGGCAGCGCCCCGAACCCGCCGAGGGTGAGCTCAACTCCGACTTCGACGAGGGCATCGTGAGCTTCTCGCCCGACGGCCAGACCATGTATCTCACCATGGCGCGCCGCTCCGAATCGGCCAACACCAGCGTGGAGATCTACACCTCCAAGCGCAGCGACGCCACCTGGAGCGCCCCGCAGAAGTTCGAGATAACCGCCGACACGCTCTCGGCAGTGGGTCACCCTGCCGTATCGCCCGACGGCACATACCTCTACTTCTCCTCCGACATGCCGGGCGGTTTCGGCGGCAAAGACATCTGGCGCATCAACCTCAAGGAGCGCTCCGGAAGCCTGGAAAACCTCGGCGACCAGATCAACACCTCGGGCGACGAGATGTTCCCCTACATGCGCACCGACTCGCTGATGTATTTCTCCTCCGACGGCCATCCCGGCTTCGGCGGACTCGACATCTTCACCGCCCGACTCAACTCCACGGGCGACCGCTGGAGCGTGAACAACGTGGGCAAACCGCTCAACTCGCAGGGCGACGACTTCGGCATCACCTTCGGCGAGGGGGAATCGGGATTCTTCAGCAGCAACCGCGGCGACGCCCGCGGATACGACCATATCTATTCATTCTCGCTGCCCGAACTGAAGATCACGATCTCCGGATGGGTGCTCGACAAGGACGAGGAACCCGTTCCGAACGCCGTGATCCGCATCGTGGGCGACGACGGCTCCAACCAAAAGGAGGTGGCCCGCGACGACGGCTCCTTCAGCTTCAAGCTCGAGAGGGGCGTGAAATATGTGATGATGGCGGGCGCCAAGGGTTATCTCAACGTGAAACAGGAGTTCGAGAGCGACGACGCCGAGGAGGACGCCGACTATGGCGTTGACTTCATCCTGGCGGCCATCCACAAGCCGCAGGTGGTGGAGAACATCTTCTACGACTTCGACCGCGCCTCGCTGCGCCCCGAGTCGAAGCAGGCGCTCGACGAGATGGCGCAGATGCTCCGCGACAACCCCAACGTCAGCATCGAGATGGGCTCGCACACCGACCGCGTCGGTACGCCGGAATACAATCTCGGTCTCTCCGACCGCCGCGCCAAGAGCGTGGTGGACTATCTTGTGGGGGCAGGCATCTCGCCCGACCGCCTCACATGGAAGGGCTACGGCAAGACGGTGCCAAAGACCGTCACCAAGCGCATCAACCGCGAGTATCCGCAGTTCCCCGAGGGGACCATCCTCACCGAGGAATTCATCGACACCCTGAGCGAGGAAGACCGCGAGGCCGCCGACCAGATCAACCGCCGCACGGAGTTCCAAGTAACCTCCATAGAACTCAACATGTTCTGATCGGCCTGCGGCCGAAGGTTAATGGTTAAAGTCGCTTCGCGAAGGTTAATGGATAATGGTTAACGGGGGGGGAGGTTAGAGGTTAAAGCGCGTAGCAAAGCCGCGGAGCGGCGTAAGATTTGAGCCCACGGTGGAGCAAAAAAATCGAGCGAA
>X378_Fat_Sand_Rat__coassemble_15_pt1 | contig 38839 bp, 28 predicted proteins | sample X378_Fat_Sand_Rat__metabat2_low_PE_004 | metagenome-assembled genome bin X378_Fat_Sand_Rat
GAAGCCGACAATTTCGGCTATGACTTCCTGAAGGGAGCCGGAAGGAATCCTTATGGCATGATCACCGCCTTCGAGAAACTGGAGTCGGGCACGGCAGGGACGTCGAGCTATCTGGCGAACATGTTCAGCGACCATCCCGACACGCAGAAGCGCATCCAGAACATCGAGAAGCGCTGCAAGAAAGACGGCTACACGCGTCCGACAGCCACGGAGACGGTGACACAAACGCAGACGTCGACCGCCACTGCTTCGCAGGCTACTTCCACCACGAGCTCGAAGAGCACGAAGAAGAGCACGAAGAAGAGTACGAAGAAGAGCACGAAGAAGACTTCGAAGAAAAGTTCGAAAAAGAAATAATCGGAAGGAATACAGATATTCTGCTGAAGAGGGCTGCGCCATTGGCGCAGCCTAATTTTTCGGGGCGATTTTTGGCCGTTGGCCAAAAATCGCCCCAAAAAATAAAAAATTATGGCCGAGGATCCCACGGTTCCGATGATTGATGTCGCTTCGCTCCATCAATCATCTCCACCATGGGCTCAAATCTTACGCCGCTCCGCGGCTGCCGTGCGGCGATTCCGGAGGCTCAAATCTTACGCCGCTCCGCGGCTGCCGTGCGGTTGCTGTTAGTTTTGGTCGGTGGCGGCGAATTCCATCAGGTAGGCTTTGATGAAGTCGTCGATCTCGCCGTCCATCACGCCGTTGACGTCGCTGGTCTGGAAGTTGGTGCGGTGGTCCTTGACGCGTCGGTCGTCGAAGACATAGCTGCGGATCTGGCTTCCCCACTCGATCTTCTTCTTTCCGGCCTCCACCTTGGCCTGCTCCTCCATGCGGTGCTGCAGCTCCTTGTCGTAGAGGATGGAACGCAGCTGGCGCATGGCGTTCTCCTTGTTCTTGGGCTGGTCGCGGGTCTCGGTGTTCTCGATGAGGATCTCCTCCTCCTCGCCGGTGTAGGGGTCTTTATACTGATAGCGCAGACGGACGCCCGACTCCACCTTGTTGACGTTCTGGCCGCCGGCGCCTCCGCTTCGGAACGTGTCCCAGCTGATGCGGGCGGTCTCGACGTTGACCTCGATTGTGTCGTCGACCAGCGGGGTGACGAACACCGAGGCGAACGACGTCATTCGTTTACCCTGGGCGTTGTAGGGGCTGACGCGCACCAGACGGTGCACGCCGTTCTCGCTCTTGAGGAAGCCGTAGGCGTAATCGCCCTCGATGTTGATGGTTACCGACTTGATGCCGGCCTCGTCGCCGTCGAGCAGTTGGGCGATCGATGTCTTGTAGCCGTGGCGCTCTGCATATCGCAGATAGAGGCGCATGAGCATCGAGGCCCAGTCCTGGCTTTCCGTGCCGCCGGCGCCGGAGTTGATCTTTAGCACGACGCCGAGTTTGTCTTCCTCGCGGCGGAGCATGTTGCGGAGCTCGAGTTTCTCCAGTTCCTTGGTGACAGCTGCGTATTGGGTGTCGATATCCTCCTCGCTCACGAGACCCTCCTTGAGGAAGTCGATGGCGAGCTTGAGTTCCTCCACCTGCTTCTCCAGGTCGGTATAGGAATCGATCCAGAAATGGAGCCCCTTGATCTTGCGCATCTGGGCCTCGGCCTTTTCCCGGTCGTCCCAGAAATCTGCCACATGGGTGCGGAGTTCCTCCTCCTCCACTTCAATCTTTTTCGAGTCGATATCGAGATAGCGTTTGAGAGCCTCGGTGCGGCTCTCCACCTCTTTGAGCTGTTCGGATGTAATCATGATGCAAAATTACAAAAAATTTCGCTTATTTGTATTTTTGGGCGTAAGCATCCGAATACATGAAGTCGATAAGGGAGGCGTAATTGCGGTTCACGATGGGTCGGCGCACCTTCATGGTGTTGGTGACCTCTCCATTCATGATAGAGAAGTGGTTGGGAAGCAGCAGTATACGCTTGATTTTCTCATAGTCGGCGATATCTTTCTGATATTTGTCGATCTCGGAGAGGATGAAGCCGACGGTGCGCGGGTCGTCGCAGAGCTTGTGGGAGTCGTCGGAATCCATGTGATGGTCGGCGGCCCACCGGCGCAGTTGGGAGAGGTTGGGCACGACGAGAGCCGTGACGAACTTCTTCTGGTCGCCTATTACGGCCACCTCGTCGATATATTTGTTTTCGGCAAGACGGCTCTCCATCATCTGGGGAGCGATATACTTTCCGTTGGAAGTCTTGAAGAGGTCCTTGACGCGCTCGGTGAGCACCAGCGCGCCCGAGGGGGTGAAATAGCCCGCGTCGCCCGTGCGGAAATAGCCGTCGTCGGTGAAAGCCTCCGCGTTGGCGTCGGGATTGTTGTAATAGCCCGGAGTGACCGAGCCTCCCTTGACGAGGATCTCGCCGTTCTCGTCGATGCGCACCTTGAGGTCGGGCAGCGGTACGCCCACGGTGCCGATCTCATAGCCGATGGCGGGGAAGCAGCTCACCGTGGCGGTGGTCTCGCTCAGGCCGTAGCCGATGATGATGTCGATACCCACCGAGCGCATGAACTCGCAGATGCGGTCGCTGAGCGGAGCGCCGGCAGTCGGGAAGAAGTTGGGGTTGGGGATTCCGATGGCGAACCGGAGCTTGCGGAAGAGGCGCTTGTTCCAGAAGGAGTATTGCTTTTCCAGCAGCCAGGGCACGGGGCGGCCGAGGCGGAGATAGTCGAGGTTTCGGCGGCGGCCCACATAGAGGGCGCGCTTCACCATAAGGCGCTGCGGGGCCGACATGGAGGCGATTTTCTCGCGCACGCCGGTGTAGACCTTCTCCCAGAAGCGGGGCACGGCGCACATCACGTTGGGGTGGACCTGATGGATTGTGTCGGCGATGAGGCGCGGGTCGTAGTTGACGGCTATTGCCACGCCGCGTGTGATGAGGAAATAGCACCATGTCTTCTCCAGGATGTGGCTCATGGGGAGGAAGGCCATGGAGAGGTCGCGCTCCGAGATCGACTTGAGGAGCTTGAGGTGGGCGTCGATCTGATGGTCGTAGTTGGAGTGGGTGATGGCCACGCCTTTGGGTTCGCCGGTGGTGCCGGAGGTGTAGATCAGGGTGGCCATGTCGTCGGGGAGTCCTCGTTCGCTGCGGGCCTTGACCTCGGCGGCGATTTCGGGAGATGCCTCCATGCCGAGGCGCACGAAGTCGTCCCAGAAGATGGTGACGTTGTCGTCGGGCATGAGCTCGAGACCGTCGTTCTTGAAGACCACGATCTTCTCGATGCCGGCGTGGTTTTTCCAATAGTTGTAGGCGAGAGGATACTGGTGCTTGTCGCCGACGAAGATGACGCGTGCGCCGCCGTTGCCGACGATGAAGTCGAACTGGGCCTGGACGCTGCTGGCGTAGATTGGGATGGCGGCGATGCGGTTGCTGAATGCTCCGAACTCCGTGATGAGGATCTGCGGGGTGTTGGGGGAGCAGATGGCGATGGTGTCCTTCTCGATGAGGCCAAGCGAGGCAAGGGCGTTGGCGGCTACAGCGACCTGAGCGGCGAACTCCTGCCAGGAGGTGGAGAGCCACTCGCCGTCTTTGCGCCAGCAGAAACGATAAGCCTCGCGTGAGCCGTAGCGGGCCGCTTGCGCGGGAATGATTTCGACTAATTTGTTTGCCATAAGCTTGGGTGTGTTTTTCTTTTTAACGTTGAAAATCGGGGCAAAGTTCCGCTATTCCAGCCTATTCTCGTGGTCGAGGATGGGGAAGGCCCGGCGGAGGGTGAAGATCTGGCCGTGGAGAGGGGAAGAGAGGGCTCTGAGGGAGGGGACGGCGCCGTTTGAGGGGCGGCGTATGAGGGGGCGGAAGAGGATGTTGGCCAGGGGGTCGTACCATCTTCCCATCGAGATCATACCCGAGTCGACCACACCGGGGTCGGCGCAGTTCACCTTCACCCCTTCGGCGGCGGCCGTTGGGGCGAACTCGGCGGCGAAGAGAGTGATGAGTTTCTTGGAGAGTGCGTAAGTCTTGAGCTGGCCGAACGATTCCTCCGACACCGAGGTGGGGAGGTTTGAGCGTCGGCCTGTGAGACGCGTCAGCGAAGTTGTGAACACGATGCCGCCGCCCGTGGCCACCTGCGGGAGGAGGAGGAGGTTAAAGAGGCGGGTGTTGAAGAAGTTGACGTTGAGGGTGGTTTCGGGTCCGTCGGGGCTGAGTTCGAAATGGCGCATCATAACGCCGGCGTTGTTGATGATTCCGGCCAGGGAGCGTCCTTTGAGGGCGTTGACGGCCTCGACCACCGAGCGGGAGTCGTTGAGGTCGAGGTGGACGTATTCCACACGGGCGTCGGGGAGGCGGCGCATCAGCGAGGAGCGGAGGGCGTTGAATTTCTCTTCGGAGCGGACGGCGAGGATCACGGGGACACCGTCGGCCACGAGACGTTCGGCGATGGCCGTTCCTATTCCACCCGTGGCGCCTGTGAGGACCACGGGGAGTCCGGCTGGGAGGGCCTTGAGGTCGTAGTCGGCGCGGATGCTCATTGCTGTTGTCGGTTTTAAGCCCGCTCAGCGGGTGATGTTCTTATCGAGCATTTTGTGTTTCACCATCATTCGGACCGGGGTGGGGGTGATTCCCACGAGGAAGATGGTGAGGCGGTTGATGAAGCCGTTGATATACTGCTTCTTGCCGCGCAGCATCTTGTTGACGGCCTTGTGGGTGAATGCCTCGGGAGTCTGGACGGCGTGGATGCGGACGGCGAGTCGCATCAGATTGTCGGGCAGGCCGAAGAGGGAGGTGGCGATGCCGCCGGGGCAAGCCACGGTGCAGGTGACGCCCACGTCGCGGAGCTCATAATGGATGGCTCGGGAGAAGACGCGGATGTAGGCCTTTGTGGCGGAATACATTGCGATTCCGGGCATGGGCATCCAGCATGACATCGACGACATGTTGAGGATCCGGCCGTGGCCGCGGCGTGTGAAGCGGATTGCGAACTCGCGGGTGAGCGAGGTCACTGCGCGCACATGCAGGTCGATGAAGCAGTTGATCTTGCGCTCCGGGGTGTCGACCACCGGGAGGAAGGAGAAGATTCCGGCGTCGTTGATGAGATAGTCGATCTCGAGCGCTTTGGAGTCGACGAATGAGAGGAGTCGGCTGGCGCAGTCGGGGGCGGTGAGGTCGCAGAAGAAGGGGAAGGTGCGGACGCCGAATTCGCGGTTGAGGTCGGCGGCGCATTTCTCGAGTTGGTCGGCCTGGTTGCTCACCATGACCAGATGGCAGCCTCGCGAGGCGAGCTCGCGGCAGAAGCAGAGGCCGATGCCGCTGCTGGCGCCGGTGACGACTGCATATTTACCTTGGACTTTTTCCATTGTTTAGCCTTTTGCCTTTATCTTGGCAATCTCCTTGAGGATTCGGGGCGGGAGGTCGTTGCAATGCTTGTGGCAGGCCATCTCGCGGGAATACATGCGGGCGATGCAGTAGTTCACGTGGTCGCATCCGCAGCAGTGGTTGCCCTCGGAGTCGCGCATCTTGTTGACGAAATCGGGTTCGGTGAGAAGGGCGCGGCCCATCTGGATGAAGTCGAAGCCCTCCTGGTCGAGCACTCGGTCGGCGCCTTCGCGGTCGACCACTCCGCCGACGTAGATGAGCGTGCCGGGAATCTCCTCGCGGAAACGGCGGGCGTCGTCGAGGAAATAGAGGGGCTTGAAGGGTTCGGAGGGGATCATGAAGCGGCCTGCGAGGCGGACGCCGTATTTGAGCCAGAGCTGCTTCATGTAGTGGGTCATCGAATAGATAGGCATCTCTCCGCGCATCACATACATCGGGGCCTTGCTCACGAAGCCTCCGGAGAGGACGAGGGCGTGGGCGCCGAGCTGGTGGAGTTCCTTGGCGACTGTGAGGCAGTCGTCGATCTCGAGGCCGCCCTTGAAGCCGTCGCGCATGTTGGTCTTCACGATTACGCCCATGTCGGAGCCGGCGGCTTTCATCACCTGCTCCATGCACATGCGCATGAAGGTCATGCGCTGGTGGAGCGAGCCTCCGAAGCGGTCGCGGCGGCGGTTGGTGTAGGGGGAGAGGAATTGGGAGATGAGGTATCCGTGGCCGGCGTGGACCTCGACGCAGTCGAATCCGGCATCGCGGGCGTTGCGCACGGCGTCGCCGAAATACTGCGCTATTTCCTTAAGTTCGTCTTCGCGCAGGCCGCGCACGAAAGTGGGGCTGTAGAGATTGAATCCCGTGCAGGCGCCGACGGGAGTGCCGCCGGCGGTGGAGCGGTGGGTCATGTTTCCGCAGTGGCCTATCTGGATGGAGGCCTTCGCACCGCGGGCGTGGATGCCGTCGGTGATTTCGCGCAGGTCGGGGATGATTTCGGGCCGGAGCCAGAGCTGAGTGTCGAAAGATAGGGCCGATCGGCAGATGCCGGCGTAGGCCAGAGTGGTCATTCCCACGCCACCGTCGGCCACGCTCCAGTGGTAGTCTCGGAGCATGGGGGTGGGGCCGTTGTCTTTTCCCATTCCCTCGAATGCGGCGCTGCGGATTGTGCGGTTGCGCAGTTCGACGGGACCTATCTTGGCGGGAGTGAAAAGTTTCATGATTTAGTAGATAAACGGAATTATGTAGCGGCGGTGGAGGGAGGTGTAGGCGCTGCCGAATTCCTTTTCATAACGTTGATGGATCTTGACGGCTCTGGGGGCGAGGTTGGCGAAAGTCCAGACGGCGAACATCGCACCGCCGAGGCTCCAGGTGAGGATTGCGTATCCCACCCATTCAGTGAGTTCACCGAAATAGTTGGCCGAGGTGACATAGCGGAACATCCCTCCCTTGGGGATGTAGTGGGCCGTGTCGCCGGGCTTGCGGAGATGGCGGATGATATAGTCCGACTGGATGTTGATGGCCATTCCGGCGAAGAAGACGATGGTGCCGATGATGAACTGCGGCGACCAGAGCCAGCTCACCGGGTAGGAGCCGTCGGGGCTGACGTAGAAGAGCCAGCCTCCGATCATGTAGGAGTTGATCAGGTTGAAGATCACGCCCATCGCCACGATGGCGAGAGGCATGCGGGAGTTGCCCCGGATGAGGAGGGGGAAAATGAAGGAGCGCTGGAAGTAATGGAGGAGGAAGAGGCATGTCATCACTATGAGCGCGGGCTCGCCCCGGCGTGGGGAAAGGAGCCAGAAGAGGAGCATGGCGAAGAAGACCGGCGACTCCATCATCACCCAGCCGATGCGGTTGGGAATGGCGGGGCCCCAGGCCTTGGTGTACATGATGCCGTATCCGGCTGTGAGGCGCTGGAGAGCGAAGAAGACGATGACCGCCATGACGCCCATGGCGGCGATGACTCCGTAGTAGAATTGCGGCTGGAATACAAACATTGCGCAAAGTTACTAAAAAATGCTCTAAAAGTAAAGATTTTCGCTCGTTAGGGCGAAAATCTTTACGGAGAGGGTGATATTTTGGGGGATCAGCGGGCTACGGTGATCTCTATGTCGGCGGCGTTTTTGGAGAGGTCGGAGATTTTGTAGAGGCCCGACTTCACGGGACGGCCGTCATTGTCGAGGAGGTTCCAGAAGGCGATGTTCTTGCTGGAAGCACCGAGGTTTGCCACGATCTTGCCGTCGGAGTCGATCACCACCAGCGAGGCGTTGGCGGGGACATTGTAGATGGCCACCGTGCCGGCGTGGTCGGGAGTGACGGTGGCGGGGTAGGCCACCATCGCGGTGGTTGAGAAGGGATCGGCCTCGGGAGTGTAGTCGGGTTTCACCTCGGCCAGACCGTAGTTGGTGGAGATGAAGAGCGACTGTGTCTCGGGGTTCCAGGCGAGGGCGTAGACCTGGTCGGAGGGGATGGGGGAGTTCTTGGTGTTGTAGTGTGCGAAGATCTCCGAGCCGTCGGCCGAGACGCCGTACACGCCGTCGGTGCCGGTGCCGACCCAGAGACGGCCGTACTCGTCGAAGCGGGCCGTGTTGGCGCCCAGGCTTCCGATGACGTTGACGCCGCCGGCCTTGAGGTTGTCAGCGTGGATGGTGTTCTGGAGCACAGCCTCCGAGGGCTTGAACACATGGACGCCGCTTCCGCTGCAGACGAGCACCTCGCCCGTGCGCGGATTCTCGACGAGATCGCAAGCACGGTAGGGATTGACTTTCCCGCTGCTCGGCATGAGGAAGTAGCTGACAACGCCGAGAGTGTCGTCGCTTGAGTCTTCAAGCGTACCGTTGTGGTCGTATATTAAGAGCTCTCGATTGCTTCCTCCTGCCCAGGCGATCACCTTGTTCTTGTTGTCGGGGTGCTTGAGGGCGAGGCAGAGGGAGTTCATGTTGTAAATGTCGTAATTGTTTATGACCAGGTCGCCGAAATCTCCCGACAGGGAAACGTCTTGAGCTTCGAGAGCGGCCTTGCGTGCATCGACAGTCCAATATTTGAGGCGCAGATTGTAGGTGACGGCATTTTTCGTCCAAGAAGGATCGTAGAGGAACCAGAGAGTGTTGTCGCTGTCGAATCCTCCGGGGGAGATGCCGCAATAAGTTGCCCAGGTGGGGATGTCAAAACATGTCTTGTGGCCGGGAAGGTTGATATTGAAATTTTTGGAGTTGCTGTATCTAAGAGTCTGACCTTTGGGATTGTCGAGGTTTAGATAAATCAGGCCTGTCCAAAGAGAGCCGACAGCCATATAGTCGGGGAAGGCGGGATCGATCACGGGGTAACGTCCGCCCTCGGAGATGGGATACTTCATCTTCTTGCTTTCGTATAGCGTATTGAGGCTTGCGTCCGAAGTGAAGTCGGGCTTATTCTTGAGGAAGCAGGAAGAGAGGTTTGTCCATTTGCCGTTCTTATATGTCGAAACGAGCAGAGGGTCTACCTCGTCTGTTGTCGACATATTCCAAGCCGAACCCTTATTGGTAAGTATGAGTCCGAATTTGTCGGAATAGATTAAATCGGTATATTCGAAAGGAACGATCTCGCTTACGTTTTTAGTCTCATGCAGCGTCCAGGTTGTGGAACTCCCTTCGCCCGAGGCCGTGGCGGAATAGAAGCCGTTGGGAGAAGAGTAATACCACACTTCGTCGAAGTCCCAGCTGCCTACGCCGGTATTGTTTTTGGAGTAGGTGGCGCGGGTCTTGAAGTTAAGCGAACCGTCGGCGTTGGAAGTGCGGTTTATCTGGTAGAGGTTGTTTTTGGAATAGAGGAGATAACCGTCTTTGTTGGGAATGAGGTTGCCCTCGGTGCGGTTTACTACCTGATATCCGTTATCGATCACAAGGAATGTGGAGGAGTCGGTGATGGGGGAAGACTCGGTCCAGGAGCCGTCGGCAAGACGCGCATGCCAGAGGGCAGCGCCTGCAGTTGTCCCGTTCTTACCTATGAAGATGAATGAGTTGTCGTTGAGGGGAGCCAACGCCTGGATGGAATGATCGGAGGCAAGACCGGTGGAGGCCAGATTTGAGAAAGATGCGGGGGCAGACGCCGCATCGTAAATAGCGTCGCCGATCACGGCCACAACGCGGTCGCCTACCTTGCAGATGAAGGAAACGGACTGGCCGAGGTTTGCGTGTCGCGTAACTTTGCGGGTGTTGCCATCGATCAGGAGGTAGCCGGAACCGGTGGCCACCCAGATGTTGTTGTCTGTGCCAAACAGGATGCTGTTGATATTGTTATCCCCGGGCAGCAAAGAGGATGAAAGGTCGCCTACGTATGCGACGGAATTGTCGCTGTTGACAATGTCAATGCCCCCGTCAACATACTGAACCACAATCTGGCTGGTTGCGGGATTATGCAATGCATACTTTATCTGGCTGGAGCTCAGGTCGACAGAATTGCGAAGATCTTGAAATCCCTTCGAGGTGTCGTTTTTGTCGTATACGAATATCGCGCCCGAGGGGTTGGTGTAAAGATCTCCCCATCCGCTCTGGCGGGTGCGGGTCTGATGCACAAAGAAGAAAGTCTTGTCGGCAGTGTCCATCACCCTTCGGGGATTGTTGAAGAACGCCGAGTGATATTTCCAGTTTGGATTGTTTCCGAAACTCTGGGTACGGGTTTCAGCTGCCGAGGTCTGGGAGGCAACGAGTAGCGAGGCTCCTGCGAGCAGCGATGTGAGTATGTTGTGTGTATGCATGTGGTCTGCTATTTTCTGTAAGCGTAAAGAAATCGCTATCTTTAATAACGTTGACTCTATTGAGTTATTGTTTTGTGGGTTGCGGCTATTTTTTGTAATTTTGCGGCAAGAAATCAGCTTGAAAACAAAATGAGCGCGACAAACGGCAATCTTAAGGAAAGAATCAGGACTGTTTTAAAGAACAAACTTCTGCTGGCCTATCTTCTGACAATACTCTCTTTTCTGATTGTATTCTATCTGTTCGCACATGAAACCGGAATGATGGCGGAATCCCCCGTGTTGGGGCGTTTCTTCATCTACCCGGGCATCTCCCATATTGTGGTCATCACGGCAGAAATATTGCTTTTTTCATTGCCGGTGTTGGTTTGCAGGGGGAAATGGCGGATTGTCAGCATAGTGTTGCTGTGGGTAGTCTCGCTGTTTTTATTCGCCAACATGCTTTACTATCGATATTGGTGTGATTTCATTCCATTCACATTGATGTTCAAGGCGGCAAGTTACAACTCGATAGTATTCAAGTCGGTTCCGTCGATGGTTTGCTGGGAAGATATCCTTTTTGCTTTGGTTCCGGGATTGCTGACCTGGTATTTCATAAAGAAGGGGGTGTTGAAGCTGCCCGTCTTGAATACGAAATGGAGAGTGACCGCCTTGGTGCTGACGTTGCTGTTTCTGTTTTCGGCGGAATCTTTCCGGGCTTACAGACGGCTTACAGTCAGCAATAACAAACATATTGACGGAGCGCCTCTTACGCCAGTAACATTCATGACTCATCTTCCGGAATGTTTTGAGGATTATTACAAAAGGAGTGCAGTCGACAGGTTGACCAGGTATAAGATAGAGGGCTTGCTGATGTATGTGGCCAAAGAAGCCGCGACCCTCAACAACAAAATAAAGCTTACTGAAGCAGATCGGAGGGAGATAGAGACCTTCATATCCCTTCAGAAATCGGAGCAGGCCGATAGCGACAGCATTTTCTGCAATAACAGGAACAAGAACTTGATTTTCATTGTAGTAGAGTCGCTCAATTCTGCTTATATAGGAAAGGAATCGGGGGGGAGAAGTATTTCGCCTACTCTCGATTCTCTCCTCAGTCGGGAGGGAACGATAAGCTGTCTGTCGGTTGTAACGCAGATCAGGGCGGGATCTTCATCGGATGGACAGTTGATGTACAATACCGGAATCCTGCCCCTTCAGAATGGGGTGGCGTCAATGGATTTCGGTGACAACAGGTATCCTTCGCTTGCAGACGCCATAGGATATAAGGATCCGACAGAAATTATCGTGGAAAGTCAGACAATCTGGAATCATGGAGTAACTTCAAAAGGATATGGATACAGCAGGCTTATGGACAATCTCCAGAGTCCCGGCAAATCGCCCCTGAGTCTGGACGGAATACTGTTCAAAGTGGCGGTGGAGGATATATTGCATAGGGATTCTCCACATATGACCGAACTCACCACGCTGACGATGCACGGACCGTTTTATGTATCGAAAGAACAGCAGGTGGAATGGGTGGTAGGTGAAAACGAGGTTGAAACCAGATATATGCGGGCTCTAAATGAATTCGACAAGCAGCTGGGAATCTTTTTGGACCGTCTTAAGAAAAGCGGAATCTACGATAACTCGGTAATCGTGCTGGCGTCTGACCATCATACGGTAAATCCTGAAAACAACAAAGATTACTCAATAGCGTTCATTGCGCTCAACACAGGCAAGACCTTGCAAATCAAGAAGCCCGTGGGGCAGGTGGACGTGTATCCGACTGTACTCGAGATTATGGGGAGGGACAGTGTGGAATGGAGAGGAATGGGAATGAGCATCCTCGACCCGCGTAACAAATCGGCAATCGACTCTCGAGGATACCTTCACGGATCTTCGGGGAAGGAGCTCGACGAGAGGAAGCGAAAGGCCCGGAAAGTGTCAGACTTGATCATCAGGTCGAACTATTTTTCCACAAATAAGAAATAAATGCTCTTGTGATTGTTGCAGTCACGTCGGAATTTATTAATTTTGGAGTTGATAATAAGGAAAATGAAGGTTCTCACGCTCACGGACAAGGATTTTGCGGAGGCGGCCCGTCGACTGAAGGAAAAAGTGTCGGCCCGTGGCATTGAATATGACTTGCTTGTCGGCATAGCGACAGGCGGGGAATTCGTGGCGGATGAATTCGACTTCGCCCCCACCTATTCGGTAAAAAAACAGCGGGCATCGTCAGAGAAAAAGGAGGTGATTGCGGCAAAAATACTTCCGTTGTTGCCTCGGTGGGTGTGTAATTTGCTGAGAATCGCGGAAGCTAAGTGGTTGGAGAGGTCACATCGAAAGATAAATAAAGATGATATTGAGTCGGCTTTTATTCCGGAAGATCTAAAAGAGAGTATTGGAGCGGGGAATTTCAAGCGGATCCTTGTGGTTGACGATGCCGTCGACAGCGGTGAGACTTTGCTGAGCGTAGTCAAGGGGATAAAGGAGCTGTGGGCCGATTTACAAATCTATACGGCTGTGATGACAGTCACTACAAAGCGGCCGCTGATAAGACCGGATGTGACATTATGGAACGACGGAACATTGATTAGGTTCCCGTGGTCGAAAGATATGAAAAAGAGATGAAGGCGGGAAGGGAAATAATAATAATGGATCTTGACGGGACGCTGTCGGGAGTCAATACCTTTACCCTTTTTGTTCGGATCTTTTTCAAGAGGAGTCCCCGTTGCCGATTGCCGTTGGCATGGGCGGTAATGCAGAGAAAGTTGAGGTTGATATCCCATTCGGAAGCGAAAGGGAGAATCCTGAGACTGTTTGATAAATTGGGGGAAGAGGATATTGTTGAGGAAGTGGTGAACAAAATCGAGGGAGATATCAGGCCGGAACTTGCAGGCATGGTGGGAGGGAGTGCATATACCGTGCTTGCCACTGCAGCCCCCGGGGTATATGCGGTTCCTCTGGGTAGGCGTCTCGGCTTTGACCTGGTGCTGGCCACAAAAACCGACGGCCGGGAGATGAAAGGGGAAGAGAAAGTGGCGGCGCTTGAGTCGAACGGGGTAAAATTCGGTCCAGATGTCAAAGTCTATACCGATCATTATGACGATATGCCATTATGCGAGGCGAACTGTAGGGGAGAAAATATTTTGATTAATCCCAGCGGGGAAACCTGCAGAAAAATGCAGGAAGCTTCGATAAGTTTCCGTATAAAATCACTATGAAACTCCGGCCAAACCATATTCCATATCAAATACCGACTCCCAACAATATGGGGATGGTCAGGTATATACTTGCCATCGCTGTTGTGATAGCTCATTTCAATCTGTTGGCCGGGTTTGACATTCCTTTTCCAATCTCGAGCTATATGGGGGTGGGAGGATTTTTCTCGCTCAGCGGTTTTCTGATCTACGGCAGCTATCTGAAGAAGCGGAATGTAGGGGCATATGTCAAGTCACGGGCTGTGAGGCTGATGCCGGCGTATGTGACAACGATTCTTATATTCGCTCTTGGTTTCTCGCTTATATCCAGCCTAGGGGTGACGGCTTATTTCACGTCGCCGCAGTTCTGGAAATATCTTGTAAGCAATCTGTGCATGCTCAACTTCATCCAGCCGACATTGCCGGGAGTGTTCGACGGATTCGAGATACAGGCGGTTAACGGTTCGCTGTGGACCATGAAAGTGGAGTGGCTCCTCTATCTGTCAGTGCCCCTTACGGCCTGGATTGTGGCTAAGTGCAAGGGCAGGATCACGGTGATATTCGTTGTGATTTATATCTTCTCCATCCTCTACCGCATCATATTCCGCGAATTATATATCGCCACCGAAAAGACGGCATACGATATACTGGGGCGTCAGTTTTTCGGCCAGTTGTCATATTTCTACAGCGGGGCGCTGGTGTACTGCTGGTTTGACGTTTTCAAGAAATACCGCTGGCAACTCGCCCTGATTGCCGTTCTCTCCCTTTTGTATACCGGAAAGGCAGGCTATTACGACATAATCGTGCATCCGCTGGCGTTCAGCATTCTGGTGATCTGGCTGTCGATGACGGGAAAATGGGGAACCTGGGAGGGGAAGAAAGACAACGTCTCCTACAACATCTATCTTCTGCATTTCCCCGTGATACAGTTGGGATGCTGGCTGGGATTGCAGTCGTGGGGATGCTGGGGAATGTTTGGGGCCGTGCTGACGGTCACGGTGATTCTTTCGCTGCTGATCAACTGGCTGGTGGAGAAACCCATACAGAAACGATTCAGGAAGCATTCCGCCTCCCCAAGAAGATAAGTTGATGAAAAAGCCTGCTGATGTGAGGGTTGCCGCCCTATTTCTTTTGTGGGTGATCATAGCGGATTACTGCGGGACTGTACTTGGGCTCGCGGCGCGGGTGCCTCTTGGCTGGTGGCAGTTCCCGCTTGCGATTTTGGGGGCCGGCGGCTTGATTTATCTGCGCTTCAAAAACGAGTGGCGGCGCGGCGTCCTTGCCGGCATCTGCATAATCCTCGGTGCCGTAGCGCTGAGCGCCCTGATACCTGACTATTCATATGACGGCACGTTGTATCACAACGAGATTTCCATAAGGCTTGCTGAGGGATGGAACCCCATTTACGACCCGCTTCCCGACACATCGCTATGGACGAGGCACTACGCGAAGGGGATGGAGCTGCTCGCCGCCACCATCATGGGCGCCTTCGGAAGCGTGGAGACGGGAAAAGGCATCAACATAATCCTGGCCGCCAGCGCGCTTCTTTACCTCAAAACGGCTTTGGACGAATGGCTTCCCCGGCGGGGCAATCCGCTTAAATGGTGCATTGTTCTGTTTTCCGCGTGCAATCCGCAGGCTCTGGCGGAACTGACGGTACCTTACAACGACCTGGGCACATATTATTCACTGATGTGGGGGATTCTGCTGCTCCTTCTCTGGAACAGGCGGAGGAGTCGGTTTTTATTATGCTCATTGCTCGGCATTACGGTCGTAGCCATCTCCATTAAGTTCACGTGCGCCTTCCATATGACGCTGCTCTGGCTGGCGGCGATTATCTGGACCGCCTTCCATCGGCAATGGCGGAGAGCCGCGGTTCTATCCCTCTGGTTTTTGGCAGCGGCCGTTGCCGGGTTTGTTTTGCTGGGATGGCATCCTTATGTCACGAATCTCATCCACGCCGGGAATCCGCTTTATCCTCTAATGGGAAGCGGGCAAGTGGACATCATGAGCTACAACACCCCGGATATTTATGAAGGCCACAACAGGTTTTATAATTTCCTGCTTTCCAATGTGCCGAGATTGTATCTGATAGGATACGACACGCGGATCGACGGCTTCGGGCCCCTCTTTCTCCCCGTTCTTCTCCTGTCGATCTTTATAATGGCCTGTGACCGACGGAATGTGCCGGGAGTGGCCTGGTATATCGTAATTGTCACGCTTGCGAGCTGTTTTGTTTTCGAGCAGACGTGGTGGCCCAGATACAATATGCAGCTATGGCTCGTTCCGGTCACAGCCATTGTTACTGCTGCAAGAAGCCGCCTGCGCGAGAGGCTGAACAAGGAGTGCGTCTATGCGATAATGGCGATGGGCTTTATGGCTGTGCCGCTGGTGATACTCTTCCAGGTCAAGAAGACCGTGACTCTGATAGAGATACAGAGAATCTATATCGACGCGTATAAGGGTAAGAGAGTGAAAGGATTGTGGCAGGGAAGCAACACATCGGGGGGATTTGTATATATGCGGCGTATGATGCAAGAGAAGGGGATGGAAGTGGAGCCGGTGACGGAAGAGGAATTCGATTCACCGTATATATATTATCCTACGGGGATACAGGCCCCCAATTTCGTTGGATTGGAACTCGACGAGTCGACCTACCGGAGGATGATGTCGGTGAAGCATATCCCTCATATCACCGAGGCTCCGAAAGAATACGCTGTGATACGTTAATCGGGTTCTGCATCATTCGGCCGAGGGGGAGACGTAGATGATGTAGCCGTCGCCCTGGGCTGCGGGGCGGAGGCGGGACTTTAGCATCTTCTCCAGGGCGGAGTCGGGATTGTGGGCGTTGAAGAGCAGGAGGGTCACCGGCTTTTTCGCCGCGGAGATTTCCTTTTCCCAGTATTTTATGTAGTCGGGATCGTCGAGATAGTCGTGGAAATCGTAGCGGTCGCGCAGGTATTGGTTTCTCGTTCCGAAATAATACTCGTAGAGATAGTTGTTGTCTCGGCGCACCACCATTATTTCGGAATCATCTCCTGCGGCCTTCTCCACGTCGCTGATGACGCGGTCGATGTATTCGCCATATTCCCGGGAGGTGAGACGGCCTTTAAGCACACCTTTTTTGAACTCATAGTCGGCCTCGCGGGTGCCGACGTCGAAGAACGTGTGGTCGCCGATGCCGAAGTAAGCGTAAAGCATAAGGGCGGCGAAGGCAGTGACGCTGAAGATCTTCATCGACTTCGAGAAGCGGGGGTAAAGAAGCCCGCAGATAAGGGGAATCGCGGGCCATGCCAGAAACTTGATGAAGCCGGTGTTGCTTCCCACGGCCGGGATGAAGGCCACGATAAGAAGGGCGAGCGCCACGCGCCAGCGGATGTCGGAGAGGTTTCTGCCGCTGTAGAACCATACGGCGCCTATGCCGAGAAGGGCAAGGGCGCAGGAGTATACAAGGACGTTGAGGAAGGGCTGCGAGAAAACGCGGTATTCATAATATGCGATGGCAGGAATCAGGATGATTGCGGCGGCAAAGGCGAGCCATGGTCTGGCTCCCGACTCGAGATAGTGGATGAGATGGTATGAGGCCCAGAACATCAGGAGGGCCTGAATCAGCAGGAAGGTCGGAGAGACGTAGCCCCGGAACTGGTAGAGGATGTCGTGCTGGTCGACCGAGACCTGCGAGAGGCGGGAGATGAATGCATGGGGAGTGCCGTATAGAAGAGAGGTCACAATCCAGATGACGGCAATGGCCGAGAGGAGGTAAATGGATATGCGGCAGCCGCGCGAGATGCGGCCGGAGGCGGTGGGGAATAGGAGGATGATGGAGCCGCCGGCGAGAATCGCGATGTTGGGGAGGCGCATCGTGACGACAATGCCGGAAAGGATGCCCATGAGGATCAGCTGCCAGACCTTTTCATCGCGAGTATAGCTAATGAAGATGGCTATTATGATCATGAGGAGAGGCGGGGAATAGGAGTCCCAGCCGTAGAGATTGTGCACCTCGTTGAAGATTGTTCCGCAAAGGAGGCAGGCCGCGCCTGTGAGCAGCGTGAAGGTATAATTGCGGGATAGACGCCACAGCAGCGCGATGCCTATGAGAATGGAGAGGGCGTTGGAGGCGACGGCGAAATACCTGAAGGGCGTCCATTCCCAACCGACAGCCTCACCGAAGAGATGGCCGATCCAGCTGGAGAGCGGAGCGAGGGGGGTGTTGAGCGAGTCGACACAGTTCAGGATGTTGTATGGCTCGTCGGAGATATGGATGCCAACGCGAGCAAGAAGGAAGCCCGGGACTAGAGCGATGCCGAAAACAATAACCGCCAGAAGCGCGCGGCCCAAAGCGAGCAAGGCTAGTCTTGACTTTGCTTTGCCGGAATCGACGCTGAAATCGTTCTTGCTGTTCATGGCGGGAATCTTTTGGGGAGGTCAGCGGGTGCGTTTCACTTCGTCGACGGCTTCGATGGCCGAGATGTGGGTCATGATGGCCTGAAGTTCGTCGAAGGAATGGACGGAGAATGAGATCCGCAGCGTGACGATCGAGTCCTTGGTCTCGGTGTTGAAGCTCTCCATGGAGAGATTGAGCTGGTTGGTGATGGCGTCGACCACGTCGATGAAGAGGTGGTAGCGGTCGACGGCCTTTATCTCGATTGTGACGGGGAAGAGGGCGTCGGTGGGGGGATAGCTCACGGAGACGATGCTGTCGCCATACTGCGAGGCGAGTCGGATGGCGGTGGGGCAGTCGCGCTTGTGCATCATCACCTTTCCGTCGTGGCCGCGGAAGCCCACCACCTCCTCGCCGGGGATGGGATTGCAGTCGGGACATCGGTGATACTGCGGTGCGGGGATGCGGGAGAGATAAGAATGGATGGCGCGTTTGGCCTTGAAGGTCACTACGGAGTCGAGCCAGTCTTTCTGCGGGCGTACCTCGGGGTCGGTGAATATCTCGACCACGTCGCCGCGCCGCAGGGGCGCCTTGATGGAGGTGAGGAAACCGTTGACGCGGGCGTATTTGGCGTGCTCGCCGAGGTTGGAGTGGACCTCGTAGGCGAAGTCGAGCACCGTGGCTCGCTGGGGGAGCACCACCTCGCGGCCCTTGGGGGTGAAAGTCATGATGTCGTCGTTGTAGAAAGTGGTGACGACGTTGTCGATGAAGTTCTGGCCGTTCTGGGCCTGGTTGGAGAGGTCGATGAGCACGCGGCGGAACTTGTCGATCCAGCGGCGTATGTTGTCTTCTGTTCTTTCCGCCACGCATCCGAGCTGGGAGTCGCGCACCATCCGGCGGCTGCAGATGTGCACCTCCTGCCAGCGGCCGAAGTCGGCCAGCAGCTTCACATGGAAACTCTGGTAGCCGTTTTCCTTGGGAGTGTCGATATAGTTGGAGATTCCTCCGGGTTTCTCCTTGAAGCGGTTGGTGAGCACCGAGTATATGCGCAGGGCCATGTCTTTTTCCGAGATGTCGTCGGGGCAGTCGAACACGATTCCTGTGAAGTGGCGGTATTTCAGATGGTTGAAATCGTCGCCGTATTTCTTCATCTTTCGCCAGATGGAGTATGGATGGCGGTATTCGATATAGACGTCGGCTTTGATTCCGGCCGTCTCGAGGGTGGCCTTGATCTCGCGGCAGAAAGTGTCGAGGCGCGTTTTCTGGGCGTCCCTGTCGCGCTCGATGAGAGAGACCATCTCCTCGTATTCGTGCGGGCAGCGGAATCGGAGGGAGAGGTTCTCGAGTTCGGTCTTCACCCTGTAGAGGCCGAGGCGGTTGGCGAGCGGGGCGTAGAAATAGTCGGTCTCGCCGGCGATCTTCATCTGCTTGTCGGGGCGCATGGAGGAGAGGGTGCGCATGTTGTGGAGGCGGTCGGCGAGCTTGACGAGCAGGGCACGGATGTCGTACTGCACCGAGTTGAGCATCTGGCGGTAGTTGGCCACCTGTTTCGACTCGTGGCCGCCGGGGCGTTCCTTCTTGCTTTTGGTGAGCACGCGCACGAGGAAGGCCACGTCGTCGCCGAAGCGGTCTTTGATGTCGTCGATGGTGAAGTCGGTGTCTTCCACCACATCGTGGAGGAAGGCGGCGATGACGGGAGCGGGGTCGAGCCAGAGTTCCTCGGCGGCGATGGTGGCCACGGCGATGGGATGGAGGATATAGGGCTCGCCCGAGCGGCGGAACTGGTTGGCGTGTGCCTCGCGGGCAAGGTCGAAGGCCTCGTGGAGTTTGGCGAGTTCCCCGGGATTGCAGCGCGGGGCCATCACCTCGAACACGTGGTCGGCCTTATCCTCTATGATCTGAGAATAGTCTATCGGGTCTTTCTCCCGGCGTGCGGAATCATCCATTTGCGACAACTGTTTGGAAAGCAACGGCAAAGTTAAATAAAATCTTTGAAACGCGAATAAAAGGGGAATGTTAAAATTGCAGCGGGGGTGTCGGGGTGAACTTTCGGGGGCGCGGGGAGGTTAGAATAATGAAAACCGAAAACTATTGATGCTATGGATACAAACAGACTGAAAGAGGGGGATATGGTCAGGGTGATAATCGACTGCGACGGGCGCGTGGTGGGCAACCTTGAGGGGCGAGGTTTCACCGACATCGCCACCGTGATAGAGGCCGCTTATCAGGCCGAGGGTACGAGCTATCCGAAGGAGGACTGTGTCTTCACCGTAGTCGACGAGACCACCGGCACGTCGGAGCGCTACCGCATCAACGCCCACGGCAACGTGAAGCTGATAGTGTAGCCGATTTTGAGGGGCACGGGGAAATGATTATATTTGCAGCATGAAAATGCGAAAAACAGAGAGGCCCTCGGCTGAGACGCTGGAGGCCGTAAAAGCCGCGACGGCCGCCGCCCGCGAAGGGGGCAGACCGGTGCGCGTGCTTTTTGTGTGCCTGGGCAACATCTGCCGGAGTCCGGCGGCGCAGGGGGTGATGGAGAAGATGGCGGCCGACCGCGGGCAGGCCGGAAGGGTGGAGTGCGACTCGGCCGGTTTCTACGGCGGTCACCGGGGCCAGCTTCCCGACATGCGCATGCGGGAGGCGGCGCTGCAGCGCGGCTACCGGCTCGACCACCGGAGCCGCACCGTGACTTGGTCGGATTTCATCGACTACGACCTGATAGTGGGGATGGACCGCAACAATCTCGACGATCTCCACCGCGCGGCGCCGTCGCCCGAGATGGAGCGCAAGATAGTGCCGATGATAGATTTCGCCCTCGGCCATCCCGGCGATACATATGTGCCCGACCCTTATTACGAAGGGGCGGCGGGTTTCCAGCTCGTGCTCGATCTGCTGGAGGACGCCTGCGGCCATCTGCTTGATGTTTTGACAGATGACGATTAATCCTTATGGGCTTGGATTTGTCAAAATGGTAAATTTAAAATCTCTACAATTATGAAAAAGATATTGCTGACTTTGGCAGCCGCATTGGGAATCTCCGCAGCCGCATCGGCCGCGATCACCCCCGCATCCTTCCCCGGCGGAGCCGAGGCAGAGAAGGAATATATAGCCACCAATATGAAATATCCCCCCATGGCCAAGGAGAACGGCGTGGAGGGAGTGGTAGGCGTGATCTTCGTGGTGATGCCCGACGGCTCGATAGGGAACATCAAGATAAAGAGGATGGTAGACCCCGATCTGGAGTCGGAGGCCATCAGGCTGGTGAAGACCATGCCGAAATGGAATCCGGCCACCGACAACGGCAAGCCCGTGGAGAGCAAAGCCGAGGTGGACGTTAGTTTCACACTGGAGTAAGCCTTTGCTGCTCTCCCCTCCGGCAATCCGGAGACGAACCCTACCAATCGGCCTACCGGCCTTCGAACCAACCAAGAAATCCACTCATGAAGACTCGCTTGATCTTAATCACTATATTTTCGGTGTGCGCCTTTGCCCTGGGGGTGAAGGCGCAAGACCTTGCCGGGAAGAAGATATACATCAATCCCGGCCACGGCGGCTATGACGCCGAGACCGGAACGAAAGTGGCGGGAGAGTTCGCCAACGGCTGGCGTTCCGACGGCACCGACGCAACCGACCGCTGGGTGCCGACAATACCCTATCCCAGCGCCACTTCGGAGGGATTCTGGGAATCGAAGATCGCGCTTTGGCGCGGATTGGAGCTGCGCCGTCTGCTCGAGGGGGCAGGGGCGACCGTCATGATGTCGCGCACGCAGAACCGCTCGGAAGACGACCGCATCCTGACCCAGATCGGTCGCGAGGCCACCAACTGGGGGGCCGACATGTTCCTCTCCATACATTCCAACGCCAACGGGAAGAACTATCTGCTCAACATCTACCGCGGGGCCGACCCCAAGACGGCTGAAGAAGCCGAGAATTTCGACAAGAGCCAGGAGGCAGTGGCGGGCTCAAAGAGAATGGCCACCATCGGCTGGCAGCATCTTCACGACAATCCGCTCACATGCTGGCAGGCGCGCAAAAGCGCCGACAATCCGCTGGTGGTGAGCGACTCCACCTTCTACGGCACGTACCATCTGGGAGTGCTGCGCCGGCTATGGGTGCCGGGATATCTCACCGAGACAGCGTTTCATGACTACAGGCCCGAGACCCACCGCATGCTGAATCCCGACTACAGCAATGTCGTGGCCTATCAGCTCTTCACCTCCATCTGCGAATATTTCGACGCCGACCAACCCGCCACCGGCATCATCGCCGGGGAGGCAAAAGATCCGGCCACCATCTTCACCCACACCTATTACTATGGCGGCGAAGAGGGTGATCACGACCGGTATCTGCCGCTCAACGGGGCGTTGGTGACCCTTACTGGCAACGGCGTGAACCTGAGTTATACCACCGACGACTTCTACAACGGACTTTTCTATTTCCCCGACTTAGAGTCCGGCACATATCATGTGAAGATAGTGGCCAACGGATTCGCCACCTACGAGGCGGATGTGGAATGCGAGGCCGGGAAGGTGCGCGGTCCCATCGCCCTGCTCGAGCAGACCGGCGCGCATCCCAACATATTCGCAAGCCGTCTGGGTGTGAAGGACAGCCGCACCGTTTCGTTCGCTCTCAACGCTCGCGCCCGCTCCGTAAGGCTCAACCTGCTGAAGGAGGGAGAGACGGTGAAGAGTTTCGACCTGGGCTCGTTCGAGCGCGGGCACAACACGGCGAAGATTCCCGACGACGAGAGTGTGGCGGAGGGTGAATATGAATGGTCGCTCACGGTGGAGGGTGACGGCGCTCCGGCCTCTCCCATGAAGTTCGCCGGCAACGACACCGGGACCCTGGCCATCAGCAGTCCGCGCGGTCTGACCATCGACCGCGATCCGCGGAGCGATTCGTTCGGCAACATCTATGCCACATCCGTGGCCAACGACAGCAAGACGTGGGGAAGATGCGGAGCCGGGGTATATGTGGTCGACGCCCTGCACAACGATGTGTTCGGGCAAGGCGACACGCCGTATTCCGGCGGTGTTGACTGGAGCGGCACCTACAGTCCGATGCGCGCCAAGACGGCTCCCGACGGGAAGGTGTATATCTGCGACTGGAGCAATGCCCACAGCGGTGTCTGGATTATGGATCCGGAGAATCCCTCCGACGATTTCCGTCAGCTTTTCGCCTCGGGGAGCCGCGACAGCAGCGGACTGGTGACTATCGACGGGGTGAATGTCCACGGTTCGGTGGTCGACGTATGCTTCAAAGGGGAAGGAGAGGAGATGGCGATGTATACGGCCGACGAGGATCTTCCTACCAAGTTCATCCACCGCTACGATCTTGGCGGAAATTCAAGTGAGCAATGGAGCGGGGCGCCGAGCAAGGACTACGCCCAGAAATATCTCGACAGCGAGCTTCTCAACGGCAGCCAGTCGCTGGCGGCCGACGGAAGGGGAGGAATCTGGGTAGGGCAGAACCGCTACACCAACAGCGTGGCTTGTCCGTCGCTGATGCATATCAACGGCGACACCGACGAGTGGGATTACGCTTGCGGCGACAAGGAGGTCATCCCCTCATCGAGCTGGATGGGGGCTGTGGCGGCCAGCGCCGACGGCGGCCTTGTTGCCGTGGCGGGTCTGGACAAGATCTATATCTGCGCGGCGGAGTTCGACAGCGGCAACACGCCTTCGCTCTCGCTGAAATACACCGTTTCGTCACCGGGAAGCAGCCGGCCTTACGGCCTGGCCTTAGATGCCGCCGACAATCTCTATGCGGTCTATGACGACACGGAGACAGCCGGAGGGGGAATCGCGGCTTATGCCCTTCCTCGCGAGGAGGATGTGTTCACCACCCCCGGTAGCGGTACGCTGAGTTTCCACGGTCCGGTGAGCGGAGTCGACTCGATGGAGACGCCGGCAATAGAGCGAAACGGAAACATCTTCACTGCCGGCGGGATGCAGATAGAGGTTTATTCCCTTTCCGGCGCGAAAGTGGCGGGAGGTTACCGCATCGACATCACCGGCCTCGACCGCGGCGTCTACATCCTCCGCGCCGGCCGCCAGACAATAAAGATATCCTTGTAAAGGGCTAAGAAACTGCAAAAAGCGCTATAAGTGGAAAAATCCGACTTATAGCGCTTTCCTATGTTCTATGATTCACTTCATGTCAAAGCTTCTCGATTTCTTCAACGGGCAAACCCGACACTGAGGCGATAGTGTCGTAAGGGAGGCCGAGTTCCTTCATATTTCTCGCAATGGTCATTTTCTCTTCGGCACGGCCCTCGGCACGGCCCTCGGCGCGGCCTTCGGCGCGGCCTTCGGCACGGCCTTCGGCACGGCCTTCGGCACGACCTTCGGCCAAACCGGCTTCCCGACCCTCGCGCTTCTCCATCTCGAAGGCGCTCTGAAGCGATCGGAACTGGTCGAGCGAATATTCGTAGCTGCGGCGCTGCTCCTTGCTCAGCGACTCCACGTCGGCAACTTCCTTGAAATCGGCCCACATCTCGTTGACTTCGGCATAGGGGAAATAGTCCATCTTTTCCATATTCTTCAGCAAATAAATCCAACGTTCATAATCATTCTCGCATTCCATATCCAGCTTCCTCATTTCGCGGATATTTATGAATATCATACGGACTTTGTCGGAGAAAAGTTCATTGTTGCCCATTTCGTAAAAGGCTACATCCCGACGCAAGGCAGCGGGTTTGTGGCGCTCGATATCGAAATCCATTAGCACCACCAGATACACGGGAGTAAGATCGAAACGCCAGTTTGAAGCCATAGTCGGTCTGAGGATTGATGAAATGCATCTGGCCCATATGCGAGAGTTTTAATTTACAAACATAATGCTTTCAGCGCATTATTCCAAAAAATCAACCGCAATTTTATGGATTTTTATCGTTTCCCTGTCATGTTTTCGGGTTTTAACGGCCGTTTATTCCGCCATTCCCGCTGTTACGGCGAAGAAGTAATCAGTCGCGTCAGCGGCCCGAGCCGCGGAGCGGCGATATAATTTTCCCGCCAAATCCATTGTTATCATAAATAGAATTATTATCTTTGTGATAATTATTTTTATGATAAAAACAGACTCACAATGAAAAAGCTTTCAAATCCCTTTGTCATAGGTAGATATGCCGGTGATTATTACTTCTGCGATCGAGAGAAGGAAACAGACTTCCTGCTGAAGCAGGTTGAAAACGGCCGCGATGTGGTCTTGATATCCCCCCGTCGTATGGGGAAGTCGGGACTTATCAGCCATTTTTTTGACTCGGATGCCATAAAGAGCCACTACAACACCCTCTTCATCGACATTTACTCCACCTCCACCCCGGAAGAGTTTGCCCTGCTGCTGGGCAGGAGCATAATAGACACTGTCAGAAAGGATCGCTCTCTGCTTCGAAAGGCCCTTGACGCTCTGCGCACAATTCGTCCTCTTGTAAAGATAGACGCGGTGACCGGCGAGCCCGCCCTGGAACTGAAAGCAGCCGCACTCGAATATCCGGAGATGACACTGAAGGAGATTTTCGATTATATGCAGGCATCGGAACGGCCCTACATTGTGGCCATCGACGAATTCCAGCAGATTTCCAGTTACAAGGGATTCAACATGGAAGCGAAACTCCGGACTTTCGTCCAGAGTTCACCGAACATCCGCTTCATATTCTCGGGAAGCGAGCAGTCGATGATGGCTGAAATGTTTCTTTCCAGCCGCAAGCCCTTCTATCAAAGCTGCATCACCATGGGTCTGCTACCAATTCCACGCGATACATACCGCGATTTCGCCATGACGCTTTTCAATGATTACGGCAAAACGCTTTCCGCCTCCCTTTTTGACGAGGTCTACTCCAAATACGAGGGCATCACATGGTACGTTCAGATGATGCTCAACGAATTGTTTGCCATCAGTTCCGAGGGCGGTCTCCTCGCCGAAAACGCGATTGCAGCCGCCGAGGAGAACATCATAGGCGTGATGGGATATTCGTATCAGGAAATGATGGCTCGCTTCTCCCCCAGGCAGCGGCTTCTGATGTCCGCAATGGCCCGCAATCCGGAACTTTGCGGAAGTCTGACCTCGGCATCCTTCTTGAAAGCCAGCGGGTTCGCCACCCCCGCCATGGTTCAGGCGGCCGTCAAGCGACTGCTTAAAGAGGGAGTGGTGACGCGCCGCGACGGCGTGTATACCATCTACGACGCGTTCTTCCTCGCATGGCTGCGCCAGCAATGACCGATATCAGAAGCCGCCCCAGCCGCGTCAGCGGCCCGAGCCGCCCATAGGGCCGCCGCCGGGAGGCATGCCGCCGCCCGTGCCCGCTCGGATTCGCTCGCTAAAATTTGCGATATTCCTCATTTATTATTTAATTTGCAATTCGCGAATTGCAAATGTTTTATATGAATGACTAAATGCCACAATGGCATGCGACCTCAAGATGTTGTAATCCTGCTGAATACACCTAGATGAATCCATAGATTTGATAGCATCAACCCTTTGGTCAAGAATTTCGCCCGAAAACGGATTCATAACCCAACGCAACATAAATGACTTTTACAACATTCTCGACGGAGAGAATCCTCTAAGTTGGGTAAGATTCAATCAGGAACATGACAGATGCACGGCGTTTGTCCGTGAAGCCGTCAACGCAAGTCACGCCCGGGACATCATTGTTGTTACACATCATGTACCCTCTTATTCCCTGATGGCTGAAGAATTCAAGGCCAGTCCCGTCAACGGAGCTTTCACAACGGAATTGGTGAACTTCATAGCTACTGTGAAAATCAATTATTGGATTTACGGCCACTCACTGTTCATCTGCTTTGTCGGCCTCATACTTGGATGGATGAAGCCAATCACCCCGTTAGTCGACGAGCAGGTCGAGACTTGAAAGGCCTTCGGCTTCGAATCCCCTGCCGGAAGCTTTCCCTCTTACATCTCGAAGGGAAAGTCCAAGACCCCGAAGCGCGGACATCCGGCAGCTCCGAAAACCGAGGCCCGGGGTCTTAGGCATTTTTCTAGGAAACTCACATTTTTCAGCGTTGTATATTGCGGATAATCAAAATAAATGTTAACTTTGTTGCCATAACTGCGCGGAGGCGCAGGATTTTTTCATAGAAAGCGTTTCGTGCTTTATCCTTTCAAGGAAATCGCCAATTTCAAATCGTAGAAGGAGAAAGCAGTCATCGAGCGCTCATGCTTGTCGCATATCCACTCCCCGACAAGGGGAGTACCGATATACGGTAAGGCGTGGGAGTGGACTGTTTATTTCTACGATAGGCGTTTGGCGATGCCTCCTTGAAGATAAACCAGAACATCATTCCACGCTTTTTTTGTATCTGTTTTTCTACCGTCAACTCGGGAATGAAGCTGACCCAAACAACAATAAGTAATATGAAGAAAAGCTTCTACCTTATGTCGATGTTGCTGGTGGCGGGCATGACCCTGATGACCGCGGCATGCGGCAAAGACAAGAACGAGCCTGACGACCCCACGAAACCCGACAACCCGACCGTAGTCGACCCCGACACACCGGTCCAGGACCCCGCCTCCACCGTCACCGTGAACATCCTCAACAACAGCGAGAAAGTAAGTCTTGGCGGTAGTGTCGAAGTCTATATGGATGAGGCCAACAACCTCTGCGCTTACGCCGGCAGTTATGAAGAAGCCGATATTGTAAACGTAGGCGTCGTCGCGGGCCTTGGCAATATCGTTGAAATCCCTACCGTGGGATGGAAGCAGAAGGCTGTCCTCAATCCCGGAGAGGGTTATATAGTGAGGCATAGAGACCATCTCTGGAGCGGCAACGGTTATTACTGGGGTCAGTACACCTATGCCCGAATCTATGTCGTTTCCTATTTGGGTTCAGTTGAAAGCGGTATTTCCGGCGCTCAGATCAAGTATCAGTGCCCGTTCCAGCTTCCCATCAAACTCAGCACCAAGTCAGTGACCTTCGCCGCCGAAGACGAAGGACTTGTGCAGACCATCGACCTCCTCAATCCCACCGACGTGACGGTAAAGGAGAAACCGGAATGGCTGACGGTAAGCATCGAGGACCTTCTGATCACGATGACCGCCCCCGTAAATTACAGCGGCGAACAGCGAACCGGCACCATGACATTGAGCAACGATGAGGGCGACGTCCAGGTGGAAGTGAAGCAGCTTGCCTCCTCCGACCCCCTCTTCAGCAAAGGCTCGGGCACTCGCGAAGACCCCTATCAGGTGTCCACCGCCAAGCAGCTTGACAATGTGCGAAAGGTAACCAATAGCCACTTCATCCAGACCGCCGACATCGACCTCTCAACCTATATCAGCAGCAACGGCAATGGCTGGGAACCGATTCCTCTCTTTACCGGTTCCTATAACGGTCAGTTCCACAAAATCAAGGGTCTCTGGATCAATAAACCCAACACTGACTGGGTAGGCCTTTTCTCTTCAGTGGATATTTCTTCAAGTTTTGGAGATTATGAATATTGGGTGACCGGCGTCATACTGGAAATCAGTGAAAAAGGAATCATCGGTAAAAGTCATGTCGGTGGAATTGCCGGCGGAATGTCCGATAGGTCTACCATCACACAGTGCAGCGTCTCTGGAAACATCTATGCAAGAGGAGATTTTGCGGGCGGAATAGCCGGATATGCGAGTGATTACAATTCCATATCCCAATGTAAGTTTAAAGGTGACGTTTCAGCCAACGGCTATTATGCCGGTGGCATCTGCGGATATAATGCCGTTTGTGATAATTGCTGCGTGCTGGGTTCGGTCGTTGCCGCCGGCTACTACGACTACGCCTACGCAATCAGCATGAACAGTAGGAATCTCTGCGGCTATTTCTTCAACGAAGGCTCTAACCAGCCCCACGCCTATGGTTCCTATATCGTGGTCTGGAATTCCGCCAGCGATGCAGCAGCCATGTATGCGCAGTCGAGCTATGAAGGATTCAATTTCAACACCGTCTGGACCATCGACGAGGGTAAATCCCTCCCCGAGCTCCGCTGCTTCAAATAAATCCCGATAATCCCCCGCAGTCCCAGCCCTTCCCTGGGCCGGGACTGCCTCTTTCCATCGTTCAACGGTTCTTTCCTCTATCTAAACCTACATAACCCATGAAACGATTCATTTCATTAAAGTGGCTGTTGTTGTCGCTGATGATTCCCATAGGTGCGACCGCCTCGGCGCAGTATTCCTTCAGCCTGACCATGCACGGCGACGGCTCCCCGCTATGCCAGCAGGTTGCCGCTCAGGTCCAGAGTCAGGTTATCTCGAAAATCGGTTCGCTTTCCGGGTTTCCCACTCGCGCGGCCTGCGAATCGGCCCGCTCCTACGCTATGAGCGTCAAGAGCAGCGTCCCCGGTTGCAAGATTTATTACACTGCTTCCCCCTGTATCGGCACCGACATGACTTCGATTGGCTCCAACGTGATCCCCGGCGCGCCGCCCGTAGGGAATCCCGCTTTGGAATTGGGTGCCCAGATCGAGGACTACACCTATATGCGCGACCTCCAGAATCCCATCGCCGCCGTGGACTATATACTCGGGAAGGGCAACCGAGATTATTTCAACGAACTCAACAGTCTGCTTTCCGACGAAATCTCCGCCGGCGACAAGGATTATCAGTCGTTCAAGGTGAAGAAACTGATCGAAGACCCGGTGAACGGCGCCGCAGCGTCGGCGGAAACCCTTTGGAAAATCGACTACAGAAAACTTTCAGACGCGCAACTTTCCCAGTTCTTCAAGGATGAATACCGGCGTCTTACAGGTATGGATATCGATGTTCTTCTCAATAAGATGGACCTCACGATAGAGGAGCAGGCGATAGTCGACAATTACAACCTTTTTGTGGATAAGGTCATCGATTCGCTCGAATCCCGGCTGGAGAAGCAGATCAGGGATGAGGAGGGAAAACCGCTTGAATATGCACTTTACGCCCTTGACGTTTACGGCGACGACGACCTCTCCGAATACAACCTTCCCAAGCCCCTCGCCGACGTGTCCTCCCTGCCAGAAGCCGACCGGCACGGGATTCAAGGTATCCTCGACCTACTGAATGAATATAATGATAATAACTGGGGCTTCGCCAGCAACCTTTATTACGATGCATCCCAGGATAAGTATGTGCTCAGCTTCAGGGGAACTGAACCGGGCCCTCGGGATTTTGGTTCCGATTTGATGTTTGCTCTTTTCGGTATGAGCGGACAGCATGGCAGATCGAGCAGTCTTGCCGATGCATTGAAGAATTCAGGAATACCGATGGATAAATTCGTGATAACCGGACATTCCCTGGGCGGCGGACTTGCCGTATTGGCCGGACTGAAGACCGGTTGCAAGACTTATGCCTACAATCCCCAGCATATAACCAATAAAGCTGTCGGTATGTACAACCTGGACGTTTCCGAAGCGGCGCAGTCGAATATTGAAGTTTTTACAGCTGTAGGAGAAAGCCTGGTGTCGCCTCTGGAGGGTGTCGCAAACGATTTGCAAAATTTCGTTATACCGGATGGCCTTCCAAAGTTTAAGGACGATAGATATCTTGTGCTTGGAAATCAGCATGCCGTCGTTACCGAGGAAGGCCTGGTAAAGCATTCCCAAGTGGCTATGGTGAATGGTTTGACTGCAGACCTTAACGGCAATGTCAACGGCATGAAATCCTCTATGGGCCGTCTCCGGGCCTCCGACTCGTTCCTTCACAGAAATCCATCGTCTCTCTTCCGAATGACTGACGCCGACCGGGAGAGATTTGCTCCGGCAGGGGTTCCCATCACTGTTATTTCAAAGAAATGAAGAAGACACTGTTATCCCTCGTATTATGGCTGCCCCTGTTCTGCGTTGAGGCTGCGGAACCTTCTTCCATAAGTTCCACGCTGAGGAATGCCGTGGCAAAAGACGTCCCGGCCGAGACGCTCCGGGATCAGGCGCGGAAGGCTCTTCTGGATGAAAACCTCGACGAGAGCATCCGTCTTTACAGCTCTGCGGTAGCGCGCCAGCAGGAGACCCGTTCCCAGGGCCGGCAGGTGTCGCCCGAACTGCTCGGTGAATACGCCTACGCCCTCGCCCTGGCTCAGGCCCAGGCAGAAGCCTTGAAGACCGTCGACCTGGCCCTGAACCTTTCCGATCTGAAGGAAGTGCCTGAATTCTATATTTATTCTGTGCTTTACGTCATCGGTAATCCCGACGAGGCCGAAACGCTGGCCGGCTGCAAGGAGCCGGAATGGTGCGCAAAGGCCCCGAAATGGCTCAACGGACAGGGATGCCGGCTCAACGACAGATATGCCGCTCCTTCGGCTATCATCATACCCGACGCTGCTTCAGGACTGAAGGAACTGCGCTTCCTGACCTCGAAAAACCGTAAAATCGAAGCGCTCGCCTATGGAGCTGCGTTCATGAAGCAGTATCCCCGGAATCAATTCGGCTACCTTCTCTCAAGTTCCGTCTGGGAGAATCTTAAATGCTACACCCAGGCTTATCTGACTTTTGAGAAGGGATATGCGCTCGCAGGCAGCGAAGGGTCGCTCCTCTCAAAAGAGGCGATGCTTCCGCAATACAACTATCTGAAGGAGCAGTCGCAGAAGAAAGGCAACAAGAGGGCATTCTCGCCACCGGTGATGACCTATATTTACGGCGGAGTCGGCTATGGAAGCAAGAACTTCACAATGCAGGCGCGCTACGGCTTGACGCAGGGGCCGCTGTCGGTTTCGCTCGACGCCTCCATGAGTATCCCCAGCAAAGGAAAAGTCAGCTACAGTTTCGGTGTGACGGGTTACTACCGATGGAAGATACTCGTGGCTGGACTCGGTATGGCATTCTACGATAAGTCGTTTGCATTCACTCCTACCGTCGGCATGTCGTTCTACAATCATTCCCACACTTCATCACTTGACATCATGCTCACGTCCTACCTCCCCGTAAGCGGTAGAGCCTCGTGCGGATTTACGCTGAGCATCGGCAAATCGTTCTACTTCAAGCTCTGACATATGAAACGACACATCCTTTCTATATTATTTCTTGCGGGACTTGCAGTGACTGCGACGGCATCGGCCCAAAGCACCGCTCCCCAGGAAGAGGCACCCAAATCCCAGGCAGCTTATTTCAACGGAGGCAGTCTGATCAATGAATGCCTTATGCTCGATGCGACGGAGGCCTTCTCCCTTCTGTCCGAAAAGGATCAGGGCGCGGCCGTCATGGTGATGCTCAAGACCCTGGACGCCGACAGAGCCGTAGTGAAAACTGCCGCCGGTTCCACCCTCTGGTATAAGAAAAACGGCCTTCCCGTTAGCGTGTTTTTAGGTAAGAAGGGCTTTAATCCTGAAGATTACAGCTTCGCCCAGCTCGACCGCCTCGGTTCGAGCCGATGGTTTCTGACCTTCGGAGCCCAGATTGGATATCGCGACAGTTTCTCCGTCGGTGCAAACGCAAGGGGCGGCGTCTATCTCCTTCGCGACATCCTGGACATAGGCCTCGGACTGAACGTCGACGCTCTCCTGCCCAAAGATGGGGATGACTCGGTCGTGCTGATGCTCGACCTTTCTTCCCGATTCTATTTCTCCAAATGGATGCCCCGAAGCCGAATCATTCCTTACGTTGGATTAGGTCTGGGATATTCGGTGGATGTGGCCGGTTCCGACAACAAGAGTTCTTTCGAGCCCGTGATTTCAGCTGGCGCCAACTGGTATCTGTCGAAGGGCTCGATCGATATAGGTCTGCAATACGGCACGGAGAGGGATTTCTGTTTTAATGTAGGATATACCATAACGTTTTGAAACCGAAGTTTCTGGTATTCGTCCTATCGATGATCCTTTATGCCGGTAATGGATTTTCCATAATCCATTTGCCGGCTATTTCTGATTCCATTCTCGGAGAAAGGGCCCGCGCTGATCTGCTGATGTCGGCGCTTCTTGATGAGCCCTATTGGCAGACGGATTCCATTTTCCATAATTACGCCAACCTCGAGGCTGCCGCTTATCTTGCCACCAAGGCGAGTCCTGACGTAAGCCGGGCAACTTTCAGCGGCCTCCTCCGCAGATCGTATGCTGACGTTGACAATTATTGCAGTCTCGCTTATTTCCTTGACAGACTGTTCGGCGATCCCGATTCCAGATGGCGGAGCGATGAACTCTTTGAGTCGCTTCTCGACTCGATAATAGCTTCGCCCCTTGATGATGTCTATAAACTTGTACCTCTTCAGAGGCTGGAGGCTTTAAGGAAGAATAAAATGGGAAGCGAGGCGTCGGATTTGAAAATGACTGCTCCCGAGGGAACTGTAAGACGACTGACTGATTTCAAGGGGAAGACGATTCTGCTTGTATTGGCTTCGTCGCGATGCGAAGACTGCCGGGAATTCCTCCAGGATCTAAATGACAATTCAGGCACCGGGGAATTAATAGATGCCGGCCAATTGGCGGTTGTGGTTCTGTTTGTCGACGATGCCTTCCCCGATTATTCCAAAGAGTTGAAGAGGTTAGATCTCTTTCGCGACAGTGGCGGGATGATTCTTGACAAGGAACTCTATATCGCCCGCATCCTCCCAACCTACTATATGATCGACGATCAATTTCGAATCCAGGGGCGGGAACTTATCCCTCCCAGATGGTAGAAACCCTTCGTGACGAAATATCCAGGGGCACGGCACCGCTCTGCGGCGCCGGCCCCTGGCTAACATTATCCAGCCGCTATGCTGCTTCGGCCGCTGACGCGGTCATCCTACCCGCGATCAGAAGCCGCCCATCGGGCCGCCGCCGGGAGGCATGCCGCCACCGCCGCCCGGGGGCATGCCGCCTCCGCCGCCTGTCGGAGGCGCCTGCGGGGGCTCGCCGTCGCCCATCGGCGGCATCGGGCCGTCGTCGGGAATCTCCACGGCCTTCTTCTTCTTCATCGTGTTGAACTTCCAGCTGATGCCGAACATCACGTAACGGCGCAGGTCGTTATACTCGTTGTCCTGGATCATGTTGGCCGACACCGTGCGCGAGATGTTCTTCTTCTGCCCCAGGATGTCGTATGCGCTCACGCTGAACGTCAGCGACTTGTCGGAAAGGATCGAATAGGTGAGCTCCGCGTTCCAGAGCCACTGCTTGCTGTTGAAGCCGCGCGCGTATCCGCTCGCCTGCGAATAGTCGATGCTCGTGGTCAGTCCCAGTCCGAACGGCAGAGTCAGCGTCACGTCGCCGTTGAAGCCCCAGGTGTGGGTGGTGCGGTCCTGCTGCGAGGGAAGCGTGTTGGTGGCCAGTCCGTAACTGTACTGCGGCGACAGACTCACCTGAACATAGTCGTGAGAATAGGTGACTCCGGCCGACGGGGCTATCTGGAAATTGCCCGAGCGGTTGAACTCGGAGTTGATATATCCCGCCATCGACGAGTAGGAGGTCATCAGCCTCCCCGTGAAGCGCCACGACTTGTTGCTGAACGGCTGGTTGATCATTCCCATTCCCATCAGGTTCCAGTTGCCGTTGGCGTTGGTGTAGGTCGAAGTCCGCGCTCCGGTCTCGGGATCGGTCGTAGTGCGGTTCACCACGGAGTTCAGCGACACCGAACCGTTGATCATCGCCATGATGGAGCGCTGCGAGTCGGTGTTGTAGTTGTTGTAATGGCCTCGGAGGGTCTGGGTGAAGGTAGGCTTCAGTTCCGGGTTACCCACCTTGATGTTGAGAGGGTCCGACACATCGGCCACAGGCTGCAGCTGCGACATCGAGGGCTGCGACGTGCGCGAGCGGTAATGCAGCGACAGCGTGTTGGTCTTCGAGAACTTATACTGGAAGCGCGCGTAGGGGCCCACGTTCCATACCCAGCGCTCCGGGATGTTGCGGGCGTCGTTGATCAGATCCTCGCTCTTCGACATGGCCGGCGAGAACTGCAGTCCGGCGTCGAGGGTGTAGAGGCTCGTCTTGCGCTTGAAGCCCACCTGGATCTCCTGGTCGAAGAATTTGTTGCGGAAGCGGTTGGAGAGGTCGTCGCTCAGTATGCCGCCCTCGGGCACGCTCGTGTAGTGGGGCAGCGAGAAGTCGCCCGCGAGCGAATCGGCGGGCAGGTTGTAGGTGAGCTGGTCGGCGTTGTTGAAGCGGTAGGAGAGGAGATAGGAGAAATTGAGCGAGTTCCCGTTGGCCGGATCGCCGAGAGGCTCGGTCCATGTGAGCCTTCCCTTGAGGGTGTTGCTCCAGGAATGGTTGTCGAGATAGCGGAAGAGGGTCTCCGAATCCTCGTTTTTCAGATAATACTCGATGTCGCTCCAGGTGGTGGCGTGCTCGCGCGTGTTGCTGTAGTCATAGCTGAACATCGCGCTGAAGCTGCGGCCCGGACGGGAGAGGAACTGGTGGTTGAAGATCAGCTGGCCCGACACCGAATAGCTTTCGCCGCGGTTGTAGCGTCGGGAGTCGTTGGAGTTCACCATCGGCGCGCCCTGGGCTCCGGAGCGCAGAACGCTGGTGTCGCTGAGCTCGGAACGGCGCTGGTTGTAGGAGAAGCGCGGCGAAAACTCCAGGGTGTTGGCGTCGTCGATGTTCCAGCGCATGCGGAAGTCGGCGCGCAGGTTGTGGCCGATGTCGCGGGTCTGCGAGCCGCTCGACTGCGTGCTCACCGAGTCGGGAAAGAGATACTGCGTGTTGCTGCGCGACGTGGCCTTCCGGTCGGTGTTGGAATAGAACACGTTGCCGCCCACGCGGAACTTCTCGCCGTTGCCCACGTTGAAGTTCAGGCCGAGCTGGCGCGAGGTGTTGATACCGTTGTTGCCGCCGAAATCGCGGAAGGAGCCCCGCCCCTTGTCGGCGAAGCCCATCTGGTTGGTGTTGTTGGTTCCGCCCAGAATCGACACCTGGTTGCCGTCTTTGAAATAGTTCACGTTGAAGTTGCCTTCATAGCGGTTGTCGGTGCCGTAGCCGCCGGAGATGGTTCCGAACCAGCCGGTGTTCATTCCTTTCTTCACCGTGAGGTTGATCACGGTCTCGTCGTCGCCGTCGTCGATGCCGGTCATGCGCGCGGCGTCGCTCTTGCGGTCGCTCACCTGGATCTTGTCGACGATGTCGCTCGGCAGATTGCGCGAGGCCACGGTGGGATCGTCGGAGAAGAACTCCTGACCGTCCACCAGGATTTTCGACACCGTCTTGCCCCCCACGGTGATGGCGCCGTCGCTGCCCACCTCCACTCCGGGAAGCTTCTTGAGCAGGTCTTCCACGCTGGCGTTGGCGCCGGTGTGGAAAGATCCGGCGTTGAACTCGAGCGTGTCGCCCTTGGCGGTCACAGCCGCCTTGGTCTCGGTGAATACGAACTCGTCGAGGTTGATGCTGGGTTCGGTAAACAGGGAATCGTCGGCATATACGAGGGTAACTGAATCGGCGGCCACTGAGTCGGCTGGCAGGGCCGCTGCCTCCGGGGCCGACTGCTGCTGCGCGCCGGCCACGGGAACGAAAAGGGCGACGGCGACCGAGGCGGCCACAGTCGTCGCGATTACATATGAGATAGGGTTTCTTTGTGTTGACATCACTCTTCTGACGCCTCCGACGCGCGCGGGTTTAAACCCGCCGCGCGGCCGAAACCCCTGTTTCAGGCCCTTTTACGCCCCGTTTATGCCCCTCTTTCCCGATTTCGTGGGCCGAATGGAGAAAGTTGTTATAAAATACTGACGTTTTGAAGATTTTTGTGTAATTTTGCAGAAATTTTCGGAGTCCGCCCCTTTTTCCGGCGCCGGCTCCCGCTCATCTTAAACATTATGGACATATCATACAAATGGCTTAAACGCTATATCGACATCGACATGACTCCGCGCGAACTCGCCGCCCTGCTCACGTCGACAGGTCTGGAATGCGACACCGTCGAGGAGGTTGAGACCATCCGCGGCGGACTCCGCGGCGTGGTCACCGGCCACGTTCTCACATGCACCGACCATCCCGATTCCGACCATCTCCACATCACCACCGTCGACCTCGGCGACGGCCAGCCCACCCAGATCGTCTGCGGCGCTCCCAACGTGGCCGCCGGCCAGAACGTGGTGGTGGCCACCGTGGGCTGCACGCTCTACGACGGCGACAAGGAGGTGAAGATCAAGAAGTCGAAAATCCGCGGCGTCGAGTCGTTCGGTATGATCTGCGCCGAAGACGAAATCGGCGTCGGCACCTCCCACGACGGCATCATGGTGCTTCCCGCCGATGTGAAGCCCGGTACGCCCGCAGCAGAGTATTTCAACGTCGAGAGCGACTACCGCCTCGAGGTGGAGCTCACTCCCAACCGCGTCGACGCAGCCAGCCACTACGGCGTGGCCCGCGACGTGAAGGCTAAGCAATGGTGCGGGATAGCCCTCGGCCACAACTCGGCAGAATACCCCGAGATCAGCGTGCCCGACGCTTCTGCGTTCTCCGCCGACCGCCCCGACGGCGCCGTCAAGATCCGCGTGGAGGATCCGCAGGGATGCCCCCGCTACTCCGGCGTCACCATCCGCAACGTCGAGGTGAAGGAATCGCCCGAATGGCTGCGCAACCTCCTGCTCGCAGCAGGCCAGCGACCCATCAACAATATCGTCGACATCACCAACTTCATCCTCCAGGGCATCGGCCAGCCTCTCCACTGCTTCGACCTCGACAAGGTGAAAGGAGAGGAGATAGTGGTGCGCACCTGCCCCACCGGCACGAAGTTCACCACCCTCGACGGCGTGGAGCACACGCTCGACGAGGCCGACCTCATGATCTGCAACGCCGAGGATCCGATGTGTATCGCCGGTGTGTTCGGCGGCCTCGATTCCGGCGTCACCGAGCAGACGAAATCAGTCTTCATCGAAAGCGCCTATTTCAATCCCACGCGCGTGCGACGCACGGCCCGGCGCCAGCAGCTCTCTACCGACGCCTCCTTCCGCTACGAGCGCGGCACCGACCCCAACATCACCGTATATGCCGCCCGCCTCGCCGCGTGCCTCATCAAGGAGCTGGCAGGCGGAGAGATCTGCGGCGACGTGGAGGATATCTACCCCGAGCCGGTGAAGAAAGCCGAGATCGACTTCTCGCTCTCCTATTGCAACCGACTCATCGGGAAGGAACTCCCCCGCGAACTGGTGATCACCATCCTGAAGGCGCTTGAATTCGACGTGGAGCCCACCGACAACGCCGACATCCTCCATCTGCGCGTGCCCACCTACCGCGTGGACGTTTACCGCCCCTGCGACGTGGTGGAGGAAATCCTCCGAATCTACGGCTACAACAACGTCGAGATCAGCCCGGAGGCCCACATCCATCTCTCGCAGCGCACCGACGTCGACGCCTCCGACCAGATGCAGCAGATCGTGGCCGAACAGCTCACGGCTCTCGGTTTCAACGAGATAATGAACAACTCGCTCACCGCCTCGGCCTATTACGAGGAACTCGAGACGATGCCGCTCGACCACTGCGTGCGCCTGCTCAACCCTCTGAGCAACGAACTCTGCGTGATGCGCCAGTCGCTGCTCTTCGGAGGTCTGGAAAGCATCGCCCACAACGTGAACCGCAAGGCGTCCGACCTGAAGTTCTACGAGTTCGGCAACGTCTATTCCAAGAATCCGGAGAAGGAGAGCACCAAGGAGAAACCTCTGGCTCCCTACACGGAGCGCCCCGAACTGGGCATCTGCCTCACGGGCAATTTCGTGACGCCGTCGTGGAACGTGAAGGCTGCCGAGGCTTCTGTCTACGACCTGCTCGGCATCGTGGAGGGCATCTTCGTGCGCCTCGGCGTGCCGGCCCTCTCGCTCACCCGCACGCAGGGCTCGGACGAGATCTTCAGCGCCAAACTCGACATCGCCACCCGCCAGGGACGCCATATCGCCACCGTCGGCCTCGTACGCCGCAAGGTGCTCAAGCGCTTCGACATCGAGCAGGATGTGGTCTACGCCCAGATCGCCTGGGACGCCCTCTTCAAGTCGGCCTCCAACGGAACGGTGGCATTCACCGAGATTCCGCGCACCCAGCCCGTCGACCGCGACCTGGCTCTCCTCGTCGACAAGAGCGTGAAGTTCGCCGACATAGAGAACGCAATCCGCGGCGCGGAGCGCAAACTGCTGCGAGGTGTGCGCCTCTTCGACGTCTACGAGGGGAAGAACCTCCCCGAAGGCAAGAAGAGCTACGCCGTCTCAATCCAGCTCCAGGACAACGAGAAGACTCTCAACGACAAGCAGATCGAGGCCGTCATGGCCAAGATCATCAAGGCCCTCAACGCAATGGGCGCCGAACTCAGATAATCATAACCGAAAAACGAAACTAACAACATACAATGGGAAGAGCATTTGAATACCGCAAAGCCCGCAAGCTGAAACGCTGGGGCAATATGAGC
>X378_Fat_Sand_Rat__coassemble_17_pt1 | contig 38754 bp, 24 predicted proteins | sample X378_Fat_Sand_Rat__metabat2_low_PE_004 | metagenome-assembled genome bin X378_Fat_Sand_Rat
GTATATGGGAATAATACCTCAGCCAACCGCAAGTACTTTTTAGAGGAAAGTTACCGATAAAATGTAACATTGCCAAATATAACATGAATGAAAGACGAATGGAAGAATAAATTTCTACACAAAACGTTTGGGATATGACTCGTTTGAGGTCACAATTTGTGACCTCAAACCCACAAACCCCTTATTATCAAGAGTAACCATGAAATCATCTGGAAATCTTTCTATGTTTCTTTTGACAGCCTGATTCAAGGCCTTCGTTTCCACTCCATACAGCCGGGCAAGGTCACTATCAATCATAACCTGCTGCCCGCTAACAATATGGACAAGGCTTCCCAAATGCTGCGGTGCATCTGGAACATTATTTTTCAGGGGGGTAAGACATTATTTCAAAGAATAATGCCGGCAGTCACAGCTACTCCATGGATTCCCGCAATCACTGCTCTTCTTTGATGGTTTCCATCACGAAGACGCTTTGCACTGTCTCCACCATCTCCAGCAGGCCGAGCTGCTCGGTCACGAAACGGCGGTAGGCGCGCATGTCGGCCACCTGCACGCGCAGCAGATAGTCGAACGCCCCCGACACGTTGTAGCAGGCTTTCACCTCCTCCATCTCCCCCATCGCCAACGCGAACGCCTCGTGAATCTCGGTGTTGATCCGCGCCAGCTTCACGTTGCAGAACACCGTGAACCCCCGCCCGAGCTTCTCACGGTCCAATATCACAGTATACCCTTTTATCACCCCGTTCTGCTCCAGCCGCTTCAGCCGCTCGAACACCGGCGTCGACGTGCGGTGAACCCGCGCCGCCAGTTCCCTGACCGAAAGCCTGCTGTCTTTGCTCAACTCCCGCAGGATGTCGAGATCCGTCTTGTCGAATGTAAGCTCCATTTTCAACTGTTCTTTTTGATCGGCAAATATAGCCATTTTCCAGAACAAACACGCAATAAAACCATAATTTTCATCCGTTTGTTCCAAAAATTCATTTCTTCTTGGAGCATTTGCATTTTCACCCTAATTTTGCAGCATCAAAATCAAATCTGAATCACAACTTAAAAAGGTCAAAAGATATGAGTAAGCCAGCTTTGCATTTCGAAACCCTGCAGGTCCATGCAGGCCAGGAGACACCCGATCCCGCCACAGGTGCCCGCGCCGTGCCCATCTACCAGACGGCAGCCTATGTATTCCGCGACTCGGCCCACGCCGCCGCCCGCTTCGACCTATCCGACCCCGGCAACATCTACAGCCGCCTCACCAACCCCACCCTCGACGTGCTCGAGCAGCGCGTGGCCGCACTCGAAGGAGGAACCGCAGCACTGGCCGTAGCCTCCGGCGCCGCAGCCGTGACCTACGCCCTCGAGAACGTCCTCGCCCCCGGCGACCACATCGTGGCGGCCGACAACCTCTACGGCGGCTCCTACAATCTCATCGTCCATAACCTCAAGGCCCGCGGCATCGACTACACAATCGTGAACCTCAACGACTCGGAGGCTCTCGAAAAGGCCATCCGTCCCAACACGAAGGTGGTTTACGGCGAGACATTCGGCAATCCCAACAGCGACGTCACCGACATCGACACCGTGGCCCAGATAGCCCACCGCCACAACGCCCTGCTGATAATCGACAACACTTTCGGCACCCCCTATCTGATGCGTCCCATCGAACACGGCGCCGACGTAGTGGTGCATTCCGCCACAAAATTCATCGGCGGTCACGGCGCCGGTCTGGGCGGAGTTATCGTCGACGGCGGCAAGTTCGACTTCACAAAAGACCCCGACCGCTTCCCCACCCTGGCGAAACCCGACCCCAACTACCACGGCGCCCGCTTCACCGACGCCGCTCCCGCCGCACCCTTCGTGACGCGAATCCGCGCCGTCGTGCTCCGCGACGAGGGCGCCACCCTCTCCCCCTTCAACGCCTTCCTCTTCCTGCAGGGTCTCGAGACACTATCGCTGCGCGTGGAGCGCCACACGGAGAACGCCCTGAAGGTGGTGCGGTTCCTGGCCTCCCATCCCAAGGTGAAGAGCGTGAGCCATCCCTCGCTCCCCGGGCATCCCGACCATGAGCTCTACAAGAAGTATTTCCCCAACGGCGCCGGCTCCATCTTCACTTTCGAGATCAACGGCGACAAGGACGCCGCCTGGCGCTTCTGCGACAACCTGCAGCTCTTCTCGCTGCTGGCCAACGTGGCCGACGCAAAGAGCCTCGTGATCCATCCCGCCACCACCACCCACTCGCAGATGAACGACGAGGAACTGGCCGAGGCCCACATCTCTCCCTCCACCATACGCCTCAGCATCGGCCTCGAGCACGCCGACGACCTCATCGCCGACCTCGCCCAAGCCCTCGAGAAAGTATAATCTCAATTACCTCCTTAATACGCGAAAAGCCAGGCCCTTGGGCCTGGCTTTTATCGTTGCAATATATGCGTTATTTCCACACCTGGGCGAAGAATCGGTTCTTCTCCGCCTCGGCGTCGAGGTCGGCGTCGTGCCCCATGCATTCGCCACACCAATGGCCGCCCAGCAGCACGAGCCGCGGCGTGGCCGTGAAGCGATGGCCGGCATGGCATTCCCACTCCACGGGCGTGTCCAAATCCCCCTTCTTCATATCCGTGGCCAGGCACTTTCCCCCGCGGAATTCGGCCGCACGGCGAAGCTGCTCCAGATCTATCTCGCTCTCCGGCAGAGTCTCGTCGTAGCCGTGGTCGAGGCGTATCGGCTTCTCCGAGGGATGCGAGAGATCCATCTCCTCCCAGCGGGGAATCCGCTTCCACTCCTCGAAGCCGCCGAAATAAGCCTTCAGCCTCCCGGGATTGGACCCTTTCACCCACGACAGCGTGCCCAGCGGCTTGCGCGTGGCTATGAACTTCATCCCCATCTTTATCAGAGGGGCGGGTACGATGGCGGCCAGTTTGAAATAGAAGGGCAGCCCCTTCTTGAATTCGGAGAAATACTCGTCGGCGTCGCGATAGCCGCGGAAATGGAAACGGCGCTCAAGCTCGTCGGAGTCCTCATACCACATCCCGTGGAAATTGCGGGTGGCAAACCAGTTGGCGTCGAACACCTTCTCCGGCTTCGGACAACTCATCGCGTCCATAATCCGCTGCTCGAACTCATAGTTCGACATTCTGAAGCCGCGGCCTCCGCCGATGTTGTAGAAGCGCTTCCAGAAACTTTCGTCGTTGTCAGCCAGGCAGATGTTGGCCATAAGCCGGCCGGAATCCCGGGCCGTGACCCATTCCAGCACACCGCGCACCGGCACGTGGAACGTGATCGGGTCGGAACCCTTGGCCACGATGTCCGGGGCCAGGATACCCGTCTGACGCAGCGACACCCAGCGGGGCAGACCGCTCTCGGCGATCACCCTCTCGGCGTCGATCTTGCTCTGGGCGTAGACGTCGTATTTCGCCGCCCACACCGGATCTCCGGCCCTTCCCCAATGGCGGGGCTGGTTGCGGTTGCCAAGCTCGGCCACTGAGCCGATATATACGATCCCCACTCCCTCGCCGCCGTCGGGCCGCGCCTTGGCGGCCTTGACGATATTCTCCGCCGCGCCCACATTCACGCGGCGCGTCTGCTCGGGATAATGGTCGGCCATCGGCGAGACCATCCCGCCGATGTGCAGCACATAGTCGGCGTCGGCCACGCCGCGGGCCACATCCTCGTAGTTGAGCAGGTCGCCCCATATCACGCGCAGCCGATGCTCCGCCTCGAGGCGGTCGAGCAGGCGGTGGTTCTTGCGCGAGTCGCGCGCCAGGACGGTCAGTTCCAGTCGGTCGGGATGCTTCAGTATCTCCTTCACCGATTCGCGGCCCATCGTGCCGGTGGCGCCGGTCATAAACACCTTTATCTTGTCGGTCATAACAATCTTTTCTTGTTTCAGACTGCAAATTTACAAAAAAGCGGCGACGCCTTCCGACATCGCCGCCCAAAAACTATACTTATTAGCTAAAAATCATTTCACGCGGGTGATTCTTATCGCCGCTCCTCCCCCGGGAGCCAGATGCTCCTTGATCTTGCTGCGGGAGTCGACGCGCACCCTCCTTATGCGGTAAGACTGCGGATTCTCCTTCCAGTCGGCCTTCGGCCCGTCTTCATAGATGGTGGCTTCGTATTTCACACCCTTCGGCAGGAAGCCGAGGTCGATGCGTGCGTCGCGGGCGCGGTCGTCGGTGATGGCGCCCACATACCAGTCGTCGCTGTTCTTGTCGCGGCGGGCCACGGTGATGTACTCATACGGCTCGGCCTCCAGATAGCGGGTGTCGGCCCAGTCGAGCGGCACATCCTCGATGAATTGGAAGGCGTCGGGGAAACGCTCGTAGTTCTGGGGCAGGTCGCAGGCCATCTGCAGCGGACTCGCCATCGTGACGTAAAGCGCCAGCTGGCGGGCCAGAGTGGTCATGGCCTGTCCGGTCTTACCCTCGCCGTAGGTGGCGAGCCGGGTCTCGAACAGGCCGGGGGTGTAGTCCATCGGTCCGCCCTTCAACCGGGTGAAGGGGAGGATGCAGGTGTGCGAGGGGGGATTGCCTCCCATCGACTCGAACTCGCCGCCGCGGGCCGACTCCTGCGCCACCCAGTTGGGATATGTGCGGCAAAGACCCGTTGGACGCGGCGCCTCGTGGCTGTCGACCATGATCTTGAAGTCGGCGGCCTTCTGGGTCACGTAGAGCACATGGTCAACCATCCACTGCGACGTGTGGTGCTCGCTGCGGGGGATGATGGCGCCCACATAGCCGGTCTTCACGGCGTCGTAGCCGTTGGCTTTCATGAAGCGGAAGGCGTCGTCGAGCTGCCGCTCGTAGTCCATGGCGTTGGCTGCCGTCTCGTGGTGCATTATCAGCTTCACCCCCTTCTCGCGGGCATAGTCGCGCAGCCCGGGAAGGTCGAAGTCGGGATAGGGCTTGTCGAAGAGGAACTGCCGGTTTTTCCGGTAGCTGCACCAGTCTTCCCAGCCTTCGTTCCAGCCCTCCACCAGCACGCCGTCGATATGATGCGCGGCGGCGAAGTCGATGTAGCGCTTCACATTCTCGGTGTTGGCCGGATGGCGGCCGTTCGACTTCAGCTTCGAGTAGTCGGTCACACCGGGCTTGGCGCGGTAGTCGTCGCTGTAGGCCCACGTCTTGGTGGTGCCGGTGAACATCTCCCACCACACTCCCACGAACTTCATCGGCTTGATCCAAGAGGTGTCCTCGATCTTGCAGGGCTCGTTGAGGTTGAGGATGAGTTGGGAGGCGAGGATGTCGCGGGCGTCGTCGCTGACGATGAGCGTTCGCCAGGGGGTGCTGAACGGAAGCTGCAGATATCCGCTCACTCCGTTGCGGTCGGGCACGAGATCGGTCTTCAGTCCGCAGCCTTCGGTGTCTACGTCGAGGAGCATCGCCGGATATCCCACAAGCGCCGCCTCGTGGAGGTTCACGTATACGCCGCCGTCGGTCTTGAGCAGCAGCGGGGTCTGGATCACGTCGCCCGCGGCGCGCTGGCTCTCGGTGTGGCGGTTGTAGCCGGCCATTGCCTCGGGCAGACGGCTGAAGCGGGTCTTCGACCAGAGATACTCGTCGGTGTCGTAGTCGCCGGGAATGCAGTAGAGGGTGTGGTCGCCACAGAAGTTGAACTCCGTCTTCTCCTCCTTGAGGGTGAGATAGTTGGCGTTGTCCTGGCGCGGCAGTTCATAGCGGAATCCCATTCCGTCGTCGAAAAGCCTGAACCTCAGCGTCATCTCGCGCCTGGGGCTGTCGGCCTCCAGACGCACGGCGAGCTCGCGGTGGTTGTCGCGCACGGTGGCGAATTCTCCCCACACCGGCGTCCAGCTCGTGTCGGAAGCGGTGGAGTCGGCACCGACCACTCTGAAGCCTCCGCAGAAGTCGGCCTCGTCGGCCCGGAGTCCGAGCTTCGATTCTTTCACACGCGTCTCCCCTTTATAGGCAAGCGAATAGACGGGATTTCCAGCCCCGTCCACTCCCACCTCCAGGCGAAGGCAGCCCGAAGGAGAAGAGAGGCCCACGGCCGCCAGCTGAAGCGCGGCCGTGAGCGAGACGCATATCGCTAAAAACCTTTTCATAACCAGTTTTTCACTTTTCAACGATAGCATCATTTATTTGTAATAAACCCTGTATCCGTAAGCCGGAAGCGTCACTGCCGAGGGGAGTGTCTCCTCCGTGCCGCCGATCATGTCGGTGGCGTCCGATCCTGCCAGCGTGATCGGGGTCTTCACCCTCACTTCGTTGCCGGTGGTGTTCACCATCACCAGCAGCGTGTGGCCGGGAATGGAGCGGGTGAACACGGCGGCCTTGGAGTTGCTGTAGGTGGCGAGCTCGCCGCGGCGCACGTCGGCCGTTGCCTTGTAGGCGGCGTTGATGGCCTTGAACTCGGCGCTCTTATCGGCCGACCACTCGAGGCTGCGGTAGTCGAAGAACGACTGCTTGCCCTTCACGCCATCGGCGTCCATGCTGGAATAGATCATGGGGGTGCCGTGGAGCATCGCGGCGATCACGTATGCGCCGGGGATGGCGTCGGCCGACCCGTAGTAGGCGTCGACGGCGTTCTCGGAGGCGGTGTCGTGGTTGAACACGAAGCGCAGCAGGTTCTTGCCCTCGGGCACCTTCCCCCAGGTCTCGGCCGCCTTGCTGAACACGTCGGCGCTCTTGCCTCCCTTGAAGGCGTCGGAAAGGGCCGGGGCGAAGGTCCAGTCGTAGATCATGTCGAAGCCGTCGTCGTAGAAGGCCTCTTTCGAGCTCTCGGCCAGCATTATGAAGTCGGGATCGATGGCGCGGAAGGCGGCGATGGCGCTCTGCCAGAAGTCGTGGGGAACGCCGTCGGCGTAGTCGCAGCGGAAGCCGTCGACGCCGCCCTCCTTGATCCAGTAGGTCATGGCGTCGATCATGGCCTCGCGTGTGCCGTCGTTGCTGAAGTCGAGCTGGGCCACGTCGGTCCATGTCGAGGCCTGCGCGATGTTGCCGTTGGCGTCTTTCTCATAGCGCTCGGGGTGCTCGGAGATCCAGGAATGGTCCCACGAGGTGTGGTTGGCTATCCAGTCGAGCACCACCTTCATGCCGCGGGCGTGGGCGGCTTCGACCATGGCCTTGAAGTCGGCCATCGTGCCGTATTTCGGATTCACTCCCTTGAAGTCGCGGATGCAGTAGGGCGAACCCACGGCTTTCTCCTCGCCGGGCGTGCACACGGGCATCACCCAGAGCACGTCGCAACCCATCCCGGCGATGCGGTCGAGCTGCTTGGTCAGGGCGGGCAGGCATTCGCTCTTGGCGAACATGCGCGGATTGGCCTGATACACCACCGATGTCGAAACCTCTCTCCCCACTGCCGGCTCGTCGGGATTCTCCGGCATCTCGATCTCGTAGCTGGTGCATCCCGCGGCCGCCGTCGTCATGACGGCCGCCAGGATGTAGCTGAACAATTTATTTCTTTTCATTTCTGTTCCTTTCTTTATTTACGACGGTTCAGTTTCTTTCCCGCTGCCTTGTGGCGGCGCGGGGCCTTCTCGATTTTCACGGCCCCGTCGGCGTTGGCGGTAAACCACCAGTCGCCGTCGAGGGTGATGGTTGCGGCGTCATACTGCGTGCCGTCGCCGTTGTGGAAAATCAGGTTCTCGGTCTCTCCGTTGCCGGTGACGGTCCACACCTTGTAGCTCACGCCGTCGACGGTCTCGGTCGAGTCGGGCAGCGCTCCCTTCCATTTGCCGAAGGCCTCTTTGTCGCCCCAGGCGTAGATGTAGAGGGTGTCCCAGCCCGTGAGGTCCTGCACGTAGACATGGCAGGTGGTCTCGGGCCCTGCCGGAGTGTCGGGCTCAACCGGCTCCTCGGGCTCGGCCGGGGTGTCGCCGGGGGTATACGTGGCCGGATCGATCTCCTTCGCGCCCGAGGCGGTGAGCTCCACGTATACGTCGCGGTCGAGGGCGTATACCACCACGTCGTCGATCTGCTTGCCGTTGTTGTTATTGTTCAGGATCACATGCTGCGTCTTGCCGATGTTGGCCTCGCCCATGTCGAAATATTTGAACAGGAGTCCGTTGATGGTCTGCGTGCCTGTAACCGCCATGCCGGGCCAGCCGCCGTGGAGGTCGTTGACGTCGCCCCAGGTGTAGAGGCAGAGCTCGTCCCAGCCGGAGTTGTCGAGCACGAAGATGGCGTATCCGTCATGCGTCACGTTGCCCGAAGGATCGTATTCGCTCACTCCGTCGGGGGTCAGCTCGAGATAGTAGTCCTTGTCGAGGGTAACGTTGAAGTCGCCGAGCTGCGAACCGTTGCCGTTGTTGTTGAAGATCAGGTTGAGGTTCAGCCCCTTGTTGGCTTCGCCGGTGTCGAAATAGGTGTAGTTCACTCCATCTTTCGTCACGCCGCCGGTGGGCGTCATTCCGGGCCAGCCGCCGAAGGCCTCGGCGTCGCCCCAGGCATACATGGCCAGACTCTCGTAGCCGGAGTTGTCGACCACATAGATCACATAGCCGTCGTGCACGATCTCGCTCGGGTCGACGGGCTTGTCGAAATATGCCGCCCAGCGGTTGACGGTCACGTTGAGGCGCTCGCCGACGTTGGGGGTGTCGTAATGCACGGTCTCCTCGTTGAAGAGGGTGCGCTCCTCGCGCTGCTCCTTGCTGTAGAAGTAATAGCCGTCGGCCAGGCTCTTCCCCTCCGTGCAGTCGGCCGGGTTGATGTAGATGCCCCACTTGATGTCGTTGCCGGGAGCCTTCTCAAGCTGCCACTTCTCGTCGGCGAGCGCCGACTCGAGTCCGCCGTTGAAGTCGCCCACGATATAGAGCTGGTCGGTGGGGGCGGTGCCCTGCGGCATGATCACCTCGAGCAGCTGGTAGCCGTCGCGCGTGGGGAACTGCGGAAGCTCATGGTCGAAGATTATCTCGTCTTTGCTGCAGGAGGCCAGCATGGGCAGAAGCATCAGCAGCAGAAGGCTTATATATGATTTTTTCATCGTTTTCTGATTTTCGGGTTAGTAATTCGGATTCTGCTTCAGACCCGGGTTGACCATAAGGGCCGACTGAGGCAGCGGGAACCATTCGTAGCGGCGGTCGCGCTTGGCGGGAAGCTGACGGTCGGTCTCGGAGGCACGGCCGAAAAACCACCACTGTCCCTGCGTGAAGCGGTCGAAACGGCGCAGGTCGGTGCGGCGGCGGCGTCCCTCGTTCAGGAACTCGAGACCCCATTCGCTCAGCATCCAGTCGGAGTCGAACTGCGTGAAGCCGGGTCCGGGTTTCTCAAGCTCGCTCTGGTCGCTGAAGTAGCGGCCGCGCACCTGGTTCACCAGCTGCTTGGCGCCGTTGGAGTCGCCGGCCCGGAGCTTGCACTCGGCCAGTGTGTAGTAAACCTCTGCCAGACGGAACTCCACCTCGTCGATGTTGCGCCAGTCGTTGCCCGTCGATTCGGGATAGATGGGATACTTCAGAAGGCGGTAGCCGGAGTTGGTCTCGCCCCAGCGCGGACTCATCACCGTCTCCAGCGTGCGGCCGTTGTTGAGGAAGGTGCCCACCTGGTCCACGTATACCAGCGCCTGGTCCTGACGGTCCGCGTCGGCGGGTATGGCCTCGCCGGTGGTGTAGTTCTTCTGGGCGCCCATGATGAAGATGCCCTGCCAGTTGCCGGCCTCGTCGCAGGTGAAGGGCTGCTTGCGCACGTCCTTGTCGTTCATGCGGTCGTAGACTGCCCCCAGCTTGTCGCCGTAGTCGAACACGAAACTCTTCGGATTGTCGGTGCCTCCGGTGGTCTTGATGGTGCCGCTGTTGTCTTTCGACGGCGCCACGATCGTGCAGTTCCAGCCGCTCTGCGACCAGGCGCCTCCCAGGAAGTCGCCGTAGTTGTAGGGCATGAAGGGGGTGTTGCGGTTGTTGTTGGTGAGCTTGCCGTCTTCCATGGCGAAGGCGAACACCACCTCGGGGCAGGCCGTGTTGTTGATGCCGAAGATGTCGCGGTAGTCGGCGGCCAGCGAATACTGGCCGTGGTCGCCGTTGAGGATCTCCTGGCAGAGGGCGGCGCACTCGGTGTAGCGGGCCGTGCCGGTGAACACCTCGGAGTTGAGCAGCAGACGCATCTTGAGCATGCGGTTCACCATGCGGTTGATGCGGTTGCGCCATTTGCCGGAGCCGTCTTCCACGGGAAGCGCCTCGTAGCAGCCGTCGAGCTCGCCGACGATGAAGTCCCAGATCACCTGGCATCCGGTGTTGAAGTCGTCGGAGGCCGAGCCGGGGATGTTGCCGTCGTTCTTCACGTTGAGGGGAAGGGCGCCGCCCCAGAGCTCGAAGTTGTTGTAGTATGCCCAGGCGCGCATGGTGCGCACTTCGGCCACATAGCCGTCGATCTGTTCCTGCGTCATGCGCAGAGAGGCGGGATCGAGTCCCTCCAGGTCGGTGATCAGGGTGTTGCAGAGTCCGATCGTCTCCCATGCGTGCTCCCATGCGGAGCGCACGATTTTCGACTCGGAGTTCCACGTCTGGGTGGAGAGCACGAACTTCTCGGCTTCGTCATATCCCCAGGCGCCGCCGTTCCATGTGCGCCATGCCACCTGGTCGGCCGAGAACTCGTTGAGATACCAGAAATACTCCAGAAATCCCGAGGCTCCGCTGGTGTAGATGGAGGCCACGGCTCCGCGCACGCTGTTCTCGTCTTGATAGTACACGCTGGCGTCGATGCGGTCGAAGGTCTTCTCGTCGAGATTGGTGCAGCCCGACACGCCCAGCGTCATGGCGGCCACTGCGAGTGTTCCGCCTATATATTTCAATGCTTTCATTGCTTTCGTTCTTTTTAGATTAGCGGAATTTGAGGGTTACGCCCAGAGCGAAACTCATGGCCGAAGGATAGGCGCTCGAGATGTCGACGCCGGGGGTGATGCCGGTCGAGGTCACGATGCTCGGGTCGTTGCCGCTGTAGCCGGTGAAGGTGTAGAGGTTCTTGGCCGAGAAATACACGCGGAGCGAGTCCATGATCTTGCGGTTCTTGAAGGGCACGCTGTAGCCCAGCGTGATGTTGGCGAGCTTGAAGTAGTCGCCCTTCTCCAGGAAGAAGGAGGAGATCACGCCGCCTCCTGTGTGGACGTCGCGGTCTTCGAGATAGGCGCTGCGAAGAACGTTGTCGGATCCGCTGCCCGAAAGGCCCATGCCGTATTTGCGCATGTTGAACACGTCGAAACCGAACGCTCCCTGGAACATCACGTTCAGGTCGAAGTTGTTCCATTTCACTGTGTTGCTCCAGTTCAGGAAATGCTCGGGAGCGCCGTTGCCTATGTATCGCTTGTCGTTGGGGTCGGCGCTCGAGGCGGGCACCTTCTCGCCGTCGGCGGTGTAGACGAGCATGTTGTGGTTCTCGTCGACGCCGGCATACTCATAGCCGTAGAACTGGCCGATCTTGCCTCCCTCCTGCACGCGGAAGAAGTATTCGCTCGTTCCCACGCCTGGCTTCTGGTAGAGGTCGAGATAGGAGGCCTGGTAGATGGAGTTGGAGAGCTTGGTGAGCTTGCTGGTGCCGTAGGAATAGTTCACGGTGGTGCTGTAGGTGACGGGCTGGTCCACTACCACGTCGCCCGTGAGGCTGACCTCGACGCCGGTGTTCTTGATCGAACCCACGTTCACCAGGATTGTGGAGTAGATGAACGGCGGCTGCGGGGCGGTGTAGTTGTAGAGAAGGTCGCGCGAGCGGCGGTCGAAATATTCCACCGATCCGTAGAAGCGGTTCCAGAGCATGAAGTCGACACCGATGTTGAGGCTCGACGATTTCTCCCATCCGAGCTGCGGGTTGGCGTTGTTGCTGGGACGGTAGCCCGTCACCCAGGTGCCGTCGATCAGATATGTTCCGCTCGCCGAATAGGTGGCCAGCGACTTGTAGGCGTCGAAGTCGCTGCGGCCGGTCTCGCCGTAGGAGATGCGGGGCTTGAGGCTCTGCACCACGTCGGTGTGGTTCTGCAGGAAGGGGGCCTGCGCCATCTCCCAGGCCAGCGACACGCTGGGGAACCATCCCCACTTGCGGTCGGCGCCGAATTTGGTGCAGCCTTCGTAGCGCACCGATGCGGCGGCTATCAGCATATGCTTCCAGCTGTAGTTCACGCGGGCCAGGAAACCTGCCAGCGTCGACTCGCTCTTGCCGGAATACATCGTGGCCTTTCCGTCGGCCAGATACGAACCGGCTCCGATGCCGTACCAGAGGGGATTGTCGAAGGTGAAGTCGTTGTTCTGCTCGAACATCTGCTCCCAGTTGCTGCGCTCCCAGGAGTAGCCGCCCACGAATTTCATCTCGTGGTTGTCGGTGGTGAGCTCGTAGTTGGCGAGCCATTCGAGCTGGTTGGTCCACCATTTCTGATATCCTATCGAGGCGCGGCCCTTATAGCCTCCCCAGTAGGATTCTCCCGAGGTGGAGGGGGTGTAGTAGTCGCTCTTCAGGTCGTTGTAGTTGTAGGAATAGCTCAGCGAGGTGTAGACGTTGTGGGTCTCGTTGTGCCAGATGTTGTAGCGCACGTCGGCCGTGCCGAGCAGATAGGTGCGGTTGCCCTGCGAGGTGTTCACCTTCAGCTGCTGCACGGGGTTCTTGATGTCGGTGGGCGACGTGGGCTGGTAGTATGTGCCGTCTTCGTTGTAGATGGGCAGCGTGGGGTTCATGCCCAGAGCGGTGTCGAACATGCCGTCGTCGCCCCAGGTCTCTTTCACCTTGCGGGCGTTCAGGGTGGTGGTGATGCGCAGATGGCCGTCGATGGCGTTGGCCGAGACTGCGGCGCGACCGCCGAACTCCTCGCGCTTGCTCACGATGTCGAGTCCGTAGCCTTTCTTATAGTTGATCGAGGCGCTGTAGTAGCCCCCCTTGGGAAGCGAGCCGTCGACCGAAAGATACTGGTTGGTGTCGAAGGCGCGCTTGCGCGTGATCTCGCCGTACCAGTCGGTGTCGTAGCCGTAGTCGTTGCCGCGGCGCGAACGGCGCCACTCGCTGGAACTGAGCACGTCGGGCTTGTCCTTGGCAACGTTCATGCCGAAATAGCTGTCGTAGGTGATGATGGGAAGTCCGGCCTCGCCCGTGCCCTTCTTGGTGGTCACCAGGATCACGCCGTTGGCGCCTCGCGTACCGTAGATGGCGGCCGACGCGGCGTCTTTAAGCACGGTCATCGACTCGATGTCCTGAGGCGAGAGGGTGCGGATGTCGCCGCCTGCCACTCCGTCGATCACCACGAGCGGGCCGTTGCCGGCGCTGATCGAGGTGGCGCCGCGAACCTGCATCGCCGAACTGCTGTTCGGGTTGGCGGCGGCGGTGGTGGAGATGTTCAGACCGGCCACCTTGCCGGAGATCATCTGCATGGCGTCGGTCATCGGGCCCTGCTGGAACTCGTCGCGGTTCACCTGCGCGATGGAACTCGAAAGCTCCTTGCGGCTCAGCGAACCGTAGCCGACGACGACCACCTCGTTGAGCACCTGGCTGTCTTCGCTCATCCTGACGTCGATGCGCGTGCGGCCGTCGACACGCTCCTCTATTGTTTTGTACCCGACATAGCTGAACACCAATGTCGCGTCGCCGGGAATGTCGGCCAAGGCGTAGTCGCCGTCGATGCCGGTGCTGGTTCCCTTCGACTCTTTCTTTACTTGCACCGTGACGCCGATCAGTGGCTCCCCCTTGTCGTCGGTCACGACACCCGACACCGACACGGCGGCCGCCGACACGGCGGGTCCGATCAGCATCGCTATCCCACATAAGATCATAAGTGTGATAGAACGGAGTTTTTGCAGTTCCATTTTCATGATTAAAAGGTTAGTGAATATTTTTCGCTAATTGCTTTCGCAAAATTACTCCACTCCGATTCGCCTATCAACCTCTTCAAGCGAATATCTAAATAAATCGAAAAGTTTAGTTGCAGTCTGTCAGGAAGTTGACATAGTGGAGATATAGCTTTTTTATAGATTTTGTCAAGATTCCCTCAAAGGAATTCGCGGCTCTCACGAGCCGATTCGGGTCACATCCTCCTCGAATGTGTCGGGATTCAGAGCCCGCTTTCTCATCTTCGAGCGGTAGGTGTAGACCGTGGTCTTCGAGCAGCGCAGGAAGCCCGCGATCTTCGAACTGTCTTCGATGCCGATGCGGATAAGGGCGAACACACGCAGCTCGGTGTTGAGAAGTTCGCCGGGCTTGAGCGTGATCCGCTCGTCGGGACGCAGAAGCTCGTTGAATTTCTCCACGAAATGGGGATAGATGTGGATGATGGCCTCGTCGAACTCCTCGTAGAATTTCTTCAGCACCTCGTCGATCATCTCCGACGACTCGAGCTTCTTCTGAAGCGCCTGGCGGTTGCCCTGCAGACTCATCACCTTCAGGCTCTGATGGTAATGCTGCAGCGTGGAGATGGTCGAGGAGCAGTATTCCATGAACAGGCCGGCATACTCCTCCTTTATTAGACTCGACTCGTTGAGCTGCGAATTCTTCAGGGCGAGCTCGCGGTTGGCCTCGTGGAGCTTCTCGGTCACTTTCTGGAGCTCGGCGTTGACGCGGCTCTCCTTCTCCCCCGACTCCTTCACCTTGCGGAACTGCCTGTTGAGCAGAACCAGCGCCACCACCAGGATGGCGGCGAGCAGCGAGATGGCGGTCACCTGCCAGCGCAGGATGCGGTAGAGATGGTTCTTCTTCACGGCGTAGGCCTCGTCGATCACCGGCAGCATCCGGCTCGACTGGGCGTTGCGCATGCGGGCGGCGTAGAAGTTGGCGTCGGCGAAGCTCTTCTTCAGATAGCGGTTGGCCCTGTCGATGTCGCCGTCTTCGAAGAGGGCGGTGCTCAGCTCGCGGATGGCCATGTTCTCCTTCACGGCCCCCTGGATGTCGGAGATCGTGCTGAGCGCCAAGTATTTCTTATAGCTGTCTTTGTTCCCCTCGGTGTTGTATATATAAGCCAGAATCGAGGCGAGGATGGAATATTCCCTCATGCCCGACCGGTAGTTGCCCAGACTCGACTTCAGCATCTCCTCCCCCTCCTTTCCCCGGCCGGCGCGGGTGAGTTTCGGCGCGGCCATGACAAGATAGTTGAGCGAGCCGGGCTTCGCCACGCTCAGCACGGAGTCGACGTAGAGCCCGCGCTCCCGCTCGTACTCGTGTGCGTATTCGTTGTCGGCGGCATACTCGCACAGATACTGGTAGAGGTTGCTGTAGGTGAAATAGTAGTCTTCGAGCAGGGCGGTGTCGAGCTGCGCCTTCGGCAGACTCCTCATCAGGTCGAGGGCGTCGCTGTAGAGGCCGGCGTGCGAGAAGATGTCGGCCTTGCGGATCTGCAGACTGAGGCGCTCGCGGGCCTGGGCCTCCCCTCCGGCTGTCTCCAGGGCGAGGTTCACATAGTGGAGCGCCGAGTCGCTCTTGTACGACTCGAACTCGCCGATCAGGCGGTTGAGAACCGGCAGACGTTCCTCCCGGGTCGACGACGCGGCATAGAGTCTGCGCAGATCGGCGATCCGGGCCTCCTTCTGCTGTTGATACTGGTCGCTGCGGCCCATCTCCATATCGATCTGGTCGTACAGATCCAGGAGCTCTCCGGGTGCATGTGTCTTGGGTCCGGAGCAACCCGCCGCGATAGCTGAAATAAGGACAATAAAGATAGGATAGATTTTCACAACCGCAAATATAGCGATTTTACCCCAACAAAAAAAGCATCCCCGAAAAAAAGGCGCGCCGGCCATAGCCAGCGCGCCTATCTGAATTTAGTCATCGCTTACTTAATCACGACTTTCCGTCCGGCCTTGATGTAAACGCCGGGCGCGAGCCGCCTCTCGTCGACGCGGACGCCGTGCAGGTCGTACACCGCGCCGTCGCCAGGCGTCTCGGCCTCGATTCGTGCAACGCCCGAAGGTGCGCTCACCTTAACCAGCGTCTCGGCGGCTGCCGTGTTGAATGTATAAACGCCGTGCGCCCCGGCCTCGAGCTTCTCGTCGTTGACGGTGACCTCCACCTCGGCGGCATCGCTCTCTACGCTGAAGGAAACCTCGTCGCCCTGGAAAATCTCGAAATAGTCGAGTATCCCGTGCAGAGGCACCACCTTGTTGTGGACGCCGTCGATCTCCAGACCGTCCTCCACCTCGAAGCTGACCGTGCCCATCTCAGGAACTTCTCCCGTGAAGACATGGATCACATCCTCGCCCTGGAATGCCACCGGAACCGCGGCGGAGTAGGCCGAAGCCGGCTCCAGCTTCTCGTGGCTCAGGTAGATCTGGTTCACCCAGCTGTTGGTCAGCTTGTTGTAGCCGCTGATGTTGCTGGGCGAGCATACCAGCGAAACGTCGTACACGTTGTAGCCCGACTGCGGGTTGGGGAACACGTTGGCGCTGTTGAAGTTGCTGGCGGAGCTGAAATACTGTATCGCGTCGATGTCGTCGACATAGAGCGCCGTCTGATGGTCGTAAACCACGAGGTCGACGTCGATATAATAGTCGTTCTCCTCGTAGGTGGTGATGCTCACGAAGTTGAACTGGTAAGCTATCGGCGTACGGTCTTCTCCTCTCTTCACTCCTTTGATATAATAGCCGGAAGCCGGCTGGATGAGCACGAGCACGTCGCGGGGCTCTTTCAGCATCACGGTCACGACGCCGTCTGCCGGCTCCTCGATCGGATTGTAGAGGCTGCCCTTCCTCACCACGATTCCGTTGATGTCGTCGCAGTGGATGCGCACGGGGAATTCCTCGAATTTCGTCACCGTGAAACTGTGGGTGGCGTCCTTGCGGGCCCTGAAATCGAAGGAATAGACATTCCCCATATCCCTGCCGTCAACCTCCATGCCGTCGATGCGGTAGTTGTCGATGTCGAAGTTGTAATACACCCTGTCGCCGGCTTTCACCGTGAAACTTCCCGAAGAAATGTCGAGGGTCTGCTGCGGATTCCCGGTGGTCACGGTCAGGAAGTCGAAGGTGCCGAGATTCGACTCGATGGTGTAGGTCACGTCCTGATCGGTCGGGAACTCGGTCACCACCGAGACTTCGGCGCCGTCTTCGGGCGCAACGTAGAATTTCTCGTATTGCCCGTATGCGCTGCCGCCCGTGGTCGCCACATCATAGATGCCTTCGCCGTAGTTCAGCGCCGAGAACACGAAGGGGGTCTCGTCGGCGGGATCATACCACACCTCCTGAGGCTGCTCCTCGCTGAAGTGCAGGTATTCGCTCAGTCCGTTGCGCTGCATGATCACCTTCTCGGGATGGTCTACGGTGACGCTCACCTTGGCCGTGCGGCATTCCGAAATCAGTTTCGAGGTGAAGGTGAACACTTCCCCTTCCTCTGTCTGGGAAACGAACACCGTGCTGCGCACCTTGTCGTTCACGTCGTAAGCTCCGCCGGTGGAGCCGAGCGTGCACGAGGTGATGAAGTAGCCCTCGGCGGCCAGGATTTTCAGGGAGTGGTCGCCGTCGAGCGTGAACTTGTTCTCTCCGTCGGCAAGTTCCACGGGATCTTCATGGTTCTTGAAATCCTTCTTGGAGAAGTAGCAGTCGGTCACGACATAATGGCTGGCGTCGTCGACCACTATCGAGAAGTTGACGTCCTCGCTTGCCTCCTCGGCGGCCGCGGCAAGACATCCTGCCCCTGCCAGCGCTAGCGAAAGTAAAATTCTGTTCATATTGTATATCTTAAGCTGTTATTCCGTTTCAATCTGTTGTGATGCGGATATCCGCTACAAATTTACCAATTCTCCCCGCTTCGGCGCAATATTTTTAACCTTTTTTAGGCGTATCTATTAAAATCAAGTTAAAATCTATTGCCCTCTCTCACCCCCTTGCGAATTTATGTGTAACTTTGCCGCAAAAGAATAAAACAAACGCAATAACAACATGAGGAATCTCTTTACCACAGCTATTCTGCTTTTAGGCCTCGCCGCTCCCGCGCTTGCCCAGGAAGAGGATGAGACCACCGAACCCGTGGTTGTCGAAGTCAACCCCGTCACGTTCCAGTATATGGTGAAGCCCGGCGTTTATCTCGGCGCCGACGAGACCATTTTCAACATCACCGAATGCGAACTCTATCCCGACCATTCCCCCAAGACCGAGGGATGGACCGTGGCCCTTTCGGTAACCACGCCTCCCTGCAATCTGGAGGTCAACCAGGATCCCGGCATCCCCGTGGGAAACTACAAGACCGGCAAGAATTACGACAGCACCGGCAATTACTTCCCTTATTACATCAGCTCGTACTCGGAGGCCTACCAGATGGTGTCGACCCCCAGCGGATACCACCGCGTCACCTACGAGCTCCACGAAGGAACGCTCAACCTCTATGAGGAGGACGGCAAATATTATGTGGAAGGCGAGCTCCGCGGCGGCAACGAGACCTACTATGACGTCGACGGAATCAAGGTCACCATTCCCAAGACGGAGATCACTCCCGAATACTCCATCTTCGCCTATCCCGAGGCCGATCCCGTGAATCTCGTCAATCCCGGGCTGCTGGGCCATTACACCGCACGCCACTATCTGACGAACTATTGGGGAGAGTATTCCCTCCAGTTCTACACCTGTCCACTCGACGCCACCTACACCGCCGAGGGCGCCGGCGAGATCATGACTCTCGTCATCAACACCGAATACGTCGACCCCGACAACGGAGGGGAGCTCGACCCGGAAAGCCTCGCCGGCGATTACGGCTACATGCCCTTCGTCAGCTCGCTGTTCTATCCTTTCTCCATCCGCGGAGGGTATGTGAATCCCATCACCCTCGTGTTCGGCGAACCCGGCTGCTCGCGCATCGACATCATCAACGACGAGGGCTATCGCGAGAAATCCTCCTACTGCGCCGACGCTTCGGGCAAGATCGAATATCTCGGCGACCTGCGCCACCGCATCGAGATGGAGATGGTTTCCCAGTTCGGCGTCAAGCACACCTTGAGCTGGGAGGGCAACCTCTTCGAAATTGTCACCGGCATGCCCAAGCCCGCCGGAGTTGAAGGCATAACCGACGACACCGCGGCCGCCAAGGCCGAATATTTCGACCTCTCCGGCACCCGCGTCAGCGGCACTCCCGCACAGGGCATCTACATCGTGCGCCGCGGCGCGAAAGTATCGAAAGAAATCATCAAATAACTTTCTGCAGCAAGTCAACCATATAAGCGCGCCCGGCCGGTGAGTGCCGGCCAGGCGCGTCAATCAGATCGTCAAAAAAATCCGCATTTTAAAAAGGCTCCATCCCATTCCGGGGTGGAGCCTTAACTTTATCATCCACCCCCCCTCTCTAACCTCTAACCTCTAAACTCTAACCTAAAAAAATCACATCTCCTTGACGATATCGTCGAGCGAATCCTCTTTCGCCAGACCCATCTTCTTGCGGATGCGGTAGCGGGCGGAATTCACCGACGCCCTCGAGATGCCGAGCGTCAGCGCTATGTCGTCGGTGGTCTGCCCGATGCGGATAAGCATGCAGAGGGTTTCGTCGCCGGGAGTCAGGCCCGGGCATCTCGCGTGCAGATGCCCCAGAAAGTCGGGGTAAAGGGCCGTGAACGACTGGCGGAACCGCACGGTGTCGTCGCTCGACATCGAAGAGGGAGTCAGCTCGCTCCAGTTCTTCTCCTCGCCGGCCGCCGCCTGCAGTTGCTCTATCCTTCCGTTGAGCATCTTCTGGTTCTCTATAAGCGTGTTGATCTGATGCGAGTCGATGGCGCGGCGGCGCTCATGCAGCCTGTGGCTCAACACGATATAGATTCCGCCCCAGACCAGCAGCACCGCACCCAGCACGCATGCCACCGTGAGCCACACCACTCTCCCCTTCTCCTGCGATATCTCCTCCTTGAGTTCCTCGTTCTCGCGGATATGCGCCCTCACGCGGTGCTCCAAATCGGAGGCCACCGACTGATAGCGGGCATGCCGCAGATCGAGGGTGTCGGAAAGCGCCACCGTCTCGGCGTAGAGCCGCGAGGCGTCGGCCAGACGGCCCGCACGCGTATAAGCCTCTATCAGATGCCTGTCGGCGTTGAGCAGCAACGCCGGCTCGCCGCCCCTCAGCAGCGAGTCGCGGGTGGCTTCCATAAGACCCAGTCCCCCGGCGTCGCCCGAAACCGACCGGGCGTATCCCAGCGCGAGCTGTTCTTCCCAAAGCCCTTTGCCTCCGGCCACATACGCCTCCAGGTCGGGTATGACATGACTCAGATTCTCCCCCTCCTTGTGGCTCTTCACCCCGAGCACCGCCCTGCGGGCGCGGATGTAGCGTCTGATCACCTCGGCATACGGCACCTTCAGACGGTCAACGGCCTTCTCCGCCTCCCTGAGGGAATTGAAGGCGGAGTCAACCATCCCCTTCTCGTCGAAGATGAAGGCGCGGAAGTTGTAGAGGTCGATGAGAAGATAGTTGTTGTCCTTGGCCAGTTCGATGGCTCGGCGATTGGCGTTCAGCGCCGAGTCGTGCATCTCCACGCATGAGTAGAGGTTGGCCTTGTTGCCCAGCACATACGCCCCCGACGTATTGTCCCAGCCACGGGCGTCGAGCGTGTCCTGGGCCTCGTTGAGATAGTCCATGGCCTCGGGATAATGGCCGAGCTCCGTACCGATCTGGGCGGCCTGGGCAAGCACCTCGGCCGAGCGCCAGCCGCCCCCCTTGCGCATTGCCTCCACGGCCTTCTTCTGAAGCTCGTAGGCTCCGTGCGGATCGGACTCGCTCAGTAGCCGCGCCGTGAGATGGGAGCAGACTTCCTGCTGGAGGATGTCGGCGGTCCCTTCGCTCGCCGCGGCGGCTTTCACAAGCGAATCCAGTGAGGACGTCTTAAGCATATAGGCGCTCATCGCCTTGAAAGTATTGATGTAGAAGCGGTTGGGAGCGGACACCGGCAATCTGCCCACGGAGTCGAGGAAGGCGGCGTAATGCTTCACGGAGTCGCTGTCCACGGCACGGTAGTATGCATGGTAATAGAGGTGCCCCTTCTCGCCGGGATTGGCGCGGAGTTGCTCCAGACAGGCGGCGTAACCCTTCTCCGGAGACATCTGATTGACCGACTCCACAAAAGCGCGGTCGGACTCTTTATCTTGCTTCTTGCCGCAACCCGCGAGCATGGCGGCGGCAAGCAATATATACAGCGGTTTTCTCATCACCGCAAATTTCCGAATTTTCCACCGAAATTCCAAACCAGAAAAAAAATAATCCAAAAAAACACCAAATCGCCCCAAGCGGCCCTAGCCTCGACCCCGTCCGCCCCGAAGTCCGCCGACGGAGTCCGTATCGACTACTCCCCCGGTCGCCCCCTTTTCCGTAATCCGCCTGGGAGGCGGATCCCCCCCGAAAAAAATTCACAATTATGTTTGTTTTTTGGCTAAAAAAATATAATTTTGTGACTTGCAACATCTCTTCATTTCAAAAACAACACTCTCCTGCCCTGAATCTCTATGAATCGGACCAAATTCCTCTACCTCAACTCCCGCGATGAGTTCTTCCGCGTCGACATCACGAAGATCGTGTATTTCGAATCGGACGGAAACTACACCAGCATCGTGCTCAACAACAAGATGAAGGCCACCGTCTGCGTCAATCTGGCCAAGATGCAGCAGATCCTCAATTCGAATCTCCGGGAGTCGGCCGCGGTCTTCGCCCGCGTAGGCAAAAGGCACATCGTCAACCTGAATTTCGTCTACCGCATAGCGATCCTCAAGCAGATCCTCATCCTCAGCGACGGCGAGAACTTCGAGTACAAGCTCGAAATCTCCAAAGACGCCCTCAAGAAACTCCGCGATATGTATGTCGACGGCCTGTCGGCATCCCCAGCGCAATCACCCAGCATCTAAATGGAAAAGTTAAAAGGCAGAACCATACTCCTCGGCCGCGAACCCGGCAACGCCCGGCTCCTGGTGGCCATCACCGACCTCCCCAAGGGAGCCATGCTCGGCATGGCGGGAAGCGTCCCGGGCAGCGTCAGCCGCTGCCAGCCCGACCTGGGCAAATGCCACGCCCGAATCGACGTCGACCCCAACGGCCAGATGACCGTGACCAACGCCAAACCCGAGAACGCCACCTACGTCAACGGCAACCGCATAATGTCGCGCCATCTCAACCCGGCCGACACCGTCGAACTCGGCGAAGACCGGTTCCGCCTCCCCCTGAACAAGGTGTTCGAGGCCGCCGGCAAACTCGTCGACCTCCTCCCCAAGAAGTTCGACATCTCCCACCTCGAAGGTGTCTGGAACGAACTCCAGGACTATCTCCGCACCATGAAGGCAAAGCAGAAGAAGGTGGGAATGATCCGCACCGGCTGCGGCATCTTCACCATGTGCGCCATGCCCTGCATGTTCTTCTTCGGCCCCATAGGATACGTGCTCACCGGAATCGGAATCATCGGCAACATCTACTCCTTCATCGGACTGAAGAACGACCATTCCGCCGAAGACCTCGAACGATTCAACGAGGAGTTCCAGGACCGATACGTCTGCCCCAACCCCGACTGCCAGAAGTTCCTCGGCAACATGAGCTATAAACTCATCAAGAAGCAATACGGCATGCACTGCCCCTATTGCAAATGCGAATACACCGAAAACAAGTAAACACAGCAAGATATGTCGAAAAGCCAGTTACTCAGCCCCGGCACCTTCCTCCGCCATGACAGCTACCGCATCGAAAAGGTGCTCGGACAGGGAGGTTTCGGTATCACATACCTCGCCACCGACGTCAACCTCGACCGCCAGGTGGCCATCAAGGAGTTCTTCCCCAAGGACTACTGCGACCGCAACGGCGACACCAGTTTCGTGACGCTCGGCACGGTCAACACCAAAGACTTCGTGGAGAAACTCAAGGGGAAATTCCTCAAGGAGGCCCGCAACATCGCCAAGTTCGACAACCCAGGCATCATCAAGATCCACGCCGCCTTCGAGGAGAACAACACGGCCTACTATGTGATGGACTTCATCGACGGCACCTCCCTTTCGGACATCGTGAAGAAGGAGGGCCCCATCCCCGAGCAGAAGGCGCTGGAATACATCCGGAAGGTGGGCAACGCTCTCGACTACGTCCACGCCCGCAAGATCAACCACCTCGACGTCAAACCGGCCAACATCATGGTGCGCCGCGGCGACGACATGCCCATCCTCATCGACTTCGGCCTCTCCAAGCAGTACGACTCCGAAGGCCACCAGACATCGACCACCCCCACGGGCATCAGCCACGGCTTCGCGCCGATGGAGCAGTACAACGACGGCGGCGTCCGCGAGTTCTCGCCCCAGACCGACCTCTACTCGCTGGCCGCAACCCTCTACTATATCCTCACGGGCGTCACCCCGCCCCAGGCCCCGAAACTCATCGAGGACGAGCTCAACTTCCCCCCGGGTGTCCCCGCATATCTCGTTCCCATCCTCACCCGCGCCATGTCGCCGAGCCGCAAGAAACGCCACGAGACTGTGGCCTCCTTCCTGCTCGAGATCGACAACGCCCGCAATGCCGCTCCCAAAGAGGAGGAGAAACAGGAGGAGCCAGAAGACGAGGCAACGCAGATTGCTCCCGTGCAGCATCATCATCATAAGAGCGAGGCGCAGAAGGCCCAGTTCAAGCCCGAGGTGCACCAGCCAGTGGTTGTCCCCCCCGGTCCGACGCCTCCCGCCGACACCGATTTCGGAATTCCCGATCCGCCCAAGAAGAGCCGCAAGGGTCTCTGGGTGGGACTCGCAGCCGGCGCGGCCGTGGTGCTCCTCTGCTTAATCATCCTCTTCATAGCCGGCAGAGGCGAAGCCGACGAGGAGGAAATCGCCGAAAAGACGGCAATTGAGTCGGTGACCGACTACACGTATCATTCCCCGCTCGGAACCGGCAAATACACCGGACCGCTCGCTCTTGTGGAAACGGCGAACGGCGAACCGGCCACAATCCCCGACGGCCGCGGCAAGCTCGTGATCACCGAAGGGGTGTTCAAGGGCTGCGTCTACGAAGGCGAGTTTGCCAAGGGTCTGCTCCAGGGAGAGGCCACCTACACGCTGGCCAACGGCGACACGTTCGTCGGAACCTACAAGAACAACCAATACGAGAAGGGCCGCTATACGCTGAAAGCCACCGGCGACTACTTCGAAGGCACGTTCAAAGACGGCTACCCCGCCGTGGGCGGTTGGTATGACAAGGACGGGAAACTCGTCGACTCATTGAAATAAGCATGATGCCGTGGAAGAAGCCTACCCCCCGGCGGGCTTCTCCCGCGGCATTTTATGTAGAAATCCCCGTATTTTATACAGGATTCCCCGAAAAACTTGACTCTCGCCGGGAAGTGCGTTAACTTTGTGTCATCGAAAACAATAAAAGCCCGAGATTATGAAAACTCAGAAATCCAATAGCGACGAGAAGTTGAGACAGGGCGCCGTGATAGGTGCTTCCGCAGTAGGAGGAATGGCCGTTGGCGCGGGTGCCGTGACTGGCGCGGCCGCCGTGGCTTCCGCCCTCGACGCCAAAGCCGACGACGAGGTGGAGGTGCTCGACGCAACGCCCGACGCTGCCGCCGAGGAGACTTCCAAAGCCGCCCGGCCCGCGGTCCACGAGGCTTACGCCGAGACTTCACACCACCACTCCTCCCACGCCGCCGAGGCTCAGGAAACCAGCAAGTTCGACGACTCCCAGAACCATTCCCGTCCCGACAGCCCGGAGGTGGGCACCGAGACCACCGAGCAGAACGGCTCGCTCTCCGAAGGCGTGGAGGTGCTCTCCTACGAGCGCGTGCAGACCCCCGACGGCCATACCATGGACGTGGCGGTGGTCAACATGGAGGGCCGTGAGGTGGGCCTCATCGACCACAACCTCGACGGAACCGCCGACTATATGAGCTCCGACCTCAACAACGACGGACATATCGGCTCGGGCGAAGTGCAGTCGGTGGCCGACCAGCATATCTCCATGCAGCCCCTCCAGAACGCCGTGGGATTCGACCCGCTGATGGCCCAGAACGATATCCCCGACTACGAGAATCACGCCAACACCGACAATTTCACAACCTGATTCCACCCCCCCAGGAAACTCCAACCCAATTCGAAAATCAATAAAAACATACAGATATGAACACCGGTAACTACGACAACGAAGCCACTACTTTCGAAGGCTCCAACGCTATCAATCCCCAGCAGGCAGGCGCTCCCGCTCCCTGCACTCCCGAAGAGCAGGCCGCCTTCAAGCCTGCCGGCGCCACTCCTCCTCCCTTCGACAAGAAGGCCTCGGCTCCCCGCAAAGACAATTCCGCCACCTGGAAGCAGGCCGCAGCCGGCGCCGCCGGAGGTCTGCTCATCGGAGGCGCTTCCGCAGCCCTCATGGGCATGGCGAAGGCCGACACGGCCAACCCCGACGCTCCCGCCGACGACGCCCGTCCCGACTGGGCCGTGGGTGATGTGAAGATCGCCGAGAACGTAAGCGACGACATGTCGTTCAACGAGGCTTTCGCAGCCGCCCGCGCCGAGGTGGGCCCCGGCGGCGCCTTCGAATGGCACGGCGGCGTATACGGCACATATACCGCTCAGGAATGGAACAGCATGTCGGCCGCGGAGCGCGCTGAATACGGCGACAACTTCAACTGGAACCACCTCGACCAGAGCCACAGCAACGTGGCCCAGCACTCGAGCCACGCCTCCCAGTCGCACCATGCCGCGGCACAGCATCACGACCAGTCCACCGCCCACCACACGGAGCCGGCTCACGACGGCCCGCACCAGCAGGACGACGACATCCACGTGACACGCGTCGACCACCCCACTACTCCCGGCAGCGAGCAGCCGCACGTGCAGCCCACTGTGGCCCACCACGACACCCCCTCTGGCGAGATCGAGGTGATAGGAGTGGTGCACGACGACTCCGACAACACCAACGTCGGCTTCCTCCGCATCGACGGCCACGACGCCGTGGTGATCGACGTCGACAACGACCTCTCCTTCGACGTGATGGGAGTGGACGTCAACGGCGACGGCCACTTCCAGAGCGACGAGGCCGTCAACATCCAGGGCCAGGGCCTCACGGTGGCAAGCCTCGGCGGTTTCTCCGACCAGCCCTCCACTCCCGCCGAGCCCGCTCCCACCGGCAACAACCTCTACGCAAACAACGATCCCGCCCCCTACGACGATCCTCTCGCAGCCGGCACGGATCCCGCTCCCGAGTCCTATGACGTCTGCTAAACCACTAATTTACAAGCTGCTGACACTGGCGCTCCTGCTCTTCGCGAGCCTGGGCGCCAGTGCCCGCACCTACATCGTGGCCGTTGGCATCGGCGACTATTCCGACTTCCCCACAAAGGTGAAGACGCTACGCCTGCCCCCGGGCGACGCACAGGTGATGGTCGACATCTTCGCCGGTTACACCAACGTCGACTATGTGCTGCTCAAGGACCGCCAGGCCACGCAAGACCGCATCATCCGCGCCATGAAGAAGGTGTTCCGCGAGGCTAAGGCCGACGACGCCGTGATCTTCTTCTTCAGCGGCCATGGATATCCCGGCGGATTCTGCGCCGCCGACGGAAACATCACCTACAAGCAGGTGCGCGAGGCGATGGCCGTCAGCCAGTCGAAAAACAAGATGATGTTCATCGACGCCTGCCGCGCCGGCGGCGTCCGCGTCGAGGCCAACAAGAAGAAAGCCACACAGGCTTCCGACGCCGCCCGCAAGGCCAACGTGATGCTCTTCCTCTCCTCGCGCAACAACGAGAACTCCATCGAACGCCGCGACATGACCAACGGCCTCTTCACCACCTATCTGCGGGAGGGCATGCGCGGAGCCGCCGACGCCAACAACGACCGCATAGTAACGGCCAAGGAACTCTTCAACTACGTCAACTCCAACGTGGCCCGCGCCTCCAGCGGCCGCCAGCACCCGGTGATGTGGGGAAACTTCAGCGACAATATGACCGTGATCAGATATTGATGTCATGAATGAAATCATCCAGATAAAATGCCCCTTCGACGGGGCCGTGCTCTCCGTCAAGAACTCCCCAGGAATCGAGACGAAAAGCGTAACCTGCCCCGTCTGCGGCAACCGCTACCCCTTCACCCAGTTCCGACGCGTGGTGCCCGGAGCCCAGGGCGGAGGTCACAGCGACGAGACCCACTATCCGGGAAGCGCCAACGTGCCCCGTCCCGACGACGACCACACCCACATCGCCCATCCCTCCGAGCAGAAGAAGGGCCCGGTGGGAAGGCTCAAGCTCATGCCCATGGGCCCCGTCTACCAGCTGAAGGAGGGCCGCAACGTCATCGGCCGCAAGGCCACGAAGTCGAGCGCCTCCATCCAGATCGACTGCAAGGGAAACCTCGGAATGAGCCGCGAGCATATCGTGATCGACGTGATCCCCACCGCAAAGGGTTACCAGCATGTGGTAGCCCTCTACAAGGAACTCGTCAACCCCACTTTCATCGGCAGCGAGCCCCTCTACTTCAACGACCAGTTCGTGCTCGAGCCGGGCATGACCATCAACCTCCCGGGAGCTCCCCTCCGCTTCGAGCTCCCCGAGGACTAACCCGTTTTTTACTATGGAATTTAAACTTAAAGCTTACAGCATCTGGGAATTCGGCACCCGCAAGGACGCCGAGGGACGCCCCCACCAGGAAGACAGCATATTCCCCGCCCACGGCAGCGAGTCCGACTCCGACCGCCTCTTCATCCTCTGCGACGGAATGGGCGGCCATGACTCGGGAGAGGTGGCCAGCGCCACCGTCTGCCAGGCCATGAGCGAGTCGGTGATCAACGACGGCCATGACAAAGAGGGTGTGTTCACCGACCAGGACCTCCGCAACGCCGTGGCAGCCGCCTTCGACGCCCTCGACCTCGCCGACACCGGCGCCGAGAAGAAGATGGGCACCACCATGACTTTCCTCAAACTCCACCGCGACGGCGCCACCGTGGCCCACATGGGCGACAGCCGCGTCTACCATATCCGCCCCGGCAAGACTGGCGAGGAGACGCGGATCCTCTTCCAGACCACCGACCACTCCCTCATCAACGACCTGCTCAAGATCGGGGAGATCACTCCCGAGGAGGCGGCCGTCTCGACGAAGAAGAACGTCATCACCCGCGCCATGCAGCCCCATTCGCTGCCGCGCCCCAAGGCCGACATCCACCATATCACCGACATCCGCCCGGGCGACTATTTCTATATGTGCTCCGACGGTATGCTCGAGCAGGACGACATGGAGAGCGGCGAGTCGCTCCGCAACATCTTCTCCCTCCAGGGAGGCGACGACCGGAAGAAACTGACCATCCTCAAGGGCGCCACCGACGAGAACCACGACAACCACACGGCAATCATCGTGCATATCACCGACGTGGAGGGCGCTCCCGCGGTTCCGCCCCAGCAGCCGGCCCCGGCTCCCCGCCCGGCTGCGGCTCCCTCTGCCGCTCCCGCCGCCGCTCCGATGCCCAACATGAAGATGCCGGAGATGCCCAAACGCAAGTCGGGCTCGATGGTCTACTGGTTCCTCGGCGCGGCACTGATAGTGGCGGGGTCCCTCTTCGCCTACACCAAATGCAGTTCCGACAAGGAGACCGTGGAGGTGGAGACCGAAGAACCGATGGGCGCCGTTCCCGCTCCCGAGGAGGGCGTGGGCAACACCATCGCTCCCCCGTCGCGCCAGCGCGGCAACGACAGCTACGAGGCCCCCAACCGCCCGCGCCGCGAACGTTCCGAGGCTGAGGCAAAGGAGCGCGAAGCGCAGAAGCAGCAGCCCCAGGCAGCGCCCGAGACTCCCGAAAAACCCGAGGCGCAATCCGCCGCTGCCGAAGCCGCGGCCGCCCAGGAAGCCCAGAAACCGGCTCCGAAACCCCTCACGAAGCCCCTCACAAAACCGGTTCCCGACAATACCGAGTCGGATTGACCCGACTTTAACGCTCATAAAAATCTATAAATATCGCGCGGCGCCCGCTCGGGGCGCCGCGCCTTTTTTTGGTCCTTTCTCTCCTATTATATGCATTTTTTCACCCATCGCGTGAACTTTTGGATTGTTTCATACATTTTTTTATTAATTTTGCAGATTCTTTGGCGCCAACTCCAGCGCCTCCCATCTCTCTCTGATACTCAATTATGAAAAATCTGGTTATTGTAGAGTCCCCTCACAAGGCGGAGACGTTTTCCAAGTTCCTCGGCCCCGACTATAAGGTGATGTCGAGCGTCGGCCATATCCGCGACCTCAAGAAAAAAGGGATGAGCGTCGACATCGACGGCGATTTCTCCCCCATATACGAAATTCCCGCCGACAAGAAGGAGGTGGTGAAGAAACTCAAGGCAGCCGCCAAGGAGGCCGACACGGTCTGGCTCGCTTCCGATGAAGACCGCGAGGGTGAAGCCATCGCCTGGCACCTCGCGGAAGTGCTCGGTCTCGACCCGAAGACCACCAACCGAATCGTGTTCCACGAGATCACCGAACCCGCCATGCGCTACGCCCTGGCCCACCCGCGCCATATCGACCTCAACCTGGTCAACGCCCAGCAGGCACGCCGCGTCATGGACCGAATCGTCGGCTTCGAGCTCTCGCCGGTGCTCTGGAAAAAGATCAAGCCCTCGCTTTCGGCCGGCCGCGTGCAGAGCGTCGACGTCCGACTCATATGCGAGCGCGAGAAGGAGATCCGCGACTTCGTGCCCGTGCCTTTCTTCCGCATGGACGCCCTCTTCGCCACGCCCTCCGGCCAGACTTTCAAGGCCCGCGCCCCCAAGCGCTACGACTCGGAGAAGGAGGCCCTCGATTTCCTCGACAGCTGCGCCGAGGCCGAGAAGAAGGGTAGCCCCTCCTTCACGGTGGCCGACGTCACGGTTTCCCCCGTGACCCGCAAACCCCAGCCTCCCTTCACCACCCCGGCCCTCCAGAAGGAGGCAAACCGCCGACTCGGTTTCACGGTCAACACCACAATGCGCGTGGCCCAGAAACTCTACGAGGAGGGACTCATCACGTATATGCGTACCGACTCCACCAACCTCTCGGAGATTGCCCTGCGCGACATAGCCCGCGAGGTGACACGCGAGTTCGGCGCCGACTATGTCAAGACCCGCCGCTACCACGTGAAGTCGAAAGGAGCCCAGGAGGCCCACGAGGCTATCCGCCCCACCTACATGGAGCGCGCCACCATCAACGGCACTCCCCAGGAGCAGAAACTCTACACCCTTATCCGCAACCATACCATCGCCTCCCAGATGGCCGACGCAGTGCTCGAGAAGACCAACGTCGACATCAAGCTCGGCGACGAGGTGGCTTTCAAGGCCACGGGCCAGACCCTCAAGTTCGAGGGATTCCTCAAGGCTTTCGGCTCGGCCAAGAAGCAGCTGGCCGCCGACGCCGACGATGAGAACACCCTGCTGCCGCCCCTCTCCACGGGCATGCAACTGACGGCCAAGGAGATCTCGGCCGTACAGAGCTTCACCCAGGCCCCGCCTAGATACACGGAGGGTACGCTGGTCGACAAGATGAAGGAACTCGGCATCGGCCGACCCGCCACCTACGGCACCATCATCTCCACCATCCAGGAGCGCGGCTATGTGGCCCACGGCGACAAGGACGGCACGCCCCGGCCCTACGACGTCTATACCCTCAAGGACGGCAAGGTCGACAAGAAAGTGCTCACCGAGAACACTGGCTCCACGAAGGGGCGCCTCGTCCCGACCGACACCGGCCTGGTGGTCAACGAGTTCCTCACCCAGTATTTCCCCGACATCCTCGACTATAACTTCACGGCCTCGATGGAGGAGAAGTTCGACGACATTGCCCAGGGCAAGCTTCCCTGGCAGAAGGAGATGGAGGATTTCTACAAGGAGTTCCATCCCGAGATCGAGAAGGTCGACTCCATGCGCCTCGACCACAAGGTGGGCGAGCGTATCCTCGGCACCGACCCCAAGAGCGGAAAACGAGTGTCGGCGAAGATCGGCCGCTACGGTCCGGTGGTCCAGATAGGAGAGGCCAGCGATGACGAGAAACCGCAGTTCGCCACCATCCCCGAGAACATCCCCATGTCGGAGATAACTCTCGAGGAGGCGCTCAAGCTCTTCGAACTCCCCCGCGTGCTTGGCGAGATGGAGGGCGAGACGGTGAAGGCTTCCGAAGGCCGCTACGGTCCCTACGTGCAGCTCGGCCGCTTCTTCGTGTCGATTCCCGCCGACAAGGATCCGCGCACCATCACGCTGGCCGAAGCCGTGCAGCTCATCGACGAGAAGCGCCAGGCCGAGGCCAAGAAGGAGATCAAGCTCTTCCCCGAGGCCCCGGAGATCAAGGTGCTCAACGGCCGCTACGGTCCCTACATCGCCGTGATGAAGGAGGGCGCCAAGAAGACCACGAACTACAAGATTCCCAAGGGCACGGATCCGGCGTCGCTGACACTCGACCAGATCCACACCCTCATGGAGCAGCAGGACAACGCCCCCAAGCGTCCCGCCCGCCGCAAGAAACAATAAAAGCCCTTTAACCTTTAACCTTTAACCCTTAACCCAAACCGCCCCCGCGTTTGTTATACCTGTAACAAGTCCTAAAAAAGGTTACGAAAAGTTATGGGTAAAGCAGCGCATATGGCGTGGAAAGCCGCTAAGGCTTTCCTTTTCACGCTCCTCGGTCTGGTGATCGTGGCGGCGGCTCTCGTCTGCGCCCTTACCCTCTGGCTCACTCCGGAGCACCTCACGGAGATCGTGAACCGCGAGGCCAGCCAGGAACTCAACGCCGACGTCCGCGCCTACAACGTGCGCTTCACGTTCTGGTCGTCGTTCCCCCACCTCCGCCTCGACCTCGACTCGGTGAAGGTGCGCAGCCGCAACCTCGACTCCATCCCCCAGTCGCTCAAGGCGGAGCTTCCCCCGAATCCCGACTTCCTCGCCTACGCCGGCCAACTCCGCGGCGGCATCAACGTCCTCTCACTGCTGCAGGGAAACATCGACCTGCACAACATCGAGATCGATTCGCTGCGCGTCAACATCGTGGCCGTGACCGAGACGCTCAACAACTACGACATCCTCAAGAGCACGGAGAAGGGGAATGTGCCCTACTTCACGGCCAACCGCCTCCGCCTCGACCGCCACGGAAAGATCACCATCTTCAGCCGACCCTCGAAGTCGGAGGTGCAGGTGGTGCTCGACTCGCTGAAAATCGACCGCTTCGGCCATGAAGACCGCTACAACGTAGGCTTCTACGGCCTGCTCGACATGCAGACCACCCAGGTGCCGATCCTCCACAACTTCCCCTTCCGGCTCAACGGAAACGTCGACCTCGGATTCCACCCGTTCCACGCCTCGGCCGAAGGATACGACGTGACGCTCGGTCACGTCAAGGGGAAGATGGATGTCGACGTCGACCTGGAGAACAACGTGCGCATCAACAACTTCAACTATCAGCTCGATGATTTCAACATCACCGACCTGCTCCCCTTCCTCCCCTCGCTCAACATCCCGATGCTGCAGAAGGTGCATATCAACATGAACCTCACAGCCACGGCGCGGCTCACGTCGCCATACACCCCCTCCTCCCCCTATCTCCCCTCGCTCGAGGTGGACTTCAAGGCCAGCGACGGACGCGTGAGCTATCCCCTCCCCACGGGCCGCATGCTGGCGATGCGCGGCGTGGGGCTCGACGGCAAATTCCTATACAACGGCCACTCGCCCGACTCCTCATACCTATCAATCCCCTCGGCGTCGCTCAATCTCGACGGCTGCCGCGTGAAGGGAAACGCCATCATCACCGACGTCTTCACCCACCCGATGGTCAAGGCCTCGGTGAAGGCCCGCACTGACCTGGCGGAGGTGTCGCGTCAGTTCCCTGTGATGAACCCCTACCGCCTCTCGGGCATCTGCGACGTGGACGCCAAGGCCACCTTCTCGCTTACCGACATCATCGGCGGCCAGCTGCGCTCGCTGGCCCTCAGCGGCAACGTGTCGCTCCCCTCGGCCAATTTCTCCTACTCCCACGACGGGATATCGCTGAAGGCCTCGGGGCTGAACCTTGAGTCGCATCTGGTCGACGGCAAGGTGCGCGCCAAGATGATGGCCAAGAACGTGACACTCGTCTCCACCGAGGGCACCGTCCACGCCAACGGGGTGACAACGGTGGCCGACATCCCCATCCCTCCGAATCCGGCCCAGCCGCGATTCTCGCAACTCAGCGGAGTCTTCACCTGCCGCGACGCCGACTATAAGTACGGCTCGCTCACCACGAAGGCGCGCGGAATCGCGGTGGCGTTCGACGCCAAGCGCCGCGGAAGCCTCTGGAACGACACCTCCTTCACGATGCCCGAGGCCTGGACCGCCGACAACGCCCGGATGGAACAGCTCGAGCACACGCCGGAGTTCATCGTGGCCAAGGCTCTCGACAGCGACCTCACTTCGCTGATTCGCACGTGGAATCCCCGCCTCGCCGTGAAGGTGAACTCGGGGGTCCTCACTGCCGACGCCTTCCCGGCTCCGGTGAAGTTCTATGCCGTCGACCTCAACTCCGACCTCGAGCAGCTGCATCTCCGCTCGGCACGGCTGAACACGGTCAACACCGACGCCGCCATGACGGCTTCGGTCTCGGGCGTGCGCCGCTTCCTCCTCTCCCCCACGCCTGTCCCCATCCAGGCCCGCGTCGACATGGCCATCGACACCGCTTTCCTCAACCAGCTGGCCAAGACCTACGAGAAGGGCCGCTTCCGCGACATGGACCATGACGCGGTCAAAAACGCCCTGGCCGACCATTTCTCGGAACTCGACACAGTGGCTTGGCTCGTGCCCCGCAACCTCCAGGTGGACTTCCACGTAAAGGCCAACGAGACGCAATACATCAACCTGCGACTCCGCGAACTCCAGCTCGACGCCTCGCTCCGCGACGGCATGCTCTCGCTCAATCCGCTCAAGATGCAGTCGGATTTCGGCAACTTCAATTTCTCGATCGACTATGACTCCTCCGACATCGACCGGCTCCATATGTACGTCACGGGCGATGTCCGCAACCTCTACATCGTTCCCTTCTTCGACAATTTCCACGAGATCCTGGTGATGATGCCTGCGATGAAGAATCTCGAGGGATGCCTCTCGGCCCAGTTCGCCGGTGCCGCCGACATCTTCCCCGACATGTATTTCAACATCCCCTCGATGAGCGCCGAGGCCTCGCTGCAGGGGCGCGGACTCACGCTCCACCAGAACCACTTCATCCGCAAGATCACGCGGATGCTGCTCATTCCGGAGGCCGGCGACATCCACATCGACAACGTCGACGTCGACATGCGCGTGCGCGACAATCTGCTGGCCGTGATGCCCTTCGACTTCTCGTTCAGCAATTACTCCCTCCACATGCTCGGCATCAACAATTTCAACGGCGACCTGGCCTACCACGTGGGCCTCTTCAAGTCGCCGCTCCATATCCCCTTCGCCGTCAACATCGAGGGGAAATACCACAATCCCGACCTCAAGTTCGGCGGAAAGCACTGGAAAGACCGCCGCGCCTCGGAGGTGGTGAGCTCCATGCAGTGCGACGACCGCGTCAACCTCCTTGTGGAGGTGAGCCACTACCTGAAATCGCTGGTCCACACCGCAGCCACCTACTACCAGGGGAAATACGGCAACCTCCCCCTCGACCCCGCCCACAAAAAATAAAAACCGCGGGGAGTGCTCCCCGCGGCTTTCACGCGTTATTTTATCTTCTTGAAATCATCCTACCTGGCAACCGGGGCGCACCTCGGCCGACGGCGAGATCACGGTCAGCGTCCCGTCGGGATTCACCGCACTCATGATCATCCCCTGGCTCTCGATGCCCATCATCTTGCGGGGCGCGAAATTCGCCACGAAGCAAACCTCTTTTCCCACAAGCACCGAAGGATCCTCATAGCTCTGAGCGATACCGCTCAGAATCGTGCGCTTCTCCATGCCGTCGTCGATGAGGAACTGCAGGAGCTTCTTCGATTTCTTCACCTTCACGCACTCCAGCACCTTGCCGACGCGGATGTCGAGCTTCTCGAAATCGTCGAACGTGCACTCCTCCTTCACCGGCGCGGGCTCCCAGGCATTGAGCTGGTTCTGCTTCTTGGTGTCGAGGAGTTTCTGAACCTGTGCCTCTATCGGGGCGTCCTCGATCTTCTCGAAGAGCAGATGCGGCTCGTCGATCTCCGAGCCGGGAGCCAGAAGGTCGAACTTGCCGGCCATATCCCAGCTGAGCTCGCCCATGTGCAGCATCTTCGCCAGATCCTCGCTCATGAAGGGAGTGAACGGCTCGAACACCACGGCGATGTTGGCGCAGATCTGAAGGGCCACGTTCAGGATGGTGGCCACACGCTTCTGGTCGGTCTTCCAGAGCTTCCAGGGCTCTGTGTCGGCCAGATACTTGTTGCCGGCGCGGGCCACGTTCATCGCGGCGCGCAGGGCCTCGCGGAACTTGAACTGCTCCATGTCGGCGGCGGCCGCGGCGCAGGCCTCGCCCACTTCCTTCATCACGTCGAGATCGATCTGCTCGAGCTCGCCGGCCTCGGGTACATGACCGCCGAAATATTTGTGGTCGAGAACCATCGCGCGGTTCACGAAGTTACCGAGAATGGCCACCAGCTCGCTGTTGTTGCGCTGCTGGAAGTCTTTCCAGGTGAAGTTGTTGTCCTTGCTCTCGGGAGCGTTGGCCGTAAGCACGTAGCGCAGCACGTCCTGCTTCCCGGGGAAGTCGCGCAGATACTCGTGGAGCCACACGGCCCAGTTGCGCGAGGTGGAGATCTTGTCATCCTCCAGATTCAGGAACTCGTTGGCGGGCACGTTGTCGGGGAGGTTGTAGCTTCCCTCGGCCATCAGCATCGCGGGGAACACGATGCAGTGGAACACGATGTTGTCCTTGCCGATGAAGTGGAGCATGCGGGTCTCGGGGTCTTTCCACCATTTGGTGTAGTCGTCGCCCACCAGGTCGATGGTGTTGGAGATGTAGCCGATCGGGGCGTCAAACCAGACGTAGAGCACTTTCCCGTCGGCACCCTCCACGGGCACGGGGATACCCCAGTCGAGGTCGCGGCTCACGGCGCGGGGTTGCAGACCCAGGTCGAGCCAGGACTTGCACTGGCCGTATACGTTGGGCTTCCACTCCTTGTGCTCCTCGAGTATCCACTTCTCAAGAGGCTTCTGCCATTTGTCGAGAGGCAGATAGTAGTGCTTCGTCTCGCGCATCACGGGAATGCTGCCGGTGATGGCCGACTTCGGGTCGATCAGGTCCGTTGCGTTCAGACTCGTGCCGCAGGCCTCGCACTGGTCGCCGTAGGCTCCCTCCGCACCGCAGTGGGGGCATTTGCCCGTCACGTAGCGGTCGGCGAGAAACTGACCGGCCTCCTCGTCGTAGAGCTGCATCGAGGTCTTCTCCACAAACTCACCTTTCTCGTAGAGCTTGCGGAAGAAATCCGACGCCGTCTTGCGGTGGGTGTCGGAAGTGGTGCGGCCGTACACGTCGAAACTGATGCCGAGCTCCTTGAAGGAGTCGCGGATGATGGCGTGATAGCGGTCTACGATATCCTGGGGAGTCACTCCCTCCTTGCGGGCCTTGATGGTGATGGGCACGCCGTGCTCGTCGCTGCCGCCGATGAGCAGCACCTCCTCGCCGCGAAGCCTCTTGTAGCGCGCGTAGATGTCGGCGGGAACATACACGCCCGCCAGATGCCCGATATGCACCGGTCCGTTGGCATAAGGCAATGCCGTGGTGATAAGCGTCCTCTTGAATTTCTTTTCCATTGGTATCTAATTTTATTTCAATCAAATCTTCCCCCCAGAGCCCTCAGAGTTCTCAGAGTTCTCAGAGTTCTCAGAGCCTAAACTAAAAACTCCAATCTCCCAACCTCTCTAACCTCTAAACTCTGACCTCCAAACTAAAGATAACGCAAAAGGCCGGAAATTTCCGGCCTAATGTCGGGGTGAGGCGACTCGAACGCCCGACCTCTACGTCCCGAACGTAGCGCGCTAACCAACTGTGCTACACCCCGATTTGTTTTGCGACTGCAAAGTTAATAAAAATTCCCCATTCCCCCAACACTTTCCCCATTTTTCTTCGCCCCAAAGAGCCCCTCATCAAAAAAGCCTTCTCCTTCATCAAAGCCCCTCCCCCTTTCATAAAAGAGCCCTCCCCTTCCAGCACGGCGGTCAAGTGATCCCGCCAACGGCGGGATAATGGCCCGAAATGCAAGAAGCCACCCAAACCACAGGCTTTAGATTCAGATTCAAACCGACAGACTCGCCTCCGGCCGGGGTCTTCCGGTCCGCAAGCCGGAGTCTGCCGCAAAGATGGCGAAGTCGTGAAAAGGTATTATCTAACTAAATAATTGTTTGGATGACTTCTTTTTCCGATCCTTTCGAATCAGGGAAGCCCTTTCAATCGAATGTTAATCTCTTTTTTCTGGTGATTGGCCGTTAGTTTAGATGAAAGTTATCTCTGTCTCCCCCGCCCGGGGCCGCAGCCCCGTCCGAAAGGTGTATTCTGCCGCCGGCCACTGACAAGGCCGGTCAAGTCTTTTTCCCTGCATGGGAATCTTCCGTGACTGCTCGCGGAAGATTCCTGTCAAGGAGCCGCAGCTCCAGGTAGATTTTACGTCACTTTCCCCGTATTCCGACAGCCCGTGGCCGTCCTTTCCTTCCGACACCGCGTTGACTGAATACCGGATTATGCCGTAGGTCACAAAGGGAAGTCTCCCTTTGTCTGCGGTTGGTTTGCAAAGTTTTAGGAATTAAAACTCCTAAGATTCCCGGCCTCTTCCAAATGGACATGGAGCCTTCGTCGGCCGGTAGCATCTGCGGTCCTCAACCTTTCGGTTTCAGCCCTTTACGAAGCCATACTCGTGACTTCACAGCTGCCTAATCCTCATAGACGTTGTTGAAAATCGAAAAACTTAGTGCAAAATTAATCACTAAAATGAAAAATGGTACCCTATTTAAGTTAAAATAAGTTAATGGAAGGTGTTAAAAAGTGCCCTGCCATTTAACATTTGCACCATTTATCCGCATTTTATGCCGATTTCAGCCCCCGAAAACAAGATCAGCGCACCGGCCCGATGACCGATGCGCTGAAAAATATCCTTGAATTTACGATTTTGCGGTTCGCGGCTCAGAATTTCTTGCCGCCCACGATTCCGTAGAACGTCAGCCAGAGAATCTTGGCGTCCATCGCCCACGAGGAGTTCTGCATATAGTAGAGGTCGTAGTGCAGACGGTCTACCATCTTCTCGATGGTGTCGGTATAGCCGTTGTAGAGCGTGGCGTAGCTCGTCACTCCGGGTCGTATCTGGTAGAGATACTCATACCGGCTGTCGCGCTCCATGATCTGGTCGATGTAGTATTTCCGCTCCGGCCTCGGACCGATGAAGGCCATGTCGCCTGTGAAGACGTTCCAGAGCTGGGGCAGTTCGTCGAGATGATGTTCGCGCAGGAATTTCCCCACCTTCGTAAGCCTCGGGTCATTGCCCTCGTTGTAGAGTTGCGGACCCTGCTTCTCGGCGTCGAGACGCATCGAGCGGAACTTGTAGATGTTGAAGGGCTTCCCTCCTTTCCCTATCCGCTCCTGGCTGTAGATGGCCTTGCCGCCGTCTTCGCGCTTCACCATGATGTAGCAGAGCAGATAGAGCGGCGAGAACAGAACGAGCAGCACTCCGGCAAGCGAGGCGTCGAATCCCCGCTTCAGAGCACGCTCCAACTTGCTCATTCCCGGCACGATGGGCTTCCCGTCGTTGACGCGCGCCACCATCTTGTCGGCATGAACATCCCGATCCTCCGCCTCGCGGGGATCCGGCCGGTCGTTACGTTCCGTTTCTTCTGTCATCTCAAGCATCAATCCGCACTCTCGTTCCATGACGCGGAATTATTTAAAATAGGTGAGGCCGACACCATTGCTGATAGCCGGCCTCTGGGATAGGATGGATTTGGGGAGTAGTCCATAGCAGAGTCGAACTG
>X378_Fat_Sand_Rat__coassemble_18_pt1 | contig 37992 bp, 26 predicted proteins | sample X378_Fat_Sand_Rat__metabat2_low_PE_004 | metagenome-assembled genome bin X378_Fat_Sand_Rat
GAATTAGACTTCATAAATCCTGAACAGGAGCGCCTTCATCGGCGTTCCTGTTCTTTTTGTTGAAAACTCGGCCTCGGAATGTTAAAAGTTGTATAGATTTCTTGCGGAATCCATAAATAAATTATACATTTGTGCAATAATCGACACAAGCAGCAGTCGACAAGCAGCAATCAACAAGCAGCAATCAACAATAACAACAACAATATGAACAAACTTTTACTCGCAACCTTAATCTCCGCCACGTGCGGAACGGGCGCTGTCTCGGCCAACAAACTCTACACGGCCGACGTGCTCAGCGACCTGGTGAAGGTGTCGGACAACGGCCGGTTCGTGGCCTGCGGCGACACCGAAAACTCCATCTCCTATCTCTGGGACTCCGAAAAACCCGAGGAATTCACATCGTTCGGCGACGTGAAGATCGAGGTTTACGACGTTTCCGACAACGGCGAGGTTGTCGGCGCCCTCTACGAGACGGGCGGCAAATGGCGCTCCGTGATCTACCGCAACGGCGAATGGGAACAGCTTCCGCTGCATTCGGCCGTGATGAACACCACTGCAGCCGTGGCCATCACCCCCGACGGTTCGGTGATCGGCGGATACCAGTTCCTCAGCGACCCCGACTCCGAGATAGCGGGACGCTACTATCCCTGCCGCTGGCTGCGCAACTCCGACGGCGACTATGAGCTCGAGATCTACACCGAACTCGAACTTCCCGCCCACCAGGGCTTCTACGTGACCTGCATGAACAAGGAAGGCTCCACCCTCGGCGGCCGCCTCTACTGCGGCGCGGGCTCGACGATCCCCGCGCTCGTGAAGGACGGAGAACTCATCATCTGGAACACTCTCACCAGCGAGATGCGCCCGGTATACTACAAAGGGCAGGTGATCGGCGAGGTGGAGCGTTACTTCATCGACGGTTACCAGGACGGATACACCGGTGAATACTTCGTCGGCGAGTTCGACTATTGCGACGCCATGGGCAACTTCTACGGCGCCCGCACCAAGGCCAGCAACGTCCACGGCGAAGAGGGGGAGGGCACGCTCACCAACTACGCCTGCATCTACAACGAGAAGAGCGGCGACTGGACCGACAGCACCGACTATTCCGTGTTCGGCTCGGGCATCGGCACCGACTACATCTTCGCTATGAACGGCAAGGTGATCCATGACGGAGAGGCCGAGAGCGCCACGACGATGTTCGACGTGACAGCGCCCAAGGGCATCAACATGATCACCGGCACGAGCGACGACGGCCAGGTGCTTGCCGGCCAGCTCTATGAGCTCAACGCCGCCAGCGGCGAGTATCAGTACTATCCCTTCGTGATCGTGCTCGACGAGCCCCTCGTTTCGGGAGTGGAGAACGTGATCAGCGGCAAGGATAACGCCGTGATCCTCGTTTCGGCAGGACGCATCGACGTGGCCGGAGCGGAGAAAGTGGCCGTATACGACATGAACGGTAGACTGGTAAGCACCCAGACCACAAGCCATGTGGCTCCCGGCGTCTACGCCGTGAAAGCCGGCAAGACCACCCGCAAGGTGATCGTGAAATAAAAGAGCGCAAACCGCAGCCTCCCCCGTTATGAACAGAACATCAGCAGCTATAATGATAGCCGCCGCCCTGGGTCTGCAGGCCCGGGGTGCGGCCTATTACAGCGCCAACTTCAACGCGGCCAAACTGCCGGCCACGATGGAGGCGGAGGCACTGGGCGACGCCCCGCTCGACACGGAGCTCTACAAGAACGGAGCCACCGACCGGGGCTGGACCGTGAGCCAGGTGGGCACGGCTGGCTATATGGCCGTCTCCCCCACCCGCTCCAGCAGCGGCGCCGCGATGAGCAACCGCCTTCTCACCCCCTTCTTCACCGTGGAGGAGGCCGACGCGTGGCTGCGCTTCAAGGCCCGCTCCGTCTATCCCCTCTTCCCCGACTCCTACAGCGTGATCATCCGCGAGGAGGGCGGCGAAGAGTTCGCGACGCTCCTGAGCGTCGAGAAGGAGAACCCCACGCTCACCACCCGCGTCGTCTCCCTCGCCGACTATGCCGGCAAGAGCGTGCAGGTGGGATTCCTCACCACCTCCACCGACGGCTATATGCTGGCTGTGGACGATATCACGGCCGGCACACTCACCGACGACCTCTTTATGGTGGAAAACCGCACGCCAGCCTATACCGGCAACCGGGAAACGTGCCTTGCAAGCGGCAGCATCCTCAATGTGGGAGGCGTGCAGGAGTTCGACAGGCTGGAATGCACCGTTGCGGGTGAATGCGTATCTACACAGGAACTCGGCGAAACACTCGCCACGGGAGAGAGCATCGACTTCTCGCTCCCCTTCCCCGCCACGCTCAACGAGCGGACAAGCTACACGGTGAGCGGCGTCAGGAAAGACGGCAGCAGCGTGGAACTGACCTCGGGAGAGACGTTCAGGTCATGGTTCGAACGACGTCTTATGCTCGACGAGGGAACGGGAATGTGGTGCAACAACTGCCCGAAAGGGATAGTGCTTATCGAGAAACTCCGCCGACAGTACGGCGACAACCTGATCGTGGCCGTTACGCACGCCAACGACGACCTGATGTGCACCCCCTACTGGAGCGAGCTCGGTTTCTACGCCGTGCCCTACTTCATGCTCGACCGCAACCGCGAGACCGCCTTCAGCGACGCGCGCAACTTCGACAAGGAGCTCTATCAGCCCGTGACAGCCGAGATCCGCTTCAAGGAGTGCGAGCCCGGCGAGGAGACCGCCTCGATAAAGGCCAGGCTGCGCTTTGCCGAGGATCTCGACAACTCCGCCGACCGCTACCGCATCGGCTACACCGTGCTCCGCAACGGCTACTCGGCCGAGGAGAGCGTGGACTTCTATCAGGAGAACAGCGTGAGCACGCTTAGCGGCGAGCAGTATTACTTCCTGCCGAAGAAGATTCCCGCCGCCCTGGTGAAGATGGAGAATGTGACCATCGACGCCCAATACGCCTTCGCAGGCATAGCCAACTCCCTCCCCGCCGTCATCGCCGCCGGCGAGGATGTGGAATGGGAATGGACGCTCGCCAGGCCCTCGCGCCTCGATGCGTTCGACAACGGCACGATGGTGGCCTATGTGATCGACACCGAGGATGACGGCCGCATACTGAACGCCGCCCGACTCGACCTCGACGGGAAGTTTTCCGCCGTGGAGGAGATAGCCGCCGCGGAAAAGAGCGAGTCGGGAATCAGGCTGAGCGTCTCGGCCGACGGAACATGCCGGCTTACGGCAGCCGAGGGGAGAGGAAGCTACGAGATCCGCGCATACGATGTGGCCGGGAATCTTCTGACCCTTGTCTCGGGCGAAGCGGCCCCAACGGTTGCCTGCAGACTCGCGCTTCCGAAGGGAGTGGCGATAGTCAAGGCCGACTGCGCCGGCATGAGCGCCACGGCAAAGGCACTGATAAGATAAACAACAGGAAAACAACAGGACAACAGAACAAGCAACAACAATATGAAAAGATATTTCCCGATACTTATGGCGGCAGCGGCCTTCGCTGGCGCAGCCCAGGCCCAGCAGGTGGTGCTGAGCGAGGATTTCAACGGCGACTACAGCGTGAATTTCCCCGGCCGCTACGATCTGGACCATCAGAACCCGGTAACAACATTCCGCGAGCTCTTCATGGACTCGGAGGGTGTGGCCCAGCCCTGGTGGCACCTGCGCGACGCATCCACCTCTACCGATGCCTTCATCGGCTCGCATTCCGCCTACAACCCCGCCGGAAAGAGCAACGACTGGCTCTGCTCGCGGGCGCTGACAATCCCCACCGAGGGCTTCGTGCTTGAATTCGGCGCGCAGTCGTACCAGATGCGGACCGGCGACCGCCTGAGCGACCTCTGGGTGTTCATCACCGAGGAGGAGTTCGACCGCGACAATCCCCCCAGGGAGGGAGCCATCCACTACGAGGCGATCTCCACAGGCAAGAGCGCCGACATCATCGAGGGCGACTTCACCACATTCACCGTTCCCCTCGACCAGTATGCGGGGAAGACCATCTATCTGAACTTCGCCAACCTCAACACCGACAAGGACATCCTCTGCCTCGACAACATCCGCGTGCTGCGCTACGACAAGGTCTCCGTGTCGATCGAGGCCGAGAGCTACACCGAGCAGCGCGAGTATCCCGTGAAGGTGACCATCAAGGGCACCGACGGCGACGGACTCCGGAACGCCACCCTCACCTTCGACGACGGCAACGGAGCCGAACCGACCGTGATCACAGGCATCTCCATCGCCAACGGCGAGGAGAAGAGCTACGACTTCACCGGCACCACGACGGCCGACGTCACCTCCACCTACACCGCCACCCTCTCGGCCGAGGGAGAAATGGACATGACCGCATCGGGAGAGATAACCGGTATGGCATTCCGCCCGTTCCACCGCGTGCTGATGGAGGAGACCACCGGCATCTGGTGCGGCAACTGCCCGATAGGCATCTACACCATCGAGAGCATGATGGACGACGAGGAGATGAAGGAGAAGGTGATTCCCGTGTCGATCCACATCCCCGGCGAGGACCCGCTGGTGAACACACGCTATGTGGGCTTCTTCAACGTGCAGTCGGCACCTGCCTTCCGTCTCGACCGCGTCAACCAGCTGATGGGCTTCAACACGCAGCATGACGTCAGGTACGACCCCACGAACGAGCTGTCGGTGGCCGGCACGGTGCTCAAGAAGCACAACGAGCTGGTGATGGCCGACATCGAGATAAGCGGAGAGTTCGTGACCGGCGACGAGGGCACCGACTCGATAAAATGCGACATCACCGTGACTCCCGCCGTAACCCTGAGCGGCGACTACGGAGTGGGCGTGATCCTCACCGAGAATAGCGTCGAGCTCGACGGCTGGAGCCAGCACAACTACTATTCCGGAGCCTACGACCAGATCGGCACCAACATGGGAGGCTGGACCAGTCTGCCCGAAGACGTGAAGGGGCTGCGCTGGAACGAGGTGGCACGCGCCATCTACGGCATGAAGGGATTCGAGAACTCCCTGCCCGCCACGATGCCCTGCAACGAGCCGCAGACCTACACCGCCACCATCGCCATCCCCGACACCTACGAGGAGGGCTACTCGCCCGCCATCCGCAAGGACTACACCTGCGTGATAGCCTACATCTGGGACCGCACCACGGAGACCGTGGTCAACTCCAACATCTTCCCCATGACCGAGCTGGCCGAACAGCGCTACACGCTCAAGGACTACCTCGAGGATTCCGCAGTGAAGGGAATCGAGGCAGCCGACGAAACCGACGCTCCCGCTGAATATTTCAACCTCCAGGGGCAGCGCGTCCGGAAGCCGGCAGGCGGCGTCTTCATCGAGAAGAAAGGGGCGAAGGCCTCGAAGCGCATCTTCAAGTAAAAAAGAAACAACAACAACAATATCCACCTAACAAAAAGAGTATGAAAAGACTACTTACAGCAATGGCTGTGACAGTGCTGGCCGCACAGGCCTTCGCAGGTCCGACCTACACGGTAGCTCCCGCATCGGGAGTCGTAAGCGACCTCACCCAGGTGAGCCTGACCTTCGACGTCGACAACGCCGACGAGGTAGAGGTGCTCACCATCGAGGACATCGTGGTGAAGAAAGACGGTGCCACCTTCTCCGAGGTGAAAGCCACCAACAGCGGCGCCACCATCGTCTTCACCCTCAAGACTCCCGCCACCGAGGCCGGAGAGTATGAGTTCTATTGCCCCGCCGACAATCTCGACATCTGGAGCAACGGCTACGCCGACGACGTCTACAACGACGAGATCTCGATCAAGTACACCATCGCAAGCGCCTCGGCCGGCGATTCCGGCAACGACGCCAACTACACCGTCTCCCCCGAACCGGGCCAGGTGAGCGACCTGAGTGAGATCACCCTCACCTTCAACATCGACAACGTCGACGAGGTTGAGGTGCTCACCGTAGAGGACATCGTGGTGAAGAAAGACGGCGCCACCTTCTCCGAGGTGAAGGCCACCAACAGCGGCGCAAGCCTCGTGCTGAAGCTCAAGACTCCCGCCACCGAGGCCGGAGAGTATGAGCTCTACTGCCCCGCCGGCAACATCGACGTATGGAGCAACAGCTATGCCACGGAGACCTACAACGAGGAGATCTCGATCAAGTACACCATCGCCGGAGCCACCACAGGCAACACCTTCAACTACACCATCTCCCCCGAGGCCGGCACATACGAGAGCCTCAGCACGGTGACACTCACCTGCACCGACGAGAATGTCGACGAGCTCGACATCTCCAACCTGGAGGATGTGAAGGTATACAAGGACGGCAGCGAATTCTGCGACGTCACCAAGAAGGTGAACGGTCGCGCCATCGCGTTCACGCTCAAGACCGAGGCCACCGAGGCCGGCAGCTATGAGTTCGTGATTCCCGCCAACAACATCGAGGTATATGCCGACGACTACGCCACCATGTTCGACTACGACCAGGAGGTACGCGTGGCCTATACGATCGTAGAGCCCGCCGCACCGGTGGTTTACGATCTCGGCATCAGCGGCGCAAAACCCGCCGAGGGAACAGTGGACATGGCTGAAATCCAGTTCGAGAGCATCATCGTCTACGTGACCGAGAGCGGACTCGACGCTCCCGCCACCTCGACAGCCACGCTGGCTTCCGCCGACGGCACATATTCGGAGACCGTACGCTTCAAGAAGAACTTCGGCACTCAGTTCATCTCCTTCATCAGCAAAGCTCCCACCTACAACGGCGACTACACCTTCACCATCCCGCAGGGCAGCTTCGGCGACGCCGACTGGATGCTCAACCCCGAGACCGGCCACAGCAACCCCGAGATCGTGATCAACTACACCTTCACAGGTCTGCAGGATTCCGCTTCGGCCGTTGAGTTCGACCTCGTGCCCAGTTCCATCGAACCGAGCGCCGACGGCGAGGTGGCCGATCTGGCAAACGTCACCGTAAGCTTCGCCGAGACAGTCAACGCCATCTCGCGTCTGGCCACGGCCACTCTCACCTGCACCGAGCAGCGCTATTCGGCTCAGGCCGAAGTGAGCGCCACCGAGGGCACCGAGTTCACCTACACCTTCGAACCCGCTCCCACAGAGGCCGGATCGTATATCCTCACCATCGAGAAGGGCGCCTTCGGCGATGCCGACTATGTGGCCGACCAGGAGACAGGTCACGCCAGCGACGCCATCTCCGTGGTCTATGAGTTCGTACCCGAGGGTTCGGGCGTGATCTCGATCGACGGCGAGAAGAGCGACGCCAAGATCTTCAGCATCGACGGAACATATGTAGGCAAGAGCGTGAAGAGACTTCCCGCCGGCCTCTACATCCGCGACGGCAAGAAGATCCTCGTGAAATAATCAGGTTAAAGGTTAAAGAGGCCGGCGCAAACGCGTCGGCCTCTTTTATCTTCATTTCACTTTTTATCTTTATTTCACTTTTTATCTTTATTTCACCGGGATGGAGGGGTTGATCAGGTAGACTTTTTCCGTGGCGCGGGTGATGGCTGTGTAGAGCCAGCGGAAGAAGTTGGTGTCGAGGGCCTCCTGAGGGATGCTGCCCATGTCTATATAGACGTGCTTCCACTGTCCGCCCTGCGCCTTGTGGCATGTGACGCAATAGGCGTATTTCGCCTGCAAGGCGTTGTAATAGGGGTCGGTTTCCACCCCCTTTATCTTTTCCGAAAGTTCCCCCTCGTATTCGGCCATGACGCGGCTGTAGAAGCGGTCCATCTCGTCGGAGGGGATGGAAGGGCCCTCGGCCATCAGACTCCGCAGCATCAGCTGCGCAGAGACCGTGCGACCGTCGGAGAGCTCGAGTTCCACCTCCGTGAAGTAGCGGCCGTACATCTTCTCCGTCTTCCCCACCCAGGCCACGCGGGCCATGTCGCCGTTGGCGATGAGCTTCATCTTCCTTTCGTTGCGCAACCAGTAGTAGTCGTTTTTCGCTATCACCAGACGGTCGCCCCGCTGGAGCGGTTCCTCGGCATAGAGCACGCGGTTGCGGATCTCCTGGTTGAAATTGTTGGCCCGGCGGTTGGAGCGTGTGATGACGATAGTCTCCTCCTCCCCCACCTTGGCGTATGAATCGGCGAGCATCTCCCCCATCTCCAGTGTCGAAATGGCCTCCATTCCGGGATAGTTGGTGACGTCGAGATAAACCGACAGCGGCGACAGCGGCGGGTTGTAGAGGAAATGGCGCACGAGCGTGGCGTTGTGGATGATGGCGCTTCCCGAGGCCTGGCGCAGAGGGAGGTCGAGCGTCATGCAGGTGGGCTTGAGACCGATCGCCCGGAGTCGGTCGGGATTCATGGCCGTGGCCACCTCCTGCCCCACGGGAGGGAGCTGGGCCTCGTCGCCCACGAGGATCATGCGGCAGCCCGGCGCGGAGTAGACATACCCCGCAAGCAGCTGCAGCAGCGAAGAGCGGTCGCCCGGGCGGTCGGGAATCAGCGAGGCCTCGTCGACGATGAAGAGAGTGTCGGTCTGCTCGTTGGGAGCCACATGGTACGAACGCGAGGAGGGGTCGTTGAGGTCTGGGCGGAAGATGCGGCGGTGGATTGTGGAGGCGGGATGCGACGACATCGACGCCGCCACCTTGGCGGCGCGGCCCGTGGGGGCGAGCACGACGACGCGGCGCCTCAGGTCGTCGAGAGCCTTTATCATCGCGCCCATGACGGAAGTCTTGCCAGTGCCGGCATAGCCGTTGAGCACGAACACGCCCCTCGGATCGGAAGAGACGATGAAGGATGCGAGCACTTCGATGAGGACCATCTGGTCGGCATGGGGGTCGAACGGAAGATTCGCCACGGCCATGGCCGCGAGTCGGGAAGAATTTTCGCTTATAATGGGCTCCAAGACTAAAAATTGCTAAAATCGGAAGAGTTATTATTAATAAAACAAAGAAATATGAGAAAAATTTTGTAATTTTGCGTTCTAGATCTAAGGAATGAAACGGCGGACGTCAAAAGTCCGCGGAAAAGCATATTACAAAACCCAATATAACACAAACTACGACATGAGAATTGAAAAAGTGATCGGTCGCGAAATACTTGATTCGCGCGGTAACCCGACAGTAGAAGTTGACGTGATTCTTGAGAGCGGCGTAATGGGCCGCGCAGCAGTTCCCTCAGGTGCATCGACAGGCGAGAACGAGGCTCTGGAGCTTCGCGACGGCGACCCGAAGCGCTATCTGGGCAAAGGCGTGCTCAAGGCAGTAGCCAACGTGAACGGTCCTATCGCAGAGGCCCTCATCGGCCACAGCGCGCTCGATCAGATCGGCGTTGACCAGATAATGCTCGACCTCGACGGCACTCCCACGAAGTCCAACCTCGGCGCCAACGCCATCCTCGGCGTATCTCTGGCCACAGCCAAGGCAGCCGCAGCATATCTCGACATGCCGCTTTACCGCTATGTAGGCGGTTGCAACACATACGTTCTCCCCGTGCCGATGATGAACATCATCAACGGCGGCGCGCACTCCGACGCCCCCATCTGCTTCCAGGAGTTCATGATCCGTCCGGTAGGCGCTCCCTCCTTCAAAGAGGGCATCCGCTGGGGCACAGAGGTGTTCCACAACCTCAAGAAGGTGCTCAAGGCCCGCGGTCTGAGCACGGCAGTAGGCGACGAGGGTGGTTTCGCACCCGCGCTCGACGGCACCGAGGACGCACTCAACTGCATCTGCGAGGCCATCAAGGCTGCAGGCTATGAGCCCGGAAAAGACGTTACGATCGCACTCGACTGCGCATCTTCCGAGTTCTACGAGGACGGCAAGTACCACTACAGCCACCTCAACAACGGCGCCAAGAAAGAGGAAGGCGGCGCAACGCTCACCAGCGAGGAGCAGGCCAAATATCTCGAGTCGCTCATCACGAAATACCCCATCGACTCGATCGAGGACGGTATGGACGAGAACGACTGGAAGGGCTGGAAATACCTCACCGACCTCATCGGCGACCGCTGCCAGCTCGTAGGCGACGACTTCTTCGTAACCAACGTCAAATATCTCGAGAAGGGTATCGCAGAGGGTTGCGCCAACTCGATCCTGGTCAAGGTGAACCAGATCGGTTCGCTCACCGAGACTCTCCGCGCCGTAGAGATGGCACAGCGCAACAACTACACCGCCGTGATCTCCCACCGTTCGGGCGAGACCGAGGACGCCACAATCGCCGACCTCGCCGTAGCCACCAACGCCGGTCAGATCAAGACGGGTTCGGCAAGCCGTTCCGACCGTATGGCCAAATACAACCAGCTTCTCCGCATCGAGGAGGAACTCGGCGACCGCGCGGTATACGGCTACAAGAAGATCCAGAAAGTCGGCAAATAATCCGGCCCGGACTTCTTGAAATCAAGGACAGCAAGCAACGGGGGTGGCGGGCATGACCGTCGCCCCCTTTCCTTTATCCTCCCTCCAATCCGACACTCACCCCTCTCCTACCCATAATGCATTTTCGATTGTTATCAAAATAAGAGAATAACCCTTACCCGACATGCTTCATCCATCAAAACGGGGCATCTACATGCCCGCCTCCCCCATCAGGCGACTCTCCGGGGCAGCCCGGGAGGCCCGAGAGCGCGGCACGGAGGTGTATCACCTCAACATCGGCCAGCCCGACATCCCCACCCCTCCGCAGGCGCTGGAGGCCGTGGAGAACATCCACATGAAGGTGCTGGCCTACTCCCCCTCGGACGGGCTCGAATCCCTGCGGAGGAAATTCGCCGAATATTACCATCGCTTCGACCTCGACATCACGGCCGACGACATCATCGTGACCAGCGGAGGCTCGGAGGCGGTGCTCTTCGCCTTCATGGCCTGTCTGGACCCGGGCGACGAGATCATCGTGCCCGAGCCGGCCTACGCCAACTACATGGCCTTCGCCGACTCGGCCGGAGCGCGCATCGTGCCGCTGCCCAGCCGCATCGGCGACGGATTCGCCCTGCCGCCGGTGGAGGATTTCGAAAACCTCATAACGCAGCGCACACGCGCCATCCTCATCTGCAACCCCAACAATCCCACGGGATATGTCTACACCAAGGAGGAGCTCGAGAAGATAGCCGACATCGCCGACCGCCACCAGCTCTTCCTCTTCGCCGACGAGGTGTACCGCGAGTTCTGCTATTCCGACCAGAAGTTCACCTCGGTGATGTCGCTCGAGAAGGTGTGGACCAACGCCATCATGATCGACTCGGTGTCGAAGCGCTATTCGGAGTGCGGCATCAGGATCGGAGCGCTCGTATGCCGCAACCGCGAGATCCACGACGCGGTGATGAAATTCTGCCAGGCCAGGCTGAGTCCGCCGCTGCTGGGCCAGATAGTGGCCGAGGCTTCGATCGACACACCCGACGCATACCTGAAGGAGGTGTTCGAGGCCTACCGCGAGCGCCGCGACTTCATCGTGAAGCGCATCAACGAGATACCCGGCTGCTACTCCCCGATGCCTCAGGGAGCGTTCTACACGATGGCCGAACTGCCTGTTGACGACGCCGACAGGTTCTGCAAATGGTGTCTCGACGAGTTCGTCTACGAGGGCGGCACCGTGTTCATGGCGCCGGGCAGCGGCTTCTACAGCGATCCGGCCCGCGGCAAGCACCAGGTGCGCATAGCCTATGTGCACGAGATCCCCTATCTCTCGCGCGCCCTCGACATCCTCGAGAAGGCCCTCGAGGCATACCCCGGCCGGCGCAAGTAAGCCAAGGCTCCGGATAAAGAATATGGAAGTATCGACAAGGATTGCGCAGGCCGCAATCCTTTTTTATTCGCAAATTATCGGATTTATGAAATAATTTCGTAACTTTGCCTTCAAACTAATCTAACAACAAGACAACGATGGAAGAAGACGAGAAAGTTTACACCACCGAGACCGGTCTGCCGGAGAACGCGTTTCGCGAGCTCGCGGCCGACGAGGAGTATGTTCCGGTGATGCATCCCGCCCACGAGCAGAAGGAGGTGACTCCCTATTCGGTGGGCGTCGGACTGCTGATGGCGGTGATTTTCAGTGCGGCAGCCGCCTACCTGGGTCTGAAAGTGGGCCAGGTGTTCGAGGCCGCCATCCCAATCGCGATCATCGCCGTGGGACTCAGCAACGCCCTCAAGAAGAAGAATTCTCTGGGGCAGAACGTAATTATCCAGTCGATAGGAAGCTGCTCGGGAGTGATAGTGGCGGGCGCCATCTTCACCCTCCCCGCCCTGTTCATCCTGCAGGCCACCTATCCCGACATCATGGTGGAGTTCTACCAGATCTTCCTCAGCTCGCTGCTGGGCGGAATCCTGGGCATCCTCTTCTTCATCCCCTTCCGTAAATATTTCGTGAAGGACATGCACGGCAAGTATCCCTTCCCCGAGGCCACGGCCACCACACAGGTGCTCGTGTCGGGTCAGGCCGCCGAGAAGGGCGGCGACGGAGGCCAGGCCAAGACGCTGGTGATCGCATCGCTTATCGGAGGTATCTACGACTATATCGTGGCCACGTTCGGCTGGTGGGCCGAGACGGTAAGCACCACGGCCGCAAGCTGGGGCCAGACCATCGCCGAGAAGACGAAGGTGGTGCTCAGCTGCAACACCGGAGCGGCCCTGCTGGGTCTGGGGTATATCGTGGGTCTGAAATACGCCTTCGTCATCTTCGCCGGTTCGATCTTCGTGTGGTGGATAGTGATTCCGCTGATGGGGACCTACGGCAACGAGACGCTGATGGCCATGGCTCCCGACCAGATCTTCAAGGATTACGCCCGCATGATCGGTATCGGCGGTATCGCCATGGCCGGAGTGATCGGCATCATCAAGTCATGGCCCATCATCTGCAACGCAGTGGGGCTTGCAGGCCGTGAGTTCAAGGGAGGAGCCAAGAAGACGAAGGAAGTTCGCTGGCAGACCGACATCTCGATGAAGACTGTTGTGTTCATGATCGCCATAGCGCTCATCGCAGTGCTGCTCTTCTTCTGGTTCGGAGTGATCCACACCTTCTGGCAGGCCCTGGTGGCATGGCTGGTGGTTGTCGTGATCGCCTTCCTCTTCACTACGGTCGCCGCCAACGCCATCGCTATCGTGGGCAGCAACCCCGTGTCGGGAATGACGCTGATGACGCTCATCATCGCCTCGGCCATCTTCGTGGGCATCGGACTGAGCGGCACGAAGGGAATCGTGGCCTCGATGGTGATCGGCGGCGTGGTCTGCACGGCCCTTTCGATGGCCGGCGGCTTCGTGACCGACCTCAAGATCGGCTACTGGCTGGGTTCGACACCCCGCAAGCAGGAGAGCTGGAAATTCCTCGGCACGCTCGTATCGGCAGCCACCGTCGGCGGCGTGATCATGGTGCTCAACAAGGTTTACGGCTTCACCGGCGACAACGCCCTCGTGGCGCCTCAGGCCAACGCGATGGCGAAGGTGATCGAGCCTCTGATGATGGGAGGCGACACCCCCTGGATACTCTATATGGTGGGCGCCATCCTCGCCCTTATCCTCAACTGGCTGGGAGTGCCCGCGCTGGCCTTCTGCCTGGGAATGTTCATTCCCCTCTCGCTCAACACGCCGATGCTCGTGGGCGGTGCGATCTCCTATTTCGTCAGCCACAGTTCGAAAGAGAAGAAGACTGCCGACGCGCGTCGCGACCGGGGAACGCTGCTCGCATCGGGATTGATTGCGGGAGGAGCGCTGTTCGGAGTGTTCGCGGCCATCACCCGTTTCTGCGGATTCGAGTATCAGAATCCCTTCCCGGCAGCCCTGACCCAGATTCTCGGTTGCGTGGCCTATGTTCTGCTGATAGGCTATCTCTACTGGGATTCCACTCGCGCGAAAGCACTGAAATAAAAGAGAACTCCGAGTACTCTGAGAGCTCTGAGAACTCCGAGAACTCCGAGAACTCCGAGAGCTCTGAGAACTCCGATAAAATCAAAAGCGCGTTGGCTTCGGCCAGCGCGCTTTGTTTATGATTGTGTTGATGTCGGGTTATGCCACAGTGTTGGGCACGGGGCCGAAGCGGTTCTCGCGGGGTTCGCTATCCTTGCAATACCAGACGATGAGGATGATCGCACCCACGAGCGGGATAAGCGCCAGGAAGATTCAGCCTCCACCCTTGCCTATGTCATGAAGACGACGCACGCAGAGTCCGAGGCTCGGCAGAAGAGTGGCGAGGCTCCACACGCCGCTGATTATTCTCATCACATTTTCATTCCCCATGGCCACAAAGCTGATGCAGCATGAGACGATGAAGCAGAACAGGACGAACCACCAGTATTCCGAGCGCGACGCGCGGCCGGTGAAGCAACAGTAGTTCGAGAAGGCGCGCTTGATGGCGTCGCCGAAAGATACTTGATACTGATTATAGCTATAACATTAAAGTAATTCGCCACAAAAGTATACAAAATGTAGTGATTGGCAAAAAATATGAACCGGGATGAGCCTAAATGGTGAAAATTTTGCCAAAAAGGAACTGCAAAACGGCGTTTGGAATGGCGAGAAGAGGTGCAATTAACGAATTATTTCCATAATTGGGAATAATTGCTTAATTTTGCAGTCTGAATCGAAACAATCCTAACAGGTAAGAAATAAGAAATATGAAAGCTTATGTATTCCCCGGCCAGGGTGCTCAGTTTGTGGGCATGGGCAAGGACCTCTACGAGAACAACGCAGAGGCCAAGGAGCTCTTTGAGAAAGCTAACGAGATCCTCGGATTCCGCATCACCGATCTGATGTTCGACGGAACGGAAGAGGACCTGAAGCAGACGAAAGTGACGCAGCCCGCGATCTTCATCCACAGCGTACTCCTGGCAAAGAGTCTCGGCGACGACTTCCAGCCCGACATGGTGGCCGGCCACAGCCTCGGAGAGTTCTCCGCACTGGTGGCCGCAGGCGCCCTCAGTTTCGAGGAGGGTCTGAAGCTTGTGTCGAAGCGCGCCCAGGCCATGCAGAAGGCATGCGAGGCCCGTCCGTCGACGATGGCGGCCGTGCTCGCCCTCCCCGACGAGAAGGTGGAGGAACTCTGCGCAGAGGTTGACGACATCGTGGCTCCGGCCAACTACAACTGCCCCGGTCAGGTGGTGATCTCCGGTACGATGGAGGGCATCGACGCCGCCTGCGAGAAGATGCTCGCCGCCGGTGCGAAGCGCGCCATGAAGCTGAAAGTGGGCGGCGCGTTCCACTCCCCCCTGATGCAACCCGCGCAGGAGGAGCTCGCCGAGGCCATCGCCGCGGCCGAGTTCACTACTCCCCGCTGCCCCGTATATCAGAACGTGGACGGCAAACCCCACACCGACCCGCAGGAGATCAAGGAGAACCTCATCAAGCAGCTCACGGCTCCCGTGCGCTGGACTTACGACGTCCAGGCCATGATAGCCGACGGCGCCGACGACTTCACCGAGCTCGGTCCGGGCAAGGTGCTCCAGGGCCTCATCGGCAAGATCGACCGCAGCGTCGCCACCTCCGGAATGCAGTAAGCATCCCGCAAATCAAACAAAAAATCAAGGCCCCGCCAATCAAAAACCGCGGGGCCAAAAAACGGGAAAACTATGAATATAGCAATAGTAGGCGCGAGCGGCGCAGTGGGTCAGGAACTCCTCCGCGTGCTCGACGAGCAAAATTTCCCCGTAGACAATCTGCGTCTGTTCGGCTCTTCGCGTAGCGCCGGACAGACGCGTCTGTTCCGCGGGAAAGAGTATGAGATCGAACTTCTCAGCCACGACTCCGACTTCAGCGGCGTCGACATCGCCTTCACATCGGCAGGCGCCGGCACCTCCAAGGAGTATGCCGAGACCATCACCCGCCACGGCACACTGATGATCGACAACAGTTCGGCGTTCCGCATGGATCCCGAGGTGCCTCTGGTGGTGCCCGAGGTCAACGGAGAGGATGCGTTCAACCATCCGAAGAACATCATCGGCAACCCCAACTGCACCACCATCCAGATGGTCGTTGCCCTGAAGGCGATAGAGAACCTGAGCCACATCAAGCGCGTGCATGTCGCCACCTACCAGGCCGCTTCGGGAGCGGGCCAGACCGGTATGGACGAACTCAAGCTCCAGATGGAGGAAGTGACCGCCGGCAAGACCCCGACCGTGAAGAAATTCACCGCCCAGCTTGCGCTGAACATCATCCCCCACATCGACGTCTTCACCGACAACGACTATACGAAGGAGGAGATGAAGATGTACAACGAGACCCGCAAGATAATGCACAGCGACATCCGCGTGTCGGCCACCTGCGTGCGCGTTCCCGTGATGCGCGCCCACAGCGAGGCCATCTGGGTGGAGACCGAGCGTCCCGTATCGCTCGAGGAGGCCCGCGAGGCCTTCGAGAACGGCGAGGGACTCGTGTATCTCGACGAGAAAGACGGCAACAAGTTCTATCCGATGCCCCTCGACATCGCCGGCGCCGACCCCGTATACGTAGGCCGTCTGCGCAAGGATCTCGCCGACGACAACGGATTGGCTTTCTGGATCGTCGGCGACCAGATCAAGAAGGGAGCCGCACTCAACGCCGTGCAGATAGCCCTCTACATGCTCAAACATCAGACTGTTTAGAGTTTAGTGATATGGCTGACAGCAACAGGAAGCGGGATCTTGCCCGCGACATCATCGAGAACACCGGTACGTCGCTTTTCCTCACCGGAAAGGCCGGTACGGGCAAGACCACATTCCTGCGCGAGATACGCGAGGAGAGCAGCAAGCGTGTGGTGGTGACCGCCCCTACGGGCATCGCCGCCATCAACGCCGGCGGCGTGACCCTTCATTCCTTCTTCCAGCTGGATTTCGCTCCTTTCGTGCCTGAAACCCAGTCGATGCGCACGAAGAATTCCTTCACCCAGCGCTTCAGCAAGGAGAAAATCCAGTTGATCAGGGGAATGGACGTGCTCGTGATCGACGAGATCTCGATGGTGCGCGCCGACGTGCTCGACGCCGTCGACGCGGTGCTGCGCCGCTACCGCGACCGCTCCAAGCCTTTCGGAGGCGTGCAGATGCTGATGATCGGCGACCTGCAGCAGCTGCCTCCCGTGGTGGTGGAGTCGGAACGCGACCTCATCTACCGCCATTACCGCTCTCCCTATTTCTTCGACTCCCACGCACTGGCCGAGCTGAACTACGTCACCGTAGAACTCGACAAGGTCTACCGCCAGGCCTCCGGCCGCTTCCTCGACATCCTCAACGCCATCCGCGACAACCGGGCGGGCAAGGAGATTCTCGACGAACTCAACGCCCGCTACCGCCCCGGCTTCAATCCCGCCGACTCGGAGGGATACATCCGCCTCACCACCCACAACCATCTGGCCAACGTGGTGAACCAGCGGCGCATGGAGGAGCTCCCGTCGGAGCCTTACCGCTTCATCGCCGACATCGAGGGGAACTTCCCCGAGTCGTCGTATCCCGTGGACCGCGAACTGGTGCTGAAGAAAGGGGCGCAGGTGATGTTCGTGAAGAACGACACCGGCGAAGACCGCCGCTTCTTCAACGGCATGATCGGCCACGTCACGGCCATCGACAACGAGGAGGTGGAGGTGACCCCCGTCGACTCCGAATATCCCATTCTCGTTCCGAAACTGGAGTGGGAGAACATCAAGCTCGAGGTTGACGCCGAGAACGGCAACATCTCCGAGAAGCGCGAGGGGGCTTTCCGCCAGTATCCGCTGAAGAACGCCTGGGCCATCACCATCCACAAGAGCCAGGGACTCACCTTCGACCGCGCCATCATCGACGCAGCCGCATCCTTCACCCACGGACAGACCTATGTTGCCCTGTCGCGATGCCGCACGCTCGAGGGACTCGTGCTGGAGAAGCGCATCGAACCGCGCGCCATAATCTGCGACTCGACGGTGTCGGACTTCATGCGAAGCCAGCAGAGCGCCACTGTCGACGAGACGCGCGTGAAGGACCTGCATCAGGCCTATTTCTCGCAACTCGTCGACGAGCTGTTCGACTTCTCGCATCTTAGCGGTGCGTTCGAGGGGACGGTGAGACTCGTGCAGGAGAATTTCTCGCAGATATACCCGATACTCGTAGGCAAACTCGTGGCGGAGCGCGACAGACTGAAGAAAGATCTTTCGGAGGTGTCGCTGAGATACCGCAACCAGCTCGCCCGCATCGAGAGCGAGACGCAGGAGCCCGACAGCTACGAGCCGCTACTGAAGCGTGTGCGCGAAGGGGCGGTGTATTTCTCCGGACTCATAGGGAATCTCGACGGCATTATCGAGGACATTCCGCGCAACCACGACAACCGCACCGTGCAGAAGAAGCTGAACGAGCGTCTGGAGATGCTTCTCGACTTCTACCGCATCAAGAGCGAGTTGCTGAAGAAATTCGCCGGGGAGGAGTTCTCCGTCGCGTCGTATCTCGACGCCAAGGCCCGCGCCGTGCTCAACCACGGCGAAAAGAAAAAGCAGAAGGTGAAGGTGAAGATAGAGCCGATCACTTCGGAATATTCCGAAGACAACGTGCATCCCCAGCTGTTCGACCAGCTCGTGCAGTGGCGCCGCGCCAAGGCCAAGGAGGAGGATGTGCTCGCCTTCATGGTGCTGGGCACGAAGACCCTGCTGGCCATCGCCAACTATCTCCCCTCCGACCAGAGGGAGCTGCTGCTTATGCCCGGCATAGGAAAGCAAAAGGCCGAGAAATACGGCCTTGAACTCATTGATCTTGTAAAGGACTTCGTGGCTACAGCCGACGAAGTGGCGGTGCTTCCGATACCGACGCGCGCGTCACGCCGCCGTCATAAGTCATAGATTGAAATAGAACGTGCCGAAAGGCAAGACGGTGTAGAAGTCGTAGGTGTTGCCGCGCAGCACATAGTTGGTGTTGTAGGCGGCGACATCAAGACCCGTGTCCCATTGGTCGGTCCAGGGATTCCAGGCGTTTTCCACAGTCACGTCATACTGGGCGCCCACATACTGGTAGCTCACCACGAGCGGCAGCACGCGCCAGACGCCCGTTGCGTCGTAACCGCAGGCTATCACCTTGATTGTGCCCTGGTTCTGATAGTTCACCGACACCGAGGGAGAGACGACGATCGTGGGGGAATAACCCCAGCCGCTGTACCACGGACTGCCCCAATACGAAGGGGGCGGAGGACCCGGATTGCCGATGGGTCCGACGGGACCGCCACCGCCTCCGGCGGGAGGATTCGGCGTGAAGCTGCCGCCCGAGCCCGGGGCGGGAAGCGAGTTCTGGGCCGACATGCCGAGCACGCCGAAGATTACGGCCAGAGCGGCCAAACTTCTTCTCAGATATCTTGAAACGGATGTTTTCATAGCCTTAATAGTTTTCCATTCTTAACCTTATAGGATAAACAAACAAACCGCCCGAATTCCCTATCGGAAATCGGGCGCGTTGACGTTGATTTATGGAAAAATGGCAAAAAATAGGGAAATATGAGTAAGGGATAAGAGAAAGGAAGGCAATAATTTTGCATTGGGAAAAGAATCAGACACTTCATATAAATCATTTTTACAGAATAAGTCATATTTCATGTAGATTGTTTTTTCATGTAGATCATCACAGGCAAAATTTGTTTCATACGACGACACACTTCATAAATCCTTTTTTGCAAAGGGCGCTTATCCGGGATGGATGTAGCGTCCTTTCCTTTATTTTTATTGGAAGATTGCGCAATTTTTCTTAACTTTGCGCAATATATGCCCCGCCGCGGGCTTCATCTAAGGTAAACAAGAAAATGGCAAAACAGGAAGACGTTTTCAAAACAATTATCGCCCACGCCAAAGAGTATGGGTTTGTGTTTCAATCGAGTGAGATTTACGACGGTCTCTCCGCCGTTTACGACTACGGTCAGAACGGCGTTGAACTGAAAAACAATATCAAGCGCTACTGGTGGGAGGCGATGACGATGCTCAACGACAACATCGTGGGAATCGACTCCGCCATTTTCATGCATCCCACCATCTGGAAGGCCTCGGGCCATGTCGACGCCTTCAACGATCCTCTGATCGACAACCGCGACTCCAAGAAGCGCTATCGCGCCGACGTGCTCATTGAGGACGCCATCGCCAAGTTCGACGAGAAGATCGACAAGGAGGTGGCCAAGGCCGCCAAGCGATTCGGCGAGAGCTTCGACGAAGAGATGTTCCGCCAGACGAATCCCCGCGTGCTCGAGAACGTGAAGAAACGCGAGGAGCTCCACGAGCGCTTCGCCAAGGCGATGAACGACAACGACCTCGACGGTCTGAAGCAGATCATCCTCGACTACGAGATAGTCGACCCGATAAGCGGAACGAGAAACTGGACCGACGTTCGCCAGTTCAACCTCATGTTCAAGACGGAGATGGGAAGCACGGCCGACGGCGCGATGGAGGTATACCTCCGTCCCGAGACCGCCCAGGGAATCTTCGTGAACTATCTGAACGTGCAGAAGACGGGCCGCATGCGCATTCCTTTCGGTATCGCCCAGATCGGCAAGGCCTTCCGCAACGAGATCGTTGCCCGTCAGTTCATCTTCCGCATGCGCGAGTTCGAGCAGATGGAGATGCAGTTCTTCGTTCGTCCGGGCGAGGAGCTGAAATGGTTCGACTACTGGCGCCAGACGCGTCTTCGCTGGCACAAGAACCTCGGCCTCGGCGACAAGAAATACCGCTTCCACGACCACGACAAGCTGGCCCACTACGCCAACGCCGCCACCGACATCGAGTTCGAGATGCCGTTCGGTTTCAAGGAGGTGGAGGGAATCCATTCCCGCACCAACTTCGACCTGTCGCAGCATGAGAAGTTCTCGGGCAAGAAGATACAGTATTTCGATCCGGAGCTCAACCAGAGCTACGTGCCTTATGTGATCGAGACCTCGATCGGAGTGGACCGCATGTTCCTGAGCGTGTTCTGCAGTTGCTTCGAGAATCAGGATCTCGGCAACGGCGACAGCCGCGCCGTGCTCCACTTCCCGGCAGCCATCGCCCCGGTGAAATGCGCCGTGCTGCCGCTGGTGAAGAAAGACGGTCTCCCCGAGAAGGCCCGCGAGATCCAGCACAAGCTCCGCTTCGACTTCACCACCCACTACGACGAGAAGGACTCCATCGGCAAGCGCTACCGCCGTCAGGACGCCATCGGTACGCCGTTCTGCATCACTGTGGACCATCAGACCCTCGAGGACAACACCGTGACCCTGCGCGAGCGCGACTCCATGGAGCAGAAGCGCGTCAACGTGGCAGATCTCGAGAGCATCCTGGCCGACCAGGTGAGCCTCAACTCCCTGCTCAAGAAACTCCTTTAAAAAAGACATCAACCCCCGGACCTTTCGCCGGCCAGTCGGAGAGAACGACGGCCGGAGAAAGGTTTTTCCGCTAAAAAAGAAAGATATGAAACTACTGAAGAAATGCATAATGGCCCTTCTGGCCGTGACCGCCATGTCGAGTCTGACCTCCTGCAACTACAACTCGCTCGTCGAGAAGCAGCAAGGCGTCGACCAGGCCTGGGCGCAGGTGGAGAACCAGTATCAGCGCCGCGCCGACCTCATCCCCAACCTGGTGAACACCGTGAAGGGATACACCCAGCACGAGGAGGAGACCCTGCTCAAGGTGACCGAGGCCCGCGCAAAAGCCACGTCGATCACCATCGACGCCGACAACCTCACCGAGGAGAGTCTGGCCAAATACCAGCAGGCACAGAGCGAGCTCAGCGGTGCGCTGAAGTCGCTGCTGGCTGTCACTGAGGCCTATCCCGACCTTAAGGCCAACGAGAACTTCCTCAACCTGCAGGCACAGCTCGAGGGAACGGAAAACCGCATCTCCACCGAGCGCAAGCGCTACACGGAGGCGGTGATGGAATACAACACCAGCATCAAGTCGTTCCCCACGCTGATCTATGCCGGCTGGTTCGGTTTCAAGGAGAAGCCGCAGTTCAAGGCCGAGGCAGGAGCCGAGAAGGCCCCCGAAGTAAAATTCTAACACAACACCAAGACACTGAGCTCTAACATCGACAGATGAAAAAGATCTTATATCTCGCAATGGCTGCGTTCTGCGCCACGACGCTCACCTCATGCCTGGGCGACGACACCACAGGCTACGACGACTGGCGCGAAGAGAACAACCGCTATCTCGCCAACATCGACGAGAAGGAATACACGAAAGTCGTGCCCAGCTGGGCTCCCGACAACTCCGTCTACATCAAATGGCACAACGACCGCGCGCTGACGGCCAACAACCTCGTGCCGATGTCGACGTCGACGGTCAACGTGAAATACGAGCTGGAGGACATCAACGGCAACAAGATCGAGAACTCCTATTCCAGCACCACCAACGGCGACAGCATCTACCAGTCGAAGCCGAACAGCAACGTGATCGGAATGTGGGCCGCGATGACCGTGATGCACGTGGGCGACTCCGTGACGCTGATCATCCCCTACAACTCCGGCTACGGTTCGACGCTGAAGGGGTCGATAAAGCCCTACTCCAACCTCATCTTCCACATGAAGATGAAGGAGATCGTGGCCTACGAAAAAGAGTAACAACTTTCTAACCGAATACCTATGAAACCGATCAACGCGCTCCCGCTTCTGGTGGGAGGAGCCCTGCTCGCCGGCACTCTTGCCGGAGCTGCCTTTACCTTCAACGAGTACAAGGCGTCGCCCGTGGCCAGGCTGCACATGCCCGCCACCCCCGACTCCGTGGAGAAGGAGAACCCCTTCGCTCCCGAGAAATTCCTGGGAGCCCGCAAGTGGATACCGAACAATCCGGCCGTGGCCGGCTGGACCACGATGGTTCCCGACACCGCGGGCCGGCTCGTGCTCGCAGGCAGCAAGGAGGCCCCGCAGCTGCAGACGTTCAGCACGCGGATGCGCGCCGAGAGGTTTGCAAAAGGTAAGCTCGTGCTCAACTCCACGGCGCGCGGATCGGTGAAGGTGAACGGCATCGAGAAAGTCTCGAAGGCCTCGGCCGACTCCCTCCCCTCCGACGCCGAGGGAACGGTGGAGCTCCTGCCCGAACAGGACTACGACATCACCGTCGACATCCTCTCGATGCCCGACGACAAGAGCGCTCCCGACTTCAAGCTGGAGTTCGTGCCCGACGCCGACTTCAAGGATATCGCCGTGAAGGCCTCTCCGACCATGAAGGAGAGGGTGTCGCCCATGACCACCATCCTGGGCGAGAGGGTCTACGCCACCTCGATGTCGCCCGATGGGAAATATCTCGTCACCAAGACCCGCGAGACATTCGGCGAGGACAACACCGAATACCGCGCCACCCTCACTGAGACGGCCACCGGGAAGGTGATATCGCAGGACATCAACATCTACGCCGGCTGGCTGCCGAAGGGGTCGACGCTCTACTACGCCAAGAAGCGCGGCGAGGTGTATGACATCTACACCACCGAGATCCCCTCGATGCGCAGCCACATCGTCGCCTCCGACATCCCCGACCGCAGCGTGACGTTCTCGCCCGACGGGAAATATCTCTTCTACTACAACCAGGTGGAGGGAGCCAAGGAGACAGGCAAGATGAAGCGCTACCGCACGCCCGACGACCGCATGCCCGGCGACCGCGACCGCTCCTACATCGTGCGCTACGACATCGAGAGCCGCATCGCCGAACCCATCACCTACGGCGGCGCCACCACCGGCATCTGCGACTTCACCAACGACGGCGGCAAGATGCTCTTCTACAGCGTGCGCCAGCGCCCGTCGGAATATCCCTTCTACTTCATGAACTTCATCGAGATGGACATGAAGACCCTGAAGCAGGACACCATCCTCTCCAACCAGCCCTCGCTCACCGGAGAGGCCCACTATTCGCCCGACGGGAAGCAGCTGCTGATAATCGGCGGACCCGACGCCTTCGACAAGATCGGCGCCAACTACGCTCCGGAACCCATCGGCAACGACTACGACCACCAGGCCTTCATCTACGACATCGCCACCCGCAAGGCGCGCGCGATGAGCCGCGATTTCGACCCGTCGATCGACATGATCACCTGGAACCATTCCGACGGCAAGATCTATCTGCTGGGCGAGATCGGCTTCTACCAGCGCCTCTACTCGCTCGACCCGAAGAGCGGCAGATACACCGAGCTGAAAACCAACGCCCCCTATGTGCGCTCCTTCTCGATGGGCGACGAGGAGAACACCTACATCTCCTACCTTGGCGGCGATTTCGACCGCGACGGAGAGGCATGGCTGCTCAACCTGAAGAACGGCCGCGACACGGAGGTCACCGCCCCGATGCGCCGGCTTACGGGCAACATCGAGTTCGGCAAGATGCAGCCCTGGAACTTCACGGCCGACGACGGCACCCGCGTGGAGGGATTCATGTGTCTGCCTCCCGAGTTCGACCCCTCGAAGAAATATCCGATGATCGTCTACTACTACGGCGGCACTTCGCCCACGACGGCATCGTTCTACCACCTCTACGCCCCGCAGGTGTTCGCCTCGCGCGACTATGTGGTGTATATCATCAATCCCTCGGGCACCACGGGTTACGGCCAGGAGTTCTCCGCCCGCCACGTCAACGCCTGGGGCAAGCGCACCGCCTCCGAGATTATCCAGGGCACGAAGAAATTCTGCGACGAGCATCCCTTTGTCGACCGCAAGAAGATCGGCTGCATCGGCGCCAGCTACGGCGGCTTCATGACGCAGTATCTGCAGACCCAGACCGACATCTTCGCGGCGGCGGTTTCGCATGCCGGTATCTCGAACGTGACGAGCTACTGGGGCGAAGGCTACTGGGGCTATTCCTACAACAGCGTGGCGGCCGCCAAGAGCTATCCCTGGAGCAATCCCGACCTCTTCACCAAGCAGGGCTCGCTCTTCAACGCCGACAAGATCCACACTCCCCTGCTGCTGCTCCACGGAACGGTGGACACCAACGTGCCCATCGGCGAGAGCATCCAGCTCTTCAACGCCCTCAAGATCCTTGGCCGCGACGTTGAGTTCATCACCGTGGAGAACGAGAACCACATCATCAACGGCTACGAGACCAAACAGCTCTGGCACAACACGATCATGGCCTGGTTTGCCAAATGGCTGCAGGACGATCCGAAATGGTGGAACGAGCTGTACGGGAAATGAGGTTAAAGGTTAAAGGTTAAAGGTTAAAGGTTAAAGTGGGTTTAGAGGTTAGAGGTTAGAGAGGTGGGGAGTATTTTGTTTATTGTTTTTAGTTGATAACGGCTATTTTAGAGTCGTTTAGGGGAGATTTACTGGAATATGAGAATCAGGAAGATGTTTTTTGTAATGGCGGGGGCGGCTGTGCTGGCCCTCGCTTCTTGTAGCTCTTCGGGCTCGGGCGAGAGCGCCGCGGAGATAGAGCAGGCCACGAACGCGGGGCGCGAGGCAGCCCGGAAGTTTGTCAACACCGTCTGGACCGACACTCTGGCGCTTCAGACCCAACTGCTCGAGGCGCGGGCCAACGCCTGCCGCTACGACACTGCCTCCCCGCGCCAGAAGGCCGCCTACGACTCGGCGTTCGTGTCGACAATCCGCACCATCAGACCCGAGATAGCCAGGGAACTCGAAAAGGCATCGGCCAAGAAGTGATGATCGACAAGGATATCGCCCGACTGCTCGAAAGCGAGGCCGCCCGCATCAACCATCCCGACTTCATAGGGGCCGATCCGGTGCAGTTTCCACGCCGCTTCGACAAGCTCCAGGACATCGAGATCGCCGCTTTCCTCTCGGCAATAATCGCCTGGGGAAACCGCAAGATGATATGCCGCGACGCCGAGAGGATGCTCTCGCTGATGGAGTGGCAGCCGTATGAATATGTGATGGAGCGGGGATATGAGGATCTCGACCCCTCGATGAACCTGCACCGAACCTTTTTCGCACGGCATTTCCAATATTTCCTGCGCGGAATGCGTAAGATATATGAGGAGGCCGGTTCGCTCGACGCCTTCTGCCGCGCCAATGTCGCCGCGGGAAGCGAGGCTCCGGCCTGGGACCTGGTGGAGGCGATGCAGCGCGTGATGCGCGCCGAGAACGGCGGGGAGAGTTGTCCGCAATGCCTCCCCACGAATCTGCGCACCACGGCCCTGAAGCGCGTCAACATGGCGCTGCGCTGGCTGGTGCGCGATGACGGCATCGTCGACATGGGCGTATGGAAATCCATTCCGAAGAGCAAATTGTTTATACCTTTGGACGTGCACGTGGGCAACACGGCCCGCGACCTCGGACTTCTCGACCGCCGCAGCAACGACCGCCGCAGCGTGGAGCTCCTCACCGAGGCGATGCGAGAACTCCGCCCCGACGATCCCGCCTACTTCGACTACGCCCTCTTCGGCATCGGAATAGCCGCGAAGCAACCCTCTCGGAGGTAACCCTCTTGGAGCCGCCTTTGCTCGCAAAGGCGGTTGGGGGAAAGAATCTTATGGGGAAACATTTAACGAATTTGTTATGAAGAGATTTATTATCGCTGCCTTGATGGCGGGAATGACTTTCGCCGGGATGCTGGCCCAGAACCCCAAGAGGGAGTTCCGCGGGGCATGGCTCCATGTGATCGGTCAGACGCAGTGGCAGAACAAGACCACCGAACAGGGAAAGGCCTATATACGCGACCAACTCGACAAACTGAAGAATTCCGGCAACAACGCCGTGATCTTCCAGGTGCGGCCCACGGCCGACGCCATGTATCAGTCGGACCTCGAGCCCTGGACGAGCTATCTCACCGGGAAACGCGGCAAGGCTCCCGACCCCATGTGGGACCCGATGGAATACGCCATCGAGGAGGCCCACAAACGCGGCATGGAGTTTCACGCCTGGCTCAACCCCTACCGCGTAACGGCAACGGCCAAGGAGGTGCTCCCCGCCGACCACATGAGCAACAAATATCCCGAACGCTTCTTCCGCTACAACGGTCAGATTCTGTTCGACCCGGCATATCAGGAGAACCGCGACTTCATCTGCGAGGTGGTGGAGGACATCCTCGACCGCTATGACGTGGACGCCATCCATATCGACGACTACTTCTACCCCTACCCCGCTCCCGGCAAGGCCATTCCCGACGACAAGAGCTACGCGAAGTTCGGCAACGGCAAGAACCGCGGCGACTGGCGTCGCGAGAATGTCGACAAACTGATAGAGCAGCTCCACACCACCATCAAGACCTCGAAGCCCTGGGTGCGCTTCGGCGTGAGCCCATTCGGCATCTGGCGCAACAAGAAGAGCGATCCGCGCGGCAGCGAGAGCAGCGGACTGCAGAACTACGACGACCTCTACGCCGACGTGCTCCTCTGGGCGAAGAACGGCTGGATCGACTATCTGGCCCCGCAGCTCTACTGGAACCTCGACACCAGCGCCGCTCCGAGCAGGAAGCTTGCGCAGTGGTGGAACGACAACGCCAACGGCGTGGACATCTACATCGGTCAGGATGTGCAGCGCACGATGAACCAGGCCGATCCCCGCAACAACGACCGCAACGAACTCGACACGAAGGTGAAGCTCTCCCGTAAGCTTCCCAACGTGAAGGGCAACATCTGGTGGCACGGCTACTGGGTAACCGGTAACTACAAGGGAGCGCGCGACTCGCTGACCAACAAATACCAGTCGACCATAGCCCTGCCGCCGGCCTACGGCGACCAGAGCAAGCGCCCGGCAGCGGTAACCGATCTTAAGGTGACGCGCGAGAACGGCGAGATATTCCTCACATGGAAGTCGAAAGCGCAGGGGGCGAAGCAAGACGAATCGGACCAGGTGAGGTTCGTGGTCTACGAATTCTTCCCCGACGAGAAGCAGGACTTCGACGACTCGCAGACCATCATAGCCCTCACCCCCTATCGGAAAGTGAGGATTTCCGACGACACCGACGTGATCTACGCCGTGACGGCCCTCGACCGCATGAACCGCGAGTCGAAACCGGTGTTCTACCACGTGAAATAATCCACCCATAAAAAAACTTACAGCCTCGGACGCGGGTCCGGGGCTGTAATTTTTCTGTTGAAGTAATTGGAATGATTCTCTACGAAGTCTGCTCTGCGGGCCGAGTGTGTGGAAGCCCGCGGGGATCAAACCTCGGCTATTGCTAGGGCCAGTCCGAGAGTTTTGAGAAGTTTCTCTACAGTCCGCATGGAGGGATTTGCATAGTCTCCCTCGATCGATTTAATCATTCTGACGCTGACACCTGACATATCGGCAAGCGACTGCTGAGTGAGTCGCAACTCCTGCCGCCTTTTTCTAATTTCCTGTCCAATATTCATCATCATGCAAAAACGTTAATTCAAGACTTTTACATCTTTACTTGCCCCTCATCGGGGCCAATCACAACATTAGTTTAAATCCAGCACGGCCCGCGGAAGCGAAATTGCCGCTCTGCGGGGAGAATCTCCTGCACAAAACCGAGAGCGCCACACACGCACTCCCAATCGGAAATTCCCTTCGTAAAGAGGCGACTTCGGATACGCATTCCGTATCTGGTCGAAATTATTCATTAAGCCGGGACTTCTCCGGCAAGCCGGATCGCATCCCTCGAAGAACAGGCAAAGCAAGAGGACTAAACTGCACAATATCAAGTCTCCACACTCGCCGAGCGCATCTTAAGGACTTGCAGAAGTGAAAAAGAGTGCGTTCCTTTATTCTTCTATCACAAAATTAATATATAAACATATCAGGGGCAAAATAATGAGTGCAAAATAAGGTGATTTTTGCAAATTTTCACCTTCATTAACATTCCAGTGCCATATTCTTGCAGTCACCCCCTATACCTTTGCATCATAAACAAGAAAGAAACCCAAAACGCAAGGAAAAAGATATAAAACTCACCCTCTAACAGATTACAATTATGAAACAGGGAAAAAGACATTTCGACCTCATCGGAGGACGCTCGGGACTGATAGTGGTCTACGCCGTAGGACTGACAGTGATCCTGCTTCAGCTCCGCAGCCTTATGTAGGAATCAAAGGAACGACTTGCCGCACCAGAAACTCTTGTCGAGGCTTGCCGTAGAAAGAAACAATGAAAAGACTTGCCGCGCTTAATTCAGAACGACTTGCCGAATTTGGCGCATTGAGGTGAAAAGGCCAGCGAGACGATGAAATCGTCGGAAAGATAGCTGAACACCTTCAACTCCTCAACCACCGAATCACTATTCTCCGAGCCGGAACCATCCTGATGGTCTCCGGCTCTTTCTTTATCCGCGGCAGCTGAAGCGGCCGGGAGCGTCACCTCCACCACACCGTAGCCGGTGTCGGTGAAGCCGCGGTCATCGCCCGAGGTGTCGAATTCCTTGGGATCGTAGACGGTGGTGGGAGGGCCGAGCACGGGCATACGCTTGATGCGGATGTCGCGGCGGAAGTCGAGTCCGGGATGGAGTGCTGCCTTGTAGGCGGCTTCCTTCACGGTCCAGGCCAGGACGTTCATACTGACGTCGTCGGCGGGGATCATGGCGAGTTCGGCGTCGGAGAGGAATTTCCCGCGGATGCGGAGCGTCTGCTCGCGGTCGGCGCGTTCGGCGTCGATTCCCAGGGCGGCGCGGCGGGTGAAGCCCGACAGCTCCACCTCGGGAGTGGAGGGAAGCGTGGCCACGGCCAGCAGGCCCGGGCAGTGGGTGATGGATATGCGCGACTGCTCGCCGTAGAGGAAGGGGGCGCCGTTGTGGAAATGTCCTATCTCGCGATAGCTCTCGCGGCCGTTCTCGCAATATACCTGGCGGGCCATCTCGAGCCATACCTTGCCTTCGCGACCTTCGCCTCCGCTTATCTCCTCCACCTTGATGCCCGGCAGAGTGGGATGGCGCCAATAAATCAGATCCTCTTCCATGGTGTCAATCCTTTTTCTCTTTCTTTTCCTTTTTCCCCTCTTTCTTTTCCTCCTCCGCCTCGGGCTGCGACACTATCACCTTCACCTTCATGATGCGGTGCTTCTCCATCTGAAGCACATGGAACTTGAGCGGACCGCGCTCCAGAGTCTCCTTGAGGGTGGGGAAATCCCCCTTGATCTCGAGCAGCAGACCCGCCAGCGTCTCGGCGTCGCCGAGGTCGCCGAGTTCCTCCTCGTCGACTCCGACGATATGGAAGAAGTCGGAGAGCGGGGTCTTGGCCTCGAAGATATAGACGTCGGGAGCCACACGCTTGTACATGGTGTCGGTCTCGTCGTATTCGTCGTCGATATCCCCCACTATCTCCTCGATGATGTCTTCGAGGGTTACGATTCCCTGCGTGCAGCCGTATTCGTCGATGACGATGGCGATATGGATCTTGCGCTTTCGGAAGTCCTCGAGCAGGTCGTCGATCATGCGCGACTCGGGCACGAAGTAGGCCTCGCGCAGCAGCGATGTCCAGGCCGGTCGCTCGGTCTTGCCTATGTAGGGAAGCAGGTCTTTCGAATAGAGGATGCCGCAGATTGTGTCTTGCGTGGTGTCGTAAACGGGGATTCGGGAATAGCCCGAGTCGAGGATCACCTTGAGCACCTCCTCCCAGGTGTCGTGGAACTCGATGGAAGTCACGTCAACGCGGGATATCATCACCTCGCGGGCATCCTTCTCGCCGAAAGCGAGGATGCCCTCGAGCATCTCCTTGTCCTCGCCCTCCTTCACGTCGGAGATCTCGAGAGCCTTCTCGAGCTGGTCGGTGGAGATTATCTCCTGCTTCTTGGTGATGACGCGGTTGACTATAGAGGTGGATTTCACCATCACCTTGGCCAGCGGACCGAAGAGACGGTAGAGGAAAGAGATTCCGGGCACAGCCATCCTCACCCAGCGGAGGGCGCGGTTGCGGGCCACGAGTTTGGGGAAGATCTCGCCGAAGAGCAGCAGCAGGAACGTCATGAAGACGGTCTGCACCAGGAAGTTGACGACGGTGCTGTTGAAGTCGACGGTCTGACCTATGGCGAAGGTGAGGAGAACCACCATGGTGATGTTCACCAGATTGTTCGATATGAGGATAGTGGCCAGCAGGCGTTCGCTGTTGTCGAGAAGGTTCTGTATCTTGCGGTCTTTGGGATCGTCGGAGTCCTCGATTTCCTCGAGTTCGCCGGGCTGCAGGCCGAAGAAAGCGATCTCACTGCCCGACACGAATGCCGACATGAGCAGACAGAACACTACGATTGCGATGAGGACGCTCCAGGCGAACCAGCCGCCTGTGGGAGCGTGAAAAGCTATGGCCGGCGGAGCGGAAAGTATGATGTTGAGGAGCGTACTGGCCGGGTAAGGGTCTAAGTCCAAAATTTATTATGTGTTGATTATTCTGCAAAGATAGGCATTTCCGCAATCATATGCAAATCCGCGTGCCGCGCCGCCCGATTCAGCGGCGTTTTTTCACGCGCGGGAACATCTTGCGGACATGCAGCAGCGGCACCTGCAGCGAGTCGCCCACCACCACCAGCGTCGTTGCGATGAGGATGAGCACGGCACCGAGCACCTCTCGGCCCGTGATGGGCTGGCTGAGTGCGAGCACGCTGAGCAGAAGGGCGGTGACGGGTTCGAGGGCGCCGAAGATGGCCGTCGTGGTCGGACCCACCGACTGGATTGCCAGCGTGGTGAGCGAAAGGGAGAGCAGCGTGGGGATCACGGCCAGAGCCAGCAGGTTGAGCCAGTCTTCCCAGCCTGTGGGGAGAGTGAGCTCGCTGCCGAATGGAATCATCACCAGGAACACCACTCCGCCGAAGAGCAGCACCCAGAAGAGCAGCTTCAGGGTGGGGATGGAGCGCACCGACTTGTTGACGTTGACCATCACGATATAGAGGGCGTAGGTGAGCGAGGATATCATCACCAGCAGCACGCCCAGACCGCTTATCGACGTTCCGTCGGCGTTGCGGATGAGGAAGAAGAGCCCCGCCGCCATGATGGCCAGGCAGGCGGCCGTGAGCCATTTCATCTTCTCGTGGAAGAAGAACACCATGAGCAGCGCCACCAGAATGGGATAGACGAAGAGCAGAGTCGACGCCACGCCGGAATTTATGTAGTTGTAGCTTTCGAACAGCGTGAGCGAGGATACGGCCATCAGGATTCCGAGCACAGCCACCGGAGCCGCCTCGCCGCGGGAAATGGCGAGCCGCCGCCCGCGCAGCGCCATCATCAGGGCGATGATGGGAAGCCCGAGCAGATAGCGGAAGATGAGCACCGAGTTGGCGTTCATCCCGTTGTTGTAGAGGTTGATGGCGAAGAGCGGGTTGGTGCCGTAAGCTGCTGCGGAGAGGGCGGCGAAGATGTAGCCTTTAAGTTTCATTCCATTCCGGTTTTTAAAAAGATTAACAAATCGTCGCCGCGGGCGGTTCTCATTCGGGCTTCACCTCGCGAATTTCCCCGACGTTTACATACCAGATGAAACCTCTGACGCTCTTGCAGATACCGGTGTCGGAGAGTTCCTCCATATATTTCCTCACCTGGTTGACGTGGCGTTTCCCCCTCGGAATCTCGCCGAACTTATAATCAATGAGATCGGCCTCTCCCGAGGGATAGACCACGATTCGGTCGGGTCGCCGGAGGGGTTGGCCGCTCAGCAGTAGGGGGCGCTCGGTGATGATCCTCGCCGCCTTCGAGGCGTCGAACCAGCGGGCCACCTCCGGGTTGGAGAGCGCCTCCTCGAGCTGGGCCTCTATCTGGAGCGCCTCCTCGTCGAAGAGCAGACCGGAGAGCTGGAGTTTCCTCACGGCGCGGGGAAGGTCGGAGCGGTCGCGCACGTTCTCGAGCACGGCATGCTTGATGTTCCCTTCCGATCGGGGATCGCGGCTGTATTCATCCACGTCGACCACATCCTCGGCGCTTACGAACTGCGGGAGATCCTCGTCGCGGTAATGGATGTGTGAGGGCATGGGGATGGAGTCGTAGCCCGAGATTACCGTGGCCGCCTGGCGACCGTCGTTCTTATCCTTTCTGGCATGCGGGGGCTTGACGCCGACGCTGACCACATCCGGATTCTCCGAATCGATTGTATCGGCGGGGAGGAGCTGGTCGGGCGAAGCACCCTCCACATGCAGCGCGGCGCAACCCTCGGAGAGGAACTCGCGCAGGGCGTCGGCGATGTGGTAAGGAGGTTCGGAATCGCCGCTCTTGGCCGGCAGTTCCAGCTCGGTGAAGACGTAAAGCTCGCTTGTGGCTCGGGTAAATGCCACATAAGCCTTGTTGAGGGAGTCGAGCTTCACCTGGTCGTAATATTCAATGAGGAGCGGCTGCTCGGCGGTGTGTTCCATCTTTTTCGAAACGGCCACCGGGATGTAGGGAGGAAGCGGCTGACTGGTGGTGACGATATCGGTGGAAGGCACCACCCAGCGCCATTCCTTTCCTTTGCCCACGTTGTCGGCCATGTCCCAGTTGGCCCAGGGCACGATGACGCAACGGAACTCCAGACCTTTCGACTTGTGGATGGTCATCACCTGCACGGCGTCGGTGCCCTCGGGCGAGGAGACCGCGGCGTCGCGGCGTTTTCTCGACCACCAGCGCATGAAGGAGGCGACGTCGGTGGGATGCGACTCGCAATATTCGATCACGATATCCTGGAAGGCGGCGATGTAGATGGCGTCGCGCTTGAGGTCGCGCTCGGGAAGGAACCTCTCCAGAATCTGCTCCACCAAAGCCGGCAGGGCGAGCGACTGCATGTCGCGGAGCATCGTGGCGAGTGCGTCGTCGCTATCGGCCGCGGCAGTGGAATCATCGGATTTTTCTCCCTCCGCGTCGCTCTTGGCAGCATTCATTTCGCTGAGGAACGCCCGCATCGCCTCCGGCAGCGGAGTGTCGGGATGCTGCTTCACATAGAAGCGGAAGTTGCAGGCCATGTCGGTCCAGCTGCGGCGGTTTTCATCGGGATCGGAACCATGCGCTATATTCTCGAGCACGGCCTCGATGGTGCGCACGGCGGGAGACGAGTTCACTTTCAGCGACTGCTCGCTGACGAAGCGGATCTCCTCACCGCCGGCGAGGGAGTTCTCGCTCTCGGGGTCGGAAAGCGACTGGTTGTAACTGATGAAGCTGTTGATCACATCCTCGCCGTTCTTGTTGGTGTCGACAAGCACGGCGATGTCGCTCTGCCTGTAACCCCGCTTAAGCATGTCGGCCACGAGGAGAGGCACGTCGCGGGCCACGGCCTGATCGTGAGAAAGAGCGGGCTGCTCATCCTCACCTTGTTGCTTGTCGCCTCTCTTTGTGAAGAACCTCACCTCCACATATCCCATATCCTCCTCGGAGGGTTGCTGCTTGCGCGGCCTCTGGTGCTGCACCACATTGCCGTAGAGGCCGGCGAAATCCTGACGCGGATTCTCCGGTGTGGAGGGGAAGCGGCAGTTGAGGTCGTCGGTGAAGAAGCGGAAGAAGGAGTTGTTGAACTGAACGACGCGCGGGTCGCTCCGCCAGTTGGTGTTGTGCTCGGGAAGGTCGCCGAGGAGTTCCACATTCTGCGGGAACTCCCGGGGCACCTCCGTGGTGATCAGCGAGGGGTCGGCGTTTCGGAAGCGGTAGATGCTCTGCTTGGCGTCGCCGATTATGAGCGAGTCGTAGCCGCGACCGAGACTCTCGGAGAGGAGCGGCTCCATAAGGCGCCACTGCATGCGGGAGGTGTCCTGGAACTCGTCGATGAGGAAATGGTTGAGGCGCGAACCGAGGCGCTCATAGATGAAAGGAGCGTCGGTGTCGGTGATGAACGGCGCGAGAATCATTGAGGTCTCCCCCAGTTCCACGGCGTTCTGGTCGCGCAGATAGTCGCGGCGCTTCGAGGTGATCACCTCCAGCAATCCGAGGAAGGGAAGGTTGTCTTTGTAAAGCAGCCACTCGCGATAGGCCGGACTGCGCAGCGCCCCGACCCAGTCGCGATAGAGCGAGTTGAGGCGCTCGTAGACGCCGCGAGCCTGTTCCATGGCGGCGGGATCCTTCCTGGCGATATCCTGAACCTTTTTCTTATCGAAATGATCGGGAGCGAGCAGGGAGAGTTCCGCGTCGGGATTCTTGGGGTCCGGATCCTTATCCTTTGACAGGCCTGTGAATTTACGTGTTTCCACAACTCTTCCGATCTTCCCGACATCCGTGCGGGTGCTTCCTTCAAGGAACGCCTCCGGCATCTGCGACTCATATTCGGCACCCGCATCCTGCAATCTCTGGAAGGCGGCATCCACCGTGCCTTCGCTGTTTTCACGCAGTTCCTCGTAGAGGGCCGGGAAATCGACACCGCTGGCGAAATAATCCTCCAGCATACCGCGGATCTTCTTATATTGCTCCGACTCGAGTTCCTTCACCGAATTCAGGAGAATCTTATAGGGAGTGACGCCGCGATTCTGGACAGGCTCCTTCTTCTGGAAAAGGTTCCAGTTCTTCCCGGATTCGAGTTCCATCACCAGATTCACCCAATACGCGGCCTTCGAATTGGGGTTCACGTCCACCTCGTCGAGGGTTGCGTCGACGGCCACGCGGGAGAGATAGTCCGTGTCGAGCTCCACCTGATAGGAGTCGTTGATGTCGGTCTCGTAGGAGAGCGTGCGGAGCACTCGCTGGAAGAAGGAGTCGATGGTGGAGACGTTGAACTCCGAATAGTTGTCGAGGAGCACCTTCAGCGCCTCCTTGCAGGTGGCGCTGAGTTTCTCGGGGGCAACGTGGAGGTCGCGGCAGAAGTCCCTCATATAGTCCGGACTCTTCAGCTCTGGGTCGAGAGGGAGGGGCGGATTGGCCAGCGCGTCGAGTTTTTCAATGATTCGCTGCTGCATCTCGTTGGTGGCCTTGTTGGTGAAGGTCACAGCGAGGATGTGCGGAAGCGAATCGCGGAGTTCCTTCGCGGTGCGAAGGCGCACGGGTTCTCCCTCCTCCTTTATAGTGATGAAATACCAGATGAACTTCTTGGCGAGCGTGAACGTCTTGCCCGAGCCCGCGGAGGCCCGCTGGAGTTCGATGCGTGGATTTTCGCGGGTTTCGATACTTTCAGAGTCGGTCATAGTGATAGATGTTTATAGATGACAAGCGGTTGCTTCGGTTGTTTCGTTCAGCCCTTCACCTTGTAGCCCATCCCCTTGAGGAGGTCGACGCAGCGCTGGCGTTCGTCGCCCTGGATGAGGATTTCCCCGCCGCGCGAGCTGCCGCCGCAACCGAGTTTCTTCTTCAGCGAGGCGGCCACTTCGGCCACGGTCTCGTCGGAAGATGTGAAGCCCTCGATGATCGTGGCGGTCTTACCCTTGCGCCCCTTGCGCTCCACCACCACGTGGAGCGTCTCCTTTTTGGCGGGAGCCGAAGGGGCTGCATCCTCCGCGGGAGCAGAGGGTTCCTCACCCTCGGGGAGGTCCTGGCGCAGCTGGCCCAGCATATCTTTCCAGTCCATAGGCGTCAATAGGCTGATAGGAGCGAGGAGAGAGCCTTCGCGTCGGCGGCGCGGTCGCGGAGTTCGCCGTTGGCGTCGTAGAGGAAGAAGGCGGGAAGTTCGGTCACGTTATATCGGGTGAGGGCGTCGGAGAGGGCGCCGGCGTCGATCACGTTGATCCAGGGGAGATTGGCCACGGCCTCGCGCCAGGCGTAGACATCCTTGTCGAGCGACACCTGATAGAACTGCACGCGGCCACCCTTGGAGTTGTAGACCTGAGCTATGTCGCGGTTAACGGCGGGCGACTCGGCCTCGTTCATCATGCTGAACACCACCACCACGGGTTTACCCTTACCCACCACGTCGGAAAGCTTCACGTTCTTTCCCGAGGGGTCGGGCAGGTCGAGATCGAGCACCTTTAGCTCCTCGGCCTCGATCACCATCTTCTTGCCCTGCGAGGAGGCGCGGTTGCGCATGGCCTTCAGCGCCGTTTCCTTGAGCATCTGGCCGTGGGGGTCGTTGGGGCGGAACTGCTCGAACTGCGTGGAGACGGCGGCGTAATATTTGGCGTCGTCGGGGTTGGAGGGATCGAACAGAGGATTGCCGTTCACGGTCTTGGTGAGCAGGTAATACCCTACTATCGAGCCCTTGGAGTCCTGAATGTATTTGGTGTAGACCTGGCGTTTGAAGCTGTTCATCGCCTGGGGGTCGGAGTGGTTCACCTGCATCAGTTCCTTCTCGAAGGCGGCGAGATTGCGGGCCTGGTCGGTGCCGGAAAGGGTGAACTGGGTGCCGAAGCCGGCTGCCGTGGTGGAGAGCTGGAGCTGCTCCACGGAGTCGACGGGGAGATAGATGTAGCGGTCGCCCAGGGTGAGGCGATAAATCTCCGGAGCCGCGGGAGCGTGGGCGGAGATGGAGAACTGGCCGGAGCCCCCCACCTTGGCGGAGTCGACAGCCACCCAGCGGCCGTCGAAGTCCGACTTCTCGAGCACTACATACTTACCTTCGGCCCCCTCCACATTGCCGGAGACCTTGAATTTCGACTCGCCGCAGGAGGCGAGCGAGAGAGCCGCGCAGGCAGCGGCGGCTATATAGACGATAGATGATTTCATAGAGTGCAAATTTACAAAATGTGGAGAAATTTGGCAAATAAAGCGTGAAAAAGGGGGCGGAGAATAGATTAGTACCTGAAAAAGGCAAATAGTTTCAATAATAAAGTAGTGAAATTGAAAAAGTTTTAGTAATTTTGTGAAATTTTTGGAAAGTATGGCCTTTCGCGTGCAACGGGGAAGGCAGCAAGCAAATCCAGCGAAGAAAAACAATAAAGAATTTATGTTGAAACCTATTAAGAAAACCATCGCGCTGCCCGACGGTCGTGAGATCACGATCGAGACCGGCAAACTCGCCAAGCAGGCCGATGGAGCGGTAGAGGTGCGCATGGGCAACACGATGTTGCTGGCCACCGTATGTTCGGCCCAGCAGGCCGGCGAGGGCGTTGACTTCATGCCCCTCACAGTAGAATACAAAGAGAAGTATGCGTCGATCGGACGTTATCCCGGCGGCTTCCTGAAACGCGAGGGCCGTTCGAGCGACTACGAGATCCTTACTTCGCGTCTGGTTGACCGCGTGCTCCGCCCGCTGTTCCCCGACAACTATCACGCAGAGACATTCGTGAACGTGACCCTCTTCTCGGCCGACGAGAACGAGGCTCCCGACGCACTCGCGGGTATCGCCGCATCGGCAGCGCTGATGTGCAGCGACGTTCCCTTCCAGGGCCCGATTTCCGAGGTGCGCATCGCCCGTGTCGACGGCGAGTGGGTGATCAACCCCACCTTCGACCAGATGGAGCGTGCCGACATCGAGCTGATGGTAGGCGCCACCTACGACAACATC